>Ga0065719_100342_pt1 | contig 30702 bp, 30 predicted proteins | sample GBSCel85sediment_FD_59106 | JGI IMG/M metagenome (GOLD analysis project Ga0065719, IMG submission 59106) | Hot spring sediment microbial communities from Great Boiling Spring, Nevada - Cellulolytic enrichment CS 85C v3 (version 3) | ecosystem: Environmental > Aquatic > Thermal springs > Hot... | reverse complement strand
GCAAGTCCAATACTTAGAGAAAAACTAGAGATACTTGCAAAGATATATAATGCTGTGGTAGGTATTGTACCGCCAAAATATGCTGTAGATAATGGTGTTATGATAGCTTGGACAGGTTTATTGGAATTAAAAGCAGGTATTATAATAGATCCTGAAAAAGCTATAGTTAATCAACGATGGAGATTAGATGAAGTTGATGTTACATGGAAATAGAGTTGCCAGAGAGTTTAAGGGGCTTAGCTAAAGAGAAGATATATCTTTATGGTATAAATAGTATAAAAGCTATAGATATCCTTGATCAACTTACACTTCTTTCAATAGGTGCTGAGGCATATATCTTAAGAGGTAAATTTATGGGTATAGACTCCATAATCAAGTGGAGATTTCCAAAACCATATATACCACCAGACTTAGATAGAGATTTTAGAAGATTTAGAACAGAGATAGAATCCAAAGTTATGTGGAAAGCTCTTTCAGTTGGTGTAAAAGCTCCTATACCACTTTATATAGATGTCGACGATGCTATTATAGTAATGACATATATAGAGGGAAATACACTAAGAGATATAGTAGATATTATCGATAGTGAGAAGCTATGTAAGATATGTCAAGAGATAGGGGTCTATACAGCAAAAATGCATAATATTGGTATTTCACATGGAGATTTAACAACAAGTAATATTATAGTAAACTTTAAAGAGGGCTATGTATATCTCATAGATTTTGGTCTTGCTTCATTTTGTAAAAGAGATGAAGACTATGCAATAGATATACATATATTTTTTAGAGCTATTGAAAGTGCCCATATCGCTCATGAAAAAACTATGAAAAGCTGTTTTATAAATGGATATGAATTAATTAGCGGTGATAGCAAAACTGTGAAAATGCTTAAAATTGTTAATGATATTAGAAAGAGAGGAAGATATGTTGCTGAAAGAAAATTAAGAAGTGAATGGAGATCTGCATGACCATAGAATTGTTTTTTGCAACTAATAATAAGGGTAAGGTAAAGGAAGCGGAATATATATTAAATAAATATGGTGTTGTCTTAAAACCTATAGCAATTAACAAAATAGAGATCCAAAGTAATTCGTTAAGGGAAATAGCAGTATATGCTGTAAAAAGCATATATAAAATTGTTGGAAAACCTGTTGTTGTTGAGGATTCCGGGCTTTTTATAGATGCATTAAATGGTTTTCCAGGTCCTTATAGTAGTTATGTATACAAAACTATTGGATTGAAAGGTATACTAAAGCTATTAGATGGTGTTATAGATAGAAGAGCTAAATTTATAGCTGCTGTAGCACTTGCATTTAATGATAATGTTTATGTATTTGAAGGATCTATAGAGGGCTATATATCGCTTGAGATTAGAGGTGATAAAGGGTTTGGATTCGATCCAATATTTATACCGGTAGGTAGCAATAAAACATTTGGTGAAATGGATATAGAAGAAAAAAGTATGTATTCCCATAGAGGTAAAGCTTTTAAAGAGCTAGCTACATGGGTTCTAAATAATAGAGATAAACTTTTTAATACAGAGTAAATTTTATAAGAGAATCTGAAGCATTTAGAATGCTAATATATGTGGTGTATATTATGGCTGGTAAGAGACGTGATAAAGGAAAGTCGCATTCAATAAGACCAGTAAGAATAGGACCTCCAAAATGGGTTAGATATTCAGAGGATGAGGTTGCAACTTTAGCAGCTGAGCTTGCGAGATTAGGCTACACACCATCCATGATAGGAGTTATATTAAGAGACCAATATGGCATTCCACTTGTTAAAAGTATCACAGGTTTAAAGCTTACAAAAATTCTTAGTAAACAAGGTGTTTCGCTTCCAATTCCAGAAGATCTTTTAAGATTAATGGCTAAAGCTGTTAATTTACGTAGACACTTAAATGAGCATCCAAAGGATTATACAAGTAAAAGAGGTTTAATTGAGACTGAATCTAAAATAAATGCTCTTATAAAATATTATAAGCGTATTGGTAGGCTTCCTCACGACTTTGTATATGAGCCGGAGAGAGCAAGAATTTTAGTTTCTCAATATCTTGGAGTAGGAACGCAAATGGAGAGCTATTCCCAATCATCTACACAGCAAAAGGAGAATACAGAGATAAGCTAAACCAGTTAAATTAAGTGTTTATTTGTTTTTAAAGGATTTTAATATGTCTAGAAATATTAATGAAATATCGTCAATGGCAAATATGTATAAATCATTATACATAGTATACTCTCCAATTCTTGATTCTATATATACAGCATCACTTCTGCTTAGAATATTAAGAGATGTTGAAGCAGAGATACAGTTAGCGCCATTTTATACAGCTCAGAAACCTATTAGCAGTAGTGTTGTACTTGGCATAGGAATATTACAGAAGACTAGTTTAAGTGGATCTAGGTTTATGCTTATAGATGATTTTATTGGTAGGGATCCTAAAAGTTTTCAGTCATACTCTCTATATTTACTAAAAATAGTTAAGAATACATGGATAGTACCAAAACCTATAGAGGCTTTGGCTCTATCATCTATGTTATCTTTAAGTAAATGGAGTTTATATGATGAAAAACTTTTTGAGGCTCATAGACAGTTATTGACTGAGGCTATATCTGGTGATATATGGGACTACATCACTACTTTAAGATTGTTTGGCTATCCAAAAAGAGATCTTATGTCGGCTCTTATAAGAACTATAGATCCCTATATACCGGGAATCTCATTTGATGAAGAGGGTAGTAGAAGAGTCTTGCAAATAGTTAGCGATAAAATTGATGAAGAGGGTAAGAAGAAACTTCAGGAAGAGTTGACCAAGAACCTTTCAGCATATATCAAAAATGCACCTTCTATACTTGGAGGAAAAATTATTGTTAAAGGTGTTGAAGGTTTTGAAGATCCATATGAGGTTACATATGCACTTTATACATATATGGATTTAAAAGGTTCTGAACCTCTTTTATATCTCTGTCTAGACACATCTATAATGAGTATAGCTATAGGAAGATACGTTAATACTATTAGACTTTATAAAAACCTTATAGATGAGATTATCAAGGGCCAAAATATAAGAAGGGTTATAGTTAAAGGTGTTAGATTGGGTGTTATTGACATTTCATCAGAAGGTAGTATACCTCCTCTCTATACTGTTCATAGAATTTTAAGGGCTCTTGGTATAGCAGATGAATTAACTGTATATATGCATGGAAATGAATATCTTCTACCTGTGCAATTTATGGAACCCAGATGGCCATTTGATAAAGAGGTAAATATTGAAAGAAACTATGCAATATCTTCATCTCTCCAAGATATTGGTGAATTAGTTCATTGATCTATGAAATAATTATTAGAATTCCATTTAGATACGAAAACATATGTTTAAGTATTTTAAAGGCTATTCAACCTGATAATATGCTAGCTCCAAAGGGTATAGATATAGAGATGATATGTCAAGACTCTATACTTAAAATAATTGTAAAAGGAATAGATGTAAATGTTTTAACTATTAGAAATACCGTTGAAGACATCTTCATGCATTTATTATCAGCCTATAAAGTGCTTATAAATGCTAAAGGTGGTGGTTCTATAGATATAAAGGCTTTTAAGCGTATGCAGTAAAAATTTTGCTGTATTAGGTAGATGGTCGATGTCAAGTACTATGCAAAAATTTAGATTGACTGGTAGAGAAAGGTGGAGGATGAAGAAATGGTATAATGTATTAGCGCCACCTAGCTTTGGGTCTGTAACAATAGCTACGACACCTGTTGATGAGTCTTGGAAGCTTCTTGGAAGAAATATTGAGACGACATTATATGATTTAACAGGTGATATAACACAGGTTCATATTCATTTGTATTTTCAGATATGGAAGGTTGAGGGTGAAAATGCCTATACAATTTTTAAAGGTCATGAACTTGCTAGAGATTATATAAGAAGCTTAACTAGAAGAAAGAGTAGTAGGGTTACAGCTATATTTAATGTTAATACAAAGGATAACTATCTCCTTAGATTAACTGTGATGGCGTGGACTACGTATAAATGTAATACTAGCCAGCAAAGAGCTATTAGAAAAATTTTAATGGATACAACATTGAATATTGCTTCTACCAAAACATTTGATGAATTTGTAATAGGTATGGTTTTTGGAGACTATACACAGCAGTTATTTAATGAAGCTAAAAAGATTTATCCACTAAGAAAAGTTGAGTTTGCTAAGTCAAAGCTTGTTGCAGTACCAACACCTGAAGGGCTTAAAAAAGCAATTATAGTTCCTAGACCAGGTGTTTTAGAAGCTTCACATGGTACAAGTCTCTAGTTCTCAGCATCTAGCTAACAATTATTTAGCTTAATAGCTATTTTAATTTACTATAGTGTAAATAGTCTTAGAATATATTATGTGGTGGAATTGATGATAGGTATTTTATTGGCAGGTGGTAGAGGAAAGAGATTAGCACCTCTTACAGAAACTAAGTCTAAGGTTTTACTACCTGTTGTTGGCAAACCTATTGTCTATAGACCGCTATCTCTCTTAAAACGTTTAGGCGTGTCAAAGATTATTGTTGTTGTTCATTATATGAAGGATATGGTGATTGATTATATTAAAAGGCTTTCTAACGAGCTTTATATAGATATTGATTTTGTTGACCAAGGAGGTGAATTGGGTACAGGTGATGCTGTTAGAAAAGCTATTGATAGGGGTTTAGAGGATGCTATTATAATTTATGGAGATCTTTACATCGATATAGATGCTGTTTCAAATTCTCTTCTAAAACTAATGAATAAGGATGCAAATTTTGTTGTTGGTGTATATGTTGATGATGTCTCTAGATATGGCAGTCTTATTGTTGATGGTGATAAGGTTATAGATTTAATTGAAAAGCCTACAGAGGGTGGTAAGGGTATTGCTAATGCAGGCATCTATATATTGAGATCTAAAGTTCTTAAACTTGCTAATGAAATAGGTGTTTCATCTAGAGGGGAATATGAATTTACCGACATAATTAAAATAGGTAGGTCTAGAGGATATGAATTCAATTATATTTCTATAGACCCAGAACATTGGCATGATATTGGATATCCTTGGGATCTTTTAGAAGTTAATAGAATTGAACTTAGTAAAATTAAAGAAAGAGTTATTAAAGGTGATGTAGAATCTTGTACAATGATTAAAGGGCCTGTAATTATTGAGGATGGCGCATATATAAAAGGTTGCTCATATCTAGAGGGACCTGTCTATATAGGTAAAGATGCTTCTATAGGCCCAAACTCATATATAAGACCTTTTACCACAGTTATGGATGAAGCATATATAGGATTCTCTGTAGAGGTTAAGGAAAGCATAGTTATGGAAAAAACGCATGCTGCACATCTCACATATATAGGTGATAGTATAGTAGCTGAAAATGTCAATTTAGGTGCTGGAACAATTTTAGCAAATCTTAGATTTGACAATAAAACTGTGAAATTTTCAATAAATGGTAAAAGAGTTGACAGTAAAAGATTAAAAATGGGTGCAGTAATAGGAGGTTATGCAAAAACAGGTGTAAATGTATCAATAATGCCTGGGGTAAAAGTAGGCTCATACTCAGTAATATATCCTGGAGTAGTAGTATATAGAGATGTGCCACAAAAAACCATTGTCAAAGAGACCTGGATATAACGTCCTCTGCTGGATGGTATTTGTAATCGCTTATGAATATCTGTATTCCCGTTAGCAGGATGCGTCTTTGCACTGCACAATAGCTTCATCCACTCCCCATAGACTCCGGTCAAAGCTAATGCCACAGACCTCTCATCTATATCCCATATCTCACCATATGGTGGAACATCCAAGATATTTATAAGTATAAGCTCATCGGTAAAGCTGTCACAACCTCAATACAATAAATTTTCAAATAATTCTAACAGAATTAAATCTCTAAACAAACTCTAAACTAGAAACAAGGAAGATAAATGCTTATAACCAGAGGAACTTTACTTCTATGAGTGTATTTTGGGCGGCGGTCGTCTAGCCTGGTCTAGGACGCCGGCCTGCCAAGCCGGAGATCCCGGGTTCAAATCCCGGCCGCCGCACCAAGTAATTGAACGGTGATGGAGCCGATCTTCAATTTCCTTCCATCAAGCTGATTTAACATTGCATGTGATGGATATCAGCCATGCAATGGTGCTTCTCCTTGAAAACAGTAGAAGAGCTGAAGAATCTCAGCTATGAGCATCTGTATTGAGAGAGGAATAGATGAGTTGCTTCACCTTCTCTAGGTATCTTGGGTAATACTCACTGCTTCGTTTAGAAGGTCCTCGTACCTAGCCTCAGATATCTTCAGCTCGCTGAACCTGCTCTGTATAAACCTCGCCACTTCTCTCGGCATTGTCTGCACCATTATTCTCCACGACATCTTCCTCATAATTTTAGGGAGTGGCAAGGTGCCTTTTTGTGTATCCCGATACGTTTTCTCCTGTTGATCTCTCTACAAGCATATTTCTGGAGAAGATGCAGTGTTTCGATGGACATGTAGATCCATTCACAAGGCTTCTGAGACTCTCTAACGCTCTATCGCTAAAGCATGCAAGCCTCTTAGCCTCTAGACCTACTGCAGGGATCTCGATAACGTTGCTGGGGACATTGCTAAGTAAGCACTGTAAAGATCTTTACACACTACATATATATTGTTTAGGCTGTTGATAGAAATAATGGTGGCGGGTTTTGGGTGAGAGCTGCCGAGACCTTGTACAGCGTTGCGAAAAGGTTAAAGAGGAGGGTCTACAGACATTTATCAGCTATTGAAAATGTTAGAAGTGGTGTGTTTCAAACATTATACACAATTGATGCTACAGCTGTAGGAACTATTTTTGCGGTTATCGCTGGTATAGCCTCAATTTTACTGTTGCCATTGCAAGACGATTACTCAATTATTTATATGAGATATATATTAATGGTGTTAATATTCGTTGTGGTGTTTGCGATGAGCTACGGTTTTATAATACTGATCAATAGAGAGATGAGGAAGATTAGGGCATTAATTAAGAAGTCTAGTAATTTGCATTACAATAGCTTTGTGCACTATCTTAACGTGCTCAGAAACCGTTGTTGTAGTGAGCTACGTTCTGCCTGCCCATCTGAAGAACCTCTCTACTGCTATGATCTGCCAGACCTCGAAGGTATAGCAAATGGTACGTGGAAATGATTTGGAGAAGCAGGAGCAATCTGTAAAGAGCATACGTTAACCTATAGGGATTGGTTTTGAAATTTGAAAGAAGATTTACAGTCTTTGAAGAGAATTGGGCTTTAAGATGGGTTAAAGGTTCTATTGAGAGTTATGTTTCAGGTAGAACTCCTCTAGAGCTCTGTATATACTGTGTTAAAGCTAAAAGTGTTGAGAACTTGTGGTGTGGGTATAGTTGAGGATCCTTGTGTAGAGCCTTGCACTAGCATTGCTACACTAAACCTGCATTCACTGAAGTGCAACCCCACGCTTAGCCAATGTGCTGTTTGGCTATAGCTAACCCAACTCTGGTCTATGTTTCATTCCATTGCGAAGAACCTGGTGTACCGAGACCTGGACAAGCTTTAGGTAGTATAGTGTTATGTATAAATTCTACAGGATTCTCAATAAGCCTCTTGTATTCCTCAAGCTTCATAAACTCTCCTCCCGAGGAACCGAGGATGATAGTTCTCAGATATTTCTCTGCCTGGCCATCTATTCCATCTATCCTTCAGTACAACATGTACAGAGCCTGTTAAGAATCTTATGAGATTAGAGAAATCAGAGAAGTTTGCAAACGCTAAAGCGAATATGAATCCTTCCAGCATATAAGGTGCAAATGCTATATCCTAATCACTTGGGAAATCGTGTAGAAACTTAAGTACTGCTGGAGGTATCTCGAAGTTGTATGATAAATCATGTCACGTAATATCTGTATATGCACATAGAAAGTCTCCACTAACACCAGCTACAGGAACTCTATCAGGAACTTTAAGTTCTATAGCTTTCAAGAATTGTCGTGATCTCACCTCTTTTTCTTTTTCTTCATCTATTTTAGCATTATTTTATTTCTATTGCTGCACTTGTTGTCCATGCATCTGCTCCTATGTATTTACATTGAGTATTGATCTACTCTACCACCGTCTATGATTATCTTGACTTTATCTCTAAGACCAGCTTCTTTTATTGCGTCAACAAATTTCTCTGGTGGTACATCGACACCTATAGATCAATTACTTAGAAACTAGCTGTTTCAGCCATAGTAATTACTATGTTCTTACCAATATCGTGTATATCTCCTTGAACAGTACCGATAATAAACCTTTTAACAACTTCTCTAACTTTACCAAGTTCTCTAAGCTTAGGTCTAACAATATCAGATACCTCTTTAAGAATCTCACCAGTTGTAACAATATCAGCTATACAAACTCATCCTTCTCATACTTCTCACCAATAACATTAGCAACTTTAGTCAAATCATCTAAAACCCCGAGAGGATCCCCCTAGCTTCAAGCCTCTTCTTACTCAACTCAACAGCTTTATGCTCATCAAGATCTACAACAGCTTCACAAACTCTTCAGATAAAGACATATACATACCCTCTGATAACTATAAGCTTCGGGTACATTATATGTATATTATATAAAGCTTTCAAGTAGATATGGCTAGGCTAGCCATATTGTTTTGAGAATTTATTTGAGTTGAAAGAAAGTCTTTTTAAATCTTTAGTTTCACTGGTTGGCTATGATCTCTATAACTTTAGTATAATATTAGAACGTTATGCATTGCTATTAATTCTCTTGAATATATTTAAACTTTATAGATATTAACTAATATAATAATCTTAGATTAGGGTATGATATATGCTTTATAGTGAGGAATGGATAGGCAATTTTAGGTTTGTTGAATATAAGGAGTGGGGTTTAGAGAAACCTGCAACACTTATTGTGGGTTTCCCTGATACTGGGCTTGTTGGAGTTATAGGAGTTTCATATTTGGTTAGTAAACTAGGTTTAGATGAGGTTGGAGGTATAGATTCACCTTACTTCCCGCCAATAGCAGTTATACAAAATGGTATCTTGAGGCATCCTATAAGAATATTTTCATCGAAGAAGCTGGGCATTATTTATACTGAGCTTACTTTTACACCTGAAACGAGTTCCGCTCTTATCCCGGTTATTGTTGATTATGCCAGGATTAAAGGATTTGATATGATAATAGGGTTGACAGGTATAGCTAAACCAAATAGACTTGATGCTGTAGAACTTATAACTTACTATGTATCTTCGTTAGGGAAAGTTGAACTACTTGAAAAAGCTGGTGCAAAAATTTTCGAAAACGGTGTTCTTATAGGTCCATACGCTTTACTACTTAAAGAAGCTATGAGGAAGAGAATCCCAACCCATGTACTATTAACAGAGTCATTCCTAGAGTTCCCTGATCCAGAAGCTGCGGCTATAGGTTTAACAGCATTATCGAAGATAATTGGGGTAGAAATAGATGTTGGTGGACTTTTGCAGCAAGCAGAGATGATAAGACTTAGGGCAAAAGATTTGATGAAAAGAACATCACAGACTTTCTCTAGGCTAGGTAAAGATCTTGAGTATAGTGTACCTTTACACATGTAGAAGGGTGGTATCATGAGTGATTTCCTTGATGAATTCTTTGAAAAACTCGAGAAAAGACTTAGAATGTTAGAGAGAGATATTATGAAAAGTGTCGAAGAAGTATTTAAGAATATTAACATCCCTGAATTTAGAAGAACTCCAGAGATTAGCGAAACTGTAGAGCCTTTATATACAATCAAAGATTTAGGAGATAGAATTGTTATCTATATAGATCTCCCATATGTTGCTGAAGGTACAATAGATGTAAAATTCGAAGATAGAACTATGTATATATATGCAAAACTTAAGGAGTCTGTGAAATTAGATAGATTGTCTAGAAGGTTTAGAGGGGTAGAGGTTCAAGAATATAGAGCAGCTATAGAACTGCCGCTTGAACCAAAACCTGATAAAACAAAAATTAGAACAAGGAAAGGTGTTGTAGAGATAACTATATATAAATAGAAAATTTTTCTATTCCTTAGACACTGGCATTTTTATCATTTTCTAGACCGCTGAAAGGTCATCATAGTTATGTTTATATAGCTTCAGTAGATAATAATTTTGCCTTCTGTAAATATTTCAAATTGCCGCATTATCATTTAAAATTGTTTTAAGGTTATTTAAAGATTTGTCTCTGTATATGCTTTCCCTAAGTGAAGTAATTACATATGTCAAGGATACTTGTTGTCGACCCTTCTGTAGCTGGTATATCTGGCGATATGCTGTTAGGTGGGTTTATAGGTTTAAGATTTAAACTTGAGAGAGTAGTTGAATTTGTAGGTTAGCGGCATGTCCAGATGCAAAATTACCAAATCCACCTACAATAGAAAATATTACCCTTGGGTCTTTTTAAAATTTTAAAATTGCGATGAACATTTAAAGGGTTTAAGCATCGTTATAGGAGACCTTGCCTTGAATAATAATGATGAAAATAAATAGCTATCTTTTTTCACGCTCCATATGGTAAAATGGTACTGGTGGTCTAGGCAAGTACTCCACGCCAGGCCTCTGTTGAATAGCCTGTGGATAGAGCCTCATTAGTACATAAACTTCTGGAGGAACATTTGTATTCACATTTAATCCGAGTTTTCTTGCTTCCTCTACAGTTATAGGATAATCATGAGTATACCTACCTTCAGTTAAAACTTTGGCGATTTCAATGGCTTTTTCAACACCTAGTTTATCCTCCAGCAATTTAACTATGAGATTTTGCATTTCATCGATGGCTTTCTCAGCTACATCGGCTAATACTAAGAACTCCTCTCGTGTACTATTACCCTTCAACTTAGCTATTTTAACGAGGCTTGGAGCTGGATACACTACACTACCCACTGGTATCTGAGGATCGAGTGGACCTAGCACGGCGTCAGGATCCATTATAATCTCATCTGCAGCAAGAGCTATTAATGTTCCACCGCTCATTGCATAGTGAGGTATAATTACTATTTTCTTTCCAGGGTGTCTTTTAAGTGCCATCGCTATCTGTGAAGCAGCTAGGACTAGCCCCCCTGGAGTGTGAAGGATTAAAGCTATAGGTTGATCCGGTGGAGTACTTCTAATTGCCCTAATTACGGCTTCAGAGTCTTCGATATCAATGTACCTATATACTGGAAAGCCTAGAAACCCCATTTTCTCTTGTCTATGAATTAATGTGATGACTCTCCAACCATATTTTTTCTCAAGTTCTCTGATGAGTTTTAACCTAGTGTTTGTTAATGCTCTTAATTGAAGCTGTGGGTGTAAAACTATGTATAGGAATAAAATAAAGAATAATATGCTCATAGGGTCAATCATTTGAAGCCTACCTTGTAATACATATATACGTTTTATATTAACTTGGATATTAATAAATTTAACGCAGAAGTAGACGATATGTTCTGGATTGTTTAGAGATATAGTTAGCTCAACAGCAATGCAGCTAATCATTGGGAGGCTAGTAGATATCTACACAGTCTATTTCTCTTCAAGGCATCTTAGTGTTGTAGAGAACATAGCTTTCGATAATTAGATAATTTGATATGTATTTATTGAGATATGCTAAAAAGATTATTTTTAACCTGGTATGGATTGGGGAAACCTTTTAAAATGTATCTATAGATAGTAGAATTGAAAATTAATTTATCTGTTCTAACAAATGTAGTTCTATAAATCTTTATGTATCATATCAATCTAATTATAGATAATATAAAAATTGTTAATTATTTTACTCTAAAGTATTTGGGTGAGAAAATGATAAAAATAGGTGTTATCGGTGCTGGTAGATGGGGTACAAATCATATCAGGGTTTTATCTGAACTTAGCAAAGAGCAGCCTAATAAACTCATGTTTACTGCGATATGCGATATTGATATATCTAAAGCTCTAAACCTAGCTAAAACATATAACATTCCTCATGTGTTTAGCGACATTTTCGAGTTTTCTAAACATGTAGATGCTGCCGTTATTGCTACACCTATAGAGACGCTATCTAATGTGGCATTAAAGATGATTGATAGGGGTAAACATGTTCTTATTGAAAAACCTGCTGCAATAACATCTAAAGATATTATAATGCTTGANGACTTTGCCAAGAAAAAGGATGCAGTAGTAGGAGTAGGCTATATAATGCGATTTACCTCTGTTATAGATTTTATTAAACCTTCTCTAACTAAATTTAGCCCAATATTTATATTATTTAGAAGATTCTCCAGAAGAGTTGAACATATTAAGAAAATCCATATAGTATTTGATTTAGCGGTTCATGATATAGATCTATGTCTATATCTTACAGATGCTGATAGCTGGAAACTGGAATATGCTAAAATATTTCATACAGATATCGATGATAGTGTTATATCCGTTTTAAAAGTGAAAGATCTATATTGTAACATACATGTCGATGGAGTTTCATTGCATAAGGTTAGAGAAATAGATATAGTAGGAACTAAAGCTTTTGTTAGAGGCAATATTATCGAAGATACTATTATGATAAAATGGGATAATGGAGAATTTAATGTTTTAAAGCTTCAGGATGAGGAACCATTAAAAAAAGAGTTGAAAAGTTTTATAGAGGCAATAGAGCTGAGAAAATATGGAAAACTAGCAAATCTTAGTGATGCCTTCAAGGTTTTAAAAATTGTTGAAGAAATTATGAACTATACAACTTAATATTAATAATAAATTTATCTTGGAGAATAAAAAGATAATATAATAGAAAATAAAATCTTTTATATAACTACTATTTTAATAACATAATATTTAACTCTATAATTTATTAATTTAATTTGCAGTAAATACGAATTTTAAGCTAAGCTGAAATAACGAAGCTGGCGAAAACATGGAGCCACAGAAATATATAGAGTTTTGCAGACAAGAAGAAGCATTAGAAAATATAAAGATAAAGACGTCCCAATGGATATAATACTTAAGATTCTCGACGTCGCTAGATATGCTCTAAGTGCAGGAGATATACAGCCATGGGAATTCATAATTATTATGAATAAAGCGATCAAGGACAAGATTGCTGCTATCTATTCTTGGCCACAACCAATAAGAGAGGCACCTATAGGAATTGTTGTTGCGTGTGATTCTAAAGTATCGCCATATACATATCAAGTAGATTGTGCAAATGTTACAATGTATATAATGTTAGCTGCACATGCATATGGACTTGGAACGGTATGGCAAGGAATATTAAGAGATGAAGAGAAGCAGCAAATTCAGCAAATTCTTAATATACCACATGAAAAAATACCAATAGCAATAATAGCTTTTGGTTGGCCAGCTGAAAAACTTGAAGCAAGACTTAGAAAACCATTAGAGGAAATAACACATATTGATATCTATGGCAATAAACTTAAAAAGAAACTTTAGCAATATTTAATTGAAGCTTAATGTAAGTGACATAGGTTTTTATGCTATTAAATGTATGGCTAACTATCTGCATTAGAAACAGTGATGTCTTGATATAGATGTTGATAAGGAAGAATTCATTAATATAGCTATAAAATAATTGAAAGGGGTAGCAATAGACAAATAAGTTAAACAAATATATAAATCTTTTTATAAATGATTTTAATTAAATTATCATACAATATGTCAAGGTTTTAAATATGAAGACTATCAAAATAGTTTTACAAGGTGTAATAAGGGGAACTGGTTTTAAGGCTTATATATATTTATTAGCTAAGAGTCTTAGATTAAAAGGATATATAATGGATATAGATGAGGAAAAAGAGCTTATTTGTGTAGAAGGTGATGAGGGTCAAATTAATATGTTCTTAGATAGTCTAAATAAAGGGCCACCATTTACATTAATCAATAGTGTAACAGTTTCAGAGTCACATGAATCTTGTCACACTTCAGAGTTTGAGATATATTATAGAGAGTTTTAGATATGCTATGATATATTCATAGATATAGTTTCTATTGTTGCTTCAAATCTCTGTTTTATGCTATTTATCATTTTATTCATAATTTCCTTTGCTACTTTATCTGCTTTTTCTTTATCTTTATTAGAATACATTATATAAAGCTCTATTACTGGTTTTCCTGGCGTTCCTTCCTTTGGATGTGACTTTATATAGACTTCAGGTGGGCTATCCTTAAGAATATTTTTTATTAGTGGTGCTAGAGATGATTCAGATACACCAGTAATTTTCAGTAGAATCTCAGCTATGTAAAGTGATGGGCCGATTGACCTGAGTTTTGGCTCGATTAATGACTCCCACATAGCCTCCATTTCCTGGGGTACACCAGGTAGAGAAACTATTATTGTATCTCTCACTTCAAGCCAGCAACCAGGTGCTGTACCTACGGGATTTGGTATAGCAATGCTTCCTTCAGGAAGATACGCCATCTTTATTCTTTCTTCAGTTAAGGGCATATTTCTAACCTTGTATTTTTCTTTAACAATATTAAAAGCTTCATCATTTAGAACAAGCTTTTTATTTAAAGCTTTTGCAACGGCTTCCAAAGTTCTGTCATCGTATGTAGGGCCAAGACCTCCTGTTGTCACAATAATCTTAGGTTTTTCATTTAATACTATTGACAAATATCTAGCAATAGTATCAACATCATCTATTAATGATATAACTCCAACAACTCTAAACCCGAGCAAGGTGAGTCTTCTACCTAGATATGAAGCATTTGTATTTACAATTCTTCCTTGTACTACTTCCGTTCCTAATGTGAATATCCATGCATTATATATTGTCAATTGCTTAAACCCACTTTTTTAAAGAGGGTAAAGCCTTAAAAGCTTTATGAAGTATATATCTCAATGATGTTATTCAATAAACTAGATTTGAGCTAGAGCTTAAGGCTAGACTTCTATTTTATAAAATATATGCATAACATTATTTATAGAAGACATTCTAATGGCTTAGCTATTGCTGTCTCCCTTTTATGACAGGCTTCGTCCACGATCCTCTCTTAACCCATATAAGCGATGATATTCCAGAAAATATATTGCTTAAACCAAATGCGATCCAAACACCGTTAGAGCCTAGATATAATGATAAAACATATCCAAGACCTATTCTTATGATCCAAAGTCTTATAATACTTATTATAGTTGGATAAAATGTGTGTCCAGATCCTCTACCAACAGACATACCAACAAAAAATAAGCCAAAGAATGGTAATGTTCCAAGCGCCCATATTAGAAATCTTTCAGTTTCAAGATATATATTTATTGACAATAAACTATCATTGGATAAAAACAATGATATTATATTACCCCTAATTATATATGCTATTATACTCCCAACTATAAGGCTCAATCCTACAATAAGATTTGATGTCATGGCAGCTTGTTTCGCCCTGCTAATTTTTTGTGCTCCAAGACATTGACCTACAGTAATTGCCGTAGCTTGGGTTAACCCCCACATTGCCGCATCAGCAATATCTATGATAGTAAAGCCTATCCCCCAAGCAGTAGAGGCAACAACTCCAAAAACGTTGATAAGTCTAAGTTGAAACATAAATGCAGTACTATTAAGTACATTCATGACTAGTATTGGTAAACCTATACGAATCATTGATTTAATCCAAAATGTATTTATATCTCTAGTGAATCTTATCTTTAGAAATGAAAATCTTTTAAAAACAATATAGACAAGAATTGCCCCTCCTGATATACGTGCTATTACAGTTGCTATCGCGGCACCTTTTATACCCATTTCTGGAAAAGGCCCTATACCTAAAATCATAAAGGGATCAAGAATAATATTGATAAAAGCTGATATTCCATTAATTACAGCAGGTCTCTTAGTGTCACCAATACTTTGAANGATTGTAGTGAAACAGAGTCCAAAATAGCTTGCTGTAAGGTCGAGGGTAATTATGCCAGAGTATTCTAATACACCATCATATATTTCTTGAGGTACCGTAGTTATAGTTGTGAAGATTATAGGTCTAAGAAGATAATACGATGTACCTAAAATAGCGCCAAACGATGTTGAAACCGTAAGATACTGTCTGATAACCCTAGCAGCATCACTATACATCTTTGCACCAATGTATTGTGAAATAAGAGATTGATTCGCAGCACTTAGAGCCATAGCTAATGCTTGAAACAACATAAATGTCGGCCAAACCTGCCTAGGTACCGCTAAATCAACTGTTGAGTATTGTGAAAGCCAATAAGCATCTGCAACATTATAAGATATATTAATAAGTTGGACTAAGAGTAGAGGTGTTCCAAGCCTAAGTAGAACTTTATATATAGGGCCATGCAATATTTCATCTCTATATATATCGATAACTCTTTCACTACTTTTACTCACTTTGTGCACCTAGTATAAACATTTTATAGCTATATCAATTGTGTTAAACATATAGAATATTAAGGCTTATCTTAATTGTTATTAAGTTTATGGGTCAGTAAATTGTAATTAGTGGATAGTGTATTGATAATAATAAATTGGATAGAATTATGAAGATATTTAAAGAGTTTATATCACTGTACCGCATTGTTTAAATTAGATAAGTATTTTTAGTTGTTTTATACATCTCTATTACATATTACAGCTATATTATTGGTGATTAACACCTTGAGGCTTTATGCTGAGTGTATACCTTGCCAAATACAAGTAAGATATAGAGATATATCAATGTTGATTAATGATGAGAGTAAACGTATTGAGGCAATGAAAAGAATAGTTGAAGAGTTAAATAGTCTCTTATCCTCATGTGGAAATAGGGAAAGCTCTATATGTATACCAACATACATAGCAACGGAATTATTTAGAGTAGTTAAAAGAGTTTCTGGAATCGAAGACCCTTATCTGAAACTAAAAATGGAAGTCAATAGAAAGGCATTAAACATTTATAGAGAGGCTAAGGAGATCATTTCAAGGCTAGGGAGATTCAGAGATAGGTTATTAATGGCAATAAAATTCTCATTAATAGGAAATATGCTTGATACAGGTGTTATAGACTATAACCCTCCCAATATAGAAGATCTATTAAAGAAAGCAACAGAGCTTAATGTGTATGGCGATATTTATAAAGCTTTAGAGCTTATCGAGGATTCAAAAAACATAGCTATGATTCTTGATAATGCTGGTGAAGCTGTTTTAGATAAATTAGTTGGTGAAGTTCTTAAAAATGAAGATAAAAATGTAGTAGCTATTGTTAAAGGAGGAGCTTTTCAAAATGATATATCGATAAATGATGCATCTTATGCTGAATTAGAGAAAAGCTTTACTAAAGTCGTAGATACGGGTTTAGATGCATCTAGTATTTTCTTTGATTATGTCCGAAAAGAGGTTTTAGATGTTATAGAAGAAAGCGACATCATTATCTCTAAGGGTATGGCAAACTATGAATATCTAACTGAAGTTGAAGATTTAATAAAGAGGCCTATTATATATATGCTAGTTGCTAAATGTTGGCCAGTCTCTATACATAGCGGGGTACCATTGGGAAAACCAGCTATAGTTATTCATAATGTAGTTAAAACTTGAATTAACGTTGATAACAGTTTTTATATAGGTTAACATATAGTGTATTGGTAAAGGCTTAGCTGAAGGTGTTGCTAACTGTCTTATGAATTGATATGGTGGAATAAGAAGAAGAAGCCATGGGTTACATATATACTTGTTGCTCTTAATGTAATTATATATCTTGTAACATCTTCACAAAATCTATTTTATTCAACAACACAAGATTGGATAGATACGCTAGCATATGTACCTGTGCTTCTTCAATATCCAGATCAATGGTATAGAATAATCACAAGTATGTTTACACATGGTGATATATTCCATATATTCTTCAATATGTGGTTTCTATATATGTTTGGTAAAGAGATGGAGATTGTTTTAGGAAGCATTAAATTTTTAACGCTGTATATCACCGCAGGGGTTTCAGCTATAATTTTCCACACAGGTTTTATCCCTCTTGGAGGCCCCCTAAACCTTATTATACCAGCTGTTGGAGCTTCTGGTGCTATTAGTGGTATTCTTGGTGCTTATCTAATGCTATTTCCTAGAAGAAGATTGTCTATGTGTTACCTCTTTATAATACCGCTATGTTTTACTACAGTAGCTTCAGCTTTTCTATTATTCTGGTTTGCACTACAAGTTATCTATGGGTATCTAAGGTTCGGTAGTGTTGCATTTTTTGCACATGTAGGTGGTTTTGTTGCTGGAATAGCAATGATATATGTTTTATCTAGGAGAAAATATGCTAGAGAGACAGCATATGATTTTGGTTTATTTAAAGTATTCAGTGTGTGGGTAGAGCGAGTTGGATTAGGAAGAATCACTAAGATTATACTTGCTATGCTTTTATTAGCTGTAATGGCAGGTGGTATATATTCAGGAATTATAGCACCGAATTTAAGAGGGGCATATGTAGTAGATATAAAAGTTTGGAATAGGGATCGAGGAAGCTATAGTGAAGACCAAGCGGTTTATGCACCATTAACAGGGGATAGAATAGCTCCATCTAGAGATGATCCAAGGGTTATTTTTAATAGACTTTATTGGTCTGGACTACTAAAGGGCCCACCAGAAACATCAAAGATTATCTCAGATGCAAAGTTGATAAAATCAGAACAAGGTGTACCGATAAATATTATGGTTAATGGTGTAGCTGAATACGATAGTAATGGCATTCTCATATATTTTAATGGAAGAATCATAACAGATGTTCTAAAGATTTCACCTATATGGAATGTTGTTGTAGGTGTTGAAAGAAATATAGTTTATGATGTTAATATATCTTCAAAAGATTTAGCAGGGGAGACAGGAAAATATGTTGTAACTCCTCTTTCATATTTAAGTAGTGCAATAACTGTGTTTGCACTCTATATAGCTGTTAATAAAGATAAAGAAATTGTTGCAGAGGAGTCCATATTTCATATACCTCCACTAGTACCGGGACCTATATAGTGATAGTAATGAGCCATAGGAATTATGTAGTAGAGAGATATAATGTGTGTTTTGTTGTAACAAGTGATTCTGTTTATAAGGGACTTAAACCTGATGATATAAAACCTATTGCTGAAAGCATTGGTAATATTTGTAGAGGAGCCGCTCTCTATAGCTATAGTGTTGTTCCTAACGATGTTGAAAGAATTCGAGGCGAGGTTGTTAGAGATGTAGAGAAATGTGAAGTTGTTATCATTACTGGGGGTACAGGTATAAGTCCTAGGGATATAAGCGTTGAAGCTATTAAAGAAGTTGCTCATAGGGAGTTGCCAGGTTTTGGAGAAGTATTTAGATTTCTTAGCTATAGAGAAATCGGTGTTGTTGCATATCTTTCTAGAGCTTCAGCATATGTAATTAACAATGCAATTGTTTTTATAGTTCCTGGAAATCCAAATGCAGTAAAACTTGCCTTAAAGGAAATAATCTGTGTAATAGCACCTCATGCAATATATGAATTAAAAAGACATCATTGAAAGCAATACATAGAGAGCAATGGTGTATTGTATGTATGTCCGTAAACAAGGACAGTGAATACATAGGTGAAGCAGCTAAACTATCAGCTAATGCGGCACTTACATTATTCTTAGGTGATTTCACATATAATCTAATTTTAGCTTTAGGAAGTATTGCAATAGCTAGAATACTTGGTAGTGAAGGATACGGAGTTTTTTCACTAGCTCTTATCCCACCTCAAACACTAGCTTTGCTTACATCACTTGGAATAGATATAGGTGTAGCAAGATATTTACAGAGGTATAGTATTGAAAAGCAATACAAACAAGTTATACAAATAGTAAAAGCATCAATTTTATTACGTATTGCAATAGGGATTATTGGTACCACTATATGTTATTTCTATTCTGAAACTCTTTCAAGTGTGTTGGTTAATAGACCTGGTATTGGGGGCTTAGTTAAAATAACAGCTATCGTGGTATTTCTACAACTTATATATAATTTACTGCTAAATGTGTTTATAGGATTCAATAGTTTTCAAGCTACATCGATAATGAAGATAACTTACAGTATTTTTAAAACTATTTCATCAATTATTTTGCTATTATTAGGGTTTGGAGTTATAGGAGCTTTATTTGGAAACATATTAGGATACACTGCATCACTTTTACCCGCCGCAATATTAGTCTATAGAAACATTAAACGGGTTAATCAATATGATACATCAAATAATGGTATAAATTTATATACATTAATAGTGTTGCTAAAATATAGTTTACCATTATATATGGGTTCGCTTACTGGGATAATTTTATCAATATATCAAAATGTATTGTTGTCTTACTCTTTGAGTGAAGTTTATATTGGAGGATATAGAGCCATGTATAATTTTATGGGTTTGATAAGTATTATAACCACACCTATATCACTAGCACTCTTACCTTTTTTTACACGGTTTGATGGCAGTGTTAAGGAAAGACTTGATAAAGCATTGAATATAGCTAACAAGTATATAGCATTAATAATTACACCAATCACTATGATTTCAATGGTCTTCTCTAAAGAGCTTATATATATTCTATATGGAAAAGAGTACATGTTTACATCAATTTATTTACCACTACTTTTTGCTCCTAATCTTCTAGCTGGCTTAGGTAGCATTGCTATACCTATAATGTTCAATGGTATTGGAGTAACAAAGTATAACATGTATTTAAGCATTACGAATGCTTTAGTGTTTATTCCAACATCATATCTATTAACATATAGGTTTAATTATGGGTTATGGGGTTTCTTAACATCAACGTTATTCTCATCTGTAATAACAACAGCTTTAGCTATATATTTATCTAAGAGGTTTGTTTATAACCCCGTAAACATAAAGTTGATAGGAGGTTTTTATATAGCATCTATAATTTCAATTACTCCTTTAATCCCGGTATTTTACATACATGTGCCAAGATTTATAACTCTAATAAGACTCTTAGTAGGTGGTATTATATATATATTAATATATATAGGTATAGCAATTGTTTTGAATTGTATTAATGAGGATGATGTTGATTTTATTGTGAATACATTTGAAAATTATCCTATTATCAACATTTTTCTTAAAGTCTTTGCAAAATATGCTAATTTTATTTTGAAATTTAGTAGACAGAGAGAAAAGATTTTAAATTATTTTTAACATTTGCAACAATTTCTATTGTTTTCTTAGAAGGTGTAAGATTCTTTAATGGCTCTTCATAATCATTTATATTGTCTAAAAAACCTAGTATAAATGATGATATTCCTTCCTTTAGACCAATGCTATAGCCTCCTTCAAGAACAGCAGCAACACCTATACCCATCTTTTTGCTTATTATTCTAAGAATAGATCCGTAACATCTATAGAACTTTTGTGTAAGCTCCATTTCACTAAGACCATCATCTTTATAAGCATCAAAACCAGCTGAAACGGCTATAGCTTTAGGTTTGATTGTTTCTATAACTGGTATAAATATTTCTTTAACAATATATAAATAGTCATCGTCTTTAGAATATGGTGGCAATGGAATATTGATTTTAGTTCCTTTAGCCTCACCACCACCGATATAATCTATAAAACCAGTCCCCGGATATATACCAAGTTGATGTATATCTATATGTATAACCCTTGGGTCATACCAAAAAATTTCTTGTGTGCCATTACCATGATGAACATCTATATCCATTATAATAAAAGGTATATAGCCTCTATCAATACCATAAAACGCTGCAGTGGCTATGTTATTGAATATGCAAAAGCCTTGTGTAGGTGCACCCATAGCTCTACCATATCTACCGACATGATGTCCTGGAGGTCTAACCAATGCAAATGCAAGTATTTCGCTGCGAGATAATGCTATGTCCATAGATTTCATAGAGGCTATTAAAGCCATTTCAGCAACTTTACATGTGTTTTTCGATACATATGTATCGCTATCGATATAAGTATAGCCAGTGTTACAGAGACTATTAATAAAATCTACATAGTTTTTTTCATGGGCTTTAAGAATATAGTGAATTCTGTTAAGATCGTAGTGTATCTTGGTATCTATAACTATTTTTTGAGATATGTAGATGTTCTTTATAGTATTAACTGCTATAGCTAGTCTATGAGGATTCTCAGGATGATAACCCCCCAGGAGGTGGTTCATGTAGATAGAAAATATTATGATATAATATATGAATACTCATCAACAATACACCTAGCAATTAAAGATTTAAAATCATTAACATGGTAATAGTCCAATCCATAAAGATTTCCTCATTATATTTATGTATTCAGGTTTATTAAACATACATCATATTTTCATTGCTTATATAGCTTAATTATTTTTAGCTATCTTAGACTATTTGCTTGTTTGTGTATTTGGAATGTTTTGTAAACTTGGAAAACATTTAAATACCTCACTATGATATTTAGTTCTAGAGCCTGATGACGGCATGGTAGCCAGCAGGGTTGCTGGCCTCCCGTAAGACAGCTTAGGTGGTGGCTTTCGATATAGCTCTCGATGAGCTACAGAGAGATGGGGTGGCTAAGGGAGAAGGCCACACAAGCACTCAAAAACACCTGTAGCTACAAAAAGATGAAGTGCGGGCAACCACATTTAGAACCCTTGTAACTATAAATGCTTTAATCATATCAATACTATGGAGTATATAAATTCTTTGATAGAAAACCTAGTCCTCTTCTATATTAAAGAAGAGGTTCCTCTATAGTTCATTGATTTCGAAGTTATATAACTTTTCTAAGGATTTGACCTTATTTATATCTCTAGCTATTATCCCTATTCTTTTAAAGCTTAAGTATTTCTAGAGAACATAGCTATCTTAGGGATATATTATTAATCATATTACAAAGAACACTACAGAAAACTAAAACAATTAAACTTTCTCTTTATTTTTAAAGGCAAGACTTTTAGTTATAAAACTCTATCTACATATAAAATTTTATATTGTTAGAAACAGATAGTGTATGGAGAGGTAAAGAGATATGAATTTAGATAAATATTCTAAGCTTATACTAGATTATTGTGTAAATGTTAAAAAATTCGATGAGATTGCAATATATGCTTCTACTGAGGCCTTTCCATTAGTAAAAGAGCTTTGGAAAGGAATCATATTAAGAAATGCATATCCAAGACTCATAATTACAGATGAGATTTTATCAGAGCTATTCTATAGACATGCTTCACAAGAACTTTTAGAATATGTTTCACCAATAGATAGATTTGTGATGGAGAAAATAGATGTGAGGATAAATATTCTTTCGCCTACACATTCAAAGCCTTTCATAAGTATTGACCCTGAAAAAATAAAGATTAGGTCAAGAGCTTTAAGCATAATCAGAGAAATTTTTATGAAAAGAGATGCTACTGGGGAATTGCGCTGGGTTGTAGCACCATATCCAACTAATGCAATGGCGCAAGAAGCGAGCATGTCTATTGTTGAATTTGAAGAGTTTGTATATAGAGCTGTTAAACTTCATATGGAGAACCCTATTGAGGCATGGATCCAACAAGCTAAAATGCAAGAAAGAGTTGTAGGTCTTCTAAGCAAGGTTGATGAGATTAGATTCGTTGATGAGAATACAGATCTCCTTGTTAAAGTCGGAGGAAGAGTGTGGATAAATGATGATGGAAAGAACAATATGCCTGGGGGTGAAATCTTTACAGCACCTCATGAGGATAGTGTTGAAGGTGTTATAGTGTTTAGCTATCCTGCAATATATAGTGGTGTAGAAGTTGAGGGCATTAAATTAGAATTCAAAAGAGGTAAGGTGGTAAATGCTTCAGCTTTAAAAGGTGAAGAGTTTTTAAAAAGAATAATAGAAGTTGATGATGGAGCTAGAAGAGTGGGTGAGATAGCTTTTGGACTGAATTATGATATATCAAGATTTACTAAGGAGATTTTATTTGACGAGAAAATTGGTGGTACAATACATCTTGCACTTGGATCAGCATATCTAAGGACAGGTGGTGTAAATAAATCGTCTATTCATTGGGATATGATTAAAGATATGAGGAAAGGTAAGGTATATGCTGATAATGATCTTATATATGAAAATGGTAGATTTATAAAAGATTTTATAGGATAATAAGATGACAGCAGCTCTATTAGTAATTGAGCTAAATAAGAAAAACGTAACTATAAGAATGGCTACAAAGAATGATTTAGCTGAGGCTATATATATACTGCTTCAGTTGATACCCATGGGTTGTGTAACTACATATAGCGATATAGCTAAGGTACTTAGAATAAGTCCTAGATATGTTGCAAGGGTTCTTAAGAAGAATAAGAACATAATTGCAGTACCATGTCATAGAGTAATAAGATCCGATGGAAAAATAGGAGGATATACTATCAACGGTAAAAGAATAGATTATTTTAAAGAAAAATTATTAAAACTTGAAAGCCTTGGAAACAATATTTGTAGATTTAAATTGGATCTCTAATTTCTCTATTAATTAATGAGTTTTTAAAGACATTGCTAACGAGATTGAATGCTTAGTTGAGACGGAGAATAAGTATTTATTAATCTATTAACTAATAAATGGATACAGAAAAGTAAAGTGGTATGGAACATGTCAATGGTGAAGATTTATAGCGGTGAACTATCTATTAACTCAGTAAATGACATATATAATCTATTTTCCAAGTTAGGAGTACCTATAGATGATATAAGTGGTGTTGTTGTAATTACTAGTAGAAAAGGTTTCTTAAAGAAATATGAAGTTAAATACAATGTAAAGATCTATATGGTTGGAAGTAATACTTTTGTCTTTGGGGTTTTAAAAGACGAAGGTTCTCTAGAAGCATTTGCAAAACTATATATAAAAGGCAATGAGTGGTATTTTGAGTGCAACAACAAAGAGTACAACGATCTATGTACATCTATTTTGAATTCAATTAAGAAAGGAATTAAACTATATGGGTTAAAGACGCCAGAAAAAAGCAATACCGCTATAACTCATCAGTCATTTAAAATAAGTAAAGCATTTGAATCGTTTCTCGATGGATTTGCTGAAGTTACAGCAGCTTCAGCAGCAATAAAATACCCTGTAATTGAGAGAAAGGTGGTAAGATTGGGTGAATTAGGAGATGTGTTAAATATTATTGAATATCTAAACACTAGATATAGTAGTGGGAAATATGTTATTCTAATGCTTGGTGAAGAATGGATGTTTAGCGTAGCTGTAGATCTAGATAAGAAGGAGTTTACACCATCATTAGTAATATGGAGTAGCAATACGAGGTTACTTGGCGAGGAAGCTCTAGCAGCATTTAAACAATTAAATATTGATGAAAATATAAGATTCTCTATATATTCTTTACAGGAATAAAACTCTGCTAGAAATCTCTATGGTATAGATACAATTTATCTATTCAATATCTATTGCTATAGCCATAGTAATTGTAAATAGCCAATATTTATATATAGTTAATTAAAACCCATATCTATATAGATCATCTAGCGTATTTATATTGATGAGACATCGCTTTAATATATCTATGTTACCAACATCAATTGTTTTGATAGGAGCTTTAAATAACTTCAAAAGTTTTTGTAAGCTTAATATATCATGTATTATTCCAAACTCTATTATATCTAAAATAGGTCTTCTATATATTGATAAAAGAGGCTCCAAATAGCTGTTATATTGAGGTATACATGCAATGCTTGACTCATCTCTACAATGGTTTAGGATAACATCTATACATCTACAGTCTATATAGGGCATNTCGCCTCCTATAATAAAAACCTCTCTATACATCTTTAAAGCTATGTATATGGCACCTAATGGACCTATTTGATAAGGGTCTTGTATCACATCTATGTATTCAATAATTTTATTTATATGCATTTGTGATGAAATAGCTATAACTTTCAATACATTTTTGCATCTCATTATAGAATCTATTACGCATTTAATCAATGGTTTTCCTTTTATTGGATAGAATAGCTTGTCGCTACCTAAGAATCTTGTTGATGAGCCTCCAGCTAGTATAGCTACAACAGCCATGGCACCTCACTTTATAATGTTATTAAGCCTTTAACATCTATTATATATTCCATGTGTATAAACTATGTCGAAAGTCTTTAAAGTATTTTGCCCTATTTGTCAAAGGATATTTGAATTAAGAACAGATTTAAAGTTATGTCCGTTTTGCGGATCTCCTCTATTCGTATATTATGAAATAAGTTATACTGAGTTTCAAAAATGTATTGAAAATTCAAAATATAATTATGATCTTGGTATTTGGAGTTTTAAATGTCTTCTTCCGGTAAAGCATTGTGGAAAGAGTCTTGGAGAAGGATGGACTCGTGTAATAGATGTTGAAAACATTAGTAAATTATATAATGTCAGAATAGCATTAAAGAACGAGTCTATAAATCCTACAGGAACATTTATTGATCGAGGTGCAGCTGTAGATGTATGTTATGCTTTTGAAAATGGGTATTCCTCTATTACAACAGCATCGCTTGGCGACTTCTCAATATCTATAGCTGCATATGCTCTACATTACAATATAAAAACATTGCATTTTATTCCTAAAGATGTAGAGATTTGGAAACTCTATAGACTTATTCTTTTGAATTCAGATGTAAAGTGTGTTGATAGCTATAAAGAAGCAGTAGAAAGGGCTTTAAAGAGATGCTTAAGAGGAAGGTGCTATACATCACTATCACCATCACCAACTATAATAGATGGTTATAGAACCTTAGTATTTGAATTAATAGAATATTTCAGAAAAGGCTTTAATTGGATAGCTATACCTGTTGGCGAAGGTGTATTTGCAACAGCTATTTTTAAAGGCATTAATGAATTGAGCGAGTATATGGGTTTAGATATGCCGAAGATACTTGCTGTAAGAATAAAAGATCTTGAACCCAAAGAACTTAAAACATCGTATAGCTTACCTTCGTTGTTTTCAGAACTAGAAATTAGTGAAAGTAATATATTGGAAATAATTAAAAAATTCATTGAGATAAGCAATGGTTTTATTGTTAATGTTGATGAAAGCACCATTCTAAGAATTGCAAATGAATTAGCAAGAAGAGAAGGGCTTATTATAGATCCTATAGGAATAGCAAGTCTTGCAGGAGTAATTGAGGCAAGAAACAACAACTTAATAGATGCAAATGATAAAGTTATAGCTGTTGTTAGTGGAAGCCCATCTAAAGATCCATATATACTATATAAAATTATTGAAGTTGGAAATAACCTATTAAAAAATATAAATTATATATCAAACGAAGTTAAGATTAGTGCAATTCAAAGAGAGATTATGAGGATACTTTATGAAAGAAAAGCATTACATATGTATGGCATTTGGAAAGAGCTTAACAGAAGAGGGTATAGAGTAACACTTCAGACAGTATATCATCATATTAAACAATTAAAAAGTAAGGATTTAATCGAGATATCTAGAATCAGTGATGAAAGAACATTGTATACATTAACTGAGTCAGGGTTTCTTTATCTATCGAAATTAAGTAGTTAATTAATTTTATAAAGACCTTTTAAATATATGGACACATAAAATATAGAGGGATAGCATCATGGTATTGTAAGTTAAGAGAAATTTGTTATATGTATTTTTNATTTTCTTAGACAAATATCCATTATCAATTATGGTAGTATTTATATACTTGTCTATAAAGTATGTAAGTGATATAGTGAGAGCTTAATGATGAATCCTCAAGAAGTTATAAAGGCTATTAAAGATAATAATATTAGATGGGTGGATCTCCAATTTACAGATTTAATAGGATATTTAAGACATATGACAATATCAAGTAGAGTTATATCTATAGAGAATATTAATGATATGCTAGGAAAACTTGATGGGAGTAGCATCAAGGGATTTACAGATATTGAAGAAAGNGACCTTGTTTTAAAGCCTGTTTTAGATACATTTAATTTAATACCTTGGGAAAATGGATTAGGCAGAATGATTTGCGGAATATTTATTGGTAATTCAAGGTTTCTAAAGGATCCGAGATACGCNACTGAAAGGCTAGATTCATATCTAATGGAAACAAAACTTAAAATTGTTTATCTCGGCTGAGCTAGAGTTTTTTATATTCGATAATGTTAAAGTTTCTGTAGATGTATGGAGGCAGAGTTTTGAGATTTATAGTAGTGAAGCACCATGGAATGGCACAGCATTTGTTAATAAATATAAAGATGGCTATTATAGTGTTTATCCAAAGGATAAATTCCAAGAACTTAAAATAGAGATAGGAGATATACTTTCAAAATTCTTTAATATAGATGTTGAAGTTGTTCACCATGAGGTAGCAGCAGCTTCTCAACATGAAATAAACTTTAGAGGAGGTACCTCTACATTTACTGCAGATTCAATTCAAACTATTAAATTTGTTATAAAGTCTATAGCTTTTAGAAGAGGCTTTATTGCAACTTTTATGCCGAAGCCCTTATTTGGAGATAATGGAAGTGGAATGCATGTCCATGTAAGTATTTGGAGAAATAATGAAAATATATTTTATGATCCAGATGATAGCTATGCAGGTTTAAGTCAATATGGTAGATATTTTATAGGAGGTCTAATAGAACATGGAAGAGCATTGTCAGCTATTGTTAGTCCTACCGTAAATAGCTATAAAAGGCTTGTCCCAGGATATGAAGCCCCTATATATTTGGTATGGGGTAAAGGAAATAGAAGTGCCGCTATAAGAATACCAGGATATAAGAAAAATGGTGCATCAATAAGAATTGAATATAGACCTCCAGACCCTAGTGCAAATCCATATCTAGCTCTTGCAGCAATAATCCTTGCAGGTTTAGATGGCATTAAAAAGAAGATAGATCCTGGCGATCCAATTGATGAAAACGTATATAAATTATCTGGACAAAAAAGAAAAGAACTAAAAATAAAGGAGCTTCCAAGAACACTTGATGAAGCCTTAGACGAGCTTGAATCTGATAATGAATGGTTAAAGCCCATACTACCTCAAGAACTTATAGAAAGCTATATAGAGGTAAAGAGAGAAGAAACCAAAAAGATTTTAGCATACCCCACTCCAATAGAGCTCTACTATTATCTAGATATCTAGTACTTACCTATTCAAATATGTGAATAAATTCTTTAATTCTCTCTTCTCTTACTAGAAGTAAAGTTCATATAAGAAACGCATTTTATTGTTGAATAATCCATAGATTTTCATATTGGTGTCAAAGGTTTTAATACCAATTAATATAAATCTTAATAAAACTAAAAGCTTTGGATAATTTACAATGTTTTTAATATTTTCATCTATTGTTGAATAAACTTTGACATGAATTCTGTATGTATATTGCCTTTAATAAATTCCTCTGATGTAAGTATTTTTATTAAGAGTGGTATAGATGTTTTTACACCTTCTATTTTAAATCTGTTTAAAGCATGAACAAGCTTTTCTCTAGCTTCTTCACGTGTTGTGCCTATAGCTATAACCTTTGCAATCATTGGGTCATAGAATGGAGGAATATATACGCCAGGTGCTAAAGCATGATCTATTCTAATATTGTTTAGTTTTGGAAATTCAATCCATGTTATAGTACCAGGCGATGGGATTAGTTTATCTGGATCCTCTGCATATATTCTAGCTTCAATGGCATGGCCATTGAATTCATATATGTTGTTCTTTATTTCAAGTTCTCTACCTTCTGCAATTTTTATTTGTTGTTCAACAATGTCAATACCTGTTATCACTTCTGTAACTGGGTGCTCTACTTGTATTCTTTTATTTACCTCAATTAAATAAAATCTGCCTTGATCATCTCTTATAAATTCTATTGTACCTGCATTAACATAGCCAACACTCTTCATAAATTTTATTGCTAAGTTATAGATGTATTCTCTTTCATTTTTAGAAACAATAGGGGAGGGTGCTTCCTCTATAACCTTTTGGTATCTTCTTTGAATACTACATTCTCTTTCGCTTAATGCAACAACATTGCCATATCTATCTGCTAATATCTGTACCTCTATATGTCTTGCTCTAGGTATAAACTTTTCTATATATAGCTTGTCAGATCCAAAAGCAGTTTTAACCTCCTCTCTAGCAACATCAAATATTTTTTCAAGTTCTTCAGAATTTTTTATAATTCTTATACCTCTTCCACCACCACCTCTATCAGCTTTTAAAAGTATTGGATAACCTATCTCCTCAGCAACTCTCTTAAGCTCTTCAATAGATGGCGGCTTCATTGTACCTGGAACAACAGGAACATCTATACTATTAGCCAATTCTCTTGTCCTTGATTTAGACTCTAACATCTCTATAATATACCAAGGTGGCCCAATCCATATACAGCCTACATTCTCAACAGCTTTAGCAAACTTAGCATTTTCAGAAAGAAATCCATAGCCTGGATGAACAGCATCAGCACCACTTCTCTTAACAATTTCAATGATTTTATCTATATCTAGATAAGAATAGGGGTTAGACCCTAATGAATAAGCTTCATCAGCCAATCCAACATATACACTATTGCTATCTATAGATGTATATATAGCAACAGTTTTTATTCCCAATCTCTTACATGTTTTTATAATTCTAACTGCTATTTCCCCTCTATTAGCAATCAATATTTTTTTAATTCTATCAACCAAGATGCTTAACCTAATATACTATTATTTTAGTATTTATGATATATGCTAGGGCTATATATCTGTTTAGAAAAACATTTAGATAGTCACAAATAT
>Ga0065719_106728_pt1 | contig 30736 bp, 40 predicted proteins | sample GBSCel85sediment_FD_59106 | JGI IMG/M metagenome (GOLD analysis project Ga0065719, IMG submission 59106) | Hot spring sediment microbial communities from Great Boiling Spring, Nevada - Cellulolytic enrichment CS 85C v3 (version 3) | ecosystem: Environmental > Aquatic > Thermal springs > Hot... | reverse complement strand
CCTGTCAGAGCCACAAACAACCCTGCACCTCTCACGTAATCCAGATGGAAGGGGAAAAAGCCGCCCACCAGTGGAACGAATAGAACACCACCGCCAACACCTGCCATTACTGCAAGTATCCCCAACAGAAATGTAAACACAAACAGTATTACTGACCAAACCCACCATGCAGTTGCTTCAAGCATGTTATCAAACCTCCACTACAGATCTCACGTGGAAATCTATATAACATTTACTAAAAAAGTTATACAATGATTATTATGTATGAATAGCACCCCATTCGTGAATATACTTTAATAACCTGACATTACAATTATTAACCCATCGCAGTGGCTGGAATGTGATAAACAGTGTCCTGAATACGGAATAAAAGATGAAATCAAGCAGATGATTAGCGAAGGTAAAATTATAGGCGCGATTACTGTTTATTCAACTTCCGAAACCTTTAACAATGAAGAGCTGGATCTACTTCAGACGCTTGCGAAAGATTTAGCTTTTGTAATCGGTAAGCTAATAAATTGGGAAGTATTCTTAAGAAAAAATTATGAAAGCCGTCGTTCTATGTTCAGGTCTTGCCACAAGAATGGGGGGTACTATCAAACCCCTGATTAAGGTCGCTGGGAGAGAGATAATTTACAGAACCCTTAAAATCCTTCAGGATAATGGTGTTGATGAATTCATTATCATTGCTAATAAAATCAACAAGAATGCTCTGACAAAATTTCTTGAAGAAAACGGATTTAAATTCAAAATAGTTGTCAACGAACAGCCGGAGCGAGGTAGCGGGTACTCNTTTTATCTNTCAAAGGATTTTGTTAACGNAAGATTTGTCCTAATCATGGGAGATCACATATTCGANGAGGATTTCATAAGAAACGCGTTAAAGCTCGACGGATTGATTTGCGANTGTGATNCCAAATTCGTTAACGTAGAGGAGGCTACAAAGGTTCTAGTAAAAAACGGCAGAGTCACAGACATCGGAAAGCATCTAAATAATTTTACATGTATCGATACGGGTTTTTTCATTCTGACAAAGGATATTTTTACCATTGCTGAGAAATTAATCAAAGAAAAGAAAGTTGTGGAACTATCCGAAATAATTAAAGAAGCAAAAGTGAATGTAAACACGCTAAACGGATACTTTTGGATGGATATAGATACCCCAGAAGATGTAAAGAGAGCAAAGAAAATAATTGTCAGAAAATCCGTTAAGAAAGGAGAGGACGGATTCATCTCAAGACACCTGAACAGAAAGATATCCCCGTTAATCTCCGAGAAGCTCATCGACAGGATCGATCCGATCCATGCGACGATTATGAGTTTTCTCGTCGGGATATTATCTTCGTTAGTTGTATTTTACAGTATTCCGCTTTCGGGTATTATATATCAAATCAGCTCGATTCTCGACGGAGTTGACGGAGAGATTGCGAGAGCCGCCATGAAAACTTCGAAAACCGGTGGATGGCTTGATTCTACTCTCGACAGATATGTGGACTTCCTTTTTTTGACATGCTTGGCTGTTAATTCTCTCGTTAACTATGAATGGATTTTAGCCCTCTTCGCCATCTTTGGTTCATTTATGATAAGCTACACAACTGAAAGGTACAGGGCGGAATTCAAAGAGAGCTTTTACAAAAGACATAGACCTGTGGTATTCGGGAAGAGAGACGAGAGAATCTTTTTAATAATGCTGTTTTGCCTCTTATCTCCTTGGGTGGACATTTTTTACCTCTTTGTAGTCATTGCGATTGTGACAAACTTAAGGGTTGTTGAGAGTATTCTGAGAGTAATCTTATTAAAGAGATANATATAGATCAGACGTGGACGACCTAACCAAATCATTTTTACGACAGAAATTCTCCAAGTATTATTCTAAATACAAACCATTCATACCGAGAGAAATCGAAAAAAGAGAGTGGGGTTTCATTAATTTTGACGGAATAATGATAAGACACATCTCACTTTCAAACGAACTTGAGTTAAAAGGTTTTCTTGCAAAAAATCCACCTCTTCACGCCTATTATTCTTCGGCATACTACAAAAAACCCGAAGCAAATATGGAGGAAAAAGAGTGGATAAAAGCTGATCTAATCTTTGATATCGATGCGGATCATCTACCCAAAGGNGGACTGAAAACGGCAAAAAGGCAGATAACAAGGTTATACGACCTGCTTGAGGAAGATTTTGGATGTAAAGACATGATAATAGTATTTTCGGGTAGCCGAGGATACCACATTCACGTATACGATGAAGACTTCCAGCAACTTGGATCTCAAGAGAGGCGGGAGATCGTGGATTACTTCTACCTTAACGGAATAAGTTTCAGAGAAATTCTCCCCAAAGCTCCTCAATACTTAAGACTATCAGACTGCATGGTCAGACGACTTAAAAGTTTAATCAAAAGAGGAGAACTCGAAAAATATCTCGGGCTGAAAAGGAAAGTCCCGGAGCTTGAAGAGATTATATTAAGAAAGGAGTTACGTGAGGGTGACTTCACTTCCATACCAAAAAGGATCTTGGAAAAGTTACCGCTCTTTTTCGAGGAATGTGTTAATCGTTCTCGAGTTTACATCGATCCTCCCGTTACATCTGATATTAAGAGACTTATAAGACTTCCAAACTCGATCCACGGAAAGACTTCTCTAAGAGTTACACCCATTAAAAGAGATNAGATTGATGAATTCGATCCTCAGAGAGATGCCATTGCCTTCGACNATGATCTAACAAAGGTCAGGGTTATTAGAAAGGTAAAGTTTAAACTCAAAGATACAGAGTTCAGACTTGAAAAGGGGAATCACAAGCTGCCAGAGTTTGCTGCCCTCTATCTAATCTGCAGAGGCGTTGCGAGATACGGGTGGTAATATGATTGATGAATTAATGATAATCGTCGAGAAAAGTAGAGGAGCACTTCAAAAGATTGATGATAACCTGTTTAATCAGATAAAGAGGAGAATAAAAGAACTTGAAGATATGAGAAAAACTTTGGATGATGAAGACTATTTGAGAATCGATGAGGAGATTAGAACCTTAAGAAAACTCCAAAAAAGGCTATTTGAACTGAGAACTATCAAAATCATAATGCAGGCATGGGCCGATGTCTGCGAAACCGAAAGCGGGATAGAAGGGGTTGAAAACATGACTTCCGTGGAAAGAGAACTCTACAATAAACTTGTGAACCTTCTTAAAGAATACAAAAAAGAAATATTAACTGAGTTTAGTGAAAACATTGAGATAAAGGGTGATAAAATCCTCGTTAGAGTTAAGCAAGATATACCCGAATTTGAAGGAATAGACGGAAAAACATATAAATTGAGAAAGGGGGATGTTGTGATAATCCCGAAGCTTAACGCTGATGNCCTGATAAAAAGCGGAGTTTGTGAGGANATAGAGGTGAGAAGATGAAATATCCCAAGAAAGTTAGAACCTACTGTAAGTATTGCAACAAACACACAATTCACGAGGTGGAGAAGGTTAGCAAGGGTAAACAGAGCTCCCTTAAATGGATCAATCGGCAGAAAAAGAGGAGAGGTAAAGTTGGTAATCTCGGTAAGTTCAGCAAGGTGCCTGGAGGAGATAAACCTACAAAAAGAGTAAACATAAGGTGGAGATGCACTGAATGCGGTAAAGCGGAGCATCGCCCCACATGGAGAGTTAAGAGATTCGAACTTGTGGGGTGATGTTTAATGAATAAAGTTACCAAGAGCAAATTCATCAAAGTTAAATGCCCAGACTGTGAGAACGAGCAAGTTATTTTTGATCATCCAGCTACGCATGTAAAGTGTCTTGTCTGTGGAAGGACGCTAGCTGAGCCAACCGGTGGTAAAGGAAAGATAAAAGCTGAAATTATTCAGGTTCTTGGTTAAGATATAGCAAAAGAGAAAACTAATAAATACATTCAGTTCTAACTATACATCATGAAGATAGTTTTCCATCCGATTTTTTACACCGTTTACACATCGGATCCCGCAGCGGAAGCGGGAAGAATGGAAGCAATTGTAGAAGAACTAAAAGACTTCGAGTTTGTAGAACCTGAGCCCGCTAAGGAGGAGGACATCTTACTGGTACACACGAGATCTCATTACGAAGAGGTAAAATCAATGAAAAAGGTCTACGAAGTTGCAATTTACGCAGTCGGTGGTGCGATAAAAGCCGCCAAGATTGCCTTCAGCGAACCGGCATTTGCCGCCATCCGCCCACCGGGTCACCATGCAAGTCCGGGTCACTTTTGGGGATTCTGCTACTTCAACAATATTGCAATTGCCGTAAGAAAGCTAATAAAAGAGGGNTTGATTAAAAAAGCCGTTATCGTTGATTTCGACCTCCATTTCGGTGACGGGACTGCTAACACGTTTGGAAACGATCTAAATGTGACTTACTTCCACATGCCTGGCGGAGATGTAAACANCATAGATGATTTCCTTAAAAAGGAGGAATACGACATAATAGCGGTCTCAGCAGGATTCGATCGCCACAAAGACGACTGGGGTGGAATACTCGAGACNGAGGATTACAANGAGATTGGGAGAATTGTGAAAGAGAATGCTGAAGAAAAGTGTGATGGTAGGAGATTTGCAGTTCTCGAAGGTGGATACAATCACAAAGTATTAGGAAAGAACGTCAGAGCCTTCGTTTTGGGGTTGGATACATAATGTTAAAAATTTAAGTAACCTTCCCTCCAAAATTAAAAGGGTGTTAAAATGCCATCAACAATTGTCGTTGGAGGTTTTTGGGGAGACGAAGGAAAGGGAAAGATAATAGCCTACATAGCCTATTCTGATAAGCCGAAAATTATTGTAAGAGGTGGCGTAGGTCCCAACGCCGGACATACTGTAGAGTTCAACGGAAAGAAATTCGGTGTGAGAATGATCCCCTCAGGATTCGTATACAAAGACGCCCAGCTAAGGATAGGTGCAGGAGTTCTCGTAAATCCAGAGATCTTCCTCAAAGANGTTGAAGTGCTCGAAGTCAGGGACAGAGCTAAACTTGACTACAGATGTGCGATAATCGAGAAGAAGCATATCGAACTCGATTCAACGTCAGAGCACCTTAAAGGGAAGATCGGATCCACGGGAAGTGGATGCGGACCTGCAAACGCGGACAGGGTTATGAGGATAGCAAAACAGGCGAAGGATATCCCAGAACTCCAGCCGTTCTTGACAGACGTTCCTCTTGAGATAAACGAAGCTCTCGATAAAGGTGAATTAGTCCTCGTCGAAGGATCTCAGGGATTTGGACTGAGCCTCTTTTATGGGACGTATCCCTACGTCACTTCCAAGGACACTTCAGCCTCCCAGATAGCCGCTGATGTCGGATTGGGTCCAACAAGAGTTGATGACGTCATAGTCGTTTTCAAAACGTTCCCGACGAGGGTTGGAGAGGGGCCGTTTCCAACTGAAATGAGTCAAGAAGAGGCGGAAAAACTCGGAATCGTTGAATACGGAACTGTAACCGGTAGAAGAAGAAGGGTCGGATGGTGGGACGGAAAACTCGCCCGTTATTCCGTAATGGTGAATGGCGCTACACAGGTAGCCATAACGGGAATTGACAAACTTGATAAAGAGTGCTACGGTGTTAGGGAATGGGCAAAGCTCACACCTAAGGCCAAGAAATTCATCGAAAAAGTCGAAGACGACGTAAGAATTCCAGTAACTCTAATTTCTACAGGCCCCTCTTTAGAGCAGATAATCGACCTAAGGAAGGAAAAACTCTAAATAAGCTGAACCTCCAGTTCCATTAATTTTTCTTTATAGATATAGGCTCTTACACCGTCCAGTCCTACTATTACCCATATCAAGCCAGTTTGCTTTAAACTCTCTAAATCGTGGGAGGATGGTCTGGCAAATCCGTGAGGATGTGTATGGAAGACAGCGAGGACTTCTAATCCCCGTTTTTCGGCATCCATCCACACTCGACAGAGTTCTTCAGGATCCATTCTGAACAGATAGGGATTTTCAGAAAGGTTCCGGATTTCCACGATCTCCTTAACTATAAGGGCCTCTCCATTCTTTTTTCCTATAAGAACACCACATCTCTCTCTATTTTGGATTATTGAAACTTCTTCCTTCTCATCTCGATTCTCGATAAATTTTTGGATTTTGCTTGGGACTATTAACCTCATCTAACTTCAAGTTTTTCGGGATTGTGGAGGATTGTTAAGCACAAGGCTATTAACTTGTCAAAGTGGGGAATGTCTTCTTTGCACTGAAAACATCTCTCCTCTCCGTTTATATAGAGTTTTAGAGACTCTATCTCAATTTTGTATGTTTTGTTTCCCTTGTTTATTGTTATGTAACCGTTTTTCGGCTTCGGTATTAGCTTGGATTCGATTAGTTCTCTAAAAAGTAGTTCAGCTTTTCCTTCCGGGGTTGAAAAATAACATGACAAAAGCTCTTCTTCACTTAATTCGAGGACATCCAACCATTCTTTTCCCTTGATTCTATGATCTCTGAGAAGGGTATCTAGCTTTATCAGCTTGCTAGGTTCAACTATTTTGTAAAGTGGGATGATTCTTTTATATTCATCAACTTCTTGAACGCAAATGTAGACTTCCTGCGTGGGTGTACCGGGGATATTCACACACTTGAGCTCCATTACCCTCCACTTATTTTTGGTATCAAGAGGATTTTGTCCGAATCTTTTATTTTTTCAATGTTTTCGGTCGAGATTTTCATTCCCTCCTGGGTGACGGCAATACCACCGGTCATAATGTGCTTCAGGATTTCTGAAACTGCTACTTCGAGTGGTATTTCCACCTCGGTATGTCCTCCACTACCTAGCCTTCTCAACCGAACCATATATCCGTTATGATTAACAATTATAAAAAATTTATGCTTGACACTCGGTAGATACTAACTCAATGGTTTGCCGCTCTCCACGTATTTATGCTTTCTCTGATCAAATTGTATCCCAATTTGGCTGTAAAATACAGAACGGCAATAAATACTACCCAAGAAAAGGAATTCGGCACAACATCGTTAAGGAAGACATAGGTAAACAGCATGTAGGGTGTAAGCAAGATAAAGAAGAAAGACATATTGAACATAACCCTTCTGAAAAAGATTAGCCAGTACATCTCGTTCATAATCTGCTGGAAACCTTTGTAGGCTTCATAATCTTTTGCAACCACTGCAAGGATTGAATAAAAATAGCATTCTTCTATTTTTTCTTCTGTTTTTTTAATGTTTTCCAAGTATCCTCTAAACAGTTTTCTTAAGAGAATACCCTCTACCCTCTCTGTAAAGATTACCACTCCAAAGGTGACCGCAAAAAAAATAATTGAAATCATGGTGGCAAATATATCCCGAAGAATCCAGACAGCGCGTATTTCAAGCCGACATAAAATGCCAGAACTCCGAAGAGAACGAACAATGCATTCATTGGAAGGTATTTCTGTGTTCTCGGACCGATGTAGCTTCCTATCAATATGCCGACCCACCCTATTACGATTGAGGGAGCGAACTCAACTCCCCTTGCAAGCCATCCAGCTAAGGCGGAACACTGGTTGAGGAAAACCGTCAGAACCGAAACTGCTGGTGCGATATACATCGGCCACCCAATTGCAACGTAGAATGGGACTATGGCGAAACCGCCGCCGATACCTACCAAGGCTGAAACGAATCCTATCAGCAGACCGTAAACGAACGGCAAATAGTTTTTAGCCACAAAGTGCTCACCGAAGAAGTCGAATTCAACCTTGCTTAAGGAATACCTAACGTTTGTGATACCTTCAAGCTCGTGAAGTCTTCCCTCTTTTCTTAGCTGCTCCACTCTTTCCCTGAATCTCTGCGCGGCTTCCCTTGCCTTCGACTTTGAAGCTTTCGCCCTTGGAGTGACCTGATAGAACATGTAAAATGCCACTACGATAATAACGAGGCCGAAGATACCCTTATACAACGCAACGCCCAGCTTTCCGCCCGTTCCCCAGACAGCTACTTGAGCACCGAGAACCATTCCTAAGCCCATTGCGATTGCGGCTGGCCATACAAGTCTCTTTTGCGTATACCAGTTTATTGTGCTTGAGAGAGCGTTAAGCCACGTGATGGCGGTGTTCGACATTCTGATGTTGTCGGTGATGTATTTGCCCGCATCCGTGTAAAGACCCTTGTTGATTTTTACGCCTTTCAGTTTACTCGCCCAGTCTCCTAATCCAAGAACTGTTATGTGACCGAATCCAGCCATTATACCTCCGAATGCTCCGACCGTTGAGAAAATCCAGCCGACCCAAATGCACCACAGAAGGTAAATAATGGGATTGATTGTTATCGTATGTCCAGCTATTTCCATCCAAGTTACGTCTATCATCACCCATCCACCTCTTTTGGTTCCCTAAATATAAGGAAGTTGCACAACTTGCATACATTGAATCCAGGGTATGTTTCCCCCGTCCTCGGATAGGAAGCTCCACCGTAGTGTGCTGTTCTCTCAAGAAGTCTCCTTACTGTGGGTTCGAAGTGCTCCCANGGGATGTAAACGTTTATCTCTCCTTGCTCCGTTTTTCCAGAGGTGTAGCTCGAACTGCACATCGGGACGATGTTGATCTTTCTGTTATTGTATGTCCAGACGGCCCCACCACAGACCGCTGAGTTCATCATTAAATTCGGCTGAATCGGATGGATGTCGAGAGCTGAGGCGTAATCGTTGTAAAGATGATAACTCTGAAGAACATCGCAGATTATGTGAATCAAATCAGGCTCGAACGTTGCCTTATGGAGAGGAGCAGTTGCAAAAGCTAAAAGCCCCTCTGGAAGCCTCGGCTTTGTCTTTACGAATTTCTCCGCCTGNTCCCTTCCCTTTGTATATTTTACGTGACTTTTTATTTCCTGTTCGTCCAGTTCCTTCCAGCTAAATATGTAACGGGCGTTNCTACATCCGAGGGTTCTCTTGTCCCCCAAAAGGATATCTCCTCTCTGCCTNGAAGCCGCAGAAAAATGGCAAAACGTGAAGGGATTGTAGGCTACTTTGTATTTTGTGCTCCTTTTAAACTCCTCAAGTTCTTTCTCGTCGTAGAAGAATTTCATTGCTACGGGATAGTATTTCAGTTTCAGTAGATTCCTTAGAATGAAAACCATGTCCGCCTTGCTCAACTCTCCCTTTGCAAGCATTGCTTCGGCGAATCTTCTGTCGTCCAACAGTAGCTCGCTATCTATAACATACATTTCCTGCATACAGCGTGATAGCTTTTCAGATATTTATAGATTTCGAAAAATATCAAATCAATTTCTAAAAAATCGAAATCAAGAAAAATTCGAAAACTACTCTCTTTCCAGTAATCTAAAAACAGAATCCGAAAAATAATTCTAAAAACCATAAATCAAACGTTATTTTAACAACTAAAGGAACCAGATTTTTCACTTATTCAAACACTTAAAGCTGATTTGTTGAATTCGAAAATTAGTGTAATATTTGCAAAATTTTAAAATTTCAGAAAATTCATTATCATCTCACTTCATGAAGACATTGTTCGTAAAAAGTTGCAAATAGTGTTCTCGCATTCCTTGTAATGAAATCTGCGTATTCTCTTATCCTCTTACTCTCCATAGAGAGCTTTGTCGAAACAAAGAATATTTTTCTCTCGCTTTCAAGGTCTTTTATATCTCTGATTTTGATGAGACCTATTTCACAAGCTTTGCAAACAGCGATGTAGGATGTGATAGCAACTCCAAGACCGTTGCTGACGCTGTTTATCTGGGAGAACAGATCCTCCACAACATAGGCTACGTTTAGATCATCGAAACTTACACCACTACTCTTTAATGCCTTTTTAAGACTTGTAGTTATTCCGTAGTAATCCGTGAGACTTATAACAGGATACTCCATTACATCTCTGAGCATGACGATCTCCTTGTCGGCGAGAGGATGATTGGGAGGCACTATCAGCACCAATTTATCCATCCCTATCTCCTCCACGTATAATCGATCTGAGTTGAGATGTTCCTCAAGTATGTCCCCTACAATAGCGAAATCGTAGTCGCCCCTCATTACACCTCTAACGCATTCATGGGCGCCCCTAAGCTCAACCCTAACATCAACTTCTGGATATTTCGCTTTCAAAAGTGTCTGAATATTGAAAACAACATTTATCCCAACCATTCCCGACGCTATAACGATCTTTCCGCCTCCAATATTCGCAATAAGCTTTTTTGCCTCCTCCAAGCTACTTAGAACACTTTCAATGTTTTTCAAAGCAATTTTCCCTTCGTCCGTCAGCTTTACACCGTCTACTCCTCTCTTTAGCAAAGTGGCTCCGTAAAACTCCTCAACAGCGTTAATCTGAAAGCTTACAGAACTAACGGATATTCCGAGTTCCTTTGCCGCTTTCTTAAAGCTTCCTGTCTTGGCAACTGTTAAGAATGTCTTAAGGAAATCGACTCTGACCATGATTTTCGAAATTTTGATAATGTATTTTAAATTTTTTGTGATTTTAAATTAATGGTAAAATTTAAAATTAATCGATATAAATTCATTTAATGCTACCAGACGTCCAACTACTGAAACCTGAAGTTGAGATAGGTTTAAGCAGGGTTGGTGCCAAAAATATCCGAAAACTCGTTCAGGTTAAAAGGAACTCAAAAAGACCTATCATCCTAATCTCAAATTTTGATGTTTACGTCGATCTACCATCTACGAGGAAGGGAGTAAACCTTAGCAGAAATTTCGAAGCAGTCGATGAGGTGATTGAAAGTCTCACTCAGAACCCCGTTGAAAATATAGAGGATCTGAATCTCAGAATAGTTGACGAGCTTTTAAAAAGACATGAATACGCAACGAAAGCCGAGGTCTTAATGGAAGCCGAATTCATTTTGAAAAAGAGAACTCCTACATCCAATCAGAAAACTCAGGAGGTTGTCAAGATATATAGTGAAGCCGCAAAGTGGAGAAGCGGAGAAACAAAAGTCTTCGTCGGAGCCGAAGTCTACGGGATAACAGTATGTCCATGCGCCCAAGAGCTAATAAAAGCATACGTTACGGATGAATTGAAAAAAGCGGGATTCAACGAAAGTCAGATAAAAGAGATCATGCGGATTATTCCGTTCGCCTCCCACAATCAGAGGGGAAGGAGTTTTGTGAAAGTAGAGATAAAAGAAAATTTCAAGCCAAGAATCGAGGATATAATTGAAATNNCAAAATCTGGGATGAGCTTCGAGATCTACGAGATTTTGAAAAGATCAGATGAACTTGAGGTCGTTAAAGAAGCTCACATGAACCCACGCTTTGTTGAGGATGCCGTCAGGATTATGGCGAAAAAAGCGGTAGAGAAGTTTAGCGACGCTCCAAATGACGTTCTTGTATATTTCAGACAGATAAACGAGGAGAGCATCCACCAGCATGACGTTCTTGCCGAAAGATTTGCAACGATAGGTGAGCTTCGGGATGAATTGGGTTAACCTTTTCTTGATTTTCCTGATCATCGCACCGACGACTGCGTGTAAGATTCTTGAAGTCAATCCAAATCCCTACGGAGATGAGGGAGCAGAATATGTTAAGGTTTGGTGCGATGAGCCCTGCATTTTCACGGACGAGGAGGACAACTTTACCGTAACGGGGACTGCATACATAGCAAGGAACTCAACAGCTTTTAAAGAAAAATTTGGCTTTTATCCCGACTTCGAAGGAATAAAGCTGTCCAACAGTGGTGAGGATATCTACTTAATCTGCAGTAACAGAACGGACAAATTTAACTGGAAATTTTACAGGGATGAGGGGGTGATCTACTATAGAACCGATAGAGGCTGGGATTTCAGATATGAGGACTGGAGCGATTTCGATCCCGTTAGAGATTATGTCAGGGGATCGATAATAATAACACCGGCAGAATACATCTTAGAAGGAAAGGGTATCGTTGCGTCTTACTTTATAGCGGAGGACAACTTCAAAGGAGATTTCGAATTTATCGTTGATGCAAATCCCGTGGGCGGAATACCCATGGAGGAGTATATTCTCTCGAAAAAATACAAGTTTCACTTCCTTTCATCAAATTCCTACAAAAATTTCCACTATAAATTCGCCGTTATCGGAGACCGGGTTGTGATTACTACTGAGAACTGGAAATGGGATAACAGAGGAGTAATCGTTGATTTCAAGAGTGAGAAAATTGCGAATCTACTGAGAGATGTTTTCTACAACGATCTCAAATACGAAAGCGAAATGGGAAAGGTGGACGGATCCAAAGAAAGCGGAAGCGGAAAGGGGAAAAGGATCGACTTCGAAGCCGAAATCGAAGTTCACGTGATGCCCGACAGTAATCCCGTTTTCGATTTTATAGAAAACTCTCGGGGTTATCTCTACATAGCAGCTCCTTACATTAATCCTGAATGGTTTGAAGGATCACCCCTTATAGACGCCATAGAGAACGCATCCAAGAGGGGTGTCAAAGTAAAGATCATGCTAAACGATTACGATAGAAATCTGAAGGTGGCTGAACTTCTCAACTCAATCCCGAATGTCGAAGTAAAAATCGTGAAATCGGCGGAATTCGATGAGTTGCACGCAAAATATTTCGTAAGTGATGGAAAAGTCCTGATCACTTCCGCAAATCTGAACAAATACGGATTAAAATTAAACAGAGAAATTGCCGTTGTTATATACGATCATAAAGTAGAAGAGTTCATGAAGAATGTTTTTCTTGAAGATTGGGAGAACAAAAAGGAGCTTAATGCCGTTTTCTCGCTAATCTGCTTNGGATTTGTTGTATTNATTGCACTTTATTTCATAAGACGCATCAACAAATAATATATTCAGTNCCGCCTAATCCTCTGGGATGAAAGTATACTTGGAGACCTATGGATGCACAATGAATCAAGCTGATTCGGATCTGATCAGGGGTATTCTCAGCAGAAAATATCAGTTAGCTAACAGTATCGACGAAGCCAAAATTGCCGTCATAAACACCTGCGGTGTCATAGAATTCACCGAGAGAAAGATCCTCCGAAGGATGGAGGAACTAAAAAGAATGGGAAAGATTGTCATAGCAGCCGGTTGTCTCACGAGAATCGCAAGAGATAAGGTGTCAAAGATCTGCGATGCCTTAGTAAGTCCCGATAATATCCATCTGATCGATGAAGCTGTAGAGAGAGCACTGAACGGAGAAAAAGTCGAGTTGTTATCCCTGAACAGGATCGATAAGGCTTGTATGTACAGATTAAAGAGAAGACTGAATGACAACGCCATTGCAATAGTTTCAATATCCGAAGGTTGTTTGGGGAAGTGCAGTTACTGTGCCACAAAGATGGCAAGAGGTCATTTAAGAAGCTTCTCAATTGAAAATATAATATCGGAAATCAGAGACGTGATTAGCATTGGATACAAGGAGATTCAACTGACATCTCAGGATACCGGAGCTTACGGATTGGATAGAGGATACACCCTCGCAGATTTACTTGAAAAGATTTCCGAAATCGAGGGAGAATTCCGCGTGAGAGTCGGAATGATGAACCCGCAACATGCAATAAATATTCTCGATGATCTAATTAACGCCTTCTCAAGTGAGAAGATCTACAAATTCATTCACATTCCAGTTCAGAGTGGAGACAATAAAGTTCTCGAAGACATGCGCAGAGGATATACCGTAGAAGACTTCATAGAGATCGTCAAATCGTTTAGGAAGCACTTTGATGATGTAACGCTTTCCACAGATATCATTGTGGGATTTCCGACGGAGAGCGAGGAAAGTTTCTGGAAGAGTTACGAATTGATAAAAGAGGTTAAACCGGACATCGTGAACATAACGAGATTCTCGCCGAGAAAGGGAACTTTAGCTGCAAAAATGAAGGATATTCCTGATTGGATTAAAAAAGAAAGGAGCAGAAAGCTAACGGAATTAACGAGAAAAATCGGACTGGAAAATAACATTAAATTTGTAGGAAGACGGAAAAGAGTTCTGATTACAAGAAGGGGAAAAGAAAACACTCTGCTATCAAGAACAGATTCCTACAGACCCGTAATTATCGATAAGGGATATATAGGGGAATTCACGAATGTAAAGATTTGTGGAGCTACTTTCAACTACTTGAAAGGTCTTGTCCTTTAATTTTGGAGAAAGACCCACCTTTTTTCTCAGCTGAACGAGACTTTATAAAAACTGAAACTATTGGGAAAAAAATATCATACCTNCCACGAATTGAAAAGTCATGAAAAAAATCCTGTTAACAAACGATGACGGTCTTTATTCCTCCGGATTGAGAGCGAGCTATAATGTTTTGAAAAAGCTAGGTAAGACTTACGTCATAACACCCGCTGTTCAAAAAAGTGGTGTTGGTAGGAGCATCTCGATAATGGAACCAATAAGAGTGAATGAAGTAAAGATTAACGGCATCAAGATTTTTGCTGTGGATGGGACGCCTACCGATGCTGTGATAATCGGTATCCATGAGATAATCGGCGATATTCCTGATTTAGTTGTGTCAGGGATAAATTTGGGAGAAAATCTTTCAACAGAAGCGGTAACGACATCGGGAACTGTTGGAGCCGCTTTAGAAGCAGCAACTCAGGGAAGCAAAGCGATAGCCATAAGCATGGAGCTATCAGATCATCTTAAATTCGAATCCTTTTTAGACTCTGTAGACTTTTCGAATGCCGAAAGAGTTCTAGAAATTGTTGCATCCAAGATTTTAAAGGCAGGGCTTCCCGAAGGTGTAGATCTTTTCAACATAAACGTCCCGGAAAAGTGGAATGGAGAGATAGTATTCACAAGACTTGCGAAAAGGCTTTACAGAACAAAGATAGATGTAAGATACGATCCACGTGGGAGAAAATACTACTGGATACACGGGATCGAAGTAGAGGATGCAGAGCCCGATACGGATATTCACGCTCTTAGAAGTGGGAAAGTCTCAATAACACCCCTCTCCCTTGATATGACAGCAAGAGTGGATTTCGAATCCCTCAAGAGGTGGTTTTATGAAGCTTAAAGCAGCGAAAAAGGCTTTAGAGCTGATTAAAGACGGGATGGTAGTTGGACTCGGTAGCGGAACGACAGCGAAGCTCTTCATAGAGGAACTTGGGAAAATTGTCAGAGAGGGATACGATATTCTTGCAATTCCATCATCTTTCGATTCGCATCTGCTCGCCGTTGAGAACGGGATCCCGTTAACAGATCTTTTCCAGCATCCCGAAGTGGACATCTACATCGACGGCGCCGATCAAGTGGATAAGGATTTTAATTTGATAAAAGGAGGAGGAGCCGCTTTAACGAGAGAAAAGATCTTGGCTTATGCTTCGAAAAAGTTCTACGTGATAGTAGATGAGACAAAGCTTACCGAGAAGTTATCCATGCCAATCCCCATTGAGGTGCTACCCTTCGCATACGGATTTGTTAAAAGGAAAATCGAAGAAATGGGATTCCAATGCGAATTAAGGGAAGCCAAGGGAAAACTCAAACCGGTGATCTCGGACAACGGAAATTTCATAGCCGATGTGTACGCTGGAGTGATAGAAAACCCTAAGAAATTAGAGAAAGAGCTCAAAATTGTTGGCGTAATCGAGAACGGAATTTTCCCGTCAGAAATTGTTGACGGAGTGATAGTCGGGAGGAAAGATACTGCTGAAATCATATTGAATTACTAATCTAAATCTAATCAAACCCAAAAACATAACCAAACTTCCTTATCAAGTCGTATCCGTCATCAAAACCACCCGATACCTTTATCATAGCGAAATCTGTTCCGTAGACAGTTGTGGATCCTACTGTCACCAACAGCCCATCTTGTTCTGCTTTTAAGACTTTATACGGCTGGTGAGACCTTACCACGATTTTCAGATCTAGACACTCGAGAAATCTTTTTGTGGCTTTTTTTCCGAAGATAAATCCAACACCTCTCTGGAAATTGAGAACGCACCTATCATTTTCCCACGGGTCGTTCCACATTAGTTCGATTTTTGCTTCCTCTTCTTTTAAATCTCTTAGGGAAATGTCTTCTTCCAAGATACTGCATGATTTTGTGTAAATTCCGCCATGAACTGCAAATACTTCATTATTTACGATCGCACAGATGGGTAGAGTCTCCCAGAGCTCATTCAGTTTTGCGTACGTTTCTTTATCCAATTTATCGGGTAAATCGTGAGGAAAAACATCTCTACTTTCGTGATTTCCTCTTAAGAGGATGAAATCTCCGTTGATATATCCCTCGAGAAGTGTTCGATAGACATTTACCGGATCATCTCCTCGATCCCCATAATCACCTAAAAATATTGTTAAGCCTTCTCTCTCTTTTAAAACTTTCTTTAAGGCTTTGTAATCTGCGTGTATGTCTCCGACGATTGTGTATTTTTCTGTATGGATCTCGATTATATCTTTACCCCCTATCTTCAGGGCTTCGTCTATTAGTTCTATCATTACCTATCGATAGCGGAGCTCTAATTTAAAGTTACCGAAAGATTAATATATTACCCGACTGATACGACCAGAAAGGTGGGTGAATTTGGATGAATGATACTATAAGGGAAAAAGCCATAAGCCTTGCAAAGGCAATAGCTGAGAGTGAAGAGTACATCAACTTCCTCAATAAAGAGAAGGCTCTAAAAAAAGATGAGAGAGCCCAGATCTTGTTGGCAGAATTCCAAGAAAAGCAGCAGGAATTTATCTCCAAGAGGTTAATGGGTGAAGTAGACGAAGAGCTTTTGAGCTCTTTAACCGAGTTACAAGCGAAATTAAACGAGTTGGATAGTGTTAAAGAGTTTATGGACGCTTATACAAAGCTTGTAGATCTCCTTGGAAAGGTTGGAGATCTAATAAGCGAACAACTTGAATTTGATTTTGGAGAAGCTTACAGAACTTAACATTTTTAAATATTTCTTTATTTTTTACCCTAAATGACCGAAGTATCTTTAAAGGAAATCGCAGAAGTCTTAGTTTCTATTAGAAATAGACTCATCCGTATAATTGCGGTCATCGTAGCCGGATGGGTTGTCAGTTTCACATTCATTGTAGATGCCATTATCACAGCTGTAGAGGCGATAAAACCTGAGGGCGCCAAGCTCATTTATAAAGCTCCTCTCGAAGGCCTAATACTTAAGTTGAAAATCTCTCTTTTTATGGGATTCGCTCTAGCGAGTCCTTATATTATTCATCTGATTTACAGAACGTTAAAGGAAAGAACTGATCTCTCTATTTCCGTGAAAAAAAGCAATCTGTTTCTATATGCCGTCGCATCCGTTCTTCTCTTCACAATGGGCATCGCATACGGTTACAAAATCATGTTGCCAATCTTTCTAGAATTCCTATACAGATCGGCAGAGAGTCAGGGGGTTTTGTCCTACTACTCTCTATCAGAATACGTGACATTCATTCTGTTAATGTTATGCGTATTCGGTTTGATCTTCCAAATACCGCTTATAATGTACATCACGGTAAAGAATGGAATTATAACTCTCAAAACCTTCAAATATTATAGAAGACATTTTTACGTAGCTTTTTTCATATTCGCAGCTATCGTAACTCCCCCAGATATTTTTACACAGCTTATGGTGGGAGTTCCTATGGTAGTCTTCTACGAACTCAGCTTGATTATCGTAAGGTTGACTACGTAACTTATTTATGCTGATACATCCCAAGTTATTAGGGGCTCGTAGCTCAGTGGCAGAGCGCCGCATTCGCAATGCGGAGGCCCCGGGTTCGAATCCCGGCGAGTCCATTTTAAATCTTTTTAGACTTTTTAGGAAAACATTTATCTTTTAATAGGTACTACCATCCACAATGAGTCGTGCGGAAAAATTAACCGACCAGATAATGGAAAGACTGAAAAGCCTCAACGTTCGAGTTAAAAGGGAAGAAGTTCTCAAAAGAATGAAACTTCTTATTGACGAATTTAAAGTTCCTGAAAGCGAAGCTGTCAGGACGATAATGAATTATCTCGCAAGGGAGTACGGAATTTCAAGGGAAGAATTATTTGTTAGAGAAGCTCCTTTAGTAAAGATCGCAGATATAACAAAGCCAAATCAGTGGATAAGCCTTAAAGCGAAGGTCGTTCAGCTGTGGGATTCTACATCACCTAACGTTTCTCAAGTAGGTTTAATCGGAGACGAAACTGGGATAATTAAGTTTGTAATATGGGCAAAGGCTGGAATGCCAGAGGTTGAGGAGGGAAAGAGCTATCTCTTCAGAAATGTCGTCACTGACAGCTTTCAGGGAAGATTGCAGGTAAACGTTACAAGAACAAGTAACATCACAGAGATTAACGAGGATATCCAGCTTCCGCCAAGAGAAATCGAGGTCGTGGGAGCTTTGGTTGCGTTCCAACAGAATAGCGGATTAATCAAAAGATGTGAGCACTGCAATCGTGTCCTAACAAAGGGTGTTTGTCCAATTCACGGGAAAGTTAAGGGATACGACGACCTAAGGATTAAAGGTGTTTTGGATGACGGAGAGAACATTTACGAAATCATATTAAATGAAGAAAACATCAAAGACTTAACTGGAATAGGATTAAAGGACGCGATAAAGATCGCCCAAGAAAATCTCGACAAGAGTGCCGTCTTAAACGAACTAAAATCGAAGCTTCTCGGTAGATACCTCAGAGTTAAAGGAATAAAGGGTAGCCGATACCTTTTAGTAAGAGAAGTTGAATTCTTTAAACCGAAAGTAGAGGATCTTGAAAAATTGCTGGAGGTTTTAACATGATCAGAAAAAGGGAAGTAGCAAAAAGAATCTTCGCCTACGAGCTCGTTAGATCCACGCATCAGATTGAAGATAGTGGATTGAAGTATGTTCTAACTCCTACAGGTGAAAGAGCCAACAGAATTTTTAGCGTTGCAGTTTTACTTGATAAAGAAGAAATCGGAGCAGACACGAATCTATGGAGATTAAGGCTGGCAGATCCAACGGGTAGCTTTTACGCTTACGTAGGGAAATATCAGCCCGACGCCATTGAAATTGTGGCAGACATAGATGTTCCNGAACTTATTGCAGTTGTCGGTAAAATCCGTGTTTTTGAGGGTATTTCAAGGAAATTGGTATCTNTCCGACCAGAAAACATAGCCGTCGTTGACATACCAGTAAGGGATTTCTGGGTGATAGAAACTGCAAAGAAGACTTTAGAAAGGATAAAAGCGATGGAAAAAGACAGAGGTGAAGACGCAAAGCTTGCTAAACAAATTTACAATCCAGATCTGAATGAATACAAAGAGATTGTACGAAAAGCTTTGGAAACCGTAAAAGAGGACTTCAAAATCGTTAAAGAGATAGAGAAAGTAGAAGTAGAGGAAGAAGAGAAATTTGAATTCGCCGGATTTGAGTTCGAGGAAGAGGATTTCGATCTCTCAGACCTTTTTGAGGAAGAGTGAAGATGACGAAGAGAGTTTCCGAGATTTCCACTTCTCTCATAAGGAAGATGTTTGAAATAGCAGAAAGAGCTAAGAAAGAGGGTAAAGATGTAATCTCCCTCTCAATCGGAGAACCCGATTTCGATACTCCCTTAGAAATTATTGAAAAAGCATACAGATACATGAAAGCTGGATACACCCATTACACATCAAATATGGGACTGGAGGAATTACGGGAGCAAATTGCCGAAAGATATGGAGTTGAAAGTGATGAGGTCATGGTTACGGTAGGAGCGAGCGAAGCCTTGCTCAACGCATCTTTAGCATTTATCGAGCGGGGATCGACAACTTTGATTCAAACCCCCGGATTTTTGTCTTACTTCACCTACGCCAAGCTCTGCGAATCAAAGATATACGAATTGAAGACTTACAAAACGGATTTTAAGATAACTCCCGAGATTATCGAAGATGTTCCGAGCGATTCGTCAGTCGTCTTTTTGAATTACCCCAACAACCCGACTGGAGCCGTGATGAATGAAAGAGAACTTAAAAAGATCTACGAAATCTTCTCCGAGAAAAATGTCCTCGTAATAAGCGATGAGGTTTACGACCAGATCTATTACGATGTGAAACCGGGAAGTTTAGCGGGTGAGGAAAATGCCATCGTTATTAATGGATTCTCAAAAACCCTTGCAATGACTGGATGGCGGATAGGATTTGTAATAGCAAGGAAAGAACTACTAAACGAAATGCTAAAGATTCATCAAGTCAACGGTGTTTGTGCTCCCGCCTACGCTCAAAAGGCTATAGCAGATATTCTTGAAGAAAAAAAGGACAAAGAAATCGTTAAAAATATGGTGAGCGAATTCAGAAAGAGAAGGGATTTCGTTTACAGTAGATTAAGAAAACATTTTGAAATCGTCAAACCAGAAGGGGCGTTTTACATGTTCCCCAAAGCCTACAATGGATTCGTTGAAGACATTCTTCAACAGAAGGGTGTTGCATTAACTCCCGGAGAAGCTTTCGGAAGTGATGCCAGAGATTACTTTAGACTTTCTTATGCCACCTCAATGGAGAACTTGAAGAAAGCAGTCGAAAAAATCGAAGAATTCATAGAGAATTCCGGTTTATAGATTTCTTTTATGAAAAGGGAAATAGATATCCTCCTAAAAAGGGCTGAAGGATTTTTGAAGGATGCTCTGGAGGATTTAAAAAGGGACGACTACGATTTGGCGATGTTTCATATAGAGCAAGCCTGTCAGCTAATAATAAAAGCTAAGCTCCTTGATCTTACTGGATACTTTGATAAGACACACAGCTTAAGAAAATTGCTAAGTGATCTATCAAGTGTTTTTAAAAAAGAGGAAATCGAAAAATTTGTTAACGAAAATTGGAGCACACTAAGAAATTTGGAGTTTGCTTATATAGCATCAAGATATTTACCGGAAGAATTTAAAAAAGATGAAGTGGATGAGGCGTTAAGAGTTTATGAAAAACTAAGAGAAATGCTATGGAGTTCTTAAGAGAAGTCTACGAAAGAAGAAAAAAATACTTCGAACAACTAGAAAAATACCTAGAGGATATAAAAGAAATCGTGAAGAAAGATGCTCCCGATGCTGAGATCTATCTTTACGGTTCGGTTGCGGAAGGTAATTTTTTCAATAGGATTGAGCGATATAGATGTCGCAATAGTCTCCGACAGATTCAAGGACAGGGAAAAGAAGCTTGAGACGTTCGGCAAGCTAACGAAAGAATTCTTCGATTCCCCATTCGAATTTCACGTATTGACAAGGAAGCAATGGGAAACTCATAAAAAATTTATTAAAAACGCCAAAAAAGTCTGACGAATTTTTATCTCTGGCTAATATTTTTCAAGAAGGTAATACCGAAATAACAAAGAGANGTTATAAAAGCCGCAAATGCTCCCGCTGGAATTAAATAGGTCAAAGAGATCAAAATCCCCGCAATAAGACTNAAAAATGCGATGATAAATGAGATTAGTAAGATTTCATTTGTTTTCTTTCCGATTTCCTTTGCACTTGCAGCGGGTGCCACGAAGAGAGCGAAGATGAGAATGGCGCCGACAGCTTTCATTGCCGAAACGACGGAAGACGATATAAGGGCTATTAATAACATATCAATCCTTTTCACGCTAATTCCCATTGCTTCCGCCCCATCTGGATCGAAGGAAATGAAAAGAAACTTGTAATAGAAGAAAGAAGCTATCAATAAAAGAATTGACGTGAAGACAGTGATTATCACGATGTCGTTGACTGTGAGCAACAACAGATCTCCAAACATGAACTGCCAAGCTTTTGCGGCATACTCCCTCGTTCTTGATAGAACTATGACAGCAAGGGACATTGAAAGTGCAAAACTCACAGCAATTCCCGTATTTATGTCTCCAAATCTCGCCGAGAGAGTAGCTAAAATAGCGGCTAAGATTGCGAAAGCAACAGCCAACGGAAAGTAGTGGATCGAAAACCCGAAAGATGTCACAAATATCGCAACAGCGGCACCCGCAAATGCGGAGTGAGCGGCGCCTGCGATGAGAAATGAAGCTTTTCTGAAAACTGTCAGAGTTCCTGCAACCGATGCGTTCAGTGCTATGCAGAAAGAAGTTATTAAAGATCTTATCAAAAGTTCATCCATGATGATCACCGTAAAGAGGGTGTGTATATCCCTCTTCACAGATTACGAGTGGTATCGAGCTTCCATAGGCTTTTACGATGTTTTCTTCAGTAAACACATCGTTCGGTTCACCAAAGGCGATTATCCTTCTGTTTAATAGCATGACTTTGGTCACGTGATGTAAAATCAGATTTATGTTGTGGACAACAACGATAACGGTAGTCCCCTTTTTTGCTAGCTCGTTAAGAAGGTCAACAATTTTCTCTTGAGAAGGGACATCAACCCCGTTAAACGGCTCATCGAGCAGAAGAAGCTTCGGCTTTCCTATCAACGCCCTTGCAAGCAGAATCCTCTGTTGCTGACCTCCGCTTAGTTTGCTGAATAATGAGTCGAGTTTATTTTGGAGATTCACCTCTGACAAAGCTTCGATAAGTTTTTCCTCGTTGATCTTAATACCTTTCGCCTTGAATGGAATTGAAAGAACCTGACGGACTGTTAGCGGAAGATCTAAGGAGATTACTTCCCTCTGGGGTAGATATCCGACTAATTTCGCAATTTTCTCTCTATTTCTTGCTGGATCATATCCAAAAACTCTGATCACACCTTCGTCGGGTCTCAAGAGACCCATGATTAGTTTTAACAGTGTTGTTTTCCCGGCTCCATTCGGCCCCAGAATTGCAACAAATTCACCCTCATCTATCTTAAAGTTTACGTTTTCTAAAACTTTTTCTTTATAAGAGAAATGGACGTTTTCTGCAGTGATCATCATCTCACCTTTATTATGAATATCAAAGCGGCCTCCAAAACACAAAGAGTCCCGAGGATGTAAACAGCAAAATCGGAACAGTTACAGGGTCTCGTTGCGTATGCTATTCTTGCGGCATTTGATAACAGCTGGGTGTCGTAAGCGATATCTCCGGAAGCAAATTTCACCCAAGCGATTTTACATCCGGTCTCTTTTGCGAGCATTTCAGCGGTTTCTTCACCTTTTGTTCCTTTCATGAACTCCGGTGCTAAAATCCCCTCGATTTCTCCTTTCTTAAGCTTTTCTTTTACTTCTTCAAGCTCCTTTCCACTTAAAAATCCGGCTCCCTCTGATAAGAGGATGTGGGTGATCTCGATATTAAGAGAGGATGCTATGTAGCAAACTTCGGGAACCATGGCGACGAATTTTCCACCTTTTACGAGTTTCTTAGCTTCTTTTTCAGCATTCATCACCCTTTCAACAAAATTAGCGTAATTCTTATCGAAATAATCGCTGTGTTGTGGGTAGATTTCTGAGAGCTTCTCCTTCACAGCTTTTGCAATGGATATGGCATTTTTCGGATCCATCCAGTATCCGTGAGGATTTTGAGGATAACCGGGAAAATCTCTCAGCTCAACANCGTAATCTTTGAAATCCAAGGTGTTATCGAAATTTTCGGCAATTTTCCTTTCAAATTCGATCAGATCAGAATTAGCGAGAACTATGAGCTTGGCGTTTCTGAGCGTCTCAATATCTTTCCCGCTTAAGCTGAAAGAGTGGGGATCTCCAGAGGTCATGAGCGAGATTACTTCATCCTTATCCCCTACAATATCCTGAACAATGGGCTTAAAATCGGGTATCGTGACGACGATCAATGCTTTTGCCGGAAAGATTATGAGAATCAGCAGTATCAGGGTATTGACTTTCCACATGGGCACACCTCCCTGTTTTTGTATTTCTGCTCTATTATCCTCATGAATTCGTTTCCTATTACTCCCTCAATTCTTTCGGCTTCGTAGCAGAAGTTGGATACACCAAAATCCTCAAGCATGCACTCAATCAATCTATGTCTTCTCGTAGCTTCTTTAGCGATTTTCAGACCATCTTCATTTAGCATAAAACCTTTCTTTGGGATGTATTCCCCGAAACCCTCTTTTGATAGATCTATCAGCATTTTTTGAGCTGTAGATTTTGAACAGTTCAGATTAGATGCGATATAGCTTGGGCCTACAATTTTGAAACCTCTACTGAACGCCTCGTATAACACACGGAGTAGTATCGTTCTTATAGAAAACAATGTTCGTTGTGAGAACATGTTAGATTTTTCACCGAAATGTTTTTTAAGCTTTTTGTATATAGTTGTTATAAGCGCGGGTAGTCTAGGGGTAGGACAACGCCCTTCCGAGGCGTTAGCCCGGGTTCGAATCCCGGCCCGCGCACTTTAGTATTTTTCTCAGATTGATTCGTTTCCGTAGAGGATTAAGATTAAGCCGATTAAGATATTCGATAAACCTATCGAGTTCTTCAAGTTAATTGCAAGCGAGCTACCAGTTCATTTCATTACGAGCACACCTCTATCGATACTTCTCGACATAGGATCCTGTCAAGGTTTTCAGAAATGATACATCGTCAAAAATAAGCAGACAAAATGAAAAGCTTCCAAGAGAAGTCTTGCATAAGAAGTATAGTCGCAGAGGTGTTTGAATGCTGGAAATAATCGGTGTAACCCATCCAACTATCAATCGCAAAGTCCATAAAGCCTTCCTTAAAGAAACTTTGGAGTATGAAGATAATTTTCGTCTGTTCTCCGTTTCAAGGAAAGCAAGAGAACATCGAGAAAGCAAAGAAATACTGCAGAATGCTCGTTGATATGGGCTGTATTCCAATTGCTCCTCATGTCTACTTCAGCCAGTTCATGGACGATTGCAATCCAGAGGACAGAAGAAAAGCCTTAGAGATGAACAAAAAGCTCTTAGAATTCTGCGACGAACTATGGATCTTTGGAGATGAAATAACAGAAGGGATGAGGGAAGAGATCGAGCATTTCAGGAAAATTAGAGGGGAAGACAAGATCAAAAAGTATAAAAAAATTTAGAGTTTGTTTTCTAAGATTTTCTTTATCACTTCATCTCTCGAAGTTGCTGCAATCCTTGAAACTTTAGAGGGGTCGTGTCCCTGACATATTGCGAGTAGCTGGTTATAGTCGAAGACGGGGATTTTGTAATTAATCATTCTCTGCTTTCTCATTTCCTCCTGAGCCTCATCCATCCACATCAAACAGGTTATGCACGATACCACAATGCAGTCGGGATCAACCTCCTCTTTCATTGAATCGAGCTTGAGCTTTAAGAATTCCATCGCCGCCTTTCTGTTGTGCCTTGCGAAACCTCCAGCACCACCACAGCACTGTTTATCTCTCGTGAAAGTCGGAACTTTAGCACCTAACGCTCTTGTGAGCTCCTTAAGGACTTGAGGATTCTCAGGATCGTCGAATCCCAAAATCCCACTCGGTCTTATCGTGTGACAGGGGACTTGAACTACTGCCGTCAGACCATCCATTGAGAATTTCAGACTTTCCTTGATTTTATCAACCCCGATATCGTTGTAAAGAAAGTCTGTTATGTGTTTCGTCGTAACCTTTCCCTCGAATTTTCTTCCCACTTTGGACAGAAACCTTTCGTTAATCTCTTTGAGCTTTCCGTTAAGGAGCTTGTGCCTTCCTACCCTCAGTGTGGAGTAACAGCTTCCGCACTGAACTATCATGTCAACGCCAAGACTCTCGGCGATCGAGTAGTTCCAAGCACATACGGCGAGAGCCGCGTCCTCATCAGCAGACCAGAAAGTTCCGTAAGCTGGACAGCATGCTACACCCACAAGATCGACGACCTCGACGTTCAAAGTTTCTAAGGATAATCTTATGCCTTTTTCTACATCAGGTCTCAGGGCGGGCATGTTGCATCCTAAAAACAGTCCGACCTTCATGCTATCACTCCCGTATTCCGAAAATGTATCCATGTTTCTTCACAACGTCTGTCTCCCTCAGAAGCTCCCTGAATTTCTTCAACATCTCTTCGTTAGCTATGACTGTCTTTATCGGTGGAAGATCTAGCTCTTCTCTGAGAGGATTGATCACGTTCTGAGTGTGCCCCCTCTCGTATATCTCAGACAAAACTTGTGGGATATAGGTTTCATCCTCCAAGCACTGCCATCTCCTTATCGCAAGTATTATCTCAAACGGTTTCGCATCTCTCGGACATCTCTCCTCACAAGCTGTGCAAGTTACACACATCCATGGGGACTCGTCATCGATCAACAATTCACTTAATCCAAGTTTCACCATGTGAATGAGCCTTTTGGGGCTCAGGTTCTCCTCAGCAAAGCCAGTAGGACAATCGGCAACACAAGTTCCGCATTGATAGCATTTTAATAGATCCTCGCCCCCCAACTCCACGAGGGTCTTTAACAGACTTGGATCCCTTTCTTTAAGATAGATCATGATATCACCTCTCAAGTAGTGATGCGAGTTGATCGTATCTGAAAACGGGTCCGTCACGGCAGACGTAAAGGCTGTCCATCTTGCACTTTCCACACTTTCCAATACCACATTTCATTCTTCTCTCAAGGGTTGTATAGATTTGATTCTCTTTGAATCCGAGATCTTTCAGAACGTTCAGTGTGATCTTTATCATTATCGGAGGACCGCATGTGATTGCAATCGTGTTCTTTGGATCTGGCTTGATTCTCTTAACATTATCGGGAACGAATCCAACAAAATACGGCCAGTCTGGTTCTGGGTTGTCGATGGAAAGCTCAACTCTGTATCCCTGCTCCATGAGCTGAAAGAGCTCTTCCTTGTAGCACAGATCTTTCGAAGTTCGGGCACCGTAGATGATCGTTAGATCGCCGTAGTCATTTTCGTTATCGATCACATATTGGTAGATTGATCTGAGCGGTGTCTGACCGATGCCTCCTCCGATTGTCACAATGTTCATTCCTTTCCACTCCTTAAGTGGAAATCCGTTACCCAAAGGTCCTCTAATACCGACAATGTCACCAACTTTCATTTCGTGGAGCTTTGTGGTGACTTTTCCTGTCTTCAGAATACTGAACTCAAGGTCCGGGCGGGTTGGAGAGTTCGCAATCGTAAACCAACTCTCACCTCTACCGAAAACCGATATCAAGCATCCCTGACCCGATATATAGTCGAAGCGCTCTCTGTCGACTAATCGTAGCTTGAAAGTCTTAATAGGTCTCGGACCCTTTACCTCATCTCTTATCTCGACTATTTCAGCTTTATTAGGAACGTAAGGATTCTCCATTATTTCACCCCCGTGATGACTTCAGCAATGTCGATTCCAACTGGGCAGGACTCNATACATCTACCGCATCCGACGCAGTAGATCTCNCCCTTTCTTATGACCATTGCGTAAAATTTGTCGTAAAATCTGTTGCGGAGCCTCTGCCATTTCTCCGGACGGGGGTTATGACTGGAGCTTTCAAGAGTGTGTAATGGAAATTGACAGCTATCCCATGCCCTTAACCTTACACCCTTGTGCTCCCCCTCGTCATAGATATCGAAACAGTAACACGTCGGACACAAGTATGTGCAGGTTCCACAGCTTATACAGTTTCGGGCAACCTCCTTCCAGTATTCACTTTCGAAGGCTTCCTTCATCCTGTTGATTAATTTCTCCGTATTCACGGACTTCACGAAGTCAAGGTCTTTCTCTTTTGCTTTTACATCTTCATCAACCGGCTCTTTCAGTTCGAATTTCTGTGCAATTTCTTTACCTTTCTCACTTACGAGATCNACGAAGGATTTTCCGTCCAGCTTGGTCACGAAGATATCGACATCGCAACTTCCCCTCGGATTTATTCCAAAACTTTGGCAGAAACAGTAATCTCCCGCTTTATCGCAGGCGTAACCAATGAGCAGTAAATTATCTCTTCTCGCCTTGTAATACGGATCAACAACGTCTTCCAAGAATACTCTATCCATGAGCTTTATCGCTCTCGCATCGCAGGCTCTTATTCCTACGACTGCGGTCTTTTCGTTGCTGATCGGGACCTCCTCGATCCATTCACCGTATTTGATCAAAATCTCATTTTCAGGGAGTATAATCTCTTTCGGGGAAAGTTTCGTGTTGATGTAGTTGAAGTCGGCTTCCTCCGATTTGCTCACCCTCTTGAAGACGTGGTAGTCACCTACTTTAACGGGTGCGTATACTGTGAAACCCTCTTCGATTAACTTGTCTATGACATTTTTAAGGAAATCACCCTCATAGATCATCTTAATCACCCCATATCAAGTTTTGAAAGGAACGGGATATCCTCATCAGGACTGTAACCGAACTCTTCCTGAACGACCTTCCAGAGCTTCCTTTCGAGCTTTGTTAGAGGTAGCTCCATTGGACAGGCTCTTTCGCATTCTCCACATCTGGCACATCTTCCAGCATGATGCAGAACCCTGACGAGATGGTAAATCAGATTATCAGAGGAATTCACAGTCTTTCCAAGAACCCTCGGATAGCTCGCCTTCTCTTCGGCAGGTGTCATTGGAGATATTGCGAGATTGACGGGATCGACGAGACACTCTTCACAGTAACAGACCGGACATACCTGCCTGCAAGCGTGGCAACGGATGCACTTGCTGAAAATATCCATCCAGTAGTTCCATCTCTCTTCAGCACTCATTTTCTCAATTTCTTCTATGTCTGAGAAGTCCTCTTTTCCCTCCTTTGGTTCCCCTATGAGCACATCGTAATCCTTTGGTGTTGGATTCGGACAATGCTTGCAAACTTCACTCATCACGTCTGCAAACTTGAATCTCTGCTCCTTCCCGTTTGCCNTGACAATCAGGTCTTCGCCATCAAGTTCAACGCTCTCGATCTCGTTTAATCTGAATTGAACAGCCCTTCTAAACTTTCTGTAATCAACGACGCCGTCACATGATACCCCGATGATGTAGATTTTGTTCCTATCGATCTTGTTCTCCTTTACGAGCTCTCTTATCGCCCTTACATCACACCCCTTTGCAATTACTGCAACCTTGTTCATTGTGGGGAAGAATCTCCATAAGCAGTCTTGCGGGGTTATTGGATGAAAGGGGCGAGAAAGTTATCTTATCAATCTCATCTGGCTTGAAAACGTGTAAGATCTCCCTTGGTTCTCCCTCTTTCTTCCTGTATCCGATTATGGCGTCAACTTCTACCTGACGGCAAGCTTCCCTAATCTTCCCGATCATTCTATCTTCCTCCTGAGCTTTTCCTGTTTACCCATCTCCCTAATCTTCTCGGTAAATTTCGTCATTTCTTCAGCGAAAAGTTTTCCTTCGGATGCGGAAGCCCAGATAAGCTTGAATCTCTCCTGATCAAATCCAACGAACTTCATGAGCTCCTTTAACAAGGTGTATCTCTTTTTCGCGTAGTAATTACCCACTGTGTAGTGGCAGTCTCCGGGATGGCATCCAGCTATGACCACACCATCAGCGCCCTGTCTGAACGCTCTGAGAACCCATGCGGGATTTACCATCCCCCGAACACCATAACTCTGATGATCCTGACGTTTTCGGGATACTTCAGTCTACTCGTTCCGGCGAGATCCGCTCCGGCGTAACTACACCAGTTGCATGCAAAAACAACTATCTTAGGTTCGCTCATTCTACCACCTCGGCAAGCTCATCCAACATCTCCCTAATCTGGTTGAAAGTGAATCCCTTCACGACAATCGCAGCTTTAGGACAGACGGCACTGCATACTCCACATCCCAAGCAAATCGCTTTGTTGACCGAGGCTTTTCTCTCCTTCCCAGCTCTCGTCTCAATCTCGACGATCTCGATGGCACTGACCGGACATGCTTTGGCACACATTCCGCACGCATCGCATCTTTCCCTAACCACTTCAGCCTTAGTAGCCTCCATGATTATTTTTTCCTTTGACAGAACAGTCATTGCTCTCGAAACCGCTGCACACGCTAATGAAATCGTTTCCGGAATTAGCCTTGGGCTGTGAGTGATTCCGGCAAGGTAGATGCCTTCAGAAGCGAAATCAACCGGTCTAAGCTTCGGATGGGCTTCCAAGAAGAATCCGTTCGCATCGAGCGGAACTTTGAGCATCTTCGAAATCTCTTCGTTATCCTCATTGGGGATAGTGGCTACACTTAAAACGACAAACTCTGGCTCGGCGATGACTGTGTCCTTCAAAATCTCATCGTAGAATTCAACGACGGGGTTGCCGTTTTCTCCCTTGAATACCTTGGGAGGATTGTTCTCATCGTAGTGGACGAAAACGACGCCCTTTCTGGCGGCTTCTTCATAGTACTTTTCAAGGAACCCATAGGTTCTGATATCTCTGTAAAGGATTATCACGTTGGCGTCGGGATTCTTCTCCTTAATCTTGAGGGCGTTCTTTATAGCAGCCTGACAGCATATTCTACTACAGTATGGTCTCTCCTCATTTCTGCTTCCGACACACTGGATCATTATCACGTCATTCGGGACGTTGTCGTTTGCGAGCATCGCTTCAAGCTCAACCTGTGTTATAACACGCGGATGCTGTCCGTAGAGGTATTCCTTCGGCTTGTATTCTTTGGCTCCCGTCGCCACCACTATAACACCGTGCTTAATCTCTTCGATGCCGCTTTCTGTCAGGATTTTCGTGGTGAAGTTGCCTACAAATCCCTCAACGCTCTGGATCCTCGCATTCTTGAACACCTTTATCAACGGATTGCTTTCAACCTTTTCAACGAGCTCCCTTAATAGTTTCTGGGGATCCTTTCCATCGATTGTGTAAAATATGTGCTTTAGATTGCCACCGAGTTCGCACTCCTTCTCAACGAGATACGTCTCGATTCCCTGATTTGCGAATTCCAAAGCGGCAGTCATTCCGGCGAGACCTCCACCGATTACGAGGGCTCTCCTAATCACATCGACCTCGATGTATGAGAGGGGCTCTAACAGCCTTGCCTTGGCAACTCCTGCAGCGACAAGCTCCATTGCTTTCTCCGTTGCCTTTTCCTTATTCTCATGAACCCAAGAGCACTGCTCCCTGATATTTACAAACTCAAAGAGATATGGGTTCAATCCAGCTTCCCTCATGGTGTTTCTGA
>Ga0065719_106613_pt1 | contig 30784 bp, 27 predicted proteins | sample GBSCel85sediment_FD_59106 | JGI IMG/M metagenome (GOLD analysis project Ga0065719, IMG submission 59106) | Hot spring sediment microbial communities from Great Boiling Spring, Nevada - Cellulolytic enrichment CS 85C v3 (version 3) | ecosystem: Environmental > Aquatic > Thermal springs > Hot... | reverse complement strand
CCTGCTCCACTCCACTCCAGGCCCTTGAGCTTCAACTGAGTAGAAGAGACATAAGATGATAGCGATCATTAGGGGCTTAATCCACTTAACTCTCCTCATCGCGATCTCATCCCCTAATTATATTTTAAGTCCTCCTAAATTATATTAAGCTTTTCGATGATTTTTTAAATATACTATAAACTGGAGGGGCCACCGTTAGATAAGGGATGCAGAGATCATAGTTGGTTCCAATCGTCAGGGGAAAGGATGCGCTGGAGAGAAGCGGTCCTCAGATTAAAAAGATGAGAAGATAAGGGAATATCTGAGGAGCTTGAGGAAATTGGGGAGACATCAGAGGGCGTTTATTTAACGCTTAAGAGGGATACGAGTCTAATTGAATGGTCGAGGCATCTATACTCATGAAATATGAAGGTATCGATTGGAAGTCAAGATGTTCTGAACTTTAGCTTCTGTAGATGCACTGCCCATCCTTACTCTCGGGAAATATCGCTCAATAGAATGTTCAAAATTAAAGAGACATTTAGCTCATCGGGATTTATGGATAGGGCCTTTTCTGAAGAAATCTTTAGTGAGAGAGTGAGGAGATGCTCGTATGAATGTGAAGGATTATCTAAAAGATCCATAAAGCTACTGCTAATGGTCACTTAGCTTCATTATGTTCCCGCTGTGAAGCTATCGCCGATTTATCGTCTAATCCATAGATAGCTGGAGCTATAGATACAACTAACTTAATAAATTTGCGGATCCTCCGCAAGTTCTACGAACTTTCTTCCCATCTTCCTCACTAATTTCTATTTCTCCTCATTCTGTTTCAACGCTTTCAACATGAAGCGATCCAAATAAATCTCCATTCGCTTAGAAACGCTATCTTCCACTCTTCTTAGCAGTTGCCTCAAAATTCTCGTAACTTTCATCCTGTTCCCAGGGTCTGTTTTGTATTGCATTTCCGGGACAACTAAATCTTCTTTTAAGTAAACTATTAAATCAGAAGGTCTCCCCACTAGTTATTTCGAAGAGGCTCTTCTATCGCTATCCATCTCTATCGTAAAATTTCTCACTGATCTGCTTAAGACCTTTTTATCCCCACGATCTGGGCCAAACTTCTGGTGACTTCAAAAATTCCTCCCTCTTGCTTAGCGGTAATCATCTCTCCAAATGCCGGGCATTGGAAAGTTGTTTCGTAAACTTCTGATCTGACATCACTGAGGACTAATAGAGCCCCACAGCGTGCTTTTAGAAATTAACTTTGAGATCGCTCATCCCTACTTATCTTTACGTAACCGTACCACTTCCTCTCTACTCCCCTCTTACTCAGGAGATCTATGCACCTCTCCCTCAGCTTCTCGAAGGTCCCATCATCAACGATAGGGATCCCATCTAAACATATCTCCCAGATGAGGGGGTTCTCCTCAGATATTTCATCAGGAGATAGGCAAATTGGCTCTAAAGGTCTCGGATAATCCCACTTATCGAGTAAAAATCTTATCCTATCCTCCCTCCTCATCCCCGAGAACTCATCCGATATGAGTAGGAGGTCGATATCGCTCCAAGGGAGGTCATCTCCTCTCGCTGAGGAACCGAAGAGAACAACTGAGTTCACTTTGATGGGAATTTCGCTCAAAAACTTTCTTATAACTTCCAGATTCATTTGAGATTCCTCTCCGCGAACTCCACGAGCTTCCTCGCTATGTTCACTAACTCACTCGCTTTCAGCTCATCGTAAAGCTCATAAGGAGGGGCGCTAGCTGCGTTAGGATATCTCGAGGTCAAATAATGGATATCGAGTTCCTTCGCATCGCTATAAACATCATCTACATCTACTCCTTGAGCCCTAAGTTGGTCTAGGAGGAACTTGCACGAATGAGTCATATGATAACCTCCCCTCCATATAACTAACGCTTTTAGAGCTTTCTCCCCAGCTTGGTGGGAGTGATAAGCAGCTCCCTCGAAGAATCCCAATTTCAACAATTCTTCAGCCATCCTCAAGTCCCTCTTAGCTTGTTCAAACCACCAGAGGACCTCGACTCTCACACAAATACCTCATAATCTAAGCTAAAAAGCTTTATGAAGTGAGTTCGCAGAGACATTCAAGTGGGGCCATGNGATCTTAAATTCATCATGCACAAAATAAATTCTGCNGGAAGCGATGTTTTCCGTTGNGATCCGGGGGAATATTTCCTCTTAGAAAGGCCCCTGTCCNCCGACTAAAGAGCGGGCTTTCAGTTGCAAAATTTCAAGATTCCCTCGGGGTTCTCAATACCAACTTAATCATCAACTCCCTAAAATATTTAAGCATTCTTAGGGGAACTTCTCCGAATGCTGAGGGATGCCCTTAATGACTCACTCGAGTCGGGTGGCGGGGTTGAGTTACGGGAGGTACAGGGACTGGCTGGATGAAGCTTTGGACGACTTAGAGGCTGCAAGGAGGTTATTCGAGCTTGGTATGTGGAGCAAGGTTTGCTTCTTTTCATATCAGGCCGCTGAGAAGTCACTTAAGGCTCTCTGCATTAAGAAGCTGGGCAAGTACGTGCACACGCACAGCGTGACTAGGTTGCTCGGAGAACTCAGCATCGTCATCGACCTGCCCCTGGGACTTTTTGAGCGAGTGGGGAGGCTGGACAGGCACTATATCCCTACAAGATACCCTAACGCGTGGCCTGAGCTCCCTCCTCATAAGCACTACTCGGGGGCCGATGCTGAAGAAGCTCTGAATGCGGCTTCCGAGGTGGTGGAGCTTGTTAGGAGAGAGGTTGAGAGAGATCCTTAAGGGTACGAGCGCGGAGGACCTAGCGGAACCGCTGGAGAACCTTATACGCGAGCTAATCGAGTGGTACGAGCCATTGGTGGTCGTAATCGCAGGCTCGCTGGCGAAAGGTAAGTTCGTCAGGGGCCTTAGCGATTTGGATATCTTGGTAATCGTGGACTACCCTGTGCGTGATGAGGAGAGATTCTCACTCGCTCCTTTGAATGACGTGGACGTGGAGATCACTGTAGTTTCCAGAGAGGAGCTCGAAAAGGCGATCGTTGTGGGAAACGAGTTCTACTTGGATGCTGTGAGAAACGGAAGAGTGGTTTACGCGCGAGAAGGTGCAGCTCTGCCAGTGACTTTATAGAGCTCAAGCCCCGCGCTAGCTGGATTAACTTCGAGGCTAATAGTAGTCTTAGGCGCTCCCCAGTGGGCATACTGGATGATGCCTCCCCGACCAAAGGGCTCTCGTTTATAATATTTCCGGGATTCTCTCGCGGTTTTCGGCCCCAACTTAATCTTCAACTTTCTAAAGGCGGTATTAAATCCATTCTGGAAGTGAACTTCTCCGAATGCTCTAGGGACATGCCCTTAACGACTCACTCAAGAAGCGTCTCTCGAGAGATCTGCTATCTTACCTCTAACTATACGAGATCATCAGGCACTCTATCGGGTTCATAAGCTATCCTAGGCATTATTCCAGCTCTCCTCAATCTCTCCTTGACGTGAGGATATAGGAAGACGTATTCCTCCTCCAGCTCCCTCACATAAGCTGGATCTATCTCATTCAGCCTCTCTATGAGCTTCTCTATGTCCTCCTCTCTCGAGAAGGAGAGCATGACAGCTGGATGAGCTGGGACATTATGATCAGCTAAATTCTTCAATGCATTGAGCTGTAGCTCGAAAGCCTCAGGTCTCGCTCCCGTGAGGAGGCTGAACTCCTCCTCACACGTCCCCTTCAAAGATACCCTAACGTGAACCCTCCTGAACTTAGAGAGGTCCTCAGCTCTACCCTCATCTATCAACGTACCGTTCGTCTCTAAGATGAACTTGAAGCGTCCATCCCCCTCTACGAGCTCGAGAATCTTGATTAAGTGATCCCAACATATAGTGGGCTCGTTCCCAGATATCCTGAGCAACTTGTACCCTCTCCTCTCAGCTATCCTCACTAAGTTACGATAGACACGCTCCGGGGCTATAGAACTCCCAACTCATAGCTGGATTATCCCTAGGCGTATTGCTCCAGCAGAAGATACATCTTAAGTTGCAGCCGACACAATCAGCAGTAGCTATTCCACCGTACCACTTGCCTCCCCTGAACCTGTAGTACTTCCTACTCCCATCCCTCTCGACGATCCTCTTAGTGAATTCAGCGAGAGCGATAGGATCGTACTCCACAATCGAACTTAGGGAGGGCACTATAAAAAGTTCTCAAATGCTTTCCCTCTAGACAGAGCTGAAGGTCAGGCAGCTTAAGGCTCGCNACCCCTCCTCAATCGGAGGTCTAGCTCTTCAGAGTGTGAAATGAGATCCATCGAAACTAGAGGCCCCCCAGGTTTCACGCGATACACTCAGGCGATCCTCTCCATCTTCACGATTTGAGGCTGTCCCATCCTAGCACTTTAATNTAATTAGGACTCGCTCAAGCCATTGGATCTATCATCTTGAGGGCTCCCATCAGGGGCCCCTTCCTCTCGCTATCTTTACGCTAGGAAACGCATCTACAGACCTGAAATGTAGCCCTTCAAACTGAGTCGTGTCGACATTGAAATTAACTTCGACCGAGTCTATGTAGCCCTGAGTACTGAGAGCGATATCGGTTCAATTTTGAGTGAGCATCACTTAAGCCCTCACGCATGCGGCTTCATGTTAATGACCGCACGCTTCACGATGGGATCCGGTATCTTATATTCATCATCCTCTCTCTCCAGATAACCGTACTTGACTAAGTTCTTCAAGAGTTCATTGAGCCTGCTGTCAGGAATGGGCCCGGCTCTAACTGTTACATACGCTTTTATATCGCTCCAAGAGTTTGATCCATGTGCAACAGCTTTCATTATAGCTAAATATCTCTTTCTAGATGGGGAGATCAACTTACCGAGCTCCTCCATCACTAACTTCGATCCCTCCTCTAATACCTCAGTTAACGCATCTCCATGCGGGAACTTCCTCACAGCCCTCATATAACCGTATAAGGTGAGCCATCCAACTATCCCATCGAGGGCTTTCAAAGTATCCTCTATCTCATCAGCTTTTGGCTCTATCCCGAACTCCCTGAAGCCTTTATGAAGGAAGTTAATGCTCTCCTCTTCCGTGAACCTATCGACATGAACTTCCCTCCTGTACCTCCCGAATAGAGGTGCTTCAGGTTCATCAAGCCTTAAGAAATCCCTCAAAACTCCAACTTCGCTCCCTGAGAGCAGGAAAGTGAGATTTTCTAAGTTATCGATTGCCCAAGCGATTATCCCATCGTATCTGACGTTTGAAAACCTGAGGTACTGAGCTTCATCGAACGCGAAGATGAACCTCTCACCCCTCTCCTCGCACCAATCATTAACTCTAGAGAGGACATCCGTGAGGGATATCTTAGCACTCGGTTCTATCTCGATCCCGATCTCCCCGATCCTCAGCCCCTTTATCCTACTCATAGCATCCCTTAAGCCTAAATAAAGCTTTTCACTCGCTTTCATGCGTTCTCTAAACCCCTCTAAAATATATTTGACTAGGAGAAGCATCGTCACATTGTTCTCACTGAAGTAAAGCTGTCTCACGTCCAAGAGGACGTGAGGAAGATCTCTCAGGGAGACCCTTATTACGCTCGTCTTTCCAATTCTCCTTATTCCATAGACTACGATCAATCTCTCTCCTAAGTTTAACGCTTCTGAGATGCTCTTGAGCTCTTCCTCTCTATCATATAAGTCCTCCCTCCTCTCCTTCGGGTTCACATCGAAGTACATTACTAACTCCCCCCATTAGTTACTAACTCCCCCCATTAGTTAGGGTATCTCCCTTAAATAAGTGAGGTCTTCCCTAACCTCTCCGACGCAATGAGGGGAGTAAACGGATACTTCATCCCTCTCTCAACTCAAGATCTCCGTTAATCTCCTGAGTTCATAATCATACTACCGGAGTCACAGCCCCTAGCAAGAGGCTCAGTAATATCGATATCCAGATTGGATTTAGGGCCTCTAATCCTCTAGAGGCTAAGACTGAAGCTAGGAGCTCTATGGGGATCAGCAATATGAGGCTCATGTACGTCACTATGAGGAAGTAACCCGCATATCCCCCGCCTACGAGGGCTTGAAGCGTGAGTGAAGCCGTAATGAAGCTAGCTAGCATTAAAGCGAGTCTCTGGAGGAAAGTCCGCTGGATACTCCCGTAGCTTTGAGGGATCGAGATCTCGAATACGAGGACCGCTGGGATGAAGAGGAGCGAGAGTTCTACTATGAGGGGGAGCCTGAAGGCACTCGGTTCTACGTTGAGGAAGGGTTGTAGAGCGGAACGCATCATTAAGTAAGCGAAGAGAGATAACAGTATAGCTAATCCTAGAGATGAGGGCTTCATCTCCCAGAATATCCTCTTAACTCTCGAAAGACCTCTCCTGTGGAGGAGGGCGAGTCCTAGAGCTTGACTGTAGAATATCCCGAGTACGAAACTAGCGATAGGCGCTCTCAGGAGGTTAGTGAGTGATATTAAGAATATGAAGGAAATTGGGGCGAATAAAATTACGATTAGCAGGTCTCTAGCGGACATCCCTTCATTTAATGCATTCTTAACTTCTAATCCCTCTGTGAGTACTAGCGGGAGTAAGATTAGCAACGAAACCGCTGATATACTTGAGATTAGCGTGAGAGCTAACCTCAGAGGTACGGTAGTTTCAGAATCTCCGGAGATCCAGTTAACGATTTTTTCAATCGCGTTCGGGCTGTACAAGATCGTCAAGTGATCATCGAAAGTCGAGATGTAGACGTGCCAATCAGTCAGCTCCTCAGCTATATCGCTGGGGAATATCTCATCGAGACCAGCTAGGACTAAGAGCTTCCCCGAGTCTATGCCGTCTGAGGGTGGAGATGCTATAACCACTATCTTGGAGGGGCTTATGAGGGGAGCTAGCTCTTGTACAGCTCTGCCCCCCATACTGTGACCTATCAGCAGTATCTCCCCGCCACTATAGTTAAACTCCTCATTTATTAAGCGAAAATCTCGTAATAAAACTGATGTGTTAAAAGATAGAGAGGAGGAGCTTTTACCGTGACCTCTCGCATCGTAAGAGACAGTTAAGTAACCCTGGCGAGCGAGCTCGAAGCCTATCCACCCCATCATCTCCGAGCTCCCGCCGAACCCATGGTAGAGGACAGCCAGGCCCTTGGGCTCAGCCCTAGGGGACCAAGATATGTATCTGAGCGTCGCATCTCGGGAGAGTATGTATCCTTCCCTCACTTCCACATCTCGCAGGAGGTAGAGGGACGCTGATGAGGATATGAGCAATATCATAAGCGTAAATAGGACGGCCCTTCTCCCTATGATCTCCCCCGGGCGCTATCAGCTTATCTTTAATAAATGTTAGTAGAGAGCTGGATAGCCCGAGGGACCCGAGATCAAGTCGCTCGAGTGAGANCTCACGGAGGATCGCTAACGGGAAGATGGTAGATGCTCAGTCCAACTGAGTGAAGTAGATGGAAGCTCGAGATCCGGAGCGGCGCTAGGACCTTGAGCTCATCGGAACTCAGGGCAAGGATTTTAAATGGGACCTCGAAGTCTCATTATGCAGTTCGATCCTGAGGAGTACATAGAGTCCAAGTTGAGAGATATAAGGGAGATTTTGAGGCCTGAAGAGAGCGATAAAGTCCTAGCAGCATGTTCTGGTGGTGTAGATAGTACAGTATCTGCTGTATTAGTTGCTAGAGCCTTAGGGAGGCCTATAAAAGCTGTTTACATAGACGATGGCTTGAGGAGGAAGGGTGAGCCTGAGAGAGTCCTGAAAATCTTGAACGAGCTCGGTTTATCTGCATTCATTTACGACGCTAAGAAAGATGTCTTAGAAGCTTTGAAGGGTAAAGTAGATGCAGAAGAGAAGAGAAAAGCGTTCAGGGAGGCATTTTACACGGTCTTAGGGAGGATAATCAGGGAGATAGACGCGAAGTATTTAGTTCAAGGGACTATAGCTGCCGATGTAGTAGAGACAATCGGGGGCATAAAGACCCAGCATAACGTCCTCGAGGAGCTCGGGATAGCGGATAAGTACGGGTTCAAGCTTATAGAACCTATAAAAGACCTCTACAAGCCACAAGTCAGGATAGTAGCTAGGGAGCTCGGGCTACCGGCTGAGGTATGCGAGAGGAAGCCTTTCCCTGGACCGGGGTTAGCGATAAGGATATTAGGGGAGGTGACTTGGGAGAAGCTGGAGCTCCTCAGGAAGGTGACTGAGATTGTCGAGGAGGAGACATCAGACATAGAGTCCTTCCAGAGTTTCGCTGTCCTCTTAGATATGAGAGCGACTGGGATAAGGGACGGGAAGAGAGTTTACGGCTATATAGTGGCTCTGAGGGTGGTCTCATCAGAGGACGCTATGAGCGCTAGATTCGTCGAGGTGCCCTACGAGAGGCTCAGGAGGATCTCGATTAAGATAATATCGGAAGTTCCTGAGGTCTCTAGAGTCCTCTACGATGTAACGGATAAGCCTCCCGCGACTATAGAGTTCGAGTGATCATCTAGCGGTCTCGCCGCCGTCTATGACTACGCAAGTCCCAGTTATGTAAGAGGACTCCTTGCTCGCTAGGAAGGCGAAGAGGGCAGCTATCTCCTCAGGGGATGCGTGCCTCCCGATGGGTATCGTCTTATTGACTTCCTCTATCATCTCCGGGGTGTACTCAGCTAGTTGCATGGGAGTGAGGACGTAGCCCGGGCAGACAGCCACTACTCTGAGCCAAGGAGCGAACTCGAGAGCTAGAGTCCTCGCTAAGAGTATCAATCCCGCCTTAGAGGCGTTATAGTGAGCGTAATAAGGATGACCCCTCATACCGTTAGTCGATGCCGTGAACAATATTACTCCTTCTCTCTGTTTCTCCATAATCCTTATCGCCTCCTTAGCGCATAGGAAAGCGCCTGTCAAGTTGACATCTATGACCCTCTTCCACTCCTCGTAGCTTATGTCCAAGAAGGGAGTCCTGTAACTTATGCCAGCATTAGCTATTAACACGTCTAAACCTCCTAACACCCTTTCTACTTCAGAGAAAGCTCTGGCTACTTGATCTGGGGATGAGACATCAGCTACTGTTCCTCCAGAGATCCTCGGATTCTCTCTAAGTACTCTCTTCAGGCCTTCCTCATTCACATCTATTATGAAGACCTCGGACCCCTCTTCGACGAACCTCCTCGCTGTAGCTAGACCTATGCCACTAGCTGCTCCCGTTATAACTACCCTCTTACCCTGGAGATCCGGGTACATAAGGTATCCCCTGCAGTCATAAGAAAAAAATTTATGTTAGAGCTTCTCTCAGGATCGCTCGCAATATGCCCGAATAAACTGGAGGCCGCTCTTCAAGCCCAAGGCGGGAAATGTTAGAATTTATTTAGGGAAATTAAGCCGTTAGTCATTTAAGGATGTTTAATGACTGTGGATCTTGTTTAGATGCTTTATTAAACTGACGTTCTTGAGGGGCGAGATGTATACATTTTTTATTAAAATTGAAGGTCTGAGGGGGCTCTACTCATACAAAGATTCATGAAATATACGCAAATCTTTAAATTTTGTAAGTGCGCATATACGTATGCCGAAACTGACTCTCTTCAGGAAAGTAGCCTCGAATCCGAGATCCCCGCCTGAACTCCTCATCTCGATTTCCAAGCTCGAGGACAAGGGGTTATGGAGGCTCTTAGCTCAGAACCCTAGGACTCCTCCGGAGGCCCTCGATAAGTTAGCTGATTCGGGTGATGAGGGGATAAAGATCTACGTGGCTTCCCATCCGAATTGCCCCCCAGATAAGATCAGGGAGCTCTCGAGGGATCCCTCACCGCGTGTCAGGGGGGCTGTGCTTGAGAACCCTAATGTGCCCAGGGACGTTTTAGATGAACTTTCGAGGGACCCCCAGGCTGAGGTCAGGGCTAAACTAGCGGAATTAGATTATCCCGAGATTTTGAGTATTTTATCGCTCGATAAGAGTAAGGACGTCAGGAAGGTCGTTGCTTCCAACCCGAAAACGCCGATAGAAGCTCTATCTCACTTATCTAAAGATCCGTGCCCGGAGGTCAGGGCCTCCCTCGCCTCTAACCCATCAGCCGCTCATCTGCTGGGAGCTCTAGCTGAGGACAGTGAGGAGGTCGTTAGAGCGTCTGTCGCGAGTAATAAGATGATTTCAGAGGATATACAGGAGAAGTTGGTGAATAACGGATCGATCTATGTCCTCGAAGCCTTAGCTAGGAACCCTGCCGTCAAGAAAGAGGTCTTGGAGGTGTTAGCTCATCATGAAAGTGAGTGGGTGAGGAGAGGGGTCGCATCTAATACATCAGCCCCAAGGGATTTATTGGAGAAGTTATCTAGAGATACAAGCCCGAATGTGAGGGCTGCTGTCGCATCGAACCCATCCTCTCCCCCTGAGATATTGATGAAATTAGCTGAGGAGTTTCCTAAGGCTGTAGCATCGAATCAGAACGCTCCAGAGGCTATCCTGAGGAGGTTAGCTGCGGAGGGCAGCGATGATATCAAACTGACTGTAGCTGAGAACAAGAAGTGTCCTAAGGATGTGCTCTTAAGCTTAGTCAGGTCGGATAACTTAGAGATAAAGAACGCAGCAGCTATGAATCCTAATGCGACTTCAGAAATCCTCGACGAATTAGCAAAGTCTGCTAATGTCTATTTGAGGATTTTGGCTGCTTCAGATCCTAGGACGAGCTTTGAAGTTCTGAGGAAACTGGCAACTGATGATAATGAAGAGGTCAGAGACGCTTTACTCTTAAACCCTAAATTGAACCTGGAGCTCATGGCTAAGCTATCTGAGAGGCCCACCCCCCTCATGAAATTGAGAATGGCCTTAGATCCGAGTACAAATGCTAAGATCCTTGAGAAGTTCGCTGAGGAGAGAGATGAGGAGATAAGACTGGCAGTTGCTCTCAATCCATCTACCCCACTCGAAGTATTAGTTAAGCTCTCCAATGACCAGAGCGAGCTCGTGAGGAAGCTAGCCCTCTCTAGAGCTCTCTCCAGATAAATTTATAATGTATAGGTGCGATATAACGTTATGATAAGGTATAAATGTGGCGTATGTGGATACATCTATGACCCCATGATGGGGGATGAGAGTAGGGGAATTAAGCCCGGTACTCCCTTCGAGGAGCTCCCTCCAGGTTGGAGATGCCCCGTCTGTGGCGCTCCTAAGAGCCAGTTCTACCCAATAGATGAGGATATGGAGTGGTAATGGGGGATCGATCTGATAACGTGGGTTATCCCGAACGAGATAGCTATATCGAGGATCCCAGTGAAGAAAGAGGACATAAAGGTAATTAAATCTCTGGGGATAAGGGCTATCGTTTGCTTAGCGACGGAGAGGGAGATACACCCGTTCTGGGGAGGCATACTCACGTATGAAGCTAATGTAATTTCAGAGGGTATGGAATTCTACTTCCTACCGGTGGAGCCTAAAGGCGCTCCTGATATCAGGGAATTGATAGATTTACTCACATGGATCTCCTCGAGGGCCACTAAAGGGAAGCCGGTAGCTATTCATTGTTTCGCTGGAGTGGGGAGAGCGGGCACTGTAGCTGCAGCTTACTTGATATTCAAGGGGATGACTCCTAAAGCGGCTATAGATCAAGTGAGGAGAGTGAGGCCAGGGGCTATAGAATCTAGCGAGCAGGAGGAGGTGCTGTTCCAACTCAGCTCAGTGATAGACTTAGTTCTGAGGAAGGAGATACCTCTGAAGCTGATACTAGAGCCTATCGAGACGAAGAAGCCCAAGTTGAGGATATTCAGATTGAGGAGATAGTTCCTTAACCACTTCTCAGTACCTTTATCTCATCTCTATCCACGGTACCGTTCCCGTTCTTATCCATCCATTGAGCTATAGCGTAGTTAAGCTGCCCCAATTCAGGTAGGATCATCGAGCAAGCCTCAGTCCCGAACCTGTGGGTCCCCATCACGTAGACCCTTCCGTTACTCAATTTCACTAAGCAATGATCCGTCTTACCCCACACACTCTTGTACTCAGTCCCGTTCACTATCATCGAATCTCTCGTGAACGATACCCATTTTATCTTGCTCCATCTATTGGAGTGAGGTCCTCCAACAACTATAATTCCTCCATTCGATATCAAAGCATTCGGAAAGTGTTTTCTCACTATCTCAAGGTCTACTTCAGACTCCACGCTGAAAGATGGGATTATCAGAGCGTCCCCTATCCTCTCTAACTTCATGGGGCTGGAGAGCTTCCCATTTATGTAAGCTCTGTACTTCTCCCCGGAGCCATCGTTAGTGTCGTCGAATATCCATACGCCAACTATCCTCCCGCTAGCTCCCAGCCCCAGCTTCTCCCTCATCCTCTCCGACCAAGAAGAAGAGCTCTCAGCGTCCCATATGCCCGTCACTACGATCTGCTTCTCGAAGGCCCTGCTGTACAAAGCTAACCTGAGGGGGTCATATAGCTCCGTCACCACAGGCGTATCATAGGGGAGCCCCGCTCTCACAGCTTCAACTACATAAGCCTCATCGAGCCAAACCCAGTAAATCCTCTTGATCCTCTCCGGGAGGGATAAGTAGAACTCCCTTATCTCCCCGGGATCGAACCTCCTGTCCTTCCAACCGTACCAGACCGCTATGCCCTGAGTCGATTTGAGATCCGATAGGAAATTCATGAACTTCAGGAGAGCTGAATTCACTCTACTTCCTTTTGAGAGGTAATCCCACTCCCTTCCATACTTCTCCTTCGGGAGTATAGCGTAGAATATCCCGAGCCCCCTCTCCCGAGCGAGCTCATCCATTAACTCGAGGTTCCTCAGGAATTGAGGGTCATTATCTAAAGGTATCAATAATATTACGAAGTTATAACCGGCTGATGATATTATCTTTAAATCTTCATCTATTAGTTTGATATATTTTGATAAGTTCTCCTTAACGTAGAAATATATCCTATCGCCGTACTCCCTCTGCCACTTGGGGGAGGAGGCCTTAGAGGGGAGTATGTAGACTATACCGCAGAAAGTCACTCGGGGCTCCTCAGATAGCTTAACTCCCAAACCGTAGAATTTGTTGAGGACGAGCTCAGCTACGTAGAGGAACCCGAGCGAATCTGTCGAGGATGCGACCTTTATGAAGGTCCCATCTCCCACTCTCATAGCTGCGGGATCGAAAGCCCCGCCAGATTCACCATAAGCTTCTATTAGCATTTCCCGAGCTATGAAGGGCCTCATGCTCTCGAATCCCCTCAGGCTGGGTATGTACTTCCTCCCGGCTTCAGTGACTCTGACTTGAACTGCTCTATCTGAGGTGACTCTCCTCCCGAAAGGAACTTCCTCTATCCCAGCTTTACGCTCGATCCATCCCTTATGCCCTATGTAATAGAACTCCCAATCCCCGGTCCATACGATAGTCCCTCCCCTCCTCAACCACCTCACTATTAGGCTATCCCCAGTCCCGTCCCAGACCGTATCAGGCAGGACATCACTCGTGGGGATCAATATAACTTTCTCGCCAGCTGATAATATTTTCGCGAGAGAATCAGCATCTACTACCTCATAATTCACGTTATATTCATCGAATATAGATGAGAGATATTCTTTGTACTCCTCTGGGCTCCTTATCCAATTGCTCCCGTACCTAGGGTCGAAGTATATGAGTACCTTGGGCTCAGTTGGAGCGAGCCCCGAGGTGCACGGGTTCACCCCTACTTCAGATAGCTCTCTATCAGCTATATAGGGTACGAAGCCGAGCTCCAATATGGCCTTCATCACCTTAATAGCTTCTTCCCTATCCCTAGGATCTACGTAATCCACGATTATGACNGGGACCTTCTCATTTATGTATCTCAACTTATCTAAGTAATAAGATCTCTCCTCCTCACTCACCAAAACGTAATTCAGGTCCTCATCCAACCCCCTGAAGAGGTCCTCGAAGAGGAAGCCATCTACGTACTGTTGAACGTAATCGAATATCTCGAATCCCCTATTTATCACTATGAGCTTATCCGGATATTTCTTCTTCAGAGTTACCACGAAATCAACTAGAGCATCCACGAAACTCTTTTCCTCACTCTCCTTCGCGACTAACTTGTAGGAATCTAGAGTATCTAAGAGGAAGCCATCGAAACCCCTCTCAACTATAGATTTAGCTACTCTCTCTAACAAGAACCTCCTGTACTCAGGATTCCTCACATCAGCTACATAAGATCCCCAAACTGGGTTATAGCCGATCGCATACTTCTTTATCTCATCGAAGTAACTCCTGTAATCCTCTATCTCCCCCACACTTATATAAGCTATGAGCTTCGCTCTCCCGCTCTTGGGCTTTACGTATGGATTATCTGGGTCCACTATGATCCAATCATGCGTCTTGAGGATCTCGGGAGGGATAGGTTTGCTATGATAGTATACTAAGACGCAACTCACTTTCCGCTGAGCTTCCATGAGTGGGTGACTTGCGAAGATCAAGATCGCTATGAGTAAAGCTGAGATCAGGAGAGCCCGCTTCATATAGGTCGCCTCGTAACGGGAACGGGCTAATGCTTTTAATCGTCATCAATAGTTTCAATACATTAAATCAGCGCTATCCTCATCTAAGGAGCTCCACGATACTTTAATCCCCATCCTCTCAGGGACGTACGTAGCTATCTCCGGGGGAAGTCCCATATCAGCTAATATCATCTTCAGTTCCCCGACTTTAGCTGGCCTCCTCCTCATGACTTCCTCCCTAAGGGATGAGATCGCCTCGCTCGAGATCAAGTAATCCCCTATCAACTCGAAGCCCTCCGGACAGCAGACCTCCCTGAGTTGAGCTTCCGTTATCCCTAAGATAGATTTCAGTTCGCTCACCTCTAAGAATTTACCATCTATCCTCAAGTTAACTATCTCTTCCTTGATCCTATCCCTCTCATCGGACCAATATCTATCCTCTATCTCCTTGAGCTTCTTAGCTAACTCTATCGGATCTATCTTCCTGTCGAAGTATAGGATGTCCTTCTTGATCTTCTCAACCCTCGAGCACATTAGGTCCCTCCTAGCTATTATAAGGAGCGGTTCCTTAACGTCCCTCAACTTCTCTACCTTCCTCTCGACGTACTCGGGTGTCCAGAACCCCATTATCTCTACGTATATCTTGATCCTCCCCTTCTCTAGCATGAAATCAGGTATCAAGATCGAGTTGCCCGATATCAGGGGCTCCGGCTCCCTATAGACCTTCCACCCTCCTGGGCATATCTGGGGGAATTCCCTCTCGATAGAGCTATCGTAATCGATAGTAGCCTCTGACTCAGGGAAGAGATGCCTCATCTCATGAGAGACCTCCAATCTTATCATCTTCCTCCTCAGGATCTCAGCCCTCAGATCCCAATCGCTCATCTTCACTATGAATGGGATTAGCTTAGCCATAGCCACCCCGTACTTAGTGGTGAGCTTGAGTATCGATGCTGGGCCGTCTATAGTGAGCTCTAGCTTATCCCTCTTGCTAGCTGTGTACATGAGGCCCAAGCCCTTGAGAGCTCTCAGCAAGCGTTTCACCTCCCCTCCCGAGGAGGAAGTGAGCACACGCATCCTCGAGGACTTGAATAAAGCTGTCTGGAGTAGAGCCAAGTTGTACTCCTTCAGTAAATCTTCTGACTCAGGTTTATCGAAATCAACGAGTTTTAACTCAAAATCGGACCATAAAGACCTCTCTAAATCATCCTCCTTCACTCCCATCTCCTCAGCAGCTCTCCTTATCGCATCACCTCTCTCCTCATATCTGACGAAGCCATGATACTCCCGATTCACGATCATGTAAACTCTCTTCCTGACTTCCAACGGGTCTAGAGCGCTCTTAGGTCTCTCGAACCTCCCCTTCCTCAGTAATATGATGTATAAGCCCCTCACGAGCTTGTAATCGAATAAACCTGAGTAATAGTCCTCTATCTCCTCCTCTTCCTCCTCTATCTCCTTGAGCTCCCTCCCGATCCTGAAGATCCTTATCAGATCATCAGCTAGCTCGAGTTCCTCCTCACTACCCAGGGCCCACTTGAGCGAGAGCTTCCCTCCGACCACCTTCCCCCTGAGCAGTTGAGATGGCAGCATCTAGCATCAACTCGCCAATGAAATCAATCTAATGCTCTCCTCCTCCTTCTAGATACCCTCACTTCGCTAGTCCCTCTAGATATAACTTCATATAACACAGCTCTCTTCCCCTCCCTCTTCCTCAATATCCTCCCGAGCCTCTGCACGAACTCCCTCTTGCTCCCAGTGCCCCCGAGTATTATCCCCACTCTAGCGTCAGGTACGTCCAAGCCCTCATCCAAAACTTTGGAGGTTACTATCTTAGTTATCGAGCCGACTCTGAACGCATCTAGGACTTCCTTCCTCTCCTTCTTATCCGTCCTATGGGTTATCAATGGTATCAGAAACCTCCTGCTTATCTCCTCAGCCATATCATTGAACTCCGTGAAGATTATGACCTTATCATCCTTATGGCTCTCTAAGAGGCTTTGGAGGATATCTAACTTAGATTTAGAGTTTAGAGCTATCTTCCTCATCTTATGCCAAGTTAGTAAGGCCTTCCTAGCTGTTGGGTTCGTTGAGCTCATCCTTATCAACTTCATGAAGTCCTCTACTCCGGTGATCTTGAGCTTGAGATCCCTGAGGGCCTCTTTATACTCCCTCAGGCATCTATCGTACTCAGCTCTCTCCTCCTCACTGAGGTCGACCCCTATCCTGATAGTATCGAACTCCGAGAGGTGAGTCCCAGCTAGTTCCTTGGGCCCCATCCTGTAGATGACGCCTCCCACTATGGGGAAGAGTAGGACATGCCTCCCGTCCTCCCTCTCCAGGGTGGCGGTGAGCCCCATCCTGTAGGGGGAAGCTAAAGACTCCCCTATCTCTATGTAGCCAGTCGCGGCGAGGTGATGGACCTCATCGAATATCACGAGCTCGAACTTATTCCCGAGCTCATCAGACCTGAGATAAGCTGAATCGTAAGTTATCACAGTGACTGGCCTCAGCTCAGATCTCCCCCCTCCTATTATACCTGCTTCTATCCCCAGCTCAGTCAACAGACTGCTCCACTGATTCAAGAGGGGTATAGTGGGCACTACTATTAGAGCGCTCTTCCTCAACCTCTCTATAGCCTTGAGAGCTATGTAAGTCTTCCCCGCTCCAGTGGGCAGGACTATTATCCCTCTCCCCTTCTCAATCCAAGAGTTGAATGCCTCCATTTGGAAGGGCTTGAGCTCGACCCTCCCCCTGACCTCGGGCATCGGTAGAGGGTCCATGACTTCATCTATAGCGTTAGGGAGGAGCTCCCTTATCTCAGGGTACCTGAAGGCCGGGGCCCTCAGAGCCCTAACTCTAGCGTCCCATCGGCAGTAAGGCAGTTTATCGAGGCCTTCCACTAATATAGTACCTCTATCGTATTTCATCCTCACTGGACCTTTGCTCATCCTCTCTCTCATGCTGGGAGCCTTAAAAAGCTGACCTCTCGCGCCTTAAATGAGACCCCTACTTTGTGAAGATAACGTTTATTATAGTGCCCTGTCGGATCGAGGGATGAGCAGGAAGGAATCTTTAATCCCTATCTTGATGCTCCTGATAGTAGTTCAAGTGGTCTCAGCGGAGGACCTAAAGGTGTGGGCCTCTAAGGGCTCTCCGAGAGCTGGGGAGGAGATAGAGCTGAACGTCCTCTGGGGGGATTTAGGTTGCAAAGAGTACTATTTGGTCATCTACAGGACTTACCCGAACGGAGAGGTAGTGAGGTATCCAGCGGAGGGATACGGAGAGCCTCTGAAAGCGCCTGGACCGCTCGGTATAAAGAGGACCTTCAACGCTGATAGAGCGGGTATTCACACTTTCAGGCTCGAGTTATACTGCGGGACCACTCTAATAGCTAAGAGCAGTGACGTCAAAGTCAACGTAACTAAAGGAGTATCTCACATATACTTGAACGCTTCCCCGAGGAAAGCGAGGATAGGGGAGGAGATAACGATATTCGGCTCTATGAAACCGGAGAGAGCTAACCTCAGCCTCGAAGTCATCAGTCCAAGTGGAGCTAAGGGGAACTTGACGCTGATCGTCGAGAACGGGAACTTCTCCCACTCACTCCTCCTGAATGCGAGCGGGACTTGGAGATTCAGAGCTGTCTGGGATGGAGATAAGGATTTCTCAGGATCCTCGAGCGATTGGATCGATGTCGAAATCGAGAAAGGCCCGTTAAAAGTTAGCGTTAGGACTGATCCACCCGGATTGACTGTCTACGTCGATGGTAAGGCTTACCCAGGGGGAGGGGATTTCGATTGGGAGGAGGGGAGTATCCACAGCCTCTCTGTCGACGCTCAGAGGACTGAGGGCGGGAGGAGGTACATCTTCAAGGGATGGAGGGGAGTGAGTAACTCGACTTCCATCTCAGTGAAAGCTGAGCCAAGCTCTTACGTGGCTGAGTATAAGATCCAGTATTACTTAAATGTCACATCCGAGCTAGGGGAAGTCGAGGGCTCCGGATGGTACGATGCCGGAAGTTACGCGAGAGCGAGACTCAAGACGGGGAGGATAGAGGAGTTCCCCTGGGTCTACGTCTTCAAGGGGTGGGAAGGGGATGCGAATGGGAGCGAGCTCCTATCTAATCCAATACTGATGGACGGGCCCAAGGTAGTTTCAGCTAAGTGGGAGAGGACTCTGAATCCGATTTACGTGATCACGATCCTCAGCATATCCCTAGCGGTGATATTCGGGCTCACTACATTCTACTTATTGCTCAAGTACAGAGCTAGGGGGAGAGCGAGGCCATCGGATGAGAGGGTCAAGAGGATAAGGGAGAAGATATCGAAACTAGAGGAGATGAGGAAGAGGGGAGAGATACCAGAAGGCGTCTATATGAAGCTCAAGAAGGAGTACATGAGAGAACTGAGGAGGATCAAGGGAAAGCGTTAATTAGATGGATGATTAGATCCTCTGACTGACAACTCACTTTTCAGATTTATCTCTCGAGATTGAAGAGGTAGCGTCCTCTCACGAGAAGCTTCTTATAACATCAGAGTACCATCGGATTATGAGGTATATCCTCGCGGGCCTCTTAATCCTCTCGATATTAGCGCTCGCTTACTACTATAACAGATCTGAGGAGCTCCAAGCAAAGATATTAGAGTACGAGAAGAGTTTAGAGGAGCTCAAGAGGGATATTAGTGAGAAGGAACTCCTCCTATCTGATGCCGAGAGTAATGCAGCTGCCCTGAGGAGAGAGTTAAGTGAAGCTGAGGAGGAGATAGTGAGGCTGCGAGAAGAACTGAAAGTAACGCGAGATGAGCTTTCCTCATGCCTCTCCAGGGAGGTACAACCAGTTGAGATCAAGACTGAGGATGTATCAATATGCGAGAGGGAGCTAGCGAGCTGCAGAGGTGAACTCTCATCCCTCAAGAGGGCTAGAGTTTACGTAGTCCATTGGTGGTACGATAGTTTCGGTTGCGTGCCCTGTGGTACGGCTAGCGTCAAGTTCCACATAATCCTGTTCAACGCTGGTCATGAGACAGCTGAGAACGTGAGAGTGATATTGACGCTTTACGGTGAGACCGGTCCGATCAACATCATTAGGATAGATGCCGGATCCTTGAGCGGTAGAACGGCCAAAGTGTTAGAGCGGAGCGTCACGATCTCAGCTAACTTCAGGAGGGCTGAGGTGCGTTGCGAGTGGTGATCCACTAGCTTGTGAAAGTCATGAGCCCACGATATCCGCATGGGGGCGCGCATTCTCACTTAGATCTACTGGAATATCCATAGCTATGACCTTCCCGCCCATCAGAAGAATGTTCAAGCGTTATCTCTATGAAGAAGATGCGCGATGAAGCTATAGAGCCGCAGCTAGATCCTCAAGCCCCGGGGGATGACCCTCAATTGGACCTAAACTCGAACATCTTGAGTCATCGAGGCCTGAGAGCAGAAGATAGAAAAAATTAGGGGTTTCTAGCGATTCTATCTTGAAGTCAGCTCTCTAGAGTCGATGCTGGAACGACTTTATACATAGTGTACTCCTTATACCCAGTTATCACCTTGTAGTAACCTGAGAGCTCTACGTCGAGGGACTCGTCCCCCGTATCTATGAGGAGGGGCCTCCCCCTGAGGGATTCGAGCTTCCCCCTCGTAGCTACTATCACTATATTGTTCTTCCCTATCCTCCTCAAGACCTCAGGGCTTATCTGCTGGTTCCCCCTCCCGAATACATAGCCCTGGCCTCCTATCGGAGTTACGACGACTTTAGCCTTTCTCCCTGAAATTAGCCCTATTATCTGCCTCTCATTCAAGTCCTTCCCTATTAACTCGCGGTTCAGAATGGCATCAACGCCCAGAGGACTGAAATCCAAGTTGAGAGATTTCATCACTTCTTTAGTCGTGCTCCCAGGCCCTATCAGATATATGACATCTCTCTCCATTATGTCGAGGAGCTCAGCAGCTATGGCTTCCCTATCGTAACTCTCAGAATGGGATGAGGGCACCTTCCCCCCTGGGATATAATTGGAATCGTAAGGTATCTTGAGATAGCCGTAGAGCTTCACCGATAATCTCCCCTCCCTGAAAGAATCTTCATCTATATCCAGGACTTCAGCTTCTATTACCTCGCTCACTTCCCCCCTCAAGAACTTGAGAGCGAGCTCCCCTCCTGCCTTAGGGCTCGCTGAGAATACGGAGGAGTAGACTTTGACTCCAGCCGGTATGCCGAGCGTGACTAAACTCGTCCCTATAGCTCTACAGATATCTCTAGCCGTCCCATCCCCGCCTACGAAGAGCAGCATATCCACCCCCACTCTCCTCATATCTTCAGCAGCTCTAACAGTATCCTCAGCTGTAGTCTCCTCACCTATGCTTCCCAAGACCTCCGGGTTGAGACCAGCTCTCTTCGCAGCGTTCTCCCCCATCTTATGTGGGTAAGTGTAGATGATCAGGGAATCCTTAATGGGTGAGAGCACCTTCAATGCATCTACAGCTCTATCCTCAGCCCAAGGTTTAGCTCCCAACTCTATAGCTCTCTTGAGCATCTCAGGTCCGTCAGTGCCCTTTAGGCCGACTCTACCTCCCATTCCAGCTATAGGATTCACTATGAGCCCTAATCTCAAAGCTTACCACCGTGCTTCTTTAGGAAGAGCCTCCAAGTTATGGACCACTTCTTAGGATCGGAGAACCAGCTATTATCCTCTATCTTATGGATCACACTCCTATGCGGTGCATTGATAACGGTCTCAGGCTCCTCATACGCCTCCCTGACTACTTCCTTTAGGGCCTCTATGTACTCATCGAGCTCCTCCTTAGAGTAAGATTCAGTCGGTTCTATCGTCAAGGGCTCCGGCACTATCCATGGATGGTGGCTAGTCCATAGGTGGAACCCGAAGTCAGCCATCCTCCTTATGACGTCCTCAGCTCCGACTCCAGTCTCATCCTTAAGCTTCTTGAGGCTATACCTGACTTGCTCTATCCTGCTCTTATTTGCTGGGTACGATATATCGGCTCCCTTGACTTCCCTCAGTATCTTATGCATCACGTAATTATTGTTCAGGACAGCCACTCTAGCGACTTCCTTCAATCCCTCCTCCCCCAAAGCCATTATCCAAGCGTAAGCCCTCACTACGACTGGGAAGACTCCATAAAACTCCCTGACCTTCCCTATCGTATCCGGGAGGTCGTAATTCAGGTAATAGGTCTTCCTCTCGGGATCATAATCGACTACAGGGACCGGCAGGAAGCTCTCCAGTTCCTTCTTAACCCCTAAAGCCCCTACAGCTGGCCCTCCGCATCCATGGGGGGATGAGAAGGTCTTATGGAGGTTGAAGAAGCCCATATCGAAGCCGCACTCCTTAGCCCTTACTATCCCTATTATGCCGTTAGCGTTCGCTTGATCGTAACCGCAGAGCCCCCCAGCTTCATGAACTATATCGCAGAACTCCTTTATCCTCGGATTGAATATACCAGTATCCTCAGGATTCGCTACTATCATGCCAGCTGTCCTCTTAGATACAGCTGCCTTTAGGGCCTCTACATCAGGCACGCCCGTCTCGGGGTCTGGGTATATAGTTATCACTTTGAATCCCTTCACAGCTGGAGCAGCAGCATCAGATGGGTGTGAGAATATCGTAGTTATTATCTCATCCCTCTCCTCACCCCTCTTCTTGTGGTAAGCCCTTATTATGGAGGCCATAGCGAATATAGCTTGAGACCCTCCTCCAGGTTGGAAGCTGAACCTATCGAGCCCGGATATCTCCCTCAGGAAGAGATCGAGCTTGTACATTATTTCTAGAGCTCCTTGGACAGTTTCCTCATCTTGGTATGGATGAAGTTCTCTGACCATCGCCACGAACTTCTCATTCACTTTAGGACTGTACTTCATAGTGCAAGTGCCCTGTCCTATGTCTATGTTCAGATCGGCCCCTAGGGTCTCCTGAGATAACCTCAGATAGTGCTTCAGGACCCTCATTTGGGATACTTCAGGAAGTTTGGGTGGATCCTTCCTCCTCATGTGCTCTGGTATCGAGGATAGAACGTCGCCAACTTCCCTCTTTATCCTCTCATCGAGGGGTATTAAGATTCCCCTCTCCCCCTCATTGCTCAACTCGAATATTATAGGCTCTTCCCACCTGGCCTCGTGGAACCCCTTCCTGACCTTCACTACACCCATCTTCTCACCCCAGAATCCTCTTTAGAGCGTCAGCGAGCCTATCTATGTCCTCCTTAGTGTGGACCTCAGTGAAACAGTAAAGGGCTGAGTTCCCGAGCTCCGGGAAGTGTTTCCTAAGATCTATACCCCCGAATATTCCCTCCTTCAGGAGCTCCTTGTTTATCTCCTCAATGCTCTTCCTCCCGGGGAATTCTACGACGAACTCCTTGAAGTGAGGGGCCTTGAACTTAGGCGCCTTGAGGCCTATGCTTGAGAGCACTTTCATAGCGTAAGTAGATCTCTGGAGTATCGCTTCTCCGAGCTCTCTCATGCCATTAGGGCCGAGGAGAGATAGATAAACAGCCGCAATTATCCCATGAGAGGCAGCAGCTGTTCCGACGAATTCCTTAGCTTTTTCCCTCTTCTCGAAAGACGTCCTCTCAAATAACACATCTCCGAAACCGTATTCTCCCTCTTTCACTGTCTTAGCTAGACCGAATATCCTGTACGGGATCTCACTAACGAACTCCTCCTCATCCCTAGTGGCTAAGAAGCCGCCCAGCCCTCCCCCGAAGTTCATGTGGATCCCTAGCGGCTGTAGATCCCCTACTGTTATATCAGCTCCATAGTGACTCGGGGGCTCCAAAACGCCTAAAGAACTTGGGTCCACCCCGACTATGCATATAGCCCCCGCTTCATGAGCGATTTCGCAAATCTCCTTCCCTCTAGTCTCTATGAACCCGAGGTAAGATGGGTTCTCGAAATAAACAGCTGCTGTCTCCTCTGAGATCTTCCTCTTCAGGTCCTCTATATCCATCATCCCGCTCTCCTTATCGTAATCCACTTTGATCAGCTTGAGAGCTGGGTCAACGTAGTTATTTATCACTGAGAACCTCTCGGGCGATATCGTTCTGGGTATAAGCACTTCCCTCCTCCCGTTTATCCTATGAGCCATCCTCATCGCAGTACCTGCAGCGTGCCCCCAAGAGTAAATAGGAACTGTAACGACATCCATATCCACTAGCTCAGCCATGAGGCTCTCGAACTCAAAGAGAGCTTGCCACCTCCCATGGTCCTCGTAAGGATCCCCAGCATAAGCAGTGAGGAACTCAGCCCTTCCAGCTATCTCATCGCATATCGCTGGGACGTAATGGGGCCAAGTCCCCCCTCCCTTGAAGCATAAATAATCCTCGCAACTCACGTTCCTAGAGAGGACCTCTCTCATATGCCTATAGAGCTCATATTCAGATCTGAGTGGCTCAGGTAAGTTCATCTTCCCCTTGAACCTTATCTCCTCAGGTATGCTCGCGTAAAGCTCTTCTATGCTCGATACTCCTATGTAAGAGAGCATCTCCCTCTTTACTCTTTCTATCGAGTTCGGGATATAGGGATGACTCATGCCGTACCACCTCCATCCACGACTAGAGTAGCCCCAGTTATCCAACTGGCCATATCGCTCACTAAGAAGAGGACTGCATTAGCTATATCCTCGGGCTTCCCTATCCTAGCGAGAGGCCTATTCGCAGCTTCCTTCAGGAAATCCTCCCAACTCATACCGAGTTGCTCCGCTTCGCTCCTGAGCATTGGGGTATCCACATCCCCGGGGGCGACGCAGTTAACTCTTATCCCGTCCTTACCGTGATCTATCGCCATAGCTCTAGTCATATTGACGAGACCTCCCTTGGAGGCGCAATAAGCTACTGCCTTCGGACCTCCCTTCAGCCCCCACCCCGAGGCTATGTTGACTATGCTACCGCCTCCCCTCATATAAGGTATTGAATATTTGGAGACTAGGAAGGGACCTTTCAGATTAACGTCCAAGACCTTATCCCACTCCTCCTCACTAGTTTCAACAGCATCCTTCCTAACTATGACACCAGCAGCATTTACGACAATATCTATCCTACCGAATTCCTCATAAACTCTCTTAACCACTTCTCTGACTTCCTCAGCTGAGGTGACATCGCACTTGTAAAATTTAGCCTTATCCCTCCCTATCTCATCCAAAAGGCTTTCACACCCCTTTATGTCCAAAATAGCTATTTTAGCCCCAGCTTGAGAGAATTTGAGGGCTATAGCCCTCCCTATACCGGAAGAACCCCCTGTAATTAGAGCTACTTTACCTGATAATGAGATCTGGGGATAGGAGCTCATAAGGGTAGCGGGACTCATGATAAAAAAAGTTTTACGGTAAAATTGTGAGTTAAGAGGCCCTGAGAAGGTGAATCCATTTTCAAAAGCGTAGTATTGTATAGAATTAACAGCGAAAATTCAGGGATATGCAGTTAATTTATTATAGAGACCCCTGATCTCCCGCTATTGCATCTCTTCTAAATCGCTTGAGCCCTCCAAAATCTAGCGATAATTGAGAGGATAGCGCCTGAGATACTTATCGCGATGTATATGATCAGAGCGGAGTTCATAGCTTGGAGGGGCTCCTCTACCATCATCAAAGCCGTTATTATAGAGCTGCTTATCGCCTGACCCATGAACCTCATAGACCCTAAGAAAGCTGTAGCCGATCCATAAAGCTCGGGAGGGGATTGAATTCAGCGCAGCTACTGTATTCGGGGATGCGAAGAGTGCGAACCCCGCTCCTAGGACGACTAAAGATATTTCCACTCTCAAAAGGTCCTCGGATCCGAGGGGGGTGAGGAGAGCTATTCCTAGAGCTATCACGATCATCCCGAGGGAAGCTATAAGATGTGGAGATCTCCTATCGGAAGCTTGGCCAGTTATTGGGGAGAGCATAGCTTGAATAACTGGTTGAATTGTGAGGACGAGCCCGGCTTCACTCGAAGAGAGGAAGCCGTGCAGGTAATTACTCAAGATTATAGTAATTGCATAAGTAGCGCTGTAATTGAGTAGAGCAGCTGTAGAAGAAGCCATGTAGCTCCTATTCCTCAGGAGCTTGGGATCTATGAGCCCTCCCCTCCTCAACTCTATGAGGAGCCAGGAGATCATCAGCATGAACCCTAGGGCCAACATATTATCGAGATTCGAGATCCCATAGACCAAGCAGATCATGGAAGCAGTGAAGAGGAAGGAAGAGGAGTAACTGGGCTTCGATCCCGCCTCCCCTAGCTCAGGGAGGTTCAGAGAGAGGAGCAGTGAGATCCCGGATAATATGCCTATGAGCGGGAATATCGAGATCCAAGATATGAGGTCAGATAGTAAGCCAGCTAGAAGAGGCCCTAAGCTCAGCCCTATGTAAACTGCTGCTGTATTTATCCCAATGGCTTTTCCCCTTCCTTCCCTGAAGATAGAGGAGATCAGAGCTACACTCGTCGCTGATATCATAGAGGAGCCCACTCCCTGTAGGACCCTGAGGGCTATGAAGGAAGGGAAATCCCTCACTAAGGTAGTCGCGATAGAGGATATCGCGAATATAACGAGGCCGGCTTGGAAGACCTTAGCTCTGCCTTTCCAGTCAGCGATCCTCCCGAAGGGGACCATTGAAGACGCTAAGGCCACTAGATAAGCTGTAGCTGACCAGTTAGATATAGCTAACCCTACTCCGAATCCAGAGGAGATCTCAGGGAGGAGGAAGGCTATTGAGGACGATGAAAAGGGCGTTAGGAAGGAAGCTATTGCGCAGGAAATTAGGATCCTCGATCTCAGCTCTTCCAGTTTCTCAGAGCTCAAGAGTAACACCTAGAGGCCTAGATATAGTATCGAATATCACTCTCTCTATCCTCCTCTTTCTCTCTACATCCTGCTCTATCTCCTCGATCCTGAGCCTGCAATCTTTATCTATGCTGAAGCTCTTCCCACTCTGGCTTATCCTCCCCATACCCTCTCTCTCGAGGACTTTAACTATCCCGAGGATCACGTTACTCGAGAGGGAAGGTGGGCTAGCTCCGTACTTCCTGAAGGTATCCTCTATAGCCTTAACTATGAGGCTTGAGAGAGTNNCNTANCTCTTANAGCTTTTANCTNNCCTCANCTCCCTTAAAACGGAGCTTAAGACGTTNACAGAGGCTTCCAATANGATATCCTGCTCACTGACTTCNTCCNTGACCTTAACCGAGGTCCTCATGAGGTTCTCCAGNGCTTCCTCTAAGTCCCTCCTGAGAGTAGAGTACTTCCTCAGGAAACTCATANCAGCTTCTTCCTTGAGCACTTCAAGNGCTCTGAAGAGATCAGGCCTCAAATTCACGATATCAAACCCCATTCCCATCTTAATCCTTATCTCCGTTATATCATCAGGATCGATTTTAGCTACCGATATCAGGAGGAGGGGGATACTTCTCCATGATCTTGAGGAGTTGATCGCACTTCTCCTTCCAGTATTCACCATATTTTATCTCGATCCCGACTCTAGATACGAGCGCCTCTCCCCCTCATGCCTACCTTGGGATCGAAAGTCCACACATCGAAATGAGCATCAGTCCTCGCTCCCGGAACGCTCAGGGGCTCATCAGAGAATATAGCTATGTAATCCTTCGTTACATCCCCTATCCTCACCTCTAGCTTTATGTTCCTCGCTTCGCTCAGTAAGAACTTCTTCAGAAGGTCCTCAGCGAATTTCCCCTCTTCTATCCTCCCCATACTTTCGAATCTCCCCAAATTCTTGATTATCTCTGATGAGAGATCTGTGAGGCTCTTAACTACCCCACCTATCTCTCTAGTCCTAGAGAGCTCGGAAGCGAACCTCTCCATGAACGGATATATCTTATCGAGTGACCTCTTTATAGCGTACCTCATATCATCATCTTGCTCAAAGTAAGCCATCCAGAGGGCAATTATCCTCCTTAATGCCTCTTTGCTAGCTATTTCCCTCTCATCATCGCTCATGGAGAGACTGAACTCCCTAGATCTGTCCATCAGCCTGCTCCCCAGGGCCCTATCCCTCTTCATAGTATCGCTAGCTCTCTTAGATAGCAGCATGATCACAGATCCCTTGGGAGGGTTCCCATAACTTCCCTCAGTCATGCCCCTGATCAAATCAGCTAAACGCTCGATATCTCTCCTCTCTCCTCTCTCAAACTCATCTAAGAGTTGATCTATCTCATCTATTATGAGGACGATAGGTTCATAACTGAGGTCCTCGAGTAGGAGCTCCCTCATATCTCTCAGGGGGCTTATCGTCACTATCTTTGAGAATACTCCCTCTTCCCTCAGTCTCCTCAAGAGGATATGGCCGAATTGCGTTTTCCCAGATCCGTATTCCCCGACTACGCTGATTATCGCGCCCCTCCAATCTCTCTCGCTCAAGTACTTGATTATACTCTCCATAGTCTCCTTCAGACGCTTTGAGTCCACTAATATCTCCTGCATTATGTTCAGCTTGAGTTCTAAGGGCCTCCTATCCGACCAAAATTCTAATATCGATCTTATAGTCGAGTTCTCAAGCTTCCTGAAGCTCTCATAGAGAGGCCTTATCTCCTCCCAGTGATCGAAGCTCATCAATGCCACCTTGCCGATATCCTCTCCCTAAGCGGTATCACGAGCTCGTTGTAGACCTTCCCACTGATCCTATCTTGCCAAGTCGAGAATATCTTCCCGGAAACGTTTCCAGGTATCCTATCGATATCCTCGACGCTCTCAAGCAGATCCCTGTACTTCTCGAAGGAAGGGACATTTATAAGCCCCTTCTTCCATAGAGAAAATACGATCCTCCTCGCAGTATCACCGTAGACCTTCCTGAGGCTTGAGTAAGTCAAGCAGCCCCTATCCCTTATGTCCTCGAGGACCCTCTCCTCTAGGGAGAGAGCTAAGATCGGGACCCTCCTCTCCTTGAGGAATCCGCCCTCTTTAAGCCATGAAATTATGGCTTTAGCTTCAGTATCATTGATATCGATACCGCTCCCTTTCACTACTGATGAGAGGCTGGATGGGGAGAGGGGGATGCCCCTATCCGTGAGGAGAGCGAAGGCATCATCTAACTTATACTCCCTCAAGAGAGCCTCAGCTACTCTCTCAAAGAACTCATCCATAGATTTAGCATCTCTGACTCTTCCTAAAATCCAATTCAAGGTCCTCTCATATTGCTCGGCTTTCCTCTTACTAACCTTCAGGAGGGACATTATCCCATTTACATCTGGATTCCTCATGGATGTCGCGAGCTTGTAGAGGTTCTTGAGGGGCAGAGGGTAGATGTTACTTCCCGGCATCCTCTCTAGCTGCGACAATAACTGAAAAAGTTTATCGTTGTCGTGCCCAATTGATCTAAATATGCTCTCATGATGTCAATATAATAATCAATATAAATAAGTTTTTGTTAAATTCTAAATATTATTATTGATATCGTATAACTCCTTCATTAAATAACTGGTTTACCACGCGGCAAATTTATAAGGTGCGAAGTTGTCATAACTATGGTGATATGATGAGTAGTTTCGATGAGAGGAAGGAGATCTTGAAGAATGTGATAAAGCTCCTACACAGTGGATCTAGTGTTGAGGAGCTTAAGGAGAAGTACGGTGATTTACTATCTAGCATATCACCATTTGAGATCCCTCTGATCGAACAAGAGCTCGTTAAGGAGGGGATAAGTGTAAGGGAGATCCTGAGCCTCTGCGACCTACATGTAGCGCTTTTCAGGGATTCCTTAGCTAAAAGAGAGCTTAAAGGGGTCCCCGAGGGTCACCCACTCGAAATACTCATAAGGGAGAACGAGGAGATTCTTAGGGACGCTGAGGCTCTGGGGCTCTATGCTAGAGCTCTGAAGGAGGGGAAGTCAGATGCTGCTAATCTCATAGAGGAGCTCCTCGGTGAATTGAGAAAGTTAAGATCACACTACAGGAAGAATCAGATGTTGATATTCCCTTACCTCGAGAGGAGAGGGATAATAGCTGTTCCCAGGGTCATGTGGGGCAGGGAGGATCAAGTCATAGTGAAGATTAGGGAATTGAGGGAAGCTATAGGGGAGTTCAAGAGCGGGAAGGAGGATGCTAAGGAGAAGATAGCCTCTCTCTCAGAGGAATTATCCAGGGAGATTATCGATCTGGTGTTCAGGGAGAATAAGATATTGTATCCAGCTTGCTGGACCCTCTTCTCAGAGGGAGAGTGGGCAGCAATACATGAGGTCCTAGAGGATATGGGAGTAGAGCGGGGGGAATGGTCACCTAAGGCTGAGCCCATATATCCCTATCAATTGATACCGGAGGCTAAAGACGTATCTATGCTGCCTATGGAGTTCAGGTCTCTAGCTTCATCAGCGACTCCAGATGATTATGAGATAAGGAGGGAAGGGGATATAGAGATGAGCACTGGTTTCTTGAGCGTTAATGAATTAGAGAAGATCCTCAGGAACTTACCCATCGAGCTCACATTCGCTGATGAGAATGATAGGATCAGATTCTACACTGAATCCTCTATGAGAACTGGTTTCATAAGGACGAAGACTATAATAGGGAGGAGGCTGAACTTCTGTCACCCGCCGAGGATAGAGAGCTACGTGATGCTCAACGTCAAGAGGATAAAGGAAGGGGAGTTCCCATACAGGGAGTTCTGGACTAAGGTCGGGGATAGGGTGATGAGGGTCATAATCGCTGGCATCAGAGATGATGAAGGAAGATATCTAGGTACTCTAGAGATAGTCGAGGATCTTACGGAAATATTGGAGAATCCTGAGGAAATTAGGAAGAGTATAATGGTGCTCTGAATGAAGAGCCCTTTCTTCCTAGCGGATAGGTACATAATTCCAGGTCTCTACAGGCTCTTAGCCATGAACTTAAGGGGGAGAGGTCTTCTAGAGGTTGAGATAGCGAGAATTTTAGGGATTTCAGTATCAAATGTCTCCAGATACTTGAGAATGAAGAGAGGAGCTATATTGAGGCTTGAGAATTTAGAAGAAGCATTGAGGTTCACTGATGAATTAGCTGAATCCATAATAGCGGGAAAGAGAGTGAACTTAGCTTTCAGTATTTATAAGATAGCATCGGAGCTGCTAGCGAGAAAACTCATTTGCGAGTTCCATCACTCGATCGATGGGATCGATAGCTGTAATTTGTGCCCCGAGATATTCAAGGGAAATTTTTAATATGAACAATTGCTTCTAAACCGGGAGAGGGGGCCGGGGGTTACGGCTTGAAGCTGGGGAAGGTCCGCCCACGCCCCCAGCGCCGCCCCTCCGCAAGGAGGCACCCTGAGAGGGGTGGGAAGGCCCACAGAAACGGCACGTCCTCAGGGGGATGACGATGATGCCGGTGAGGCTGAGAATCCTTGGGGGAGCGGTGAAACGGGGCCCCGGCGGCGTGCAAGCCAATTCCCGCGATGAGGAGCTGGGGCGAGCG
>Ga0065719_100042_pt1 | contig 31147 bp, 42 predicted proteins | sample GBSCel85sediment_FD_59106 | JGI IMG/M metagenome (GOLD analysis project Ga0065719, IMG submission 59106) | Hot spring sediment microbial communities from Great Boiling Spring, Nevada - Cellulolytic enrichment CS 85C v3 (version 3) | ecosystem: Environmental > Aquatic > Thermal springs > Hot... | reverse complement strand
AGGTCATCCAAGCCGCGGAAAAGGCGAACGTGAAACTCACCGTAAATTATGTCCTTCGCTATCATCCTCTACACAGACTGGCTCAAAGGGTCGTGCATAGCAAAGTTTTGGGTGAACTTCTCTACGTGGCTCTCGTGAATTTGGCCACCGATGAGGGCCTTCCTCCCGAACACTGGTTTTGGGACCTAAGGAAAAGCGGGGGCATTCACATCGAACACGGTGTGCATTTCTTTGATTTGGTGAACCAACTTGTGGGAAGAGCCCCCAGCCACGTGGAAGGAGGGTGTCAGCGCAGAGCCGATGGGAGAATCGACCGAGTGTGGGCCCTCGTTCGCTATGGGGACGAAGTTTTAGCTACCTTTTATCACTCCTTCGGTCGGCCGCGGATCATTGAGCGCACAACACTCAAATTAGGGTTGAGCTTCGGGGAAATTGAGCTTGTGGGCTGGATTCCCACAAAGCTCAGCCTTTTTGGGACTGCAGAAGAAGAGGGGATAGAAACGCTCCATGCTGTGGTTGGGGAAAATTTGCGGGTTTTGGGAGGAACGGAAAGGAAGGTGGTAGAAGCCGAGGTCGTTGCGCCTGATCGGGAAGGCGAATATCGGCGAGCCGTGCAGGCAAGCCTTTTGGATTTGATCAATGCTGTTCGGGAAGGGCGTTCTCCTCAGGTTACCCCTGCAGACGCCCTACGGAGCTTAGAAGTGGCTTGGCAGGCGAGTCAAACGTTCTTGCGAAACTAGGAACGCTTGGCGCGAGCCAAAACTTCGTCAATCGTGCCCACCATGTAAAAAGCTGGTTCTGGAACGTCGTCGAGTTCCCCTTCCACAATCATTTTGAACCCGCGGATCGTCTCCTCCAGGGGCACATAGGCTCCCTTGCGGCCGGTGAAATGCTCGGCCACATGAAACGGCTGGGCCATGAACCTCTGGATCTTCCGGGCCCGCATCACTGTGATCTGGTCCTCCTCGGAAAGCTCCTCCATCCCCATGATGGCGATGATGTCCTGAAGATCCTGATAGCGCTGGAGGATCGCCCGCGTTTTTTGGGCAACCTCATAGTGGTCGCGGGAGAGGATCCGGGGATCCATGAGGCGGGAGTCGCTCTGCAAGGGGTCTACCGCCGGGTAAATGCCTTTCTCCGCGAGTTCCCGGGTGAGGACGATCGTGGCATCAAGGTGGGCGAAAACCGTAGCCGGAGCAGGATCCGTGAAGTCGTCGGCGGGAACATAAATGGCTTGAATGGAGGTAATGGAGCCGCGGCGCGTGGAGGCAATGCGCTCCTGAAGCTCGGCGATGTCCGTGGCCAAAGTAGGCTGGTACCCGACCTCCGAGGGCATGCGGCCCAAAAGAGCGGAGACCTCAGACCCAGCTTGCGCGAACCGGAAGATGTTGTCGATGAAAAGGAGGACGTCTTTTCCCTCTTCGTCGCGGAAATATTCGGCCATGGTCACGCCAGTGAGGCCCACGCGGAAGCGCGCCCCCGGTGGCTCGTTCATTTGTCCGTACACCAAAACGGTGTTGGGTAAAACCCCGGCGCGTTTCATCTCCAAATAAAGCTCATTCCCCTCTCGCGAGCGCTCGCCTACCCCGGCGAAAACGGAATAGCCCTTGTGCTCGTAAGCGATAGCCCGGATGAGCTCCATGATAAGCACTGTTTTCCCCACCCCTGCTCCGCCGAAAAGCCCCACTTTCCCCCCTTTGGGAATGGGAGCGATGAGGTCGATCACCTTGATCCCGGTTTCCAGGACCTCGTCCTCTACGGAAAGCTCCTCCAGGGGCGGAGGATCCCGGTGGATGGGATAGCGTTTTTTCGCGGGCGGCGGAGGGAGATTGTCGATGGGATTTCCCACGAGGTCGAACATGCGTCCCAGAGTTTCCGGTCCCACGGGCACGGTGATGGGGCCGCCGGTGTCGTAGACTTTATCGCCCCGCCGTAGCCCATCCGTGGAATCCATGGCGATCGTGCGCACTGTGGAATCGCCGAGATGCTGGGCCACCTCCAAAACCAAGTCCTTTTCCTCCCGGGGAACCACCAGGGCCTGGCGGAGGGGCGGAAGGTGCCCTCTGGGAAAGGCCACATCCACCACAGGACCACGGATAGCCACAATCCAACCCTCGGCAACGGCTTCGCGTACGCTCACAGTTCCTCCCGAATGGCCTCAGCCCCGCCCATGATGTCCATGAGCTCCAAGGTGATGCGCTGCTGGCGGGCTTTATTGTATTGGATCGTGAGTTTTTCCAAAAGCTCGTCGGCGTTGTCGGTAGCAGCCTTCATGGCTTGGCGGCGGGCGGCGTGCTCGGAAGTTTTGGCCTCAAGGAGCAGGCGATAGACGCGCCCCAAAAGCCAAAGCTCCCCGAGTTCCCCTAAAAGGAAGGGGATATCCGGCTCGACCAAGGTCTCCCGTGGCGTTCCCAAAACGACGGGTATGGGCAAAAGCCTCTCCACCCGCACTTTTTGGAGGAGCTCGCCCCGGAATTCCGTGTACACCGCGTGGAGTTCCCCTACCTCCGTGTAAAGGTCCAGGATGTCCTTCGCGATCTGCCGGGCGTGGGAAAGGTTTGGTCGTTCCAGCCGCCGGTAGGTCCTAACGATGGGCCAAGAACCTCGGCGGAAATAGCGAATGGCTTTGTCCCCTACAAGGATGAGCTTGGCCTCCCCTTTTTGCCGCAAAAACTCGGAAGCAGCGCGGTTTACGTCGTCCACGTAGCGGCCGCAAAGCCCACGATCGGCGTTCACTACGAGAAGCCCCACCCCGGGCTTTCCGTTTCCATCCAAAAGCGGGTGAGTTACAAAGTTCATCTTCGCCCAGGAAGCCAAATCCGAAAGGATACGCAGAGCCTCGTCCGAGAAAGGTCTTGCTCCCAAAAGCTCGCGTTTTCTCAGGATAACTTGGCTCATGGCGATGGTGTACATAGCTTTGGCGATTTGGCGNATGTGGTGGATATTGCGGATGCGGCGTCGNAGCTGNCGGAGCTTTGCGGCCATATTANGCGCGGAAGGTTTTCTTGAATTCCGCGAGGGCCTGCTCTAGCCCAGCCCGCACGGATTCCGTGAGCTTTTTCTCCCGGCGAAGCTCTGCCAATATCTCGGGATACCTCTCCCGCAGGTGCTTTAGGAACCCGCGCTCGAAGGCGCGCACCGCTTCCACGGGGATATCGTCGAGGTGCCCGGTGACCGCAGCATAAAGGGAAGCCACCTGCTCCTCCACGGGCATGGGCGAGTATTGGTCCTGCTTCAGGATTTCCATGACCCGGGCGCCGCGGGCAAGTTGGACCTGGGAGGCCTCATCCAACTCCTGAGCGAACTCCGCAAATGCCGCCAAATCCCGGTATTGGGCCAATTCCAGGCGGAGCTGTCCGGCCACTTCCTTCATCGCGGGAATTTGGGCAGCACCGCCCACCCGGGACACGGAAAGCCCCACGTTCATGGCCGGCCGCTGGCCTTTGTTGAAAAGATCGGCCTCCAGGTAGATCTGGCCATCGGTGATGGAGATGAGGTTCGTGGGAATATAGGCGGTGATGTCGCCGGCCTTCGTTTCTACGATAGGAAGGGCGGTGAGGGAGCCGCCTCCGTACTCGTCGGAAAGTCGCGCGGCCCGCTCCAAAAGCCGAGAGTGCAGGTAAAAAATGTCCCCAGGATAAGCTTCCCTTCCCGGAGGCCTCCGCAAAAGGAGGGAAATTTGGCGGTAGGCTACGGCATGTTTGGATAGATCATCGTAGACGATGAGGGCGTCCTCGCCACGGTCGCGGAAATATTCGCCCATGGCGCAGCCCGCGTAGGGTGCGATGTATTGAAGCGGCGCAGGATCCTCAGCCGCGGCGGCGACCACGATCGTGTACTCCATGGCCCCATAGCGCCGGAGGGCATCCACCACCTTGGCGATGGTGGAGGATTTTTGGCCGATGGCCACATAAATGCAGTAGACACCCTGGTCTTTTTGGTTGATGATGGTGTCGATGGCGATCGCCGTTTTTCCGGTGCGGCGGTCGCCGATGATCAGCTCCCGCTGGCCCCGGCCAATGGGGGTGAGGGCATCAATGCATTTGATCCCCGTCTGAAGCGGGGTATTCACGGGCTGGCGCATGATCACGCCGGGAGCTTTGGCGTCGGTTTTGCGGAACCCTTCGGGTTCAATGGGCGGGCCGCCGTCCAGGGGCCTTCCTAGAGGGTCCACCACCCGGCCAAGGAAACCTTTTCCCACGGGAGTTTCCAAAACCCTCCCCGTGCGGCGGACTTCATCTCCCTCCTTAATTCCCTCATCGGGGCCGAGGATGGCGACACCCACGGAATCTTCGGTGAGGTCCAAAACGAGGCCGTATGTTCCGTCGGGGAAAACGACAAGTTCGGAGGCCATGGCGGAGCGCAGGCCCCAAACGCGGGCAATGCCGTCGCCCACCTCCACCACCACGCCCACCTCCTCCATGTGGAGGTCGGCGCCGAGCTCTTGGATCTGCTTTTTCAAAACTGCGGCGATCTCGTCGTAACGGGGCATCCTATCCTCCTAAAAGGCGCTTGAGGCGAAGGAGGCGGCCGCGCAAAGAGGCGTCGAGCCTGCGGCCGGAGAGCACAAGCTCCACTCCCGCAAGAAGTTCCGGAGCCACCTCCTCCTCCAAGGCCACTTCCCGACCCAGAGCTTGGGCGAGACGTCTTTGGATTCTATCCCGATCTTCCGGGGAAAGGGGCCTCGCTGTGCGCACGAGAACCAGCACGGGCCCGCCTTCTTTCTCCAAAACCCGGAAGTAGGCGCGCAAAAGCTCGGGCAAAAGGAAGGCCCTTCCCCGCCGGACCAAAAGGCGAAGAAGATTTATCGTGTACGGATGGAATTTTTCCTTCAAGCTCAGGATGGCCGCTTCCTTTTGGGAAAGGTCCAGTTTCGGGTGGGAGAGAAAATCCACGAGCTCTGGCAAAGCGTGGAGAAGCTCATTCAGGGCGGCGAGGTCCTGGGCGATGGTCTCCACGGCGTTCGCCTCTTTAGCTGCTTCCCAGAGGGCTTGAGCGTAGCGCTGGGCCAGGTTTTCCTCATGCATTTTAGGAAAGGAGGTTTGGGCCGAGGCGGGTGGTGAGCTCCTCTAAGAGGCGCTGATGGTCCTCAAGCCGCACCTCCCGGCCCAGGACTTGAGCGGCGGCGAGGACCACAAGTTCCGCGTAGGCTTTGCGCAAAGCTGAAAGGGCTTCCTCTTGGGCTTTGGCGGCGGCTTTCTCCGCTTCTTTTAGGATCCGGCGGGCTTCCTCCCGGGCCTCTTCCCGGGCCTGCCGCAGGATCTCCTGGGCTTCCGCCTCCGCCCGGGCGATGATGGCTCTCGCTTCCCGGTTCGCCGCCTGGAGCTCCTCCTCCGCCCGTTTCTTCAGGGCTTCCGCCTCGGCTTCCAAGGCTTTGGCCCGGGAAACCCTTTCCTCCTCAAGTTTTCTTCGCCCATCGAGCCAGCGCAAAAGCGGCGCAAAGAGGATGCGGCGCAGAAGCCAAACGAGGAGCAAAAAGGAGATGACGTTGAGGATGAGCGTCCAGTTCAGGCTTTTGATGATGGTTTCCCATCCGAGCATGGTTCACACCACAAAGAGGATCATGATGGCCACAAGAAGCGAATAAATTCCGGTGGTTTCGGCAATGGCGTCGGCGATGATCATGTTCCTGAGGAGGGTATTGGCCATCTCCGGTTGGCGAGCCATGCCCTCCATAGCTTTCCCGCCGATGTACCCTTCACCCAAAGCTGGCCCCAAAGCACCAAGCCCCATACACAGCCCTGCCGCTAAATACTTCAAAGCTTGCACAAATTCCGGCCCCACTTTTTCCTCCTTTATTCCGAAGCGGTCTGAATATACGCTGCAGCAAGCAGCGTGAACACCAACGCCTGGATCGTTCCCGCGAAAACCCCGAAAAACGCGTTTAACACAAGGCTTGCTACCGTACCCAGCACCGGAAGGGCCAAAGTAGCCAAAATCGGCCCCAGGAAACGAAGGAGAAGATCGGTGAGCACAGGGATGGCTACCGCGCCCATAATGGCCCCGCCCAAGATGTTTCCGAAAAGACGGAAACCGTGGGAGAGGGTTCGGCCCATATCGCCCACAAGGTTCATGGGAAGCATTACGGGAATAGGCTCCAAATAGCTCTTTATGTGCCGGAATACCCCTTTCGTGCGCATTCCATAAACGTGGGTGAGGAGGTAAACGAGAAGGGCGAGGCCCAAAGTGACGTTGAGATCCTGGGTTGGGGCGACCATCCCCGGGATGGGGAGGATCGCGGAGAGGTTGCAGGCCAGGATGAAGAGGAGGAGGGTGGCAATTAGGGGAAACAAGGATCGTCGGAGTTTCTCACTCGTTCCGCTCAGGATCTGGTTTTCCACAAAATCCACAAGGGCGATGAGGAGGGCAAGCCGGCGGGAAGGAGGGGCCTCGGGATCCCCGGGGATTTCCCGGCGAAGCCAAAGGGCTAGGGCCAAAAGCAAAAGGGAAATGCCTAAGGAAGCCCCCAGAGTTGCGGGGTTCAGGGCCACGGTAATGGGCCCGAGGGGAAAGCGCAGGACCAAATCCTTACCGACTCTCTCGAACATGGCGAAGAGCCCAAATCCAAAGGCTTATGGGCCAAAGAGAAAGACCCAGAGCGACGCCGATCGGGGGAAGGCCCAAAAGGATCCCCAGGATGGCTAAACCCGCCAAAAGAATCTGTTTGAAAAGGGCGAGAAGGCCAAGGATCGAAGATTTTTGGCCATGGCGGGCGAGATAACTGTAACCCAAGCGCAAAAAGAAGATCAAAAGAAAGCCGTAGACAAAACCAGAAAGCCACTCCTGGTGCCAAAAAAGAAGGGCCAAAAAACCAAGGGCTCCCAGGGCCAAACTTTCCTTTAGTTGGGGCATGAATTTTTAAAGGGTCCGCATCTCCTCGGCCTTTTTCTCGGCAAGCTCCTCCACCTTTTTGGTGAAGTCCGCCGTCACCTGATCCAGCTCTTTTTGCAGCCGGAAAAAGTCATCCTCGGAAAGCTTTCCTTCCTTTTTCTCCTGCTCCAGGCGCTCCTTGAGCTCGCGGCGGATGTTGCGGATGGCAATTTTCGCTTCCTCCGCCTTTTTAGCGACCAGTTTTGCCAATTCGTTCCGCCGCTCCTCCGAAAGTCGAGGGACTTTAATGCGGATGATTTGGCCGTCGTTTTGGGGGTTAAGGCCCAAGTCCGCGGCGCGGATGGCCTTCTCAATAGCCCCAATTTGAGATTTGTCAAAAGGCCGCACCACAAGGAGATCGGGATCCGGAGCGACGATGTTGGCCAAATGCTTTAGGGGCGTGGGCGCTCCGTAGTACTCCACGCGGATGTCCTCCAAAAGGGCGGGGTTAGCTCTTCCCGTGTGGATTTTTCCTAGCTCCTGGCGGAAGATTTCGAGGGTCTTTTCCATGCGGTCTTTTGCCTCCCGCACCGCCGCATGTTCCATTTCTCCCTCCTTGCGAATCAATCCTAACTTGCGCGGGTTTTTCCCGCAAACTTTGTGGATAATAGCGCGTGCGTATTCCAGTGGAAAAAGTTTGGGCTGAGCATCCCACGGCCAAAGAGATCGTGGAGCGGCTTTCCGCGGCCGGGCACCTCGCAGTTCTCGTGGGCGGGGTGGTGCGGGATGCCATTTTGGCAGAACTTGCCGGCCGGGAATTCCACCCCCAGGATGTGGATATCGCTACCTCCGCTCCGCCGGAGGAGATCCACCGGCTTTTCTCCCACCGAAAGGTCCTCACTGTGGGCGAGGCGTTCGGGGTCGTGGTGGTGGTGGATGCGTTGGGCCGGCAATACGAGGTGGCCACGTTCCGCGCGGAAGAGGGCTATTCCGATGGCCGAAGACCGGACCAGGTCCGTTGGACTTCCCTTACGGAGGATCTTCGCCGCCGGGATTTCACCGTGAACGGTCTGGCCGCTACTTCCACGGGGGAAGTGCTCGATTTGGTAGGGGGGCTCGCGGACCTTCAGGCTGGGCTGATCCGCACCATTGGCGATCCGGATCGCCGCTTTTCTGAGGATTTTCTGCGCATGCTCCGGGCGGTGCGCTTTGCGTGCCAACTGGGCTTTCGCATCGAGGAGGAGACAGCAGGAGCCATCCGCCGCCATGCCGAAAAAATCAGGCGCATCTCCTGGGAAAGGATCCGCGACGAACTTTTGAAAATTTTGGCCACCCCCCGCTCCGCCCAAGGCCTTCGCCTCCTTTTGGAGCTCGATCTTCTTCCCCACATTCTTCCGGAAATTTATGCCCTCAAGGGCGTGCCCCAGCCGGAGGAGTACCATCCTGAAGGCGACGTTTTGACCCACACCATTCTTGCCCTAAGCGTAGCTGACGGCCTTTGGGACGATCCCATTTTGAAGCTCGCCATTCTTTTCCACGATGTGGGCAAACCCCAAGCCCTTTTGCGCTCGGGTGGGGAGAATATGGCCGGGCATTGCCAAATCGGCGCGGAGATCGCGGAAAAGGCCCTCTTTAGGCTCCGTTTTTCCCGAAAGGAAATCGAGCGCGTAAAGTTCCTTGTGGCCGAGCATATGCGGGTGGCGCGGCTTCCGGAAATGGGGTTGGGAAAACAGGTGAGACTCCTCTGCCATGAGGAAAGCGAGGGCGAGGAGGATTTTTCCCGAAGGTTCCCGGCGTTTGCCCAGCTTCTTAGGCTTGTGATCTGCGACGCGGAGGCCTCCAGTCACCGCAGTTCCGCCTGGCTTCCTGTGCTTTCCCAAACGGTGCGGCTTTTGGTGCACCTAAGACGGGTTCAAGGGCTAAAAAGGGCGCGGGAACTCCTATCCGGCGACGATCTTTTGGCCATGGGTGAGCCGCCTGGGCCGAGGCTGGGCCAGGTTCTTGCGGAAATTCACGAGAGGATCCTGGCCGGCGATATCACCACCCGCGAAGAGGCCCTCAAAGAAGCCGCAAAACTTCTTGGCCGCATGCCAAATGCGTTTTCCCCTTGACAGCGAGATCCATTAGATTATAATGGCCAAAGGAGGAAACGGGATGGATTTGCACATCGTCGAGCGCTATCCAGTCGGGTCGGATGCGGTTCGGCAGTATGTGGAGAAAAAGGTTGGCGTCCTTTCCCGGTACTTCGATCGCATCACCCGCATGGATGTGGTTTTGGAGGCCAATGGTCCGGTGCATCGGGCTCAAATAACTGCCCATCTTGTGAACAAAAAAGTGGTGAAGGCTGTGGCCGAGCACGGAGACCTCCTCACCGCTGTGGACGAAGTAGTGGACAAAATGCAGAGGCAGCTTGTGGTGTTCAAGGAAAAGCTCCGGGTGGTAAGAAAAGCAGGGGATCCGGAGGTGACCCCGAGAGTTTCGGCCAGACGCATCGAGGTGGAGGAGGAAGAGGATTACGTGCGCAAGCCCCTTACGGTGGAGGAAGCGGTGGAGGAGCTGGAGGCGCGGGGGCGGGAGTTCCTCGTTTTCTTCGAGGCGGACACCGAGGAGCCAGCGGTGTTGTACAAGAAAAAGGAAGGAAAGTATGGCCTGATTCGGCCGCGGCGTTGAGGAGGTGGCAATCCGCGGATTCGTTCTTTTTTCCGGAAGTTTGGCGAGCTTTCTTGCCGCAAAAATTGCGGAAAAGGCCGGTGTAACGGAGTTATCGTACGTGTTTTTCCGCTCGCCCTTTTTCGAAGGAGAGGAGAGGGTCCTCTACAGTGCAAAGCAAGCTGGGGATTACCTTACGCTGCGTAACCCTCAAGCGCGCGTTTTTGCGCCTTTCAGAGGTGAACGGCCAGCTGTTCCCCTGTGGTCCCTGTCGCCGCATTCTCCTCGCGCGGGCGGCCCGGCTTCTCCGGGTTAAAAAATTCGACCTTTTGATCACCGGCGAGGTGGTGGGGAAAGGGGGACTAGGGATAGAGGAACTCCTTTCCCTGGATGAGGAACTAGGGTTAAGCGGCCGGGTTTTGCGCCCCCTTTCGGCAAAGCTCCTTCCGCCCACCTTGCCCGAGGAGATGGGGCTCCTTCAGCGCGACCTTTTGGGCGATCTCACGGTGGAAGGCCTAGAGGCCAGACTCCGAGCATGGGCCGAGGAGATGGGGATTAACGCGAAAGTAATCGGCCGGCATTGTCTTCTCAGCGAGCCCCTTTTTGCTCGACGGTTCCAAATTTTCGGGAAAGAGGCGGTCCTCACCGTGAATTTCCTGCGGCTTTTGGAATTTCCTAACGTGGTGCGGCTTGGTCCCGGCCGGGTTTTGGTGGTGGCCCTCACCCCTGCCGAACAGGTCCGCCTAAGCGATCTTTTCTTGCCGGAGGATGTGCGGCTTTATGTTCCTCTACCCGGTTCGCCTCTAGGACTTTTGCGGGCGCCCTGGGCGAAGATGTCGCCAGGGGAGCGGGAGGAGCTTTTGCAGCGGGCGGCTGCACATCTTTTAGCCTTGGCCGGATTTTCTCCGGAGCGGCCCTATACCGTGTGTTTGCGGCCGGGAGAGGCGGAGGAGACAACCCGGCTCTCCGTGGCCCCTGAGCTCTTGCGCGGACTGGCATCCTAGCTATAATTGGGTTTTTGATTCCGTGTGCATACGCTTCCCCGCGAAAGGTGAGCCAACAAAAGGAGGTGGGTGATGCCCATTTATCGTTTCCGCTGCGATCGTTGTGGTACGGAGTTCCGGGAGCTTGTGCCTCAGGGCAATCCCAGGGTGTGCTGCCCCGGCTGCGGTGCGGACAAGGTAACCCGCCTCCTTTCCCAATTCGGGGTGATCTATAAGGGCAGCGGTTTCTATACCACGGATTACCGCCGGAAGAAAAACGGAGGCGGGTCAGAAAATAAGGGGTGATGCGCGGTGCCCATTTCCGGTGATGATATCGTAAAAATTCGGATTGGTTTGGCTTCCCCGGAGGAAATCCTCTCCTGGTCCAAAGGGGAGGTGACGAACTCCGAGACCATCAACTATCGGACCCACAAACCCGAGCGCGGCGGTCTTTATGCCGAGGAGATTTTCGGCCCAGAAAACGACTACGAATGCGCCTGCGGAAAATACCGAGGAAAGAGGTACGAGGGGATTACCTGCGACAAATGCGGGGTCCTGGTGACAGACTCCTCCGTGCGCCGGGTGAATATGGGCCATATTCGTCTAGCGAGCCCGGTGGTGCATTTTTGGTACCTCAAAGGGGTGGCAAGCCCCCTCTCCCGCCTTTTGGGGATCAAGCGTCGGGATCTGCGGCGCATCGCTTACTACGAGACGGAAACCGCGCGCGAGGAGCTGTTCATCGTGACCCAGTCCGCCTCCCCCAAAATTAAGGTGGGAGAAACCCTCTACGGCACGGAACTGCGTATCCTCCAAGGGGTTTTCACCTTCCAGGCGGAGCGGGCTTACTTGATTACGGAAAGCCCGCGCATCCTCGCCGAGGAAGCGGGCCGCGTGCGCTTTGAGGAAAGAAAGCTCCAAAACGGCGAGAACTTTAGGGTTTTGGTGATCGGACACCACGAGTACCCCGTGACACTGGATGCGGAACTTTACGTGGAGGATGGGGATGAGGTAGCCGAAGGGGAGCTCCTTTGCGAGCGTCCGGCGAAGGAAATTTGTTCCCAAACAATGTTTGAGATGCTCAAGGCCCGCTATGAGGGTGTGGAGGGCCACCCCGTGGTGGAGGTGGTGGATAACCTCGCCCATCTGGTGGTGCGGGTTTCGGAGAATGTCCCCCTCAAAGTGGGGCAAATGCTCAGCACCCTGGAGGTCCGGGCCTATGAGCGGGCCTATCCCGGCGGGTTTGAGGCGGCCACCGGTGCGGAGGGAATTAAAAAACTTTTGGCCGCCCTGGATTTGGACGCCCTAAGCGAAGAACTTTGGGAAGAGTTGGACCGGGCTGTAAGCCAGATGGATCGGCGGCGGATCCTCCACCGCCTAGAGGTAGTGGAGCAGCTCCGCCGCTCGAAAAACCGGCCCCAGGATATGGTCCTCGAGGTCATTCCTGTGCTTCCGCCGGCCCTCCGTCCCATGATTCAACTTGAGGGCGGCAAATTCGCCACTACCGACCTCAACGACCTCTACCGGCGGATCATTAACCGCAATAACCGCCTCAAAAAGCTCATGGAGATGGGCGCTCCGGAGATTATCCTGCGCAACGAACGCCGGATGCTTCAGGAAGCGGTGGATGCCCTCATCCACAACGAGAAGAAAGATAACCCCATCAAAGGCCGCGATGGTCGGCCCCTCAAAAGCCTTTCCGAGCGGATTCAGGGGAAGCAGGGGCGGCTTCGCCGGCACCTTTTGGGCCGCCGGGTGGACTATTCCGGCCGGGCCGTCATCGTGGTTAACCCCAAACTGAAACTTCATCAGTGCGGCATCCCCAAGAAGATGGCTCTGGAGCTCTTCAAGCCCTTCATCCTTGCCCACGTGGAGGGGCTTCCCTATGCGGATTACGACGAGGTGAAGAACCGCGCCCTCGCCGGCGAGCTTCCCGAGGTCTGGGATGTGCTGGAGAGACTGGTTAAGGAATATCCTGTCCTTCTGAACCGCGCGCCCACCTTGCACCGTCTTTCCATCCAGGCCTTTGAGCCGATCCTCGTGGATGGGGATGCCATCCAGATCCACCCCCATGTTTGCCCGCCCTACAACGCCGACTTCGATGGCGACCAGATGGCTGTGCACCTTCCCCTTTCCAAGGAAGCTGTTTGGGAGGCAAAGGAAATCATGCTCTCCGCAAAAAACATCCTCTCCCCCGCCCACGGACGGCCTTTAGCCATTCCCACCCAGGACCAGATCTTCGGCTTTTATTACCTGACCATCGTCAACGAAAACGGGAAAGGAAAGGGCAAAGCCTTCGAATCCCTAGAAGAGGCCCTGAAAGCCTGGGAGCTGGGGTACTTGGATCTTCACGCTCCCATTAAGATCCGGCTGGATGGGAAGCTTATTGAGACCACCCTTGGTCGGGCCCTTTTGAACCAGGTTCTTCCTCCGGATTTGCGCGACTACAACCTTACTTGGGACTCCCGGCGCACCCGCCGCAAGATCGAGGAGTGCTATCTCCGCTACGGTTGGGAGCGCACCGCCCAGGTCCTGGACCAGCTTAAGGAACTGGGTTTCAGGTTCGCTACCCTCTCCGGCCTCACCATCTCCATCCCCGATTGCGAGATCCCCCCGGAGAAATGGGAAATCGTCCGGGAAGCCCAAGAGAAGGTGGACCGGATCCATTACATGTACATGCGCGGTCTGTGCACGGCGGAGCAGCGCTACCAGGCGGTAACGCGCGTGTGGCGGGAGACGGTGGACCGGGTGGAAAAGGCCACCATGCAGAACCTTTCGCGGAACCCGTTTAACCCGGTCTACGGGATTGTCGCTTCCGGAGCCCGCGGTTCCTCGGGGCAGGTGAAGCAGCTTGCAGGGATGCGCGGCCCCATGGCCGACCCCCAGGGCCGCGTGATCGAATGGCCCGTGATCTCCAACTTCCGCGAGGGCCTCTCCATCTTCGAGTACTTCATCTCCACCCACGGCGCGCGCAAAGGTACTGCGGACACGGCGCTGCGCACGGCCACCGCTGGCTACCTCACCCGGAGGCTTGTGGATGCCTGTGTGGACGTGATCGTGAAGGAATACGACTGCGGCACAAAGCAGGGAATTGAGGTAGACCCTCTCTACTTTGCGCCCAAGGGCGAAATCATGGAGGACATCCCCGAGCGCATCTACGGCCGGGTTACCGCGGAGCCCATCTATCACCCCGTGACCGGAGAAGTCCTCCTTCCCGCGGGCACCATGATCGACCGGGTCACCGCGGAGAAGGTGGGACGCCTGGAAGCGGAGCTCGACCTTTCCGCGCCGGGCGTGGAAGAGAGGGCACATCTTGCGAAATCCGTGCAAGAAGTCGTCCATCCCGAAACTTTCCAGGTTTTGGTGCGGGCGAACGAGGCCCTGACCCCGGAACTCGTGCAGGAGCTGCGGGCGGCGGGGGTCCAGAAGATTCGGGTGCGGCCGCGGTTCATTGTGCGCTCGCCGGTGACGTGCCAAACGCCCGGCGGGGTTTGCCAGCTTTGCTACGGGATGGATTTGGCCTTCCACCGGCTCGTGGAGAAGGGGACCGCGGTGGGGATCATCGCCGCCCAGTCCATCGGCGAGCCGGGAACCCAGCTCACCATGAGGACCTTCCACACGGGCGGCGTGGCGGGTGTGGATATCACCCAGGGTCTACCGCGGGCGGAAGAGCTCTTTGAGGCGCGCAAGACCACGAAGGCGCCGCACGCCGCCGTGGCTCCCATCTCCGGCCGGGTGGTTATGGTGGAGACCACCCGCACAGGAAAGGACCTCGTTTCCATCGAATCCGATCCCCGCACCGTCAACATCCCCGCGGCCCTTCTCCAGGTGGCTGAGGGCGAGGAGGTGGACAGTTCCAAGCTCTTCTCCCTCAAGAGCCCCTTGGATGGCCGGGCCTTCTTCTTCCGCGAAGGAAACCAGCGCTTCCTTGCTATCCTCGACGAGGATCTGGACAAGTTCTATCTCCTTCCCCCGGGCGTGGTCGTAAAAGTGAAGCACGGGGAGGAAGTGGAGGAAGGCCAAAGCCTCACGGAAGAATTCCACGTGGAGGCGGTGGTAGCGGAGGCGCCGGGTCGGGTGGAAGTGGTGGAGGACAAAAAGCGCCGCTTTCTCCTCCTCCATGGCCGCGACGGCCGTACCTATTCCTACGAGGTCCCCTACGGCGCGCAGATCCTGGTGAAAAGCGGGGAGGAGGTGGAAGAAGGGCAAAGGCTCACCACCAAATCTCGTCCGCTTACGATCAGCGCGGAGGTGGCAGGAACCGTGCTCCTTTCTGACCGTTCCCTCGCCATTGTGCACAAGGGGAGCCGCGGCCTCATTGTGCCCCTCCCTCCATCCCTGGAGCCGCGGGTGGAGCACGGCGCTCCCGTGCGCGCCGGGCAAGAGATCCTGCGCCTCGCCCTTCCCGCCCTGTCGGAAACCGTTTTGGTTGAGGAAATCCGGAAAGACGGGGATCTCTGCACCGTGCGCTTCCGGTTCCGCGCGCAGGTGGAGTGTAGCGAGGCCGCCATCGTCCGGGAGGGCGACAAAGTGGAGCGCGGCGATCCCATCTCCAAAGGTGTGGTTCCTCCGCAATACCTCATGGAGGTGGCCGGCGTCCGCAAGGCCTTTGAGTACCTTCTTGAGGAGCTTCAGCGGGTATACAAGACCCAGGGTGTGGACATCAACGACAAACACTTCGAGGTGGTGCTCCGGCAAATCCTCAACAACGTGCGCATCATCGACCCTGGAGAGTCCGATTTCCTCCTCAACGACATCGTTCCCCTGGAGATTTTCCAGCGGGAGGTGGAGCGGCTTACGAAGGAGAACGAGAAGATCCGGGCTGCCCGGGAGGAGCTCGTGGGCGCGAAGATCCTTGCGCCCATCCTCCGGGGTGGGGCCACCGTGGCTGAGGCCGGTGAGACCTTGACCGCGGAGCTTCTGGAGCGGCTGGTGGCCCTAGGTGTGCGGCAAATCCGCGTGGAGGTCCATGGAGAGCCGCGCACCGTGCGCATCGCGGAATACCGGCTTCCTCAAGGTGAGCGCGAGCTCTTGCGGATCTCCCGGGTAGCGTTGGTGCGGAAATCCTGGCTGGCCGCGGCTTCCTTCGAGCGGACCACCAAAGTCTTGGCCGACGCGGCCTTGCGGGGCGAGGAAGACTACCTCGACAGCCTCAAGGCCTGCCTCATGGTGGGGAAGAAAATACCGGTGGGCACGGGCTTCCCCCGCGAGGAATCCGTTGAGTCCACCGCGAAAACCAACTAAAATCGAGGTGATCGCGTATGCCAACGTTCAACCAATTGGTGAAGCACGGAAGGAAGCCGAATCCGTGGAAGAGCAAATCCGTGGCCCTGGAGGGTTGCCCTCAGAAGCGCGGGGTGTGCCTGCGGGTGTTCACCCGCACCCCTAAAAAGCCGAACTCCGCCCTGCGGAAAGTGGCGCGGGTGCGGCTTTCCAATGGCCGGGAGATCACCGCCTACATTCCCGGCGAGGGGCATAACCTCCAGGAGCACTCCATTGTGCTCGTTCGCGGCGGCCGCGTGAAGGACCTGCCAGGCGTGAAGTACCACATCGTGCGCGGGGCTTTGGATTGCGCCGGAGTGGAGGGGCGCCGCCAAAGCCGCTCCCGCTACGGCGTGCGCAAGCCCAAGGAGGAGTGAAATGGCCACCTACGACATCGTCATTCCCGGAAGGGATGTGCCTCCCGATATTCGCTACGGCTCCAAACTCGTGGAAAAGTTCATCAACTACATCATGTGGGACGGGAAAAAGTCCCTGGCCCGGCGCATCGTCTACGAGGCCTTCGATCTCATCGAGAAGCGGGGGGAAGGGCCGGCTCTGGAGACCTTTCTCAAGGCGGTGCAGAACTGCATGCCCAAAATGGAGGTGCGCTCTCGCCGGGTAGGTGGAGCCACTTACCAGGTCCCCTTCGACGTTCCCCCGCACCGCCAGACCATGCTGGCCCTGCGGTGGATTCGGGACGCGGCGCGGGAGAGGCCCGAGAAAACCATGGCGGAGAGGCTCGCGGCGGAGATCATTGAGGCCGCCAAAGGCCAGGGACGCGCTGTGGCCCGCAAAGAGGAGGCCCACCGCATGGCCGAGGCTAACCGCGCCTTCGCCCACTACCGGTGGTAACCCCTCTCCATGGCCGACCCCTACGACATACATAAAGTCCGAAATATCGGGATCATTGCCCACATCGACGCGGGAAAAACCACCCTCACCGAGCGCATCCTCTTTTACACGGGAAAGATCCACAAAATGGGGGAGGTCCATGAGGGTACTGCCGAGATGGATTGGATGGATCAGGAGCGGGAGAGGGGCATTACCATCACCGCTGCCGCCACCACCGTTTTTTGGCGGGGCCACCAGATCAACATTGTCGATACCCCCGGCCACGTGGATTTCACCGTGGAGGTGGAGCGCTCCCTCCGCGTTCTGGATGGGGCGATTGTCATCTTCTCTGGGGTAGAGGGCGTAGAGTCCCAATCGGAAACGGTTTGGCGTCAGGCTGATCGCTACGGTGTTCCCCGCATCGCTTTCATAAACAAGCTCGACCGCTTCGAGGCCGACTTTTCCCGGGCGTTTTCGGATATCGGGGAAAAGCTTGGCGCCGTAGCTATTCCTCTCGTTTTCCCCTGGCGCGATTCCGAGGGAAACCTCCTGGGGATGATCGATCTTTTGCGTTTTCGGGCTATCAAGTGGGACCCAGCGACCTTGGGGCGGGAGTTCTACTTCTATCCCGTGCCCAAGGAAGCCGAGGAGGAAGCCTGGGCTTGGCGGGAGAAGCTCTGGGAGATCCTGAGCGAGGCCTCCGACGAGATCGCCGAGCTTTACCTTTCCGGAAAGGAAATCCCAGAGGAGCTGGCCCTGCGGGTCCTGCGGGAGGTGACCATAAAACGCCTTTGGGTTCCGGTTCTCGGCGGATCCGCCTACGAAAAAATCGGGGTTCAGCCGGTCCTGGATGCCGTTGTGGACTTTCTCCCTTCTCCCTTGGATATTCCTCCAGCGCGGGGAACCGCGTTGGATGGGAAAACTCCACTTACAAGAAAGCCTCTTCCGGAAGAGCCTTTTTCGGCCATCGTTTTTAAAGTTTTCACCGACCCTTATGCTGACCGCCTCCTCTACACCCGGATCTATTCGGGGACCCTCAAAGAAGGGCAGATCGTGCTGAACGCGACCCAGGGAACGAAGGCCCGGGTGACCCGGCTTTTCCGGCTTCATGCCAACAAACGCACGGAGATGGAAGAGGCTTTGGCGGGGGACATCGTGGGCCTCATTCTTTCCGCGCCGGCCTACACAGGAAACACCCTCTGCGATCCGGAGCATCCCATCCTTTTTGAGCCTATTTCCTTTCCGGAGCCGGTGGTGTTTTTGGCGGTGGAGCCGCGCTCGGAAAAGGAGGAGCCGGCCCTGCGGGAGGCGTTGGCGAAATTGGCTCAAGAAGATCCGACCTTCCGGGTGCAGGATGATGAGGCTACCGGGCAGATCCTCGTGGGCGGGATGGGCGAGCTCCACCTGGAGGTGTTGCTCCGCCGCGTGCGGGAGGAGTTCAAGGTTCCCCACCGAGTGGGGAAGCCCCTCGTGGTTTATAAGGAAACCCTGGCCCGTCCGGTGGAGATCACGGAGGAATTCGAGAGGGTGGTGGGTGGGAAGCCCCAATACGCTTGGATTCATATGCGGTTTGAACCTCTTCCCCGCGGCGGCGGGTTTGAGTTCCTCTCGGAGGTTCCGGAGGAGGTTTTACCCAAAATCTTTGTGGAGGCGGTGCGCCGCGGGGTGGAAGGGGCGCTCGCAGCCAGTCCTGTTGCGGGCTTTCCCGTCACGGACATCCGGGCCATCCTCCTTTCCGGAAAATTCAAGCCCCTGGAATCCACGGAAGCGGCGTTTGAGGCAGCGGGAACGCAAGCCCTTCGGCGGGCGTTAGAGGAGGGAGGGGTTCTTCTCCTGGAGCCGGTGGCCGAAGGCGATATAATCACGCCCAGCGAGTACCTGGGCGAGGTCGTTTCGGATCTAGGTCGCCGGCGGGGCGAGATCCGAGCTATCCAAACCCGGGGAGCAGTGGACATCATCCGGTGCACCCTCCCCGTGGTGGAGACTTTCGGGTACGCAACGCAGTTACGCTCCTTAACCCAGGGGCGTGCTTTTCATACCCTGCGGGCGGCCCGCTATGAGGTGGTCCCGGAAGACCTGGCCCGGGAAGTCCTGAGGAGCCGAGGTTATGGCTAGGGAGAAGATCAGAATTCGCATAAAAGGCTACGACCACGAACTCGTGGACGAGGCGGTGCGGAAGATCGTGGAGGCCGTGAAGCCCACTCGGGCAAAGATCAGCGGCCCCATCCCCCTTCCCACTGAGCGCCACCTCTATACTGTCCTTCGTTCGCCCCACGTGGACAAGAAATCCATGGAGCACTTTGAGCTCAAGATTCACAAACGGCTTTTGGACATCCGGGAGCCCACGGCCGCCACCATCAATGCCCTTATGGACGTGGAGCTTCCCGCGGGAATTGACGTGGAGATCAAGCTGTGAGGGAAGCCATGCCCTGGGTCATGCTCGGTCGAAAAGTGGGGATGACGCAATGGTTCGACGGCGAGGGTCGGGCCCTGGCGGCCACAGTGGTGCAGGTGGAGCCCGCGGTGGTCGTCCAGATCAAGACCCCAGAGAAGGATGGCTATTCCGCCTTGCAGCTCGGCGCAGGTGAAATCAAGGAGAAAAAGGTAAAAAAGCCGATCCTTGGGCACTTTCGCAAGGCCGGGGTCTCTCCTCGCCGCTTCCTTTATGAAGTGCGGGTTCCCGACCCTCATCAATACCAGGTGGGGCAGGAGTTCGGGGTGGAGGTGTTCCAGGAAGGGGAGTTCGTGGACGTAACGGGGATATCCAAGGGCCGGGGTTTTGCGGGAACCATCAAGCGCTGGGGATTCCACACCCGACCCGGATCCCACGGCCACAAGTGGATTCGCCGGCCGGGAACGGCGGGTCCTATGGGCCTGCGCAAAGTTGTGAAAGGAAAGCGCTACCCCGGCCACTATGGCGCGGAGCGCGTGACCGTGCGGAACCTCCAGGTTCTGGCGGTGGATAAGGAACACAGCCTCCTTGTTTTGAAGGGCTCCGTTCCCGGTCCGCGTTCGGGAATTCTGAGGATAAGGAAACATGATGCCCAAGGCTAAGCTCTATAGGTTCGACGATCCGGCGGCGGAGCCGGTGGAGGTGGAGCTTCCGCCGGAGATCTTCGGGGCGGAGGTCTCCATGGACCTCCTTTGGCGGGCGGTGCGGACCCACCTTTTCAACCTCCGGCAGGGAACGGCCTCCACGAAGGACCGGGGCGAGGTCTCCGGCGGTGGCCGAAAGCCCTGGCCGCAAAAGCACACGGGCCGCGCCCGCCACGGCTCCATCCGTTCGCCCCTTTGGCGCCACGGCGGCGTGACCTTCGGTCCAAAGCCGAGGGACTGGGATCTGGATCTTCCCAAAAAGATGCGGCGCAAGGCCCTGATCTCCGCGCTTTCCGCCCGGGCCCAAGAGGAAAAAATCGTGCTCATCGATCGCTTGGGATTTGCCCGGCCGAAAACGAAGGAGGCCATCGCCCTCCTTTCCCGGCTGGGCCTTCCGGAAAAGACCCTGGTGGTGGTGGCGCCCGAGGAGTACCAGGTCCCCGTGTACAAATCGTTCTCCAACATCCCCGGTGTGGAATGCTTCCGCGCCGATCTCCTTACGGCCTACGAGGTCTTGGAGCACGAGGGCCTTCTTCTTACGCAGGCCGCGGTGGAGGCCCTGATGAGGAGGTTATGCCATGCCCAAGTTAGCGCCTGAGGACATCATCATCCGTCCCATCCTTTCCGAGAAAAGCTGGCGGGAAATGGAAGCGGGAAAGTACACGTTTGAGGTTCATCCCGATGCGACGAAGCCGGAGATCCGCGAGGCCGTGGAGGAGCTTTTCAAGGTGAAGGTGGAGAAGGTTTGGACGATGTATCGGCGGGGGAAGCCGCGCCGCACCAGGCTGGATCGGCGCCACGGCCGCACAAAGCGGGAAAAGCGGGCGATAGTAAAGCTTGCTCCCGGCCACAAAATCGATATCGTGGGGTGATTGCGCATGGGGCTCAAAAAACTTAAACCGGTGACGCCAGGGCAAAGGCACGCGGTGCTCCCGGACTTCTCCGAGCTCACCACCGACGAGCCGGAAAAGTCGCTCGTGGTTTGGCTTAAGCCCCACGCGGGCCGGAATAACCAGGGCCGCATCACCGTGCGGCACCGCGGCGGAGGCCACAAACGCCTCTATCGCCTCATCGATTTCTACCGGGAAAAGAAAGGCGTTCCGGCGAAAGTGGTTTCCATCGAGTACGACCCCAACCGCTCCGCTTGGATCAGCCTCCTTCACTACGCAGACGGGGAGAAGCGGTACATCCTGAGCCCGGTGGAGCTGAAAGTAGGGGATACGGTGGTGGCGGGCGAGGACGTGGAGCCCAAACCCGGAAATGCTCTCCCCCTCAAAAAAATCCCCTCCGGGACTTTGGTCCACAACGTGGAGTTCTACCCCGGTTCCGGAGGGAAGATCGCGCGGGCCGCGGGAACGGCAGCCCAGGTGTTGAGCAAGGAGGAGGACCGGGTTATCCTTCGTCTCCCTTCCGGGGAGATCCGGGCCTTCCATCCCGACTGCATGGCCACGGTCGGCCAGGTTTCCAATCCGGACCACAAGAACGTGAAGTATGGGAAGGCCGGCCGGCGGCGGAACAAAGGGTGGAGGCCGGCGGTGCGGGGCACGGCCATGGGCGCGGATGACCACCCCCATGGCGGCGGCGAGGGCCGCACCGGCGAGGGTCACCCGCCGAAGACGCCCTGGGGCAAACCTGCCCGTGGCGTTCCCACCCGGAAGCGCAAGCCCTCCGATAAATTGATCATTCAGCCCAGGAAGAGGAGGAAGTGATGGGGCGCTCCAGGAAAAAGGGGCCGTTTGTGGACCCCACGCTCATCGAGAAGATCGAGAAATTTAAGCGGGGCCTCATTCAGGAGATCAAGACCTGGTCCCGCGCCTCCACCATTACCCCGGAGATGGTGGGGCTCACCATCTACGTCCACAACGGCCGTACCCATGTTCCGGTGAGGATCACGGAGGCCATGGTGGGGCACCGCTTGGGCGAGTTTGCGCCCACCCGGACCTTCCGGGCCCATGGTGGGGTAAAGAAGAAGGCCCCGCCGGCGCCGAAGTAGGGGGTGGGGGATGCGGGAAGCGGTGGCCCGAGCGAGGTTTGTGCGGGTCTCGCCCCTTAAGGCGAGGCTGGTGATCAACGAGATCCGGGGGAAACCCGTGGCCGAGGCCCGCCGCCTCTTGGCCCTCTCCCCAAAGAAGGCGGCGCGCATTATCAAAAAGGTCTTGGATTCCGCGGTGGCCAATGCCGTCCATAACTTCGAAATGGACGAGGAGAAGCTTTGGGTGGTGCGGGCTTACGTGGACGAGGGCCCCCGTCTCAAGCGCCTCAACCCCCGGGCCTTCGGAAGGGCTGACATCATCCAAAGAAGGCTCTCCCACATCACCGTGGTGGTGGCGGAGAAGGAGGGATAGATGGGACAGAAGACGCATCCGGTGGGATTTAGGCTCGGTATCCTGAGAAAATGGCGCTCCACCTGGTTTTTCCCCAAGCAAAAGGTCCCCACCTATGTGGCGGAGGATCGGCGGATCCGCGACCACATCGAGAAGACCTACCGCGGCGCGGGGATTGCGGAGGTGCTCATCGAGCGGGCCACGGACGCGCGGGCCAAGGTGATCATTCGCGCGGCCCGGCCGGGGATCATCATCGGCCGCGGCGGCTCGGAAATCATGGCCCTCCAGGAGCGACTCTCCAAGATGACGGGCCGGGAAATCGTGGTCCACGTGATGGAGGTGGACAAGCCCGAATTGGAGGCGGCGCTGGTGGCCCAGGATGTGGCCTTCCAGATAGAAAATCGCGTCAACCCCTATCGGGCCATGAAGGAGGCGGTGCGGCGGGTGATGGCCGCCGGCGCCCAGGGCGTGAAGATCCGGGTCTCCGGCCGGCTGGGCGGCGCGGAATTGGCCCACTCCGTGGAGATCAAGGAGGGCAGGGTCCCCCTCCAAACCCTCCGGGCGGACGTGGACTATGCCTGCACCATCGCCTGGACGAAATACGGGGTGATTGGAGTGAAGGCCTGGGTCTTCCGGGGCGAGATCTGGACGCTCCGGGAGAAGAAAGCGGAGGTGGCGTAGATGTCGCTTTTGGCTCCCAAACGCACCAAATACCGCAAGCAGCAAAAGGGCCGACATATTAAAGGGAAGGCCAGCCGCGGCAACACCGTGGCTTTCGGGGATTTCGGCATTCAAGCCCTGGAGCCCTCTTGGATTACAGCCCAGCAGATTGAAGCGGCCCGCACGGTCTTGGCCCGCTCCACCCCGAAGGGGAAGGTGTGGGTGCGGATCTTCCCCGATAAACCCTACACGAGAAAGCCGGCGGAATCCCGCATGGGAAAAGGGAAGGGCGATGTGGTGGGGTGGGTGGCAGTGGTGAAGCCCGGGCAGATCATGTTCGAGTTCTCCGGGGTCACCGAGGAGGAGGCCAAGGAAATTCACCGCAAAGTCTCGGCTAAGCTTCCCATTGCCACGAAGCTCGCTCGCAGGATCCAGCTGGGGGTGGCGGCATGAAGGCCCGGGATCTGCGGGAACTCACAAACGACGAGCTCATCCAGCGGGTTCAGGAGTGGAAGAGGAAGCTCTTGAACCTGCGGTTTCAGTTGGCCACAGGACAGCTCACGAATACCGCGGAAATCAAGAAGACCAAAAAGGATATCGCCCGCGCCCTCACCATCCTCCGGGAGCGGGGGGTGAAGTATGGGTAGGCGCAAACAGCGCATCGGGGTGGTCGTAAGCGACAAGATGCAGAAAACCATTGTGGTGGTGGAGGAGAGGCTCGTGGAGCACCCTCTCTACCACAAGTACATTCGGCGCCGCACCAAGTACTACGTGCACGATGAGCACCAGCGAGCACGGGTTGGGGATTTGGTGCGGATTGAGGAGACCNGGCCGCTTTCCAAGCTCAAGCGNTGGCGGCTGGTGGAGATCATCCGTCGGGCAGGATAGCCATGGCTGTACAACTACGCACAAGGCTNGTGGTGGCGGATAACACCGGNGTGAAAGAGGTGGAGTGCATCAACGTCTTGGGCAAGAAGCGCAAGGCGGAGATTGGGGATATNATCGTGGCCACGGTGAAAAAAAGGCTCCCCACCTCGGAGTTCGATAAGGGGGATATTGTGCGGGGGGTGGTGGTGCGGACGCGGGCGGCCTTCCGCCGCGCCGACGGAAGCACCATCCGCTTTGACGACAACGCCGTGGTCCTTGTGGATAAGAACCTTCAGCCCATCGGAACGAGGGTTTTCGGACCCGTGGCCAGGGAACTCCGGGAAAAGGGGATGATGCGGATCATCTCCCTTGCTCCTGAGGTGGTTTAGGAGGAAAAGGTGGCCAAGGTGAAAAAGGGCGATCGGGTCAAGGTCATCGCCGGGGATGACCGGGGGAAGATCGGGAAGGTTCTCCGGGTTTTCCCCGACGAGGGCAGGGTTTTGGTGGAGGGCGTCAACATTGTGACCAAGCACCAGCGGCCCACGGCCACCGTGCGGGAGCCGGGCATCATCAAAAAGGAGGCGCCCATCCACGTCTCCAACGTTATGGTCATCTGCCCGGAGTGCGGAGTGCCCACGCGCATTGGCTTCGCGTGGGTGGAGGGGCGCAAGCTCCGGCGCTGCAAACAATGCGGAGCCACCTTCCCATAAGGCCATGTTTCTCTACGAGCGCTTCAAAAAGGAGATCCGGCCGAAGCTCATGAAGGAGCTCGGCTACAAGAACATCATGCAGGTCCCCCGCATCGAAAAGGTTGTGATCAACATGGGGGTGGGAAAGCACGACGATCCCAAAGTTCTTGAGGGCGCGGTGAAGAACCTTGCCCAGATCGCCGGGCAAAAACCCGTGGTGACCCGGGCCAAGAGGGCCATTTCCGACTTCAAGATCAAAAAAGGGGATGCCATCGGGTGCATGGTCACCCTGCGGGGCGTGCGGGCCTACGAATTTTTGAATAAGCTCTTCCGGGTGGTCCTTCCCGGCATCCGGGACTTCAAAGGGGTGGACCCCGACGCCTTCGATGGCCGGGGAAACCTCAGTATTGGGATTCCCGACCAGATGGCTTTTCCGGAAGTGAGCTACGACGATGTCGTGCGGCCTCAAGGGATGGACGTAGTGATCGTGACCACGGCCAAAACCGATGAGGAGGCCTATAAACTTCTGGAAGCTTTAGGGTGTCCTTTCCGCAAGAAATAGGGGGGAAGATGGCGAGGAAATGCAAGATCGAGAAGATGAAGAAGCCGCCGAAATTCAAGGTGCGGCATCGCAACCGTTGCCAGCTTTGCGGCCGGCCGCGCGGGTATATTCGGGACTTTGGGCTTTGCCGCATGTGCTTTCGAAAGCTCGCCTTGGACGGGCAAATTCCCGGGGTAAAGAAGGCCTCATGGTGAGGAGGTAAGGATGACGGTGGATGACCCTATTGCCGACATGCTCACCCGCATTCGCAACGCCNTTGCGCGNCGGAAGGAGGAGGTGGTCCTCCCCTCTTCCCGCCTGAAGGAGGAGATTGCCCGGGTTTTGAAGGAAGAGGGCTACATTGCGGATTACGTGGTGGAGCCGGGGCAAAGCTATCCCATTTTGCGCATCAAACTCAAATACTTGCGGGAGGGAACAAGGACCTGGCGCCCAGCCATCCGCGGGCTTCGCCGCATTTCCCACACTTCCCGCCGGGTTTATGCGGGCGTGCGGGAACTCCCGCGGCCTCGCCAGGGCTTGGGCATCGCCATCATCTCCACCTCCCAAGGGGTGATGAGCGATCGCGAGGCCCGCAAGCGGGGTATTGGTGGAGAGGTCATTTGCGAGGTCTGGTGAGGTGAACGATGTCTAAAGTAGGAAAAAGGCCCATTCCCATTCCGGAAGGGGTTAAGGTGGAGGTTTTGGAGAGGGAAGTGGTGGTGCAGGGCCCTCTGGGGACCCTCCGCTGCCCCTATGAGCCGGAATACGTGACGATCAAGGTGGAGGACGGGGTGGTGCGGGTGGAGCGGAAAGGCGAGCGTGCGCCCTTCCGCGCCCGGCACGGCCTCTACCGCGCCCTCATCGCCAACATGGTACAAGGGGTCACGAAAAAATGGGAAAAGGAGCTGGAAATCCACGGCCTTGGGTACCGGGCGAAGCTCGAGGGCCGGACTTTGGTGATGGAATTGGGCTTTTCTCATCCTGTGCGTTTTCCCATTCCCGAGGGTGTGGAGGTAGAGGTGCCGGAGCCCACCCGCATCATTGTGCGGGGAATCGATAAATACCTCGTGGGTCAGGTAGCCGCAGAGATCCGCAAGATCAAGCCGCCCGAGCCCTATCGGGGCACAGGCATCCGTTACAAGGGCGAGGAGATCGTGAAGAAAGTGGGCAAACTCGGAGCGAAGGTGTGATCACTATGGCGAAGATTTCGCGCAACGCGCAACGGATAAAAAGGCACATGCGCATTCGGCAAAAGATCCGGGGCACGCCGGAGCGGCCAAGGCTTTGCGTTTTTAAAAGCCTGAAGCACATTTATGCCCAAATCATCGACGATACCCCGCGAGAAGGGAGCCGCACCTTGGTTTCCGCTTCCACTTTGGATCCGGAAATTCGGGATAAGATCAAGTCCGACAATGTGGAGGCGGCGCGCCTGGTGGGACAAATTTTGGCCCAGCGGGCGCTCGCCAAAGGGATCAAGAAAGTGGTGTTTGACCGGGGCGGTTATCCGTACCACGGGAAAGTGCGGGCCTTGGCGGAGGCGGCCCGGGAGGGAGGGCTGGAATTTTGATCGCGCAAGCCCCTGAGCAGCTCCAAAACGAGGTCATCGAGATCCGCCGGGTCGGCCGGGTCACCAAGGGCGGAAAGCGCATGCGCTTCCGGGTGGTCGTGGTGGTGGGAAACGGCGCCGGCCGGGTAGGCGTTGGGATGGGGAAATCCGTCGAGATCCCCAAAGCCGTGCAGCAGGCGATTCGAAACGCTCTCAAGAACATGATCGAGGTCCCTATCGTGAACGGAACGATTCCCCATGAGGTGGTGGGCGAGTATGGTGCGGCGAAGGTGCTTCTGCGGCCGGCCTATCCTGGTACCGGCATCATTGCCGGCCGCACCGTGGGCGCGGTGTGCCGCATGGCGGGCATAAAGGACATCCTTACCAAGGCCATGCGCTCCACGAATCCCCTGAACTTGGCCCGTGCGACCTTGGTGGCCCTTTCCCAGTTGGAAAGCCCGGAAATGGTGGCCAAGCGGCGGGGAAAGCCCCTAAAAGAGATCCTGGAGGTTGAGGATGACGATCAATCTTGACGACCTTCGTCCCACACCGGGCGCAAAGCACCCTCCCAAGCGGGTGGGCCGGGGATACGGCTCCGGCCATGGTGGGCACGAATCCGGCCGGGGAACGAAAGGCCAGGGCGCAAGAGCGGGCGTGCGCATGCGGCCCGGATACGAGGGCGGCCAAACGCCCCTTTGGATGCGCTTCCCCAAGCGCGGCTTCAAAAACCCCTTGGCCAAGGAGTACGCCATTGTGAACGTGGGGATCCTGGAGAAACACTTCTCCCCCGGCGAGGAGGTAACTTTGGAGAAACTCATGGCCCTGGGGATCGTGAAGGATCCCAAGGACGGGCTTAAGGTCCTGGGCGAGGGGACGCTTACAAAGCCCCTGATTGTCCGGGCGAAGAAATTCAGCCGGACGGCGAAGGAGAAAATTGAAGCTGCCGGCGGCCGGGCCGAGGAGGTCTAGGTGCTCGGGCGGATTCACCAGGTTTTCGCTGTTGAGGAGCTGCGTAAGCGCATTCTTTATACTTTGGGAATGCTCCTCGTCTACCGGATCGGGGTGCACATTCCCGTTCCCGGCATCAAAACTGAAGCTTTGGGGCAAATCCTTTCCGAAGCGTTTGGGATGGGGCTTTTGCAGTTTTTGAACCTCTTCACCGGCGGGGCCCTCCAAAACTTCTCCCTTTTTGCCCTGGGCGTCATCCCCTACATCAACGTCTCCATCATCCTCTCCCTCCTCATCCCCGTGATTCCCTCCCTGAAAAAGCTCCAGGAGGAAGGGCGGGAAGGCCGCAAAAAGCTCACCCAATACACGCGCTGGGGCACGGTCCTCATGTCCCTTCTTCAGGCCTACGCCATGAGCTACATGGCCATCTCCTATGGCCTGGCGGACCCAACCCCGCAGTTTTTTCTCACCTCCCTTGTCGCCCTCACCGCGGGAAGCATTTTCCTCATGTGGATTGGCGAGCGCATTACGGAAAATGGTATTGGAAACGGAATTTCCATGCTGATCATGGCCGGAATTGTCGCGCGCTTTCCCGCAGAGATACAGCAGACCTATATCGAGATCTCCGCGGGCACTGTGCATCCCCTTTGGGCCGTGGGGCTTGTGGTGGTGTTCGTGGCCGTGGTGGCCCTCACGGTGATCATGCAGCAGGGGCAGCGAAAAATCCTTGTGCAGTATGCCAAGCGCACTACGGGAAGGCGTGTTTATGGGGGGCATTCCACCTATTTGCCCCTGCGGGTGAACATGGGCGGCGTAATCCCCATCATCTTCGCCTCCGCCATCCTGAGTCTTCCCAGCTCCATTGCCGCTTGGGTGCCCAACCTCCGTTGGCTTCAGAGCTATGTAGAACCGGGAAGCTTCGCTTACCTCTTGGCTTACGTGGTCCTGACCATCTTCTTCACCTACTTCTACAGCTCCCTCGTGTTTGATCCGGAGGAGGTGGCGAAGAACTTGCGGGAGGCCGGGGGATTTGTGCCGGGAGTGCGGCCTGGTTCGCCCACCGCCCAGTATCTGCGGGATATCCTCAATCGCCTGAATTTGGTGGGCGCGTTCTTCCTCGCGGGGATTGCCGTTTTGCCCTACATCTTCCGTGCGGCCTCCGGGATCCGGGGATTTTGGCTCGGCGGTACTTCCCTCCTCATTCTCGTGGGCGTAGGCATTGACACGATCATGCAGATCGAGGCCCACCTCATCATGCGCCAGTACGAGTCCCTCATCAAAGGCACGCGCTTCTTGGGGAGGAGGGAATGAGGAACATCGTGCTCCTTGGCCCTCCCGGTGCGGGAAAAGGAACCCTCGCCAGCCGACTAGCCCGCGAATTTGGGCTCCTTCATATTTCCACGGGCGACCTTTTGCGAGAAGAGGTGGCCAAAAACACGCCGCTCGGCCAGCTCGCCCAAGGCTATATGGCTCGCGGGGAGCTTGTTCCTGACGAGGTCATCCTGAGCATGGTCCGCAACTTGGTGGGGGAGAAAAAGGGTGTTCTCTTTGACGGCTTTCCTCGCACCATCGCCCAAGCGGAGGGCCTTGAGCGCTTTTCGCCGGTGGATTTGGTGATTTTCTTGGAGGTGGATAAGGCGGAGGTGGTGCGGAGGCTCTCGGGCCGCCGCATCTGCCCGAAGTGCAACGCTGTGTATAACCTCGTGACCCAGCCGCCCAAAAACGATGAGAAATGCGATGTTTGCGGGACGGCCCTGGTCCAGCGCGAGGACGATAAACCCGAGGTGGTGGCGCGGCGCTTCGAGGTGTACATGAGGGATTCCGCTCCCCTCGTGGATTACTACGAACGAAAAGGCCTTCTCCGCCGGGTCCCCGCCGATGGCTCTCCAGAGGAGGTCTTCCAAAAGGTCGCGGAGGTCCTGCGCCCATGATCGCCCTAAAGACTGAGCGGGAACTGGAGGTGGTGGCGGAGAACGCCCGGCTTCTCCGGGAAATCCTTCTGGATTTAGCGGCGCGGGTGGAGCCGGGGATCACCACCGCGGAGCTCGATCGCCTGGCGGAGCGCTGGATCCGCGCTTCCGGAGCTGTCCCGGCATTCAAGGGCTATCAGGGTTATCCGGCGACCCTTTGCGTTTCCATCAACGAGGAAATCGTGCACGGGATTCCTTCAGACCGCCGGATCCTGCGGGAAGGCGACCTCGTTTCCCTGGACCTTGGGCTTCGCCGAGCCGGATACTTCGCGGACGCCGCGGTCACGGTGGCGGTGGGGAAGCCCAAGCCGGAGGGGCTTTCCTTGGTGGAGGCAGCGCTGGCCGCCTTGCGGGCGGCGATCTCCGCGGTTAAAGTTGGGGCGCACGTTTCGGATTTGTCCTATTCCATTGAATCCACGGTCCGGCGCCGTGGTTTTTTCCCGGTGCGGGAATTCGTGGGGCATGGAATTGGCCGTTCCCTCCATGAGGATCCGCAGATCCCGAATTTCGGGCCGCCGGGCTTTGGCCCGCTCCTCCGGGAGGGAATGGTCCTTTGCCCGGAACCGATGATTAAGGGAGACGATCTTCCCGTGAGGATTCTACCCGATGGGTGGACAGCGGTGACCGGCGGCGGAACCCTGGCCGCCCACTTCGAGGAGATGGTGGCAGTAACCGCCGACGGCCCGTGGGTCCTCACGGATTGGGTAGGGGAGGAGATTTGGGGAAAAAAGAGCTGATCAAAGCGAAGGGCGAGGTGATTGAGGTTCTTCCGGACTGTATGTACCGTGTCCGGTTGGAGACTGGACACGAGGCGATCTGTGTGGCCTCAGGGCGCATGCGGAGAAATTTCATTCGGGTTGTGGTGGGCGATAAAGTGGTGTGCGAGTTTTCTCCTTACGACCTTACGCGCGGCCGCATCATCTACAGGGAGAGCTAGGAGGGGCTATGAAAGTGCGCAGCTCTGTGAAAAAGATCTGCGACAAGTGCCAGGTTATTCGGCGCAAAGGGAGATTGTGGGTGATCTGCCGCAATCCTAAACATAAGCAGCGGCAGGGGTGATATTATGGCGAGGATCGCAGGCGTAAACCTTCCGGCAAAAAAGAGGATCGAGATCGCCCTTACTTACATTTACGGGATTGGGCGCTCTCGGGCGAAGAAAATTTTGGAAAAAACGGGGATCGATCCATCGACCCGGGTGATGGATCTCACCGAGGACCAGGTGGCGGCGTTGCGGCAGGAGGTGGAGTCCTACACGGTGGAGGGTGATCTCCGGCGGCAGGTCCGGGCCAATATTCAGCGCCTCATCGACATTGGATGCTATCGCGGGATTCGCCACAAAGTTGGGCTTCCTGTGCGCGGGCAGCGCACGCGCACAAATGCCCGCACCTGGAAAGGGCCGCGTCCGGACAAAGCCGGCCGGCGGAGCCGGAAGAAGGAGAAAGGATAAAGCATGAGCCCTCAAGCCACCACAAAGAAAAAGAAGAACGTGAAGCTCGAGCGGGCCCGAGTGCACATCCACTCCACCTTCAACAACACCATCCTCACCCTCACGGATCTCGAGGGAAATACGCTAGCCTGGCAATCAGGTGGGACCGCGGGTTTTTCGGGATCGCGGAAGGGTACGCCCTACGCCGCTCAGCTCGCGTGCCAAGCGTTGATTCGCCAGATGAAGGAGATGGGTATCCGTTCAGTGATCGTCACCGTGAACGGTGCCGGGCCTGGCCGCCAGCCGGTTATCCAGACCCTGCGGGCTGCGGGAATTCAGGTGGAAGAGGTGAAGAACGTCACCCCCACCCCGCATAGCTAGGAGGAGCGATGGGCAAATACACGGGACCGAAGTGCCGTCTTTGTCGTAGGGAAGGGGTAAAGCTTTTCTTAAGGGGCGATCGCTGCTATTCTCCCAAGTGTGCGTTGGTGCGCCGACCTACCCTTCCGGGGCAGCATGGCCGTTTCCGCCGGCGCATGACCCTCTAC
>Ga0065719_100082_pt1 | contig 31167 bp, 30 predicted proteins | sample GBSCel85sediment_FD_59106 | JGI IMG/M metagenome (GOLD analysis project Ga0065719, IMG submission 59106) | Hot spring sediment microbial communities from Great Boiling Spring, Nevada - Cellulolytic enrichment CS 85C v3 (version 3) | ecosystem: Environmental > Aquatic > Thermal springs > Hot... | reverse complement strand
GCTCCCCCAGCTTATCAGCCTCACGCTACGATCATGTTTCCTAGTTGATAGTGTTAGAAGCCTTGTGAATGCTGCTCCCGCGATTAGGTCGAACCTCTGCCTGAAAAGCGCCTTCATCACCCAGCCCCAGTTCAGGTCATCCTCGAGGCTCTGCCACGCCCTCNTAAGCTCGCCCAGATCAGTGCTGTTAAACCTCATCCGCTTATATGGAGCAACCCCCCTAACCTCCCTCCAGATCTTCAATATCTCGGCGCCTATCAGCTCGCCNTCCGAGTCNTTATCCGTNGCTATCACGAGCACATCAGCCTCTTTGAACAGCTTCCTGAGCTCCCTGATGGCCCTCGCATCCCTCACCTCATCCCTAAACTCGCGGACATCAAAGAGCTTGAGCGGGTCGCATCTCCTCCATCCATACTCCTCGGAGAACTCAGAGTCGAGTATATGCCCCCTGACAGAGGTCACTATGACATCGCTCCTCCTCAGAGCCTCCCTAATCCTCCTCGCGACACTCGGCTTCTCAGCGACCACCACGAACCTCATCTAGATCTTCTAGAGNCATTAATCCAGAGCCATAATTTTATGATTCTAGACCTGGCTCCTGCCGCATCTCGGGCAGAAGAGGCTNGACACGGGCTTTGANCCCCTGCAGAACCTGCAGATCGGCGAGATCGCCTTGGATATGGCCAGCCTCCACTCAACCTTCCCCCTAACAGCCCTATACTCCGGGCTTCGATAAAACTCCAGGATACGGTTGATCCTCTCCTCGTGTGTTGGATGTGTGCTTACTGGCTCTAGTGCCGGCTCATCAAGCGCTGGAAGTATCCTCGCAAGCTTTCGTAGAAGGCTTATTGGCTTCGCCGGGTCTCCGGAGACTATTAGCGCGGCCCTATCAGCCGATATCTCGGACTCCCTATGCCATGAGAGGAGCATCAGCCGGAGGATGGGCGAGAGCATGTTCAATAATCCCCCGGCGAGCTCGAGTGAGAACTCAGCTCCCCTGACAAGCATCTCAGCCAGCGTATGATACTTGATATGATGACACTTTACATGGCCGAGCTCATGGCCTAGGACCGCCTTAACCTCGCCACTGTCGAGGATCTCGAGGAGCCCGGAGCTTATCACGAGAAACTGCTTATCACGCGACCCAAAGGTGAAGGCGGTTGGCGCGCTCGACCTCAGCAGATATGCCTCTGGAAGTCCTGGGAGGCCGAGGATTATCCCGCACTCCCTTATTATCGAGCCGAGCTCTGATGAATAGTCAATCCTCCTCGAGCATCTGCGAAGCCTGGATAGAATCTGATGCACATGGCGCTTGATCATGAGCTCATCGACTATTGGTGAGAGAGCCTCAAAGCCCCTCAGATTCTCCATCGCGTCGCGATCGGGCGGGTAGATGAAGTCCGATACCTCTAGATCGTAGCTCGTCAGTGGGACAACTCTTCCACCGCATTTCACGCAGAAGACCTTCTCGACCCCCACAAACGCTCCGCAGCTCGGACAGGCGATCTGCATTCGACGCTATAGTGCGTGGATAGGCTTAATGAGTATTTCGATGAGCGCTAGGCTTAATATCTGCTAGCATACGGCAGCCCTTGAGAAGAGCCTTGAAGATAATCCCCCTCCTCGCGCTCTTGCTGCTGGCCTCACAGCCCGCCACGATACTCATCACGATAGACTCTAGCGGCATTGTCGAGGCATATCTGAGCCTGAGAACCGTTGAGGGCTTGAACGAGATTAGGCTGCCGGCCGAGCCCATCCCAGAGACTATCGAAGTTCGCGTTGGCGGCGAATGTGTCGCCGCAATATATGAGGATGGAATTCTCTACTTCTTCTCTCCCGCGCCCGGCGATGCCGAGATAAGCTACATGGTCAACGTGTCGGCGATGGATAATATCCTCAGCTTCGGCATCGGCGGGGGGGTACTTACGAAGTTGAAGATATCTCCCCAAGTGATCCTGCTAACAGTCCCGAGGAACATCGAAGGAATTGAGTATGTTAAGGGTGATCTCGTGATAGAGTTCTATGGCCCGGAGAGGATAGAGTATGCCGTGAGGACTGGAGCGGCCCCGCAGCCAACCATAACCACAACCCGGACGGAAACTGTAACATCCATCACAATCACTCAAACATCGAGCACATATGCAACCGAGTCCATCGAGAAGCCTGGAGCCCGGCTCATCGATCCAACCATAATAGTGGGCTTAATCGTGATCATAATAATCGTGGTCGCGGCACTTCTCGCCTACTCCAAGTCGAGAAGCAGGAGTGTGCCTGGCGAGGATCATGCTCTAACAAAGCTTGATAAGATGATCTTGGAGGCTATCGAGAATGCGGGCGGCTCTATTCTCCAGGGGGAGCTCCAGGCGGCCCTCGGCCTCCCGAAGACCACGCTATGGAGGCATGTCAAGAAGCTTGGGAAGCTTGGATACATACAGATCGTGAAGGAGGGGGCCCTGAACAGGCTCATACTCCTCAAAAAGCCGGGCCGGGGATTCCCGCCGAGTTCCTAGCAGTGAAACCGTTTGGAACCGGGATTCCCGAGATTCCCTAAAATCATGACCACTACTCTATGATGTCTGGTGATCATGCGGTGATGGGGACAAGGTTGAGCTTCCAGGCAATCGCCATCGTGCTTCTCCTCCTGCTCGTGGTATCCCCCATTATGGCTGTATATGGTCAGGCCGCCAGCAAGACGAGCCCCGATGTCCCCAGCAAGGAGCTTGAGAGGCTGAGACTGCGCGCGCATGTCCTCCAGAGGGTTCTGGAGAGGACCGCGAATATCGCGAACATCTCTGATTCCTTGAGGAGCGAGATCGAGGCGCTTGTCTCCATGGATATTTCAGCATTATCAGAGGAGGAGCTTAGAGCATTCATCGCGGAGGTTGAGACCCTTTTAACCGAGATCAGGGAATCGATTCCGAGATGTAATACGACTCTTAGCCAGGAGCGAGTCGCCCTTAGGCTTCTCGAGAGGATCAGGGAGAGGCTGAATCTGACCTTGATGAGGATGAACTTGACGCCGGGCGAGGCGGAGCAGGTTAGGGAGTGGATCAGGGAAAGGGTTGGGGAGAATTTGACGGTCAGGGATGTCGCACATCTCATGAAGAGTGTTAGGGAGATGCTGAGACACATGTTTGTAGCGAGGTTCTCCGAAGAGGCGATGAATTATAGCGAGAGGGTGGCTGGATCCGGCGCCATTTTCGGCCTAATGAATGCCCTGAATGCCTCGAGCAAGGTCCTATTAGTCCTCGAGAGGGTCAAGATGAGGCTCATAGAGGTTAATGCATCAGAGAGGGCTGTAGAGGTGATAGAGCATAATATAGAGAGGATAGCGGCGGCGAGGGAGGTTCTGAGGCAGCTTATTGAGAGGGTGTCCGCGGGCCATCCACCCGGAAACATCACGCGGGAGAAGGTTAGGGAGGAGCTTGAGTCAATAGTGAGAGAAAGGGCTGAGAGGCTTAATGAGACGATTGAGGAGTATCTTGGCAGGCTTCAGGAGCTTAGAGATGAGGCTTTGAGGCTGAATCTAACAGATCTCGCGAATGAGATAGAGAGGGAGATTATGGAGCTTGAGGCGCTTAAGGATAAGCTTGCATCGGGCAACCTGAGCTTGAGCGAGCTGGCCGGCGCCGCTGCCTCGACTAAGGGATTAATCAAGCATGCCGAGAAGCTTATCGAGAAAGCATCCGAGAAGATGGGTAAGTATGGCCCGGATAAGATTCCGCCGGGGAGGGAGCTTCAGCGGGGCGAGAAGGAGAGGGGGCCGCCGATAACCCCGCCGGGCCAATCAAAGATAAAGCCCTGAGAAGCAGCTAATCAATAATACCCTCCCTTTTTCTCCGATTTTCATATGATGCTCTTATGAATTCTATGAAGAGTGGTGACGGNTTTCGCGGCCTACTTTTGAACTCTGGATGGAATTGGACTCCAACTATCCAAGCGTCCTTGAGCTCTATCCCGCATATCGTTCCATCAAGCTCATCATATGCCGAGATCATGAGGCCCTTCTCCGCGGCAAGCTCCGCGTATCTTGGGCTTATGTGATACCTGTGCCTAAACCTCTCAATGATCCTCTCTGATTTGTATGCCTGGTATAGCTTTGTCCCAGCGATTAGTTTCACGGACCTTCCACCGAGCTTCATTGTCCCTCCTTTAAGGATCATCTCCCGCTGCTCGCTGAGAAGATCCACTACTGGNTGNGGAGTATTTGGNTCAACCTCCGTNGAGTGAGCATNTNTCAGCCCTAGGATGAGCCTTGAGAAGGCGACGAAGAGGAGCTGGGCNCCNAAGCATATNCCGAGTAGGGGTATCTGCTTTCTTATCGCGTGCTCCGCGGCCATGATCATCCCCTCAACNCCNCTAGCGCCGAACCCCGGCGTGAGGAGAATTCCATCAACATCATCGAGGATTCTAAGCTTCTCGGGATCTNGTTCAAACTCCTCGGTCTCTATTAGGATNGGCTCTGCTTTCAGTCCAAGCCANGCGGCGGATGACCTGAGAGCCTCGATTATGCTGATGTAGCTATCGGAGATCATGCAATATTTCCCCGGCATNGCTATCCTGACGCGGTCTGAGGGCTCCTTAAGCCTCCTAACCAGCTCGCTCCACTCGCCCACCGCCCCATCATCCGGCCTTCTCTTCGGGAGTCCTAGGAGGCTACATAGCAGGTCTCCAAGCCCCTGCCTCTCGAAAATCATGGGAAGCTCGTAGGGAGTCTCGAGATCCGGGTCCGAGATCACGGCATGCCTCGGCACGCTGCAGAAGAGGCTTATCTTCTCCTTGATCTCCTCCGGGAGCTCTATCCTGCTNCTNCCAACTATGATGTCTGGTTGAAGNCCCATGCTCTGNAGGAGCTTCACACTATGCTGGGTCGGCTTGGTCTTGAGCTGCCCAACAGTCTCGAGATATGGGACTAGCGTGACATGTACGAGTATTATCCTCCCTTTCCCGANCTCGAGCACTAGCTGCCTCAAGGCTTCTAGGAATGGCATAACCTCGATGTCGCCGACTGTTCCGCCGATCTCGACGAGCAGAACATCTGGCCTAAGCCTCTGCGAGGCCCCGAGTATCCTCCGCTTTATCTCATCAGTTATATGCGGTATGACTTGTATGGTTTTTCCGAGGAACTCTCCGACCCTCTCCTTTAATATCACGCTCAGATAGACCTGGCCCGAGGTAATGTTATTCGATGGATGCATGTTCATCTCGAGGAATCGCTCATAAGTCCCGAAGTCCTGATCTATCTCGGCTATCCTGAACCTGTATCCGGGGGCGGCCTCGAACTCCCAGACATCCTCACAGACAAAGACCTCCCCATGCTCCACGGGGTTGAGCGTCCCCGGATCAACGTTAAGATATGGATCTATCTTTACAGCATCAACCGTGTATCCCCTGAATTGGAGGAGCTTTCCTATCGAGGCTGTTACAACGCCCTTTCCCAGGCCACTCAAGACACCGCCAGTGACGAAGATGAATCTCGTGTCTGAGCCGTTCATAATTCATCCACCTTCCGCGAATGCTCTTCATAGTCTCTGAGCATACCCCACCAGCTCCTTGATGGATTTGAATCCTCTCGAGGCGAGAAAGTCCCTTAATCCCTCGATAATCTCCCTGAATATCTCGAGGTCTTTTCTAGCTATCGCCGAGCCCACTCCGACAGCATTGGCTCCCGCGAGGATTAGCTCTAGCGCGGCCCTCCAGCCATCCACGCCGCCAACGCCGATTATAGGCACATCCGGGAGTTCCCGCCTAATCTCGTATATGGCCGCGACAGCTATGGGCCTGATGCATGGCCCCGAGAGGCCTCCGAAGATGTTGGATAATATCGGCGTCATGGATTCCACACTTATAGCCGCCGCCCGGATCGTGTTTATCGCCGTCACGCCATCAGCCCCAGAGCCNATATAGCGGGAGACAATATCCGGCCTAGCATAATAGGCCGAGATCTTNGCGAAGACAGGCCTCGACGATATGCTCCTGATTGATCTTATTATGTTGCATGCGAGTTGGATGTCTGAGCCTATTTCCAGCCCATATCCNCCCACNTGNGGGCATGAGAGGTTGAGCTCGATCGCGCTGCATCCAGCATCCAGAGCATGCTCCGCGACCTCCATGAACTCTCCCTCATCCCTGCCACCTATGCTCGCGATCACTGGTATCCTGATGTTCTCCGCAGCTCTTCTCAGCTCCATCTTGAAGGCTGTTATCCCCGGGTTCGGCAGCCCCATCGCGTTGAGATANCCGAATCCGAGATCCACGAATACCGGGTTTGAGTAGCCCTCCNTCGGCTCACGCGTGATAGTCTTGGTGGTTATCGCGCCGGCGCCAGCCTCCTCAACCCTCNTTATCAGTCCATAAGATGATCCGAGGATCCCCGATGCAAGGATTGTCGGGTTCCTNAGCCTGAGCCCAGCGAGCTCCACCTCAAGAGCCGGCGACATGCCTCCCAAACCCCATCCCGACCCNGGGCTCACCATCCTCCAGCGCTAAAACGCCGCGTAGGAAAACCATCCTAACTTCAGCCTTCACNATCCAGCCCTCGAATGGAGAATACTTGGCCTTTGAGGCGAACCTCNATGGATCTATGACATGTTCTCTTCCAAGCTCGACGATCACCACATCGCCATCCATGCCGGGCTCGAGGGCGCCCTTACGAGCTCCCAAGATCTCCGCAGGTCTGCGGGAGTAGAGATCCAGAGCCCTGAGCGGCATAACGCCATCCATTATCTGGGTCATGATTAGCGGTAGATAGATCTCTAGGCCGGGGAAACCGGGTGGAACCTCGTCATAGCTACTGCGGAGCTTTTCCTCAAGCAGGTGCGGCGCGTGATCCGATACTATCGCGTCAACGAGCCCAAGCCGTATTGCATTCAGAACAGCATCCGCATCCTCGCTGCTCCTGAGGGGCGGATTCACCTTTGCTACCCCGCCAAATCGCCTTACGGCATCCGATGAGAGGAGTGCATGATGCAGGGTTGCATCGCATGAGATAGTTGCCCCACGCAGCTTCGATGACGCTATCATCATTATCGAGTCGCTGGTTGTCAGGTGGGTGAGGTGGAGCCTTATACGCCCGCTCCCAGCGATTCTTAGCATGTTCTCCACGGCTCTTACCTCGGCTATCCTCGGCCTTACCCTCCCATGATCCTCGATTGCCGGCTCGGCAATCATCCTCCTCTCCCGCATTATCGTCTCTGGATCTTCTGGGTGGATTACAACGAGATTTCCCTCGAGGTGATTGATTATTCTGGGCAGCTTATCATAATCCTCTGGATATATCTTGAGGCCGCATGCTATCTTCCTGATCTCAGGTATCTCGCGTGGATCTTTGGGCGCGCCGCAGTAAAGTGCGAAGTCTACGAGGGATTTTCTTGTCGCGATCTCGAGTTTCTCCATCAGCCTCTCGAGCGAGTCTATGAATGGATCATTGTTCGGCATGTCGGCGACCAGTGTTACGCCTCCACGCAGGGCCGCGAGCGTTCCGGTGTACCAGTCCTCCTTATATGCTTGGTTAAAGTCTCTTAAATGCACATGCATATCCACCATTCCAGGGAGCATTATCTGGCCCTGCTTCAGCACGATCTTCTCATCGGCGCTTGGGGCGAGAACCGGGCTCGAGATCGATGTTATCACGCCATCATTTATCGCGACCGCCGCCTCGATCAACCTGCCATCCAAATACGCCTTGCCCTCGATCACGAGATCAACCCTCAATCCTCATCAGCCTCCAGCATCGGCGCAATCATCCTTCCATCGAGGATCGGGCCATCCCTGCAGACTCTAAGTCCAAGCGGCTCGATGGAGCATGAGCCGCATATCCCGGCGCCGCATTTTATCCTTCTCTCGAATGATGCTTCAACAGGCAGCCCAGCCCTCAAGCACTCCCGCATCACCGCTAAATTCAGCTCCTCCTTCCCGCAGACATAGACCACGTCATAGCTCCTGCCCCGGATCACGCTCCTGAATAGGTCAAGGACAGTTCCGTGATAGCCGGATGATCCATGCTCAACCGAGATCTCGACCTCGCCGAGCCTCGCGAACTCCTCCCGGTAGAATATATCGTCATCGGACTTGAAGCCTAGGAGCGCCTTTACACTGCATCCCGCGATCCTCAGGTTCTTCGCTAGGAAGTATAGTGGAGCGAGGCCGTATCCGCCGGCTACTAGGAGCGCGCGGCCGCTCGGGGCCCACGTGAACCCCCTTCCAAGAGGCCCTCGGATAAAGACCCTATCACCGGCCATGAGCCTCTCATGCATGTAGCCCGTGACCCTTCCAACCCTCGCCACTATGAACTTGACGATGTTATCCTCGGCGTCGGCGAAGCTTAATGGTATCTCTCCGACGCGGGGTATCCAGAGCATCGCGAACTGGCCCGGCTCGGGCTCGACGCGGTCCTCCAAGATTATTTCGTATTCCTTGATGTTCTTGGTCAGATCTCTTATCCTCTCTATCACTCCTGTAATGTAGCTCATGGCCTCGACTCCAGCTGCCGCGCGATGTCATCGAATGTTAGGGCTAGGCCGCAGTAGTCGCAAACGAGCTTGAGCGGGTCGTAGCTCGCGGTTATGAACCTGGGCTTAACTGGCTCATTCCTCTGATTAGTGATGCAGTTTGGGTTCTTGCATCTGAGGAATCCCTCGACAACCTTGGGAGGGACAGCCTTCCTCTTCTCAACGACAGTGTAGTCCTTTACCACGTTTATCGTCGCCATAGGAGCTAGGAGGGCGATCTTATCCGTGTCCTCAGGCCTTAGCTCCAGCCCCTCCACCTTGATTATATCTTTTCTACCAAGCTTCCTGCTCTCTACATTCATGACTATCGCGACCGTGAATCCCTCCTTACCCGTTATCCCCATAAGCCTCAAGATGCTGAGAGCTCGGCCCGCCGGGATATGATCTATGATTGTCCCATCTCTTATCTTTGCTACGAGTAGGGGCTTCTCCGCCATCACGCATCACCCAACGAGTATTAGCTTGAGGAGGGCCATTCTCACGGGAACCCCGAGAGCAGCCTGCTCAAAGTATTTGGCATGTGATGTCGAGTCCACCTCGAAGCTTATCTCATTCACTCTTGGCAGCGGGTGGAGTATTGTCAGGTTCTTCTTGGCGCCTTTAAGGCTCTCCCCTGTTATCACATAGCTCCCCCTCACCATCTCATACTCGCTTGGGTCTGGGAACCTCTCCCTCTGTATCCTGCTCGCGTAGAGGACGTCAAGCTCTCCCACTACCTCCTCGAGCCTCTGAACCTCTTTGAAATCTATGCCCGCCTCCACTAGGAGTTCGCGGGTATCATCCCTAACCCTTAGTTGAGGTGGCGAGATCAGGTATAGCCTCCCTATCCTAAACTTTGTCAAGGCGGCTATGAAGGAGTTCGTCGCCCTCCCATACTTCAGATCCCCCAAGACACCTATCGTCAGTCCATCTACTCCCCCGTGAAGCCTCCTTATAGTGTAGAGGTCTATCATGGCCTGTGTCGGGTGGTTTCTGCTGCCATCCCCCGCGTTTATCACGGGCTTCTCCGCGATCTCGGCCGCGAGCTTCGCCGCGCCCTCAAGCTTATGCCTTATCACTATCACGTCAGCATATGAGTCCAGCATCCTCACGGTGTCAGAGAAGTTCTCGCCCTTCGCTATCGAGCTCTTCTCAACCTCACCCAAGTCTATCACCTCTCCGCCTAACCTAAGCATCGCTGTCTGGAAGCTTAGCCTAGTCCTAGTGCTGGGCTCAAAGAACGCCGTCGCCATTATCCTACCCCTGAGGGCGGAGGACCACCTCTCCGGCGCCTCAAGGATCTCATCAGCCATCCTGAAGATCTCCTCGAAATCCTGCCTACTTAGGTCGCTCACGGATATTATGTCTCTACCCCTCAGCATTTCGTATCACCTCCCCCGCTTACCTCGAGTAGCGAGGTTAGCTGGCTAAGCGTTATCATGGAGTATAGCTTCACTCCAAGCTTTTTCAGCCTCTCCCCGGCGCCCTCCTCCCGGTCAACCACGACGAATGCATCCTCGACCACGAGGCCCTCTGATCTCAGCGCCGAGACCGCTTTCTCCAGCGATGACCCCGTCGTCGCGACATCGTCCACGAGAAGCGCCCTCATTCCAGGCGCGAAATCCCCCTCGATCAGCTTCCGTGTTCCATGAGCCTTCTGCTCCTTTCTGACATAAATCATCGGCCTCTCCATGATTAGCGCGAGTGCTGTTGCGAGTGGTATCCCGCTTGACTCGATGCCTGCGAGCATCTCGAAGTCCAACTCCCTTATCCTCCAGGCGCATAGATCTACTAGCGCCCTGAACTCACTTGGATGGGAGATAACGGATCTCATGTCTATGTATATTGTGCTCTCGCCGCCGGAGCTTAGGATGAATCTCCCGATCTTCACGCAGTTGGCGCTCCTCAATATCCCGGCAACCTCACGCATATAAGACATCTCTCTCAGCCTCCACTATTATGCGAGCTGCCTCAAGGGGCTTCTCCGCCATTGTTATCGCCCTCCCAACTATCTCGAAGTCCCCACCCATCCTCAGAGCATGCGCCGGGCTTGCGCCCTGTGCAACTATGCCTGGCGAGAGGATAGTCGTCTCCGGGAGAATCCTTCTCGCCTCCGCGATTAATTGGCCCCGCGTCGCCCCAACTATTATGCCATTCACGTCAGCCGCCTTAGCCTCCTCCAACAGCCTGTGGAAGCTCTGCTGGATTAGCTGCGCCTGTGGATGGCTCATGGCGACGACCCCGAAGAGGTCTATGCTGCGCCTCACCTCGCCAACCCCTCCTTGGAACAGGTGTGCTATCGCAGCGTCAAACCCCATTCTCCAGAAGCCCTCGAGCACGACTTGAATTATCTCGGGTATATCTGAGAGCTTGAAGTCCGCGATCATGTAGAACTCCCCCTTGAAGCGATCCAGGATCTCGGATATGCCGTCGAACCCTATCGAGAGGCTTAGCGGCAGCCCAATCTTCACCCCGACGACAAACTCCCGAAGCCCATCAAGGAGGCCAGTGTATCTCTTGATGAGCTGCTGCTTGCCCGCTGAATTATCATGGAGATCGAGGGCGATTATCAGCCTGCTCCGCCTATCCTCAGAGATCCTCCAAAGCTTCTCCGGAGCCCTTCCACGCGGAACTTGAGCCACGAAGCCCTTTCCTGGAAAATGTCAGTCTCGTTATAAAGATTGCCTCGGCAGATCCTCTCGCTCCGGCGACTGGATCCCGCTCAAGAGAGGAGACTCCAGCTATTGGCCAAGATCGCTCAGTGCATCCACGAACCCCTTTACGAGCCTCTCAACAGCCTTCTCAGGGCTCATTAGGCTCCTTTTTATCTCGGAAATGATCCTGCTCCCAGCTATAATGCCGTTGGCGCCAAGCTTAGCGAGCTCAACCGCTTGATCCGGCCTTGAGACGCCGAAGCCCACCGCCACCGGCTTCTCAGGGTTTAGGCTCTTGCTCCTCCGGAGTAGCTGGATCGCTGTCGGTGGAAGGGACTCTCTCTCGCCCGTCGTCCCGGTGAGGGATACGAGGTATGCAAATCCCATAGTCTCGTCTAGGATTCTCGCGAGCCTCTCATCACTCGTCGTCGGCGCTGCTAAGAGCACCAGCGAGATGCCATGCTCCATGGCGACCCTCTTCACGGGGCCAGCCTCCTCGAGGGGTAGATCCGGTATAATTACTCCGCCGACTCCATGTCTTGAGGCCTCCTCCATAAACCTCCTCAAGCCCATCCGATAGACGGGATTCAGATACGTCAAGATCACGATCGAGACATCATATCCCGATGAGACTTCCTTGGCAAGTTCTAGGACCTTCCGTGGGGTTGCCCCTGCCTGAAGAGCCTTGTAGGTCGCATCCTGTATCGTGACTCCATCCGCTATCGGGTCAGAGAACGGTATTCCCAGCTCAATTATCTCCGCCCCGGCCTCTACCATCGCTTCAAGTATCCTTCTACACGTCTTCATGTCAGGGTATCCGCCTGTGATATATGGTATGAAGAGTGATCGGCCTATTCTCCTCGCTCGCCTAAACCTTTCCTCAATCCAATTCATCTCCCAAGCCTCCTTAGGACTGTCTCGAGATCCTTGTCCCCCCTGCCCGAGAGATTCACAACTATTATCTCATCTCTCCCGATGTTCTCGGCGAGCTTCATCGCATACGCTAGTGCGTGGGCGGACTCGAGTGCTGGCAGAATCCCCTCAGTCCTCGATAATGCTAGGAATGCTTGGAGAGCCTCCTCATCAGTTACCGTGAAGTATTGGGCTCTCCCAATCTCCTTGAGGTAGGCGTGCTCCGGCCCGACCGCGGGGTAGTCTAGGCCGGCTGCTATGCTGTGTGTTCCAGCTATCTGCCCATCCTCATCCTGCAAGACATACGTTAGTGCGCCATGTAGAACCCCCTCGATACCTCTTACAAGCGATGCTGAGTGTTTTCCAAGATCCTCGCCCTCTCCGCCGGCCTCGACGCCGATCAGCTTGACCTCGCGATCCTCGATGAATGGGTGGAATATTCCTATCGCGTTGCTCCCACCGCCGACGCATGCTACGATGTAGTCTGGAAGCCTCCCCTCCTTCTCGAGAATCTGCCTCCTCGTCTCCACTCCTATAACAGACTGGAAATCCCGGACGATCATGGGATATGGATGTGGGCCGACACATGATCCAAGCAGATAATACGTCGTCTCGACATTCGTCACCCAGTCCCTTATCGCCTCGTTTATTGCGTCCTTTAGAGTCTTCGATCCGGATGAGACGGGGTGGACCTCGGCGCCGAGAAGCCTCATCCTCTGCACGTTCATCTTCTGTCTCTCCATGTCTATCTCGCCCATGTAAATCTCGCATCTCAGGCCGAGGACTGCGCAAGCCATAGCGGTCGCGACACCATGCTGCCCGGCTCCAGTCTCAGCTATCACCCTACTCTTCCCCATCCGCTTGGCAAGCAGCCCCTGGCCCAGCGTGTTGTTTATCTTGTGAGCGCCCCCATGGAGCAGGTCCTCGCGCTTGAGATAGATCTTCGCCCCGCCCACCATCTTCGTGAGGTTCTCAGCATAGTAGAGCGGCGTCGGCCTGCCAGCATACTCCCTGAGCAGGTAGTCTAGCTCACGCCTGAAATCTAGGTCATCCCTCAGCCTGAGATAGCTCTCCTCGAGGTCGCTTAGCGCCTCCATCAGCGTCTCGGGGACATATCGCCCGCCGAACCTGCCAAACCTTCCATCACTCGTCGGAAAATTATATCTCATTAAGCTCCACCTCCCTAACCCTCCTAACAAACTCTCTTATCATGTGCGCGTCCTTTATCCCGGGAGATGACTCGACCCCGCTTGAGACATCAACACCATATGGCCTGACTATCCGGATCGCGTCCCGGATGTTCGATGGGCTGAGGCCTCCAGCCAGTATAACGGGAAGCCGAGACATTTCCCGGATCCTCCTGCATATATTCCAGTCGGGCTTCAAACCCCTCCCCATACTGCTGTCGAGAAGTATCGCGTCGAAGCCATCACAGTCTGGCGCCGCGTCAATATTTGCCTGAATGGGCTTGATAATCCACTTGGCTCCAAGCTCTCTTAGCTGATCCGGGTCAATATCACCATATGCTTGGACGGCGTCGGGCCTTATCTCGCGGATAGCCCTAGTTAGCATATCGCGATCGCCTCCATCAACTACTAGGACTACATCGAGGAATGGCGGCGCCATCATCCTGAGAGTTTTCGCCCTCTCGATCGTGAGGTTTCTCGGTGATCTTGGGAAGCCCACTACTAGGCCCACCGCGTCGGCGCCATTTATGGCGGCTGCCATCAAATCCGCCTCACGCGTTATCCCACAGATCTTCACCCTAACCATCGCCCAGAGCCCCCTTAAGCTCTCTTATCTTCGACGCGATGCTCCCAGACCGCATGATAGAGGTGCCAACCAAGAACTTGCTCACGCCGAGCTCCGCGAATCTTCTCACATCGGATGCCGAGGTTATTCCACTCTCGAGAATTATCCGCTCACAATCGCCGCCATATGTCGCGATGATCTCATAAGCGCGGTCGAGGCTGAGGTCGAGTGTGTCGAGGTTCCTAGAATTCACCCCAAGGAAGTCCGCATCATAATGGAGCGATGCTTTGAAGTCCTCTATCGTATAGGATTCGAGCAGGACCTCGAGCCCCATGCCGTGGGCGAGCTCTATCGCATCCCTCAGCTCGAGCTCCGTGTAGCCCCTCGAGAAGGCCGGGAATATTAGGAGTATTGCTGATGCGCCCGCCCTATGGGCGGCCTCTATCTGGANCTCAGAAACTATGAAGTCCTTCATCAGGATTGGGAGGCTTGTGATCTCTGAGGCCTCCGCGAGATATCCTATTGACCCGGAGAAGTTGTCGGGATCCGTTAGGATCGAGAGAGCATCAGCCCCAGCATTCCCCATCTCCATTACGAGGCTTACTGGATCCTGCTCCTCCCTAATCCAGCCCATGGATGGTGATCGGAGCTTCAGCTCGCATATCAGCGAGATCCCCGGCTTATCCAAGGCCTTAAGCATGCTCGGCCTCCTCACCGCCGCCCTGCATTCATCCAAGCTATAATACCCCTCTGCAACCCTTCTCCTCGCCTGGGCACATGCCTTCTCGAGAAAGCTCATTCCACCACCCTCATCCATGACTCAAATCTATCTTGATCGCCGCCGGTCTCCTTCACGAGCCTCCTCAGCAGCTCGATCGGCTTCCCCGATTCTATCACGCGCCAAGCCATCTCCGCACCACCAGCCGGGTCATCAGCCAATCCGCCGACCATTAATGATAGCGATGAGTTCGCGAGGAGGAGCCTCGTTAATGGATGCCTTTTTCCGAGAGCCCCCGCCAAGGCCTCCAAGGTTCTTCTGATGCACTCATCCCTGCTTCCCACGATTACCTCTTCAACTCTTGCCTTCTCGAGCCTGAAGCTCTCAGGGCTGAGTATCACCCGCCTAGCCTCCCCATCCTTGATCCAGATCACCATAGTCTCGGAGAATATTGATGCCTCATCTATCCCGCCATCCCCATGGATTATCGCGGCCTCCTCTCTTCCAAGTATTCTGACCGCCTCAGCCACGCGCTCTATGAACTCGCGGGAGAAGACCCCGAGAACCTGAGCATTTATTGGGGCCGGGTTTGTTAGGGGGCCCAGCAAGTTAAAGACCGTCCTTATGCCGATCTCCCTCCTCACGGGCATGACATTCTTCATGGATTGATGATATCTCGGCGCGTAGATGAATCCAAAGCCCAGCGACTCGATGCACCTTGAAACCATGTCCGGCTCCAAGTCTATCCTCACGCCGACCTCCTCAAGGAAGTCCGCGCTACCACAGTAGCCCGTGAATGATCTATTGCCGTGTTTTGCGACCCGGCATCCAGCCGCAGCGGCTACAAGCCCGGACGCCGTGCTGACGTTAATAGTCTTGACCAAGTCGCCTCCAGTCCCACACGTGTCTATCAGCCTTCCCCTCATGCGGCTTACCCGTATCGGCGTCGCAAACCTTCTCATGATCTCTGACATGGCGGCTATTATTGCTGGATTTTCTCCCCGTATACGGAGGGCGGTGAGGAAGGCGGCGGCCTGAGCATGCGTCGCCTCACCCCTCATCAGCTCCTCCATACATCTCGCCGCGAGTTCCGGCTCTATGCTCCCGCGCTCCACAAGCAGCCTTATCGCCTCAACTATGCTCATATCATTCCCTCCAAGAAGTTCCTGAGAATCTTGATCCCGCTAGTGGTTAGGATGGATTCGGGGTGGAACTGCACGCCCGCGATCGGCAGACTTCTATGCCTAACCCCCATGATCTCGCCATCATCGAGCGATCTCGCGGATATTTCGAGGCAGCCTGGCAGGCTCTCCTCATCGGCGACGAGCGAGTGATATCTCCCGGCCACGAACGGGTTCTCGAGCCCCTCGAATATCCCCCTCCCATCATGGCTTATGGGGCTTGGCTTGCCATGCACGATCCTCCTCGCCCTAATCACCCTACCGCCAAACGCGTGGACTATCAGCTGATGGCCCAAGCATACCCCCAATATCGGCGTATCCCGCGAAAATCTCATTATAACATCCTCGCAGACCCCAGTATACTTTTTCTCTGATGGATGGCCGGGGCCCGGCGAGATTATGATCCTATCAGGATCAATCTCCTCAACCTCATTCAAGGTGATCCTTTTACTTCGCGCGACTATCGCCTCAGCTCCTAGCCTGCCAACATAGTCGGCGAGATTATAGACGAATGAGTCGAAATTGTCTAAGATTAGGACGCGCATCTCTCACCAGCCTCCTCTAATGCCCTCATAAGCGCCATCATCTTATGCTTGGTCTCCTTCCACTCCCGCTCCGGGATTGAGTCCCAGACGATGCCTGCGCCCGCCTGGATATAGGCTAGGCGCGATCTCCTGATCAGAGTCCTTATTGTGATCGCAAAGTCACAGCAGCTATTCAGCGAGAAGTATCCAATCGCCCCTGCATATGGGCCTCTCCTGACGGGCTCGAGCTCCTCTATTACCTCCATCGCCCTAGGCTTTGGCGCCCCCGAGACTGTTCCAGCCGGGAAGACGGCCTTGAAGGCATCATACATCGTGGCTCCACCTCTCAGCCTTGCCTTAACCCTTGAGACGATGTGCTTAACGTGGCTATACTTGACTAGGGTCATGAAGTCCTTCACCTCGACTGATCCGGGCTCCGCGATCTTAGCGAGATCATTCCTAGCGAGATCGACGAGCATAACATGTTCCGCCCTCTCCTTCTCATCGGAGAGAAGCTCGTGGTCGGATTCCTCCTCCAACCTCGGATCATTCATCCTCGGCCTAGTCCCGGCTATTGGGAACGTCTCAACCCTGACGCCCTCAACCCTAACCAGCATCTCGGGGCTCGCTCCAACAATCTCATCATCCCCGAGCCTGAAATAATACATGTAAGGTGATGGATTAAGATCGCGAAGCCTGAGATAGAATGGGAGCAGGTCGCCCTTGATCTCGAACTCGAGCCTCCGTGAGAGAACTACTTGGAAAATGTCGCCGCGCTCGATATACTTCTTTCCAGCCTCCACGATGCCCATGAACTCGTCCATGCTCATATTGCTCCTCGGGCTGGTGTATCTGAGACGATGATTGGCGGATGGTGGCCCAGCATCTTTTAGAACCCTCTTGACATTATCCAGCCTGCCATCTCCAGCGCATGAGCAGTAATAATACGTCCTCCTCCCATGATCATAGATCAGCACATCCTCGAATAAGCCGAACTTCATGAGCGGGAAGATATTGCTTGGCTTCTCGCGCGATCGGATATCCTCCCAGAGGAATGAGGCCTCATACGAGACATAGCCTACAAGGCCACCGACAAAGCGGGGCGAGGAAGGGGCGCCCGCGATCGGCCGGGTTAGGCTTCTCAGCAGATCTAGTGGATCACCCTCTACTTCGCTAACAGAACCATGCTCATGAATTCTCGAGAACCCCTCATAACACTCGATGATGAGCTTGGGGTCGAAGCCGATGAAGCTGTATTCAGCGAGCCTCTTGGGGCCTGTTAGAGATTCCAGGAGAAAGGCATCCCGCCAAGCAGCCCTTATGGCCCCGAAAACCTGGAGGGGGGTAAGCCCAAGATCAAGCCTTATAAGCCTAAGCCGTCTCTCAGCATGATATTCAGAGCCAAAGATAGCCACCGTTCATGCAAGATATGCATTAGTGCATAAATATAAACTTTGGTGTTCAAAAAAGATCATTATACCGCGGCCCCGAAACAGCCTGAAGAGGTGTATAAGATGCTAGCAAGGTGGAGCCAGAAGCCGCTATAGGCATATTTCAAAGGAATAATTACGCCAATACTGGAGATAAAAGGCTAAATCAGGTGCATGTATATTATTGTGCAATGTTGGATGGCGGGGAGGCGTGGGGACGGGGTGATCTTCGGGAAGCTCTCAGGGCGATCCTTGAGACGATCTTGGGGAGGAGCTGTTTCACGGCTCTAAATTTTCATCTTAGGAAGGCTTTGGGCGAGGACCCTATTACGGCATTCTTGAGGAGGCCTAGGGACTTTTATCAGGCTTTATCCGCCTTCTTCGGCGAGAGCGGGGCGGCGGTAACCTTCAAGATAATATGTGGTAGACTGATCCTTCTTAGCGGGTCCGAGGAATTGACCCCAGATGATGTTTACAATCTCTTGATGAGAGATGAGAATGCTGCTAGAAGAGTGATAATCGAGATGCTTGAAAAGCTAGTGGGGGAGAAGGTACGGTAGCATAGTCTAATACCTAGCCTCAAATATATCCGCGCAAGATCAGGTTTCCCGGCTTATTAGCCGGGTTTACCTCTTCGGCTTCTGTATCTTGCCCTGCACTAGAAGCTTTAGTGGAACTCCATTCACGAGCTCCACCTTGTATCGGACGCCNGGGAGATCGCCCATGGANCTGCCTAGGGTNCCNCCGATCCCGCAGATTATCACCTCATCATGCTCATCTATCACGTTGAGGGCTCCATCGCCTGGGCAGAAGGCTGTCACAACCTTTCCATTCTTTATCAGCTGGACCCTTACACACTTTCTGACGGCTGAGTTCGGCTGCCTCGACTCTATCCCGACCTTCTGGATTACTATGCCGCGGGCCATGGGGGCGCCCTCAAGCGGGTCAACCTTCTCCTTGAGCCTTAGCATCCTAACTCGATAACTCCTCTGACTCCACCTGAACTTCTTCCTATTCAGCCGGAGCTTTCTCGCAGCGAACTCGCCGTTACCCATCCCAGCCCAAGGCAAGCCTCCCAGCTTTTAAACCTTCAGGCGCAAACAGGGCATCGGGCATAGGATATTATTGTTATTAGCGTAACCTGACCCTCAGCCTGGAGCTCGACGAGCCTGTTTCCGGCAGCCCAGGCCCTCTCGTCGATCTTCTCGGCGCCAATGTTCTCGAGCAGCCTCGTAAATGCCTCCAAGAATTCCGCAGCTTCCTTCTCATCCTCCCAGACTATCTTCCATCGCAGCATGTAGCTGTTGCCCCGCTCATAGAGCTGAAGTACGTCGCCCCTCCAGCCCTCAGCCGATCTGTTAGCCGATAGGCCGTCGAGATATGCTCTAAGAACCTGCCGGATGAAGAACTCGCCAATGACATCTTGTAAAATCAGCCTCCATTCGCCTCCAGGGTGGGGCGGCGGATCAACAATTATAGGCCTCCAGCCCTCAAGATGCTTCTCCGGGTGAAGAATCTGGGCCGTGGATCGAGGTGGATCATCATAAAGGGCGTTCACCATGCTCCAGCCGCCCCGCTCATAGACATATCTCACGAAGGGCTCGCCATAGATGTAGGGGAAGAGCCAGAGAGCCTCAAGCGGCTCGAGGATCGACTCGGGTGATGGACTACGCGGCTTAACACCATGCTCCAATAAATATTGGGAGCCTATTAGACCTGCTTCACCCTCGATAAGAGCGCTTAATGCATTCTGCTCATCAGTGGAACTCGGTCTCGGCAGGCTGAAATATTCACCTTGAAGAATATGCATTAGTTCGTGAGCGAGAATCGAGCCGGATTCAACCCTATAGGATGGATCGAAGAACTCCTTCACCACGTATATCGTGTGGTCGGCCGCGCCGGCTATCATATAGCCGCTCACCCGAACCTTGAACTCGGTTAGATTGAAGTCTTCAGGGACTATGAAGAGGGATTTTAGAACCGCCTCCTCGATCCTGACCTGTGTGATGTTTAGGCCTCCCACGCCCCAGTGCTTCACAACCCAATCCCTCGTGAGGACAATTATCTCAACATTCTCCTTGAGGTTCAGCCCACGACGCGATTCAACCCAATCCCTCACATATTGTAGGAGCTCGCGGACGGCCCTCTCATACTGCTCATCCGAGATTATTGTGGTCTCGGGCTTTGAGACTAGAATAGTCTCCGTTACCGTTATGGTCTTAGCCGCCACCTGGCCTTGGTAGAGGAGATATGAGAATGTGAATGACGATGCCCCTGTGATTATCATGATTATGATAATCCAAATTCTAGTCTTCATTAGTCAATGAACTACTTGGACTTCGCGAGATAAAAAAATGTCGTGTGTTACAGATGTTTTATGCTGGAGGTGGTGGGGGCGGAGGTGGAGCCCTTTCAGCAGGTATCTGGAAGAACGCAATTATCTGGATGATTAATGCGACGAGGGCGACAATAGCGCCCACGAGGATTATCGTTAATACCGCGCCGATGAGGTATAGGAGGGCTGCTGTGGAGAACATCTTGATGTTCAGGCTCGTGGCTATCGAGTTGAAGCTTCGCCTTATGAATATCGCGGATATGATACCGAGTATCCAGACGAGGATAAGCACGGCTATCAGGGTCATTATCATTCCAGTAAGGGTGGCTATAGACCCGCCCGCCATGAGTAGGCTCATGCTTCCGAGAAATCCTGCGACGCCCATCATCGCCGCCACGATAGCTGAGATTATCCCTATTATCACTGCAATCAAGTAGTTTTTGAAGATCGTGCGATCGCCCGTGTGATCCGAGATATACTTGATCGCGATGAGGACTAGGATGAAGCCGATGATACTAAACACTGTGCCAGCATGCGGGACAAATGCCAAGAGCATTAAGATGGATCCAATGCCTCCAAGAAGTCTTGCTTGCTCTAGAGCTGGCATGCAGCAATATTGTTATATTTCGGATATAAAAGGCTTTCAAAGATCATTCTACATGCTAGAAGTTCTCGAGAATTCTGATCAACGCCTGTTTGAAATCTTCTGGGGACACTCCCTCAATCCACTCGACTCTCTCTCTTAGGAAGTTGTCGAGCTTGTTCAATAACTTGTCTCTCTCCTCGATGCTCAGTCCTATGAGGGGCTCACCGATTCTATTGAGCTCCTCAGCCGGCTCTCCGAAGAAGTCCCCGGTAAAGGTTGCATGTATTATCTTGCTGTCGCGTATGGTTATGCATAGCCTCACCGTCTTCCCCCTCTCAGACCTGTATACNATGCTTCTCCTAATCTCCGCCCGCAAGCCCAACCCTCCTGAGTATCAACGCATCCCTATCCCTGTCTGGGCATCCTCTACATGGCCCCAGATTCCAGTCTACTGTCAGGTACTTATTCCTATAAAGATCCTCGGCCATTTTCTTCTCCCAGCTTGTCAGCTCACCAGGTATGAACTCCACGCCGAATATCTCCTCGAATCCTTTCAGGAGGGCGGTCTTAACCTCATCCATTGTTATCTCGCGATTGAGCTCGTCCCTCAAGGTTGTAACCCTCGCCCTCACACTACCAACGCCCTTAGCCTCAAGCTTCTCCCTCGGCACGTTAAGCACCCTTGAAAGTATCTCGATATTCGATCCCACGAGCAAGCATCCATGAATGAATAGGAGATTTCTCGTAAGCGTCCCGGCCATGCCTGATATCTTCCTACCCCCAACTTGGATATCATTCACTGGGATGAACTCGGCCTTCACGCCGAGCTTCTCTAAGCCTGTTATCACCGCCTCGCCTACCACTCTATACCCTTCTAGGACATCGTCGCCGGGTATTGGGCTTGGCCTCCTAAACGAGATCGCATAATTTAGGTTACGTATGTCATGGTATACTGCTCCTCCTCCAGTGAATCTTCTAACGACCTTCACACCATGCTTCACGCATTCTTCGATCCTTATCTCGAGACTCACGCACTGGAAGGCCCCTATGACTATGGCGTTATCATTTCTCCAGAATCTCAGGGTTGTTGGTGCAACCCCTTCACCAACTGCCCTAGCTACCGNCTCTTCAACTGCCAAGTTATAATATGGGTCCTCCGGCCATTCAGCCTCAAGAAGCCTCCACTTCCCTTCAGCCGAGGCCATTCTCGCACTCACCCCCATCATCCTCCAGCGAGGGGATACCGGATATATAGTTTCATGATGCGGCTTGCTATGGATATAGGAATGGCTCCAAGTTGGGGATGACGAAATTTTTATCATATTCTGGTGGGCAATTCTGGCGTGAGGACATATGGAGGAGTGCGTTGTCGGCGTGGATGTGGGGACCTCCGGGTGTAAGATTCTCGCGGTCTCGCGTGAGCTTGAGGTTGTTGGTGAGAGGTTTGGGAGATATCCCACGTATATACCTAGGCCGGGCTGGGTTGAGCAGAACCCAGACGACTGGTGGGATGTTGCGAGGCGCCTGCTGGCGGAGCTTGCCGGCGAGCTGCGTGCTAAGGGGTATGAGATAGCGGGAATAGGGCTGACAGGCCAGATGCATGGGCTCGTTCTGCTCGATGAGCATGGTAGAGTCCTGAGGCCATGTATAATGTGGAATGATCAGAGGAATTATAAGCAGTGCCTCTATGCGGTAGAGAGGCTGGGTGGGCTCGAGAATGTCATAAAGCTGATTAATAACGGCATAATGCCCGGGTTCACGGTGGGGAAGATCCTCTGGGTTATGGAGAATGAGCCACATATATTCGCCAAGGCTGGGAAGTTTCTGAATCCCAAGGACTATATTAGGTTCAAGCTAACAGGAGACTATGCTACGGATGTGAGCGAGGCCTCCGGGACACATATGTTCGATGTCAGGAATAGGAGGTGGTGTCGCGAGATCTTGGAGACTCTGAATATACCTGAGCAGATATTGCCAGATCGAGTTGTTGAGTCGAGCGAGGTGACGGGCTATGTTGCTGACGAGGTTGCTAGCGAGATTGGGCTCAGAGGCGAGGTGGCTGTCGTTGGTGGTGGAGGGGACGCCGTCCTCCAGCTAGCTGCATCCGGCTCAACAAGCCCAAGCAAGCTATGCATACTAATAGGAACCTCTGGAGTTGTTGGGCTGACCGTGGACGAGTTCTTCGAGAACAGCGAAGGGATACTACAATTCTACTGCAATGTTATGCCCGGGAGATGGATGGTCTTTGGATGCACGCTAGCCGCCGGCGGCTCCCTAGAATGGTTTAGGGAGGCTCTCGCTGACGCTGAGGNGGCTGTAGCGAGATTATGCGGCAGATCCGTCTTCGACATACTTTCCGAGGAGGCTCAGCAGTCTCCATTAGGATCTAGGGGGGTCTTTTTCCTACCATATCTGGCTGGCGAGCGCGCACCTCACACTGATCCCAATGCACGGGGAGTGTTCATAGGGCTAAACCTGAGCACTAGGAAGCCTGATATCGTTAGAAGCGTCTTGGAGGGCGTGGCCTATAGCTTAAGGAGCCTAGGCGATATGCTTAGGAGAAAGTCGAGGAGCGAGATAAGGGAGGTATACATCTCCGGCGGCGGGGCTCTAAGCAACGTCTGGAGGCAGATATTCGCGGATGTATTCGGTGTAAGGGTGAGGGTGCTGAAGTATAGCGAGAAGGGAGGGTCACTGGGCGCGGCGTTACTAGCGGGGATCGGGGTAGGTATGTGGGCGAGGCTCGAGGATGCTGTTGAAAGCCTTGAGATAACTCATGAGAACGACTACAANCCGGAGAACCATGAGAAATATNAGANGCTCTTCAGGATATATGAGAAGCTCTATCCGATCCTAAAGCCNGCTTTNGACCTGATTGCCGAAGAGGCGCAGACATAGAGGCCGCGCATCATCAATATCCTTTTTCCACAAAACCTTACCGCCTAGAACTTCTCAGGAGATATGCTATCAACTCATTTTCCACTATTCGCTCCCATCCAGAGAGGTTGGAGAGATGTACATCCTCCGATAATGGTATTATTAGGATGTCTGTGCCGATCCTACTGCCGAGCTCGGCGAGTCTTGGTATAAGCTCGAATGGTGGTCGAATTGAGTAGATCAGGTCCGCGCCCTCGTAGACCTCTTCATCGGGCTCGAATATGTCATCAACAAGAGATTTTACACCCATCCCATTGAGCTCTCTCACGACCTCTTGATCAATATCCGTCGCTACTATCTCGACATTAGGCAATANGGATCTCAGCTGCAGCAGTGTGTAGGGTGATCTGCCCACCCCCACCTCAATTATCTTCCTAGCTCTTGGATATAATTTCGAGATGAGGTGGGCTATTTTGGAAAAATATGTTGGTGGNTTAGTCNAGCTCGGGCGACCATTCAAATATCTTTCCGCGTTCTCGCGTCCTCCTGTCAAGGTTGTTGAGCCTCTCCTCNAGCTCCATTAGCCTCTCCAGCATGATCTTTCTCTCGATCGAGGCCACAAGCTCCCTCGTCTCGATGACCTTGTCCGGGTTGACGGATATGCTCGTGACACCCTCCCTCACGAGGAACTCGACCATGTCCGGGTAGTTGGATGGCGCTTGGCCGCAGACGCTCGTCGTCACGCCATGCTTCCTACACACCCTTATGACGTGGCTTAGCGCCCTCTTAACAGCCAGGTTCCTCTCATCGTATATCTCCTGCACCGCCGCGTCATCTCTATCTATCCCGAGGATGAGCATTGTTAGGTCGTTTGTCCCGAAGCTGACGCCATCTATCCCAGCCTCGATGAACTTGTCGATGAGCAGGACCGTGCTTGGGACCTCGACCATTATCCATACCTTGAAGTCTGGTCCTTGGATGAGGCCCTCCTCCTCCATTATCCTCTTAGCTTGGATGAATTCCTCGACCCTCCTGACGAATGGCACCATGACCCAGACGTTCTTCAGCCCATACTCCTCCCTAACCTTCTTGATAGCCCTGCACTCCAGCCTGAATATATCCGGCTCCTTGATGTATCTGAACGCGCCCCTGTAGCCTATTAGTGGATTGGGGCCGACGTGTCCAGCCTCCTTCTCATACTTCTCTCCACCGGGTAGCGCGAGGAACTCATCGGGCTTGAAGTCCAAGAACCTGTAGACGACAGGCCTTGGATAGAATGCCTGGGCAACCTTTCTTATCCCCTCGGCGAATGCNTCGATCATCTTCTGCTCTCCACCCTCCTCGATGAGGAGCCTCGGGTGCTTCCCGATGCTCACCATCATGTGCTCCGCCCTTAGTAGGCCGACGCCATCTGCCTGCGTCTCCCTCGCGATCTTATCGGCGATCTCAGGGATGCTTATGTTGACGTAGATCTTCGTCCCGGTGATCACCGGAGCGCGGGCGGCGACAGCCACCTCCGCCACCTTCTCCTCAGCCGGCTTAACAAGCTCCTCGACCGCGCCCTCGTAGATGACTCCAGACCTAGCATCCACGGTGTAGGTCTCACCATCCCTCAGCATCTTAGTGGCGTCCCTCGCGCCGACTATGCATGGTATCCCGAGCTCCCTGGAGACTATGGCCGCATGGCAGGTCATCCCACCCTCATCCGTCACGATAGCCCCTGCAAGCCTCATGTATGGCACCCAGTCCGGGTTCGTCATCTTCGTGACGAGGATGTCTCCCTTCTGGATCTTCTTAGCGGCCTCCTCGGGCGAGAAGACTATCTTGGCCTTCCCCACGTGGACCCCGGGGCTCGCGGGCAGGCCCTTTATGACTATCTTCGCCTCTGCGACGGAGACTGCGGATGAGCCTGAGGATGCGGCAGCCTCCACCTCCTTCATGCTCCAGACCGTCTCGGGCCTAGACTGGACTATGAAGAGGTTCTGCGGGAAGGGTAGATCCCTGTCGACCGCGAACTCTATGTCCTGCGGCGTGCCATAATGCTGCTCAATCCGCTTCGCTATCTTCGCGAGCTCCACAACCTCCTCATCCGTCAGGCTTGGGGCCTCCTGCCTCTCCGGCGGGACCTTAGCATGCACGGTCTTACCTGTCTTCGGGTCCCTGACATACTCAACCTCCTTCTTCACGATATTCTTTGTTATGATCTTCAGGGCGTTCTTGTCGACCTCGAAGTGGTCTGGGGTTACTGCTCCGGAGACTATCGCNTCTCCAAGGCCCCAAACCGACTCGATTACTATGATGTTCCTGTCGCCGGTCACGGGGTGTATTGTGAACATGACGCCGGCGGACCTGCTATTAACCATCTTCTGAACCGCGACGCTGATTAGGACCTTCTCATGCCTGAATCCCTTCTCAGTCCTATAGAATATTGCTCTAGGCGTGAAGAGGCTTGACCAGCATCTTCTAACGGACTCGAGCACCTCCTCCTCTCCCCTGACATTCAGGTAGGTCTCCTGCTGGCCGGCGAAGGATGCTCCTGGGAGGTCCTCCGCGGTGGCCGAGGATCTGACTGCGACATAAACATCCTTCAAGCCCACCCTCCTCGAGAGCTCCCGGTATGCCTCGACTATTGCGTCGCGGATATCTTTTGGTATCGGCGTAGACTCTATGAGGCTCCTAATCTTCCTTGAGGCTTCCTCATATTGGGTCGGGTTCCTAGGATCCGTTATGGTCTCATCGAGTATGTCGTAGATCTTCTGGGCTATCCCGGTCTCCTCGATGAACCTCTTATAAGCATATGCGGTTACCGCGAAACCCGGTGGAACAGGTATCCCAGCATTAATCATCTCTCCCAAGTTGGCGCATTTCCCGCCAACGAGAGGTATATCCTCCTTGCCCAGCTCCTCGAACCAGAGTATTAGGGCTTGGGACTTATCCTTAGCCAATCTAACACACCTCCTCTTCCGGCCTTCAAGCGAGATAAACCAGCTAATGAATATTCCCCGATAACAGGGGGCTATTCACCGAATTATGACATGATCCACGTCATGATGCCTCTTGGCTAATAGGCGGACCAACTCGATCATTCTCCCAGCCCTTCCAATGGCCATTGCCTTATACCTAGGATCCACCGAGGCGACGGCTATCTTCCGCCCATCAGGCCTCTCCGCCATCCTGACGGGCTCTAGAAGCCTCGCNGGCTGAAGGGCGTTCTCTATGAACTTCGCCGGATCACGCGAGTACTCGACAATCTTCACCCTCTTCTTGATGAGCCTTGCGAAGTCCTGTATCNTGAACTCTCTGCTGGAGAAGATTTTTTGAAGCTCTCCCTCGCCGACCACGAAGACTACCATATCCCCATGCTCCACGCAGTCGATTATGTTTGCCCCCGTGGCCGCCTCGAGTAGGGAGATGTAGCGCATCTCTTTATCCGTCAGCTTTATTCCCTCGCTCAATGCTCGAGCCCCCTTCACCATCTAGTGGCTAGGTCTCCGTCTCTTCCGGCTTCGGCATTACCTCCTCAAGTATCGTTGAGCTTCCCAGATCCGTTACCGAGATAACCGCTGCGGGGAAGGGCTTTCCAGCAAGGTATCCCAGCTCGTTCCCGGGCACCTTAACCTTCAGAAAGGGTGTCCCCGTCATCTTGCAAGCCACGATTATCTCGCGCTCTAGGTTAGGTGGGCAGTTTCCCGCGAGTATCACCAGCTTAGACTTTCTATGCAGCACGGAGAGGAGTGACTGCCTAAATCCGAGAATCATCTTCCCAGTTCTAGAGATCACCTCTAGGTGCCTTCTAAGATCCTTGACCTCTTTAGCTGGTATCTCCTCCCTCAGCATTTAGCCTTCCTCCCCTCCTCCCTCAATTTTAGCTTCACCGGCTTCCTTCGACCCGGATCCATCCGCGATGCCCGGATAGCTCATCAGGAGGGAGACTATTCCTGTTCCAACCTTGACCTCCTTCCCGACTATTATCCTCTCAACATTCCCCCTGAGCCTATCAACCTCGCCTCTAACCGCGGCGTCTATCAGCGTCTGGACGCTTATCTCGAATGCCGCCCTCGCGAGCGGGCTCTCCTTCAACCTGACGACACCATGTCTCCCGATCTGCTTGACAGCGCCGCTTATCGTCATCATGTCCGCCACTATCATCAGGTGGCGTATGTCCACGTCGAGCCCCTGCTCATCTAGCACGTGCTTCAGCTCCCTGACTATCGCCGCCCTCGCCGCCTCTATCCCAAGGACCGAGGCTATTTCCCTTATATTATTCGTCCAGACCCTTCTATAATCAACTCCCGGGACCTGCATAACCTTCTTCAGGTTCGATCCCTCCGTCAGGATCACGTATTCCCCGTCCTCATATCTCACGATCGCCTTCGTTATCCTCTCTATACCCTTGACCTTGAGCGACATGAGCCTTGACTTCAGCCGCTCAAGATCCTTCTCCTTCTCATCTGCATAGACTGTTATCGTCTTCTCAGATCTCTCGAACTTGAGCTTCAGCGATTTCAGTACCTGATCTATGTCCTTCATGGTTACACCCTCATCCCTCATGGCCGCCTCATCGAGGACTATTACCACAGCGTTTCTCCGGAGATCTAGGCCGACGTCCGAGGCTATCTCCTCGAGATAAGTGCACTTGATCTGCTTCGCTATCCGCTGAGCCTCCTTGAGATCCTGTGCGATCTCCTTGATAAGCGGTATCCTCATCATCGGGGTTGATGGCGTCCTCCTAGCATCAACTATCTCTATCAGCCTCGGGAGCCCTCTCAGGATTGATGCCTCATGAACTCCCGCGAAGTGGAATGTTCTCAGGGTGAGCTGTGTGCTCGGCTCGCCTATAGACTGAGCCGTAACTATCCCTATGGCCTCTCCCGGCTCTATCCTATTCCTCAGATACTCCCTGTATGCCTCCTTGAAGAGGAGCTCGGCATCGCCCGCGGATATGCGCCGCTCTTGGACCGCCTTCATGAGCATCTCAATCACCTTTGGGGGAAGCTTGCCCTCATATTGCCTNGCGAGCTCATTAAGCTCTAATTCGGANGCTGGTGTGCTNGATGCGGAGATCTTCAGCCTGTTGACTAGGATATCCACGTTCACCGCCTCGCCGTGATAGCTCTTCATNGGGTCTACTCCATCCTCTCCATATAGGAACTGGACTATCCTCCCATCATCCATGCTCCTTACGCTTCCATCATACTCGACGTAAAGCGCCTCGAGTGCGTTTATGAGCCTCCTCTGCATATATCCGCTCTGCTGCGTCCTCACCGCCGTGTCCACGAGCCCATCTCTCCCACCCGCCATGTGGAAGAAGAATTCTATCGGGTCGAGTCCCTTCGCGAATGAGGCGTAGACGAATCCCCTAGCCCTCGGCGAGACATCTCCCGGCTTGAAGAATGTTAGAACCCTATCCGTGAATCCCCTCTTGATCCTCTCCCTTCTAACCGCCTGCTGTCCGACGACCGCGACCATCTGGTCTATGTTTAGCGGGGAGCCCCTGGCGCCTGTTCTCGCCATTATCACCGCCGAGCTATCCCTCGAGATATACTTCCTCGCGACCTTGCCAGCCTCCTCCCTAGTCTCAGAGACGAGCTGCAGGATGTTGGACTCAAAAGCCTGCTCCGGGGTCTCTCCAGGCCTAACCTCTATCTTTCCCCTCTCATAATCGGCCTTAAGCTTCTCGAAGAGTTTATTCATCTTATCGAAGATCTTCTCAAGCTCATCATGGGCTTCCCTTGGTATCTCGAGGTCATCTATGCCGAAGCTGAATCCCCTGAGATTGAGGTAGGTGTTGAGGAGCTTGACGAGCTTGTCCATGAACTCCCTCGTCGCGTCGGGGCCATACTCGACCATCATCCTATGAAGTATGCTGTTGGCCTTCTCGACCCCTATCGCGTTCTTATCTATTACTCCCTTGATGAGCCTACCGTTCTCTATCACGACCTCTATCTCGGGTGAGAAGGCCGCCTTGAACCTGTGATTGAAGCCCTTCGGAAGGAGTAGGCTGAAGAGCTGCTTACCACTCCACTTTGGCTCCGGCTCCTTTATCTCCGGCTCCGGTAGCCCACCATCATACCCTATCGCTGCTAGGAGATATGACATTTCCTTCCTCGTCAGATACGTATCGTCGCGGGTGAGGAGGTACGCGGCCGTGAGGAAGTCCCTTATCGCCCCGATTATCGGTGCTCCATAACGCGGGGATAGAACATTATTCTGGACTAGGAGGAGTATTCTAGCCTCCGTCTGGGCTTCCTCGCTCTGCGGGACGTGGAGGTTCATCTCATCCCCATCGAAATCGGCATTGTATGGCGTGCAGACGCAGAGGTTGAGCCTGAAGGTCTTGTATGGGAGGACCTTGACCACGTGGGCCATGATGGATATCCTATGGAGACTCGGCTGCCTGTTGAAGAGGACTATATCGCCATCCATCAGATGCCTCTCGACGATGAAACCTGGCGCAAGGGCATTCGCCACCTCCTCCAAGTCTTGGACGTATGAGAGCCTGATCCTCCTGCCATCAGGCCTTATCACATATTTTGCTCCAGGATATTTGTTCGGCCCATTCCTCACAAGCTGCCTAAGCCTTTCGATGTTCCACTCCGTAACCTTCTCGGGCACCGTCAGCTGCATTGCTATCTCGAGCGGAACCCCTACCTCATTTATGCTGAGATTCGGGTCCGGCGATATAACCGTCCTGGCTGAGAAGTCCACCCTCTTCCCGCTTAGGTTTAGTCTGAACCTCCCCTCCTTGCCCTTCAGCCTCTGAACTAGGGTCTTAAGCGGTCTACCACTCCTATGCGTCGCCGGAGCTATCCCCGGAGCCTCATTATTGATGTAGGTCGTCACGTGGTATTGGAGTAGGTCGGCGAGCTCTGCGATGACCGGCGACGGCGAGCCCGCGTTAATATTCTCCCTAAGCCTCTGAACGACCCTGAGTATGTCGACGAGCTTGTGTGTTAGGTCGTCCTCGGACCTGAATCCAGACTCAAGCGTTATCGAGGGCCTCACATAGACCGGCGGCACCGGGAGCACTGTTAGAACCATCCACTCAGGCCTAGCCACCTCAGGGTCGAAACCCAATAGCTTCAGATCATCATCCCTAATCCTCTCGAGCCTCGCCCTCACCATCTGGGGCGTTAATCTCCTCCTCTCAGAGTTGACAACCTCTATAAATGTTACAGGCTTCTCGAGCTCAATCCTATACTGCTTCTCATCGCAGTATGGGCATGTCTGGCTTGCTATCGCCCTCTGCGCCACCTTATAGTAGAACTCGTCCGGGACCTTGCCGAGCTTCTTCAGCTCCTCAAGCTCCTCCCAGAGTTTCCTGATCTCATCCTCCGGTATCTTAAGCCTTCCACAAGACCTGCATGTTGTTCTTAGGAGGAGGTGGATATGTTTCACGAAGCCTACGTGAATTACTGGCACCGGTAGCTCTATGTGGCCGAAGTGGCCGGGGCATCCGAGATATGTGTTCCCACATGTCTTGCATCTTTGGCCCGGCTCGAGGGTCCCAAGCCTCGGATCCATAACTCCCGTTGGGATCGGCATTCCATCCTCGTCATAGGTGTCGGGGTTGGAGATCTCAGCGACCGACATCTTCCTTATCATCTCTGGGCTCAGTATGCCGAACTTCACGCCGACAAGTGTCTCGAGCGATGCCGCCATCCTCATCACACCTCCTCCCCGAATAGGAGCTTGGGATAGATGCCCAT
>Ga0065719_100522_pt1 | contig 31419 bp, 42 predicted proteins | sample GBSCel85sediment_FD_59106 | JGI IMG/M metagenome (GOLD analysis project Ga0065719, IMG submission 59106) | Hot spring sediment microbial communities from Great Boiling Spring, Nevada - Cellulolytic enrichment CS 85C v3 (version 3) | ecosystem: Environmental > Aquatic > Thermal springs > Hot... | reverse complement strand
GAGGTAGAAAAAGACCTGTTTCGGGGGGTGGTTGCGCACGCGTGCTTCAGCCGGGCTTTGCGACGGCGAAGCTGAGCTGGTAGCCGTCGGGGGTCTGCAGCGTGGCGAGGGCGCCGTCGGGGATGTTGGCGACCTGATTGCCGCTTGCCTGGAAGACCAGGCTGGCAGCCCTCCCGGCGTCTATGCTCGTCGTGTTCATGCAGGTGAAAGTGATAGAGCCGGATGCTGTGCTCACAACCACCTTAGCGTTGGTGATGTTGAGCGGCGCGGTGCCGTCGTTCTTCAGGGTGACGTAGAGGTAAGTACTATCACCGCTGGCGTAGAGGGTGGGCACGCCTACTACGCTGACGATAGGTGTCCTGGCGGCTCGGGCGGTGGTGCTGTAGAGGAGCCACGCGACGATCCCTGTCGCCACCACGGCGGCGATGACGATGAGCACTGTCGCGATGGGCGGCAGCGCAGCCCTCCTCCTTCTCAGCCCTAGCTTCATCGAGCTAGAAGCGAGGGAGAGGTATAAAAATTATTCTTCAGCTCTGGAGCTCCTCCGGGAAGACCTCCCCGAGCTCCTCCGCAGCCCTCAGGAGCCCAGCCCGCTCGCGAACCCCCCTGCGCAGATGCTTCTCCACGCGCCTGCAGGCCCTGACCGAGCTCCTCGCGAGCCTCCTAGCCTCCTCCACCTCCCTCCTCAGGGGGTCCTCCTCCCCTCCTCCCAGCAGCCTCCTCAGAGCGTCGAGAAGCCCCACCTCAACNACCACCCTCCAGTAGCTCCTCGAAGGGTAGGGGCTCCATGCTCTCGAAGAGCACCCCACCAGCGGGGGCGCCCAGCTTCTCCTTAATCGCGGGGTAGACGGCGGGAGACGCCCTCTCCACGAAGCCCAGCTGGAGCTCGGGCGGCAGCAGGCGGAGGAACTCCTCCTCGGGCAGGTAGCGGCCGGACCTGTACACGGGCTGGAAGCCCTCCCCCGTGACCACGTACACCGCCTTGACTCCGCGCTCGATCCCCGAGCTGCTCACAGTCTTCCCGCAGACCACCCAGACCCTAACCGTGTCGAGCACGCTCGCCCGGAGCCCNGAAGCNTGCACCAGCGTGTCCAGCCGCTTCACCGCGTCGCCGAGCCCCACGGAGTGCGCCGTCGTGAGGACGGGTATGCCGGAGCCAGCGGCTTCGAACCACGAGGGCACCTCCTCGCCCCTGAGCTCCCCCACCACGAGGAGATCCGGTCTGTCGTACCGCCTGGTNGCGCGGATGTTGTCCGTGACCGTGCGGCNGCCGAAGCTGAAGTACCTNACNACGCTNGGACCCNGNAACCTGCACCGCGACCTCGGGCTCCTCCTCGACCACCGAGACCCTCAGGTGGGGCCACAGCCCGAGAAGGGTGCGGAGAACCCCGATCAGCGCCGTGGTCTTCCCGCTGCCAGGAGGCCCGACGAAGACGGTGCTGGAGGGCGAGGCTGTGAGGGCTACAAGGCGGGCGAGGAGCAGNGGGNNCTCCTTGAAGGGCTCGACCCTGACTACGCGCGCGGCGCTGATCTGCCAGCCCCCGGCGAGCTGGGGCATTGCGATGTTGACGCGCCAGCCGTGGTACTCGCCGGAGTCCTGCGGGTTCCTCTCCGAGAGCGGGATGCCCGCGAGGATGGCGATGCGCTGGGCAAGGCGCTCGACGACAAGCTCCCTGGGCAGCTCCACCACGTACCTCCTCCCGCCGATGCCCGCAGTGACGTGGACCACGCCGTCCACCTCCGCGACGAAGAGCTCCTGCGCGCCCTCGTACTCGACCAGGGGCTGCAGCGGGCCCCAAGGGCCGTCGCGCTCAGCATACACCCTCACCACACCGTCCCCGAGAACCAGGTGGCCCGAGGCAACGCGAACCACCTCGCCCGCCGCCGCGGGGAGCGGCACCTCGGCGCCCTCTAGCCTGCTGTAACCTCTTGCTCTGATTCTTAGGAAGGGAAGTCTGTGAGGCTGGGCGGCTCTCTGCTGCTCCCCGCCGTGAGCGGTAGGACAGTTTGCGCTCCGAGCTACACTGTCGAGGATTAACTGCTTTGAAGCCGTGCTTACCACTTCTTCAAGCCTGGAGAGCTCGGGGCTGGTTCCTGATACCTTGCGCTCCTGTTTTCTCAGATCCTTGGGTTTCAGATTTAAGGAGTTTCTGGAAGATCTCACCAGCGGCAAACCCCCCACCTAGGCGCCAAGGCTCCTCAGAGCCTCTCTAGCCCTCCGCACAAGCTCTAACGTTCTTTGCCTGGATTCTATCTCCGCCAGTAGTCTCTTTTCTTCTTCCTCTAGTTTCCTGGCATACTCCTTTAGCACCTCGAGAGGTCTCACGTCAAACCCTAACTCTCTGAGCTCCTGGAGCAGAACTTCGAAATTCTTGAGCGAGGTGCTCTGCCTCTGCAGCAGGGCTGGCGCGGAAGGGGTAGGGGTAACAACCTGCTGAACCTGTACAGGTTGAGAGACCGGCCCTGACTGCCTAACCACCTGTTTATTGCTTCTCTCATGCTCCTCCAGGAAATCTTTCGGGGGGATCTCGTAGGCCTCCTTCCTCCGGAGCATGCTACTCATCTGAGGAGGAACTGCTGCTTTGGTATTTATTTCTTTCTCAACAAGAGTACCGCTAACCTCATGACAGCAGAGTCGAACTCCTCCGACGTGTAGTTGAGGACCTTGAACGTGCTGGGGCCTAGCCTGCTGACCGCCGGGTCGTACGGGATGAGCACGTAGTCTACGAGTACCCCCTTCTCTGCTGCACGACGGCAAAAGTTCGCGATAACTCTCGCGTAGTGGTCCACGACGGTTTTGGGGTAGGGCCTCGGGCTGTTCAGCGCGACTACCACGCGCTTCCCGCCGAAGGTGTAGAGCGAAGCTCCCAAACTCGCCGGGTTAGGCTCTGTGACGACGAGGACTGTGTCCGCCAGCCGGAGCAGGGGCATGTACCTCTCCACCGCGTCCACGTCCGTCAAAGCCGGCATATCCACGACGACAAGCTCAAACCTGGTTGCCCACTGCTGCACGTGCCGCGCGACAACCTCCGCGTTAGCGAGAGCACCCCTATTCACGGCGACGAACATNCTAAGACCTTCTGCGTCCACCCTCCTGAGGCTCCTCTCGGGGTCCTCGCGGAGGTAGGGCGGGGGCGCGTCCCCGAGGAGGTAGGCGGTCGCACCCCCCTCCGCGGAGGCGTCCACGAGGAGGGTGGGCAGAGAGGACGAAGCAACCACTGACACGCACACAGCCAGCGTAGTCTTCCCCGTCCCACCCTTCGAGCCGCTGAACGTAGCCACGATCAAGGTACTCCACTTAGGAAGAAGACAAACGCAATATAAGGCTGAGAAGGCTCTCCTTACCCTTTAAAGGGTTAAAGTCCTTTAAAGGGTAAGGAGAGCCTTCTCCAGGATGCTATTTAGCTCTTCGTCGAAGCTGACGCCTTCTCTCTCGGCTAGACTTTCGATTTTATTTAGTAGATCTTTTCTCAGCAAGACCACTCTCTCCACGTACTCCATTTGTATAATTTCGTTTATTATATTTCTGAGTCTGTTCTCATCTGCCACCACACTGGGGTCGCGCTTAATCCTCTCCGCCACTAGTCTCAGCTCTCCGGTGCTAAGCTTGCCCCCGCTGAGCTCCGCAACCTTTCTGACAACCTCCTCGGGTTTCACCTCTGCAGACCCTTTGAGCTGGAGCTGCTCGACTACTCTAGCGACAGTGCTTAGCCCGGCACGGCTAACTTTGCGCTTACTGCTGCGCAGCGATGGACGACCCGGCTTCGACTCAGCGGTGTAGTCCAGCGCAGCCGCTATACGGGAGTACAACTTGACTGCTCTGCGTATGGTTTCGAGCTCGACTAGGAGGCGTTGCCTGATCTCCTCCTCGGAGAGCCCCATCTCGTAGAGCCTCGCCAGGCCCCTGCCGACCTCCTCCGGCGTCAGGGTGTTCTGCCTCAGGTTCTCGGCAAGCGATAGCTCCAGGGCCTCCCTGTCGCTGAGCTGCTTGACAACGCAGGGCACACCGCCGCCGAAGAGCCTCTCGAAGACATCGGGCCTCTCCACCCTCAGCAGCTTGATCGCCTCGAGCCTCATCCTCCCGCACACCACACCGTAACCATCACCCTCAGGCCTTACAATCAGCGGGTGCAGCAAGCCACGAGCAGCTATGTCCTCAGCCAGCCTCCTCACCGCCTCGGGGCTCACGTAAACCCTCACGTTCACGCTGCTGGGCTTTAGGGATTCGAGGGGGAGCCAAGTGTACCCGGATTCCACAAATATATTGGGAAGCTGATCTCGGAAATAAAGCTTACTAGAAGGATAAGCCTTAAGTTCCTGCGCACGCCGCATATCCTCTAGATGGATCTTGCATAGCGAGATAGAGCAGGTGATAAGGGAGCTGATAGAGCAGGAGAAATTTAACGCGATAGCTGTACTACTGTACCTCAGGCGCGTTCAGGGTGCTTTGACGCAGGATCTTAGAAGGGTTGTGGGCAGGGGAAGCTTGGCCAATGCTAACTACACGAGAAGCATCCTACAGTTCCTCGAGGAAAGAGGCCTTGTGAACCACGTCATAGTGTCTAGGCACAAAGTGTGGCAGCTCACAGAGCTAGGTCTGAGGGTCGCAGAGGAGATCGAAAGGAGAATAGGCCTAGAGGGGGCTTCCTCCCAGCTGCTCGGCAAGGTAGTCAGCTAGCATCATCAAGGCTATCCTGACGCTACCGCTGTAGGCCGCAGCTTCTCTCGCAAGTAACCTTAGAGTCTCCTCACCCACTGGTAGTGATAACCTGGCTGCTCTCTCTTCGAGAATCTCCAAGATCTCCTCCTCCGTGTAGGGTGGCATAACCACCTCTCTCAGACCCTCCAGCTCCTTCGCGAAAAGCCCAGTGTGCACAACCACGACTTTGAATGGTAGGGAACGAACAAGCTCAACAACTCTCGAGTCCCTGAGAATCATGCCGTAGTCATCTATCACATTCAGAGCATCCTCCCTCACAGCTGCTCTCAAACAGCTATACACTCTGCATCTAAAGCCAGGTATGTAAACCGTCCCAACCCTTACCTCCTTAGCGGAGATCCTAGCTAAGGTGGTTTTTCCCACACCGGGAGGCCCTCTTACCAGGAGGCTCTCACCTCTAGCCAGCAAGGTTTTCGCTTCATGCAGCTGAGCCTCCCTGAAGAGCAGTCTGGGCGGCGGTCTCATCAATGCTCTGTACAGCTTCCTAGACCACGGCTTCATAGCCTGCATTTTCGATATTTCGGGAACAATATAACGTGGGACGCTGATCCTCACGACCGATGATTTTCCTCGTTCAAGCGAGAAAACCTTTTTTTACTGCCTATTCCCAGCCCACACGAGCTAAGAGGATGGTCACGGGCTACGTACTCATAACGACTAGACCTGGGAAAGAGTACGACGTAGCAAGCGAGCTGCGTAGAATACAGAATGTAGTCGATGTAGACATCACTTACGGACTCTGGGACATAATCGCCAAAATAGAAGCACCTTCGATGGTGGAGTTTGATAGGACTATTGCGAAGATCAGAGGAATAAAGGACATCGAGCAGACAGCCACCCTAGTCTCACACGCATAGCTGCAACACGGTGCTGATCAGCCTCTCGCTGCGGGAGAATCCAGCCGGGAAAACCAAAGCCTTGACGAGAAACACATGATCCTCGCGCGCTTAGTACAGGAAGCTACCTGTGTTGATCTTCTCCGGTATGTAGGTTTGGGATAGGAACTTAAAGCCGTGCCCGCTCAGAGCCTCTATCTCCACCTTCTCGCCTCGTTCTATGAACAACTCAAGCTCCTTAACCCACGCCTTAGACTCTTTAAACCAGGGGTAGTTTAGGAGCTCCTTCGCTCTCTTGATATCTCTCTCCGTGGCCTTGATTATATAGTTTTTGGGTATTTTGTATCGCTCTATATCTGAGACTGTGACCCCCAAGAAGCGAGCACCAGGTGTTGCTAGCCGCTCGCTCTCGTAGCTCAGGGATATCGAGCCGCTCCTGTAGACGCTGTAGATGTAGAAGCCATAGCTGTCGGCATCCGTCAGCACGTATACGGGTAGGTCGAACTCCTCCCAGAGCCGCCTCACCAGCCTCCGGGTGCTCCTGTCCGGCTGTCCTTTACCTGTAACTAAGATACACCTGTTCTTCTTCCAGAATTCCTCCTCGTTCAATCTCTCGAAGATGGCATCCTTCTCAACTACCAGAACATACTCCGCGTCTACACTAACAATCTCGAGCTTGTCCACATTAGGTGGTATAGCGTAGGCACCGCTTCCCATGCGCGACAAGTCTATCTCATAGCCCTTGGACCGAATCACCACATTCCCGACTACCTTACCCTTGGCATCGTGCATGATACCCATATGCTCCCTAAGCAGATTAACAGCAACCTCAATATCCTGAATCACGGAGTTCGACTCCCGCTGATCGTCCCAGGTTTCCTCACTACGCTTTCGACCATTCTCGTCTATGTAGTATATTGTGTGTTTACCTGTGTAGTAGAGATCCCTTATCGTTGGGTAGTCGCCTTCCCTGCGAGCTCTGAGAATAAGCGAGAGCATTAGAAGTGTCTGCATGAACTTCTTGGACTCACCGATGTCGAAGTAGTTTCTCAAAGCCTTCTTCGGCCCCAGTACTAACAGCTTCCTCTTTTCATCCCAGACCGTGTTCGCAAGAGACCTAACAGGAACCTCGATTACGGGCTCCTCACCCCTCAGTATGCTCTCGGCTATCCTCCTGCCGAACTCCTCGAGGCGCTGGATTACTTCCTCCTCAGGCGGCGCCCTGATCATCCCTCTCTTCATCAATCTCCACCCTTCCGAGCTCCTTTGCAATAAGTTCTTCAAACTTTCTCCGCAGCTCCTCTTCGCCTATCGAGGTAATGTAGCTTAAAGACCTAACCACCTCGTCGAGATACTTCCTGTAAACAACCTCCCTGCGCTTAATCTCCTGCATTTTCTCCAAGCGCGACAGATACAGCCTGAGCTTCCTTGCAGCATCCCTGAGAGCCGCCTCTAGTTCCCTCTCCACCTCTGGCACGTCGGCAATGGCCTCTTTGCCGACGCCTTTGAACGGTATCTTGGTCGAACATACATGGGTCACAACAGCCAGAGGCGCCGGGAACTTCACCCGGTACACTGACCAGTCAATGCCATCAACAACCTTCCTCGAAACATCTACACCCTCGTCGTAGAGCAGAGGCATCCTGTTTGCAAACCTCAACAGCAACGGAGTATCCTGCGGCTGAATCTCCCCTCCGTAAGCCACCGCAACCTCCACAATGAAGGAGTGCCCACCATGAGAGGATGGCGGGCGCGTGACAGCTGCTACGAACTCTGGAGCAAGAATCCTCTTAACACCTTCCTCTAGGAGGTGCGCACCCAGAGGCGAAAGCGTGTGAGAGCGAGGTCTTCTCCACTTGTCATAGTTCTTCATTTTAGTGGCCAGAAGCTCCAGATCTTGGACACGTAGATCCTTGATCCTTCGATCAGGGTCGAGACCTGCCCATTTGAGGAACTCCTCTGCTGTTTTCTCGCCAACGCTTTCAAAGTGCTTCGCGAGGAACTCCTTTAGCGTCACGTCGTCCGAGTTAGCTGACCTGATCATCTCCTTGAGGATTTCTATGTCAACCCCTTTGGGGTGGTACAGCCCTTCCTCCGGAGACTTAGGGAGCTCTCTCGTAACTCTCTTGAAGACNATCTCCCCTTCGGGAGTCTTGTATCTTATGGAAGCATATGGCGTTATGAGAGCTGTCCTCCTTATATACTCCTCTATCCTCTTCTTCACCTGCGCCCAGGCTCCCTCCAAGGTCAAGCGGACAACGGTACCGTGCCAGTTTCTCTCCTTCTTCTTAAGCCTCATCCTCAGTATATGTGGAATATTACGCCCCACGTCTATCAAGAGAAGATACTCACCCTCCACGCTAGAGCCCATGGGAGATGTTCTCACGTATATTGGCTTGCCCGTGGTCATCTGAGCGTAGAGTACGGCCATTTTAACTCCGAGCCCGAATACCCCTCTTGTCTGTCTGATCACGTACTTAGACCCGTAGAAGACCCTCCCAAAGACGCTGGGTACCTCGTGTAGAGGTATCCCGATACCGTTGTCAGCCACCATGACTGTGACCTTCCTCTCATCGTTAGGATCAAGCGAGATATCGATGTAAATGCTGGGTAAAATCCCGTGCGTTTCTGTTGCATCTAGGGAGTTCTCTACGAGCTCTCGGACAGTCTGGTACAGCGCCCTAGCTGGGTTCGAGAAGCCCGCTATCTCCCTGTTCCTGTGAAAGAACTCTGCCGGCGACAGACCCTTGAATTTCTCCAAGTACGCGCACCCTTGTGGGTCTGGTTAAAACATTGATAAAAATCACTTCATGTGTTATGAACTGATCTCGATAAAGATGCTAAAAAATCCTCAGACTACCACCCTGGGAGGCTTAACAGGCATCATGATTTTCTCTTGAGAAACACCTCTGCGCGCATACTTGCNGCGCACGAGGTGCGCGGAAGACCACGCTCATCACCCCCATAATACCGCCGTAGTACTGCAGTAGTAGGTGTAGATAAGATAAGCGCTTAAAAACGGAGCCCCGCCAGGTGACCGAGAGGCGTGAAGAATAAAGTAGAAGTGCTGAAGCAAGTAACCGCAACCACTTACTGGGGGTTATCCTCCAACACGCCTCTACTCCGGGAGAGCTTCAACGAACCCTCTGCCAGAGTTAGACTCTCCCCTCCAGGTGATTGCAGACCGAGCCTAGGCTTCCACATGAAATTATTGCTCAAAACAGTAGAGGAGTATTTCGGCTCCGCGAGAGACGCTTGGAGAGTTCTCCCGCGCCGGAAGATCGTACTTGCGAACAAGATCCAGTACCCGGACCACGCTGAGGAGGTAGTTGTCGATGGCCAGGTTGTAGGACACCTGGTATACGATGTATCGCGGGGGGTGCAAAGGTGGAGGTTCAGACCCCTCTATGCTCTTGTCAGCCGTATGGTCGAAGAAGAAGTGGGCTACTTCGCTGTGGTTGACGCGCCTAAGCTGAGCAGAGGCTACGTCATCAAAAGGGGTAGGCTCTCGAAGAAAAACCTCCCGGAGGAGCGGGATGAGTACGTAGCCCTATCCACCAGCGACATGAGGTACCTCGGCGTAGGGGTCGTGCTGAGAGGGGATAGAATTTTCGTGCTGAAGAGCTGGACCCGGAAACCGTACTCCTTCGGCGACAAGGATCCGAGCATCCTCGATGCTGTAAGACAGAACGAGGAGACTCTCAGAGAGCTGGAGGAGGAGGCAGTGGCATTCGTGCAGTCGATCTACGAGAAGTACAAGCTGCCCGTCTTGGTCTCGTTCTCGGGTGGTAAGGACAGCCTTGTTACCCTCAAACTAGCTATCGAAGCTCTCGGACCAGAGAAGGTTACAGCCCTGTTTAATAACACCGGGGTAGAGTTCCCCGAGACCGTGGAGTACGTTTACCGCGTGGCTGAAGCCATGGGGGTGGAGCTTCTCGTCGCAGATGCCGGCGACGCATTTTGGCGTGCGGTGAACGTCTTCGGACCTCCCGCAAGGGATTACCGCTGGTGTTGCAAGGTGGCGAAGCTGGCCCCGATAGGGAGGCTCGTGAAGGAGAGATTCCCCAATGGGGTTCTGAGCCTGGTGGGTCAGAGAAGGTTCGAGTCCGCGGCGAGAGCTCTATCGCCGAGAGTGTGGAGAAATGCATGGCTTCCAAATGTTATAGCTGCTAGCCCTATCATGGACTGGACAGCCCTGGCCGTCTGGCTCTACATATACTGGAGGCGGCTGCCAGCCAACAAGCTGTACTACATGGGTTTCGATAGACTTGGCTGCTGGTTATGCCCTGCAGTGGAGCTAGGAGAGCTGAACCTCCTGGAGAAGTGGAAGGTCAACCTAGCTGAGACTTGGACTAGCTACCTCCTATCGTTTGCTGCAAGAAAGGGGCTGCCAAGGACATGGGTGGACATGGGGCTCTGGCGCTGGATCTCGCCTCCGAAGGACATTCTCCGGGTGACCGGGAAGGTCGAGCTCCCAGAGGCTAGAGATAGCGCAGTTTCGCTGATCAGGAAGGAGGGCTCGCAGTACTTGCTAAGGTTGGGTGGCTCGAGTAAAGCCGATCCTTCGAAAATCCTCAACATTCTCTCAAGCCTCCCCCTTCTCAAGGAGAAGGTGGTAGCGGTGGAGAGAGATGGTGGCGATCTGCTAGTTAAGACGAAGCAACCGCTAACCGAGGAAGAGGTGGAGGAGCTTGAGAAGGCTGCCATAAGAGCTTACGACTGCGTGATGTGCATGGAGTGCGCAACCTGGTGCCCCCATCAGGCTATAGCGCGCGACCCGGGGGGTGCCGCAACGAATATTGGAGGACTAAATGCGTTGGCTGTGGTCTTTGCAATAGGAAGTGCCCGCTAGCCGAGTACGTGCCCAGAGCCAGAGAGCTGACAAGGAGGGTTAAGGCTTCCTCGTGAGCAAGCGACCGCAGACCGGACACTTGCTGAAGGTCTTTTTAGCGCATATAGGGCACAGTGGTATATCGCAGTGCGGGCAGTGGTAGTACTCGTCACCACGGTACAGCTTCTTGCCGCATCGCACACACCTACCTAGCACCAGGGTTTTAGGGGGATACGCCATACCGCACCGGGGGTGTGGGTTTACACTTAACTATATAAGTACTATGCGTGATGGTCCCCGACGGTTCTTCTAAACGATTCTCTGTCATCTCCCCGCGTGGACCCGCAATCTTTCGACGAGAAACCTCTGCACGCAGTGGAGTGACAACAGCCGGGAGAAACCTTAGCGCTTCTCCTCCTTGAGGAAGATCCCTTCTGTCAGCATTTTCGAGCCGCACTTGGGGCATTGATCAGACTCCGAGAAGAGCATATCTCCCTCACGGTACTTCCTCGTAACCTCGTTCCCGCAGGAAGGGCATCTCAGCAAAGTCACCAGGCTTCTGGGGATTACCTTCAGTGTGATCAGCCTAGCAAAAGACCACGCGGTGTAAGCGGCAATGAGAGCTATGAAGCCAGCGCTTACGAGGTAGCTGTCGGATCCCGTTCTGAAGTACTGCAGTACGAGTGCAGCAGAGAGTACTAAAAGACTCGTGAGCAACACAATATATGTAGGAACCCACCTCCTCGGGTGCGGGGTTTTGCTCATGGAGGAACACCCACTGTGTTGCCTACCCCAACTACAATCGCGGATGATCCTTCTGGCAGGCTCTCTAGCAACTCCTCTACAACAGCCACACCCTCTCTCACCCCTCGGTACACCTCCTCGGTCATCACAGAGAGCGCCTCCACCTCTGTCATCTTAATCAACACCGCGTAGAGTGGTATAGAGTGCTTTACTGCGATTTCCTCTATCCCGTACTTCTCGACGCCCGTACCACCAATGGCGACACCGAAGCCGTGAACAACTTCTCCAGAGACCTCGCCCTCGTAGCGCAGCGCAGCGTCGACCGTGATTATGACTGCAGGCTTAGCCCTCTGGATGACCCAAGCAACAGCATCGTCGTAGTGACCTGTGTTCCCGCCGGGGCCCTTCCCTTTTATCACGTAGACATCCTTATTACTGTATGCAAGCTTCGCCACAATTGTATCCTTAACGGGCTCTACGATATACTGAACACCGTGCTTGCGCATCAGCAAGGCGGCGACAAAGGGACCTGCGGAGTCTCCTATCGGAATACTCTTCTTAAACGCTTCAATTGCGCCCTCTACAGCTCTTACCTCCTCGATTATGAAGGGCATTGCCGCGTTTAGCTGCATGAGAAGCCAGAGGCTCTTGAACCTGCGTGCAATCAGGTAGTAGTGGTTGAGGAGCTTATAGATCTCGTTGAGGCTTCTCGCGATGTCCACGAGCACCACGAGGTTCTGCACCTCGTGAGGCGAAGCCGCGGGAGCCAGCGATGCAACCTCGCTCTCCAGTGCTCTCTCGCCGATTAACAGCACGTGTTTGAGCTTCTTCACGATGCCAAAGGGGTCTAAACCAGTAGGAGCTATTATCTTGGTTTCAATGAGTTTATCTATCTTCATGCCGACGTACTCCGGGTTTAGAGGTTTACTGTACCTCTTCACCTGCTCCTTTGCCGCAAGCAGCGCTCTCTCCCTAGCAGCTCTAATAATACCGAGGTAATTCTCCACCTCAGTTACAATCCTGTAGATCTGGAGCTCCTGCATAAGAAATGATAGGGCAAACAGCGCAATTATCCATAGCAGCATGCTGGTGGCCGTGTCACCGTTCATCATCACACACCAGCTAGGCTCGACAGCATAGCCCCTCCGAGCACATAAATACCTCTCGCACGTGCATGTGGAAGCCGTGCGCAAGCGAAACCTCTCACCGAGCGCGGTAGGCCTACGAGAGTCCATAAGGCCCTAGTGCCGCAGGGAAACTCCTTCTGCAAAACCTTTAAACCCCCATTCTACCTATTAGCTGAGCGTGCCGCGGTAGCTCAGCGGGAGAGCATCCGGCTGAAGCATGTGCTGTGGAGACCGGAGGGTCCCGGGTTCAAATCCCGGCCGCGGCACCAATGTTCTCCGAGTGTACTACCAGGCGAGAACTATCTCCCGGTCTGGAGTTTTCCCTTCAGAGGGGTTTCCTCGAGAGGAAGCCCGCCCAGTGCGAGATTCCTCTCCACAATGAAGCCCTCTGCGACGACTTCGTCGTAGAATATAGGCGCGCGGCCCTCAGGGTACAGCTCGAGAATCCCGCTTTCTTCTCTACTGGAGGTGTACATGAGCTCCAGGCTTGTTCCCTCATCGGTGACAAGCTGGTACGGCAGCGCCGTCAGCGTAGAGAAGCGGTAGGTTCTTAATACGGTCTGGAAACTATCCTTGACCCTCACCGGGCAGAAGTGCACGCTGAACGCCACCCCTCTGCGCTCAGCTTCCTCGATTACTCTCAGCGCCACCTCACTGCTGCCCTGTGCTGCCCGGTAGTCCTCGCGCATGGTGAAGCCGCGTAGGAGGAGCGATGATGCATTAGTCTCTGTAAACTCTAGCTCGTTCAGAACGATGAAGTCCAGCTCATACTTCTCGGCGATGTCCAGCAGCTTTATCAACTGCTCGTAGGCGCCTGGCAGAGAGGGATACTCCAGACCTACGCGGAAACCCCCCGATGCGCTCCTTATCTTCCTCAGGCTTTCCTCTAGTTTGGAGAGAGAGGCATGCACTCGTAGCTCGTCTAGCCCAGAGTCCGCAAGCTCCTCTATGATCTTCGGAGTGAGAGGCATGCCTGAGGTGTACAAGTGCACATGAAACCTCCTAGTGAATCGATCCTTGAGGAGTGCTGTGAGATCTGCAACAAGTCTGTGCTTAAGAAGGGGTTCACCGCCTGTGAAGCTCACGCCGAGGGATGCTGACCTGAGAACCTCAACCACGAGAGCTGTGCGGAGCTCGCTCTGGTCAACCAGCCTCTCGTTGACAAACACTACGTCCCTGTTCCTCCTCTCGCTGCTCAGCGGGCAGTAGAAGCACCTGGCTGGGCACTTACCTGTAAGAAAAACAACTGTTTTGAGACCCTGCTGACACAGCCTGCAGCCTTCCGGCAGAGCACCGTAGACTACGCTACCGCTTCCTAACCTCCTTATCTTCACATATCCTTAACCTGTTCCAGCAAGGAGGTTACCTGCCAGATCTTAGTTCGAGCAAAGAGGGGAGTGTTCGGATCCATGGATATTTCGTCCAGCTTCGAGATCACAGTGGCAGCTTTCAAGCCGGGCGACATCTTCGGGTCTAGCAGCACCTCGATGGATTCCGTAGCCACACGCCTTATGTTCCTAGGAACACCTCTGTCATCAGCGATTTGCTTCAGCAGCTCCAAGGCGTGCCTGATCTGTATAGGCATCTCAGCCATACCCCCCACCCAGCCCCACCTTCAGCTGCATGGATATATACTTCTCTCCACGCAGCAGTGCCGATGCGCCGCGTAAACGCTGGCGACTGGGTCACCCTGTACTACAGCGAGAAAGAGACCTACACGGTGAGAGTAGACCCCGGGAAGAGGTTCCACACGACAAGGGGGTTTATCGAGCTGGATAAGCTCGTGGGCGTCGAGCTTGGTAGCGACATAGAGACAAATGTCGGCGAGAAGCTTGTAGTCAGCAGCGCCACTTTCGTTGAAAGGTTGTTTAGCCTGAAGAGGTTTACCCAGGTAATCTACCCCAAGGACCTCGGCTACATATTGGTCTCATCCGGTGTGGGGCCTGGCTCGGTGGTCGTGGAGGCGGGCACAGGTACAGGTTTTCTCGCGGCGACGCTCGCTTATTACGTCCGCCCCACGGGGAAAGTGTATACGTACGAGGTTAGAAGGGACTTTTACGAGTTAGCCCTTGAGAACTTCAGGGCTCTTGGCCTCCAGGAGTACATTGTAGCAAAAAACAAGGACGCGCGGGAGGGTTTTGATGAGGAGAATGTCGATGCCGTAATGCTAGACTTGCCGGATCCGTGGAGCATTGTGGACAAGGCCTACTCCTCTCTAGCACACGGTGGGGTTCTCATGGTATTCGTGCCAACACTTCCACAGGTAGAGAGGACGCTCTCGGCTCTGAAGCGTAGCAACTTCAGGATGCTGGAGGTCGTGGAGATAATGCTTAGGAGGTACAAGGCTGAGCCCGCGGAGCTGAGACCTGAGATGATAGGCGTGCAGCACACCGGTTACATTATCCAGGGGCGGAAGCTTTAACCGCACATCCTGTCCAGCTCGAGGTTGAGCACCACCAGGGTTGTGTCCACTGGTTTGGGAAGGGCTGTCACCCTGACTCTCCTCAGGAAAGATGCGTTCTCAGGGCTGCTCCCGGCACAGATCACAAAGCACGAGTAGTCACAGTTCACCAGCTCCCTGCCGAGCCAGGGAGCACGGGCGTCTACGAGCAAGCAATCACCACCGACAACATGCCTAGCCATTGGCTCTACGAGCACGCCGGAGTGTGGGCTTACCACGCGCTGAGCGGAGCTGCGTAGCGCCCTCTCGATACGCTTGAGAACCCCGCTGAGAGACTGCTCGTCGACGTGAATGTGCCTAAGCCTGGCTCCCAGAAGTGAGACGCGGGCGTGGAACTCGGGATAAACAAGCCTGAGTACAACATCGCGCCTTATGTCATGCGAGAGGAAGAAAGCCGAGGAGATGATCCTCGATAGAAGAGGTTTGTCTTCCAGGGTTTGCCCCGCTAGGAAGACAATGTACTCCCTCGCGACCTTCACAACCTGAGACCCGGCAAACCTCCTCTTCTCGAGCGTGCTGCCTGCTTCAAGAGCTTTCTAGCCCTCTCGAAAGATTCGAGAAGCATTTTTACATCTCTCGGCGTGGTACCAGAACCCCTAGCTATCCTGGAGATCCTGGACCTGTCGATTATTTCTGGGTGCAGCAGCTCCTCCATGGTCATAGAGTTAAGAATTGCTATCCACTTCTCCACATTCTCCTCCCCCTTCTCGACAAGATCCCTCGAGGGCAGCCCGAAGCCCACCATCTCGAGGAGCTTGCCGAGAGGACCCATCTTCCTGGCTTCTATGAGCTGCTCCTTGAGATCCAGGAGAGTGAGTTTACCAGCGCTCAGCGCTCTCAACCTCTCGCGCTGTACAGCCTCGTAGGCAGCAAAGCGGCGCAGCAGGTTCTCCAGGTCAGGCATCCCAAGAAGCCTTGCGACGAAAGACTTGGGATCGAACTCCTCCAGGTCCTCGATTTTCTCTCCAACACCTATGAAGATAACTTTAGCACCCGTTGCGGCCACAGCCGATAGTGCTCCGCCACCCTTGGCGCTACCATCCATCTTACTGACAATGATGTAACCGAGCGGCACCCTCTCCTTAAAGGCCTGTGCCTGCTTAGCGACGGCTTTACCCTGTGTCGCGTCCACTACCATGACAACAGCATCAGGCCTAATCTCCTTAGCCAGGAGCTCGACCTCCTCCATAAGCCCAGCCTCATCCTTGTGCCTACCAGCGGTGTCCACCACTATCACCTGTGCGCCCGCCCTCCTAAGGTGCTCCAAACCCCGGCGAGCGATCTCCACGGCGTCGCCGCTGGGCTCGCCGTAGAACAAGCAGCCAACCTTCTTGGCTAGCTGCTCCAGCTGCTCGTAGGCAGCGGGCCTGTACGTATCTGCTGACAGGAGACCAACCCTGTAGCCCCGGCTCTGGAAGTAGTAGGCTAGCTTGGCGGCAGTTGTGGTCTTTCCAGACCCCTCTATTCCCACGAGGAGGATTACGAACGGGAACTTTGTCGGTTTAATGGCTGCTTTCTCCTGCCCTCCGAGGATGTTGACAAGCTCCTCGTAGAGGAGTTTCAGCAAAAGCTCCCGCTTGGAGAAGCCCGGAGGTAGATCCCCGCCCTCGAACCTCTTCCTAAGCTTCTCGGACAACTCGAAGACAAGCTTCACATCCACATCCGCTCTGAGAAGCACGCGCTGGAGCTCCCTGATGATCGACTCTACNTCCCGCTCNTCCAGGTACTCCGCGCCCCTTATCCTCCTCACAACAGCCAGGATGCCCTCCCTGAGTTGCTCCATCCCGCAGAGAACATACCCGGAGCTTTATGTAGATTTGCCTTATACAATACCACAACTTCGGAGAGGGCTCAAAGAGGGGTCGTGAGCTCTGCCTCCGTGCTGAATATCTCCTCGCATTTTACACAGTCACTGCTGCTCGCACGAACCCCCTAAGGAGAAACCGGTAAAAGCTGTAGAGCTGAAGAAAGTTTAAAAGATGAGGGTTGTGGGGAATTGGGCGTATCTCATGGTTGGAGTGAAATTCGTGCCTCCGAGGCTGCTGATCGAGGCGCTAGCCAAGTACCTGAAAGAAAACGTGGAAGAAGTGCAGCCGCCCGAGTGGGCATTCTACGCGAAAACAGGCTGCTTCAAGGACAGAGTACCTGACGACCCTGATTGGTGGTACAAAAGATGCGCCTCGCTACTCCGTAAGCTGTACCTTTACGGTCCAGTGGGTGTTGAGAGACTGAGAACAGCCTACGGGGGGAGGACCAGGAACACCATGAAGAGGAAGCACTTCAAGAAAGCTGGCGGCTCCGCGATCAGAAAAGCCCTGCAGCAACTTGAGCAGGCAGGTCTGGTGGAGAAAACCCCAAAGGGCAGAGTTCTCACAAGCAAGGGTAAATCTCTCCTGGACAGAATAGCCGTAGACCTTTTCAGGAGGCTGGCTAACGAGAGACCGGAGCTAGCAAAGTATATCACCCCAGGCACCAGCGCCTAGCGCACAATGTTTTAAGCACTCCCCCGCTTTTACCGAACTGGGTGGGACAGCGTTGAGCTTCTCGGACGAGGAGATCGAGGAGATTAAGCGTAGGAGGCTAATCGAGATGCAGAGACAACTGGAGAAGGCAAAACAGGAGGAAGCTCAGAGNGCTGCTGAAGAAGCTAGGCGCCAGGAGATCCTGAGAAGGATTCTGACCCCCGAAGCTCGAGCGAGGCTCTCCAACCTCAAGCTGGTGAAGCCAGAGATAGTAGAAGTTCTGGAGAACCAGCTGATAAGCCTGGCAGCTTCGGGGTCTGTCAGGGTACCTATCGACGATGAAACTCTGAAGCAGATACTAGCCAGGCTTTCCTCCAGGACCACGGATATCAGGCTGAAGGTGAGCTTCACATAGTTGCGCGAAGCCTTTTTAAAAACAAAACGCAGAATGGCCCCGGGAGGTAGATGGCGCACTACAAACCCCTAGGTAAAAAGCTACGGCTAGCAGCTGCTATCCGCAGTAACGAGCAAGTGCCGCTCTGGGTAATCGTCAAGACGAGAAGGAGAGTCAGGAGGAAGCCCAGGCGCAACTGGAGGAGAAGCAGGATGCAGCTGTGAAGGTGATGAACGATGCCCGCGAGATTCCCCGATGGGGAGCACGAGCGCACGTACATTATACCGCTCCGAGACGCCTACCGTGCTCCTCGGAAGAAGCGCGCCAAGGTTGCTATGAGGCTTATTAGGGACTTCGTGAGGCGCCACCTGCGCTACGATGGTGAGGTGAAGATAGGCAACGAGCTCAACGAGTACATATGGCAGAGAAGCATAGAGAAGCCACCGCGAAGGGTTGCCGTGACGGTTAGGTTCAAAGTTGAGGAGGGAGAAATCATCAGCACAGAGGTAAACCTAGCTACTCCAAGAAAAGAGGTTGAAGGAGCTGCAGGATGACGGTAGAGATAGCGTCTCTCTTCGGCTCTCCTAACATAGGTGTCTATATTTTCGCGAACAACAAGCTCGCTCTTCTNCCGCCAGACGTTCCACCGAAGCTGGTAGAGCTTGTGAAAGAGGTTTTAAAGGTAGACGATATCGTGTTCACAACACTAGCGGGCTCAAGGCTCCTCGGAGTGTTTGCAGCAGGCAATGACAACGGTTTGATACTGCCCCGCGTAGCCTCAGAGAGCGAAATCGAACTTCTTTCGAGCCATGCAAAACAAGCTGGGCTGAACCTGGAGGTGCTGCGAGACCTTAGGGAGACAGGTGTGGGCAACCTAATCCTAGCAAACAGCAAAGGATGCCTGACAGGGAGCATTCTCTCGAGGAGGATTTCCAAGATAGTCTCAGACGTGCTGGGTGTCGAGTGCCTGACTAGGGACATAGCAGGCTTGCCTCTCGTGGGGTCGCTCGCCGTCGCTACAAACCTCGGGCTAGCACTTCCTCCCCTAGTCACCGAGGAGGAACTCGAGGAAATTAGCAGTATTCTCCGGGTACCAGCCAGAGCGATAACTGTAAACAGGGGTAAATTGTTCCTCAGAGCAGGACTCGTCGCAAACGACAAAGGAGCTATAGCTGGTGGTCACACAACAGGTATCGAGCTTATGCAGATTCAGAGAACCCTGTTCCCGTAAAGCTCTCTCCTCATCCGCATGAGCTTTTCCACGTACTTGCGGGGCACCCTTCTTCCTTCGACGGGCCACCTTACCGTGATGAGCGACCTAGCCTTATGAGATACCACAACCACATCTACAACTTCTCCTAACCTCAGATCACCATACACGTAGTTGAGCACGGGGTAGCTGCCGAGCTGGCGAGCTAGTGCTACATGCCTCTCAACCCTCTCGACATAGCACCTCCTCAGAATAGTACCTGCAGGAAAAACCCGTTGCATCATCTTCGTATCGAAAAACTCCCTAACCCACCTCTTAAAGCTCAAGATGCTTCTCTTGTGTCTCCGCACAATCTCGTCGCCAGNACTCCAGAGGGGGGTGCCGGGAAGAGGTAGCACCTCCCTGACGTTTACCCTTCTGACAAGCAACCCCTCTTCCAGCAACTGTACCAGGAACTCCTTATTCCTTTCAAAAGTGCTCCTAGTCTCCCCTGGCAAACCTAGGACAAAGTTCACGCCGGGCAGAATCTCGGGTAGGCCATTCCAGCCCCTGTGCCTGCCGACCTCGTTTACCAGGCGTATAGCATCGAGGACGGCCTCGGCGGTGTTTCCCAAATTGTTAACCTTGGAGACTACGGGGTCTGCGGACTCCAGTCCAAAGGCTGCCACATCCCCGGGTGTATGGTATTTAAGCAGCACCTTGAGAGCTTCGAGAGACTTCTCCCTGTGCACGGCGATCGTCATCGGGTTGACGTTATCTATGTGCAGGGCTTCCAGGCTCGGCGCCGCGAACCTCACGCTCCTGAGCAGCCGCTCTATATTCTCGGCAGAGGGTTCGGGAAACTCCTCTTCATTGACACCCTTAGCCATGTACGTGAGGAAGTCTGCCTGCCTTCCAAGACGGATCGCCTTAGCACCGTAGGCGTAGAGCTGCTCAACCTCCCTCCCAATGGACTCTGACTCCCTCGTGATGACACGCCCGAGCCTCGGCTCTATGCAGAAGGAGCAGCCACCGACTACCCAGCGGGGGCACCCGCGGTAGGTCTCCACTTCTGCTGTTAGGTTATACCCCGCGTTGGGGTGCTGTGCCACGATCTTTGCTCCGCGCACGGCAAAGAGGTTAACCAGGCTGTAGTCCTTGGACACAGCGTAGGGATTAACAGACTCGAGGCTCCTCGACTTCATGTACTCGTAGACTGCGAGCCAGCCCTCGCCAGGCACCACTAGGTCATAGTAGGCCTCAAACTCGAAACGAGGAATAGCCCTTGTCCCACCCTTGACTCCTGTGCCGAACCTAGCCAGAGGACCCGTGAGGATCTTCTTCGGCCCCTCCACCATCCTCGGTAGAGCGGCAACCTCCTTGGGGGTTATCGGCGTGCCGCCGATGTAGCGGCCAGGGACCACAACGCCTCCCGTGATCACGAGCAGGTCAGCTTTCGACGCTACCTTCTGGAAGAGCGGCAGATTCGCTCTCACGTAATCTATCGTGAAATACAACACGTTCGCTGACTTCTCGGCAGACCAGATAGCCCCCGCAATGTACCTAGGGTACACGTCTATGTAGGGTGGTACTCCGAGCCCAGCGGGCTCGTCAGTGTAACCGTCAACAATCACAGCAAGAGTCATATCTTCTCAGCATAACCCACACCTCCAATCCATCCGAACTTCTTCACTTCACCGTATCCACGCATGTAGACACCTCTCCCTTGCCTCACGCGACCAATAGGTGTGGCGTTGATCTTCCTGAGAAGCTCCTCATGCTCCTCTGGCAAAGTGAAAATGAAATTGTACTCCTCCCCGGAGTAGTAGAGAGCTCTCTCCAAGGCCCCTCTTTCTCCGAAGCAGTCGATGAGCAACGGGTGCAATGGTATCTCTTCGAGCTCTAGGCGGACGAGCGAGCTCTCGGATAGGTAATGCAGGCTAAGGGCAAGTCCGTCACTATTGTCCAGCGATGCGCTTACGACCTCCTTTGCCGCCAGCCAGGCACCAGTGTCCGGGAGGTTTCCCCAGGCATACTCCTCCAAATCCCTGTTCGTCAGCTGGCAGTCAATGCTCCCCGGATCCAGGGAGAAAGCCTGGATAGCAGCTGACAGCCCTACTTTCCCAGTGATGGCGATTATTTCACCCGGCCTAGCGCCCTTCCTACCCAGGTACTTGCCTGTGAGAAGAGCAGCAACGAAAACATCCAGCCTTAGAGGGTGCTCTTCAGCCACATCCGTGTCGCCGCCCACCACCCTTAAGCCATACCTTGCAGCCGCTTCCTGGACTCCTGCAAGCAGCTGCTGAACATGCTCCTCGCCGAAGCTCCTTGGCACTCTCAGAGAGAGAAGAGCTGCTATGGGGGTTCCTCCCTTGGCAAGCACGTCGCTCACAGGAGATACGACAGACTTTATACCTGCCCTCCTGAGGGTGAGCAGCGGTAACATGTGAAGATTCCAGTCGAAGGAGTCCACTTTCAGCAAGAGATCGAGGTTGCCGAGCTTAAATGGCGAGGCATCATCGAATTCTATGCCGAAAGCACGGATTATCTTGTCCAGCAGTACATCCTCCCTGATCATTGCCGCTTAAACTCTCCTCCTATAGGTAGCTACAAGCACGTACGCAGCAGTGAGTATAAAGAGGATGAACACGAGTGCCTGCATCCACCAGGTGTAGGATTCTAAGCTGCCTGGCTCCATATTCACTATGTAGGCGAAGACCTTGTAGGAGAAGTACGCAGCTAAGGCGGCTGCAGCCAGAGTCAGCAGTCCCAGCAGTCTTCTCAGGGTTTGTTGCCTGCTCAAGACGATACCCCTTCCCGGATGCGCACTACACGAAATTTTAAAGCTTGCGTGATTCCCTACTTGCCCTTCCAGCCTCTCGGGTAGACTCCCGGATCCATCACCACGTGGCGAGGTTTCACCACTATCCCCGAGCTTGCAGCCAGCATGCGGTCGCTGGACATGGTAGCTTCACCTATCGCGATGAGCTCCCCTTTAAGGGACATTATGGCAACCGGGCTGCCGGTTTTGATCCCCTCCTCGAGCTTGACTACACCGGGCGCGGCTAGAGGAGCTCCTCTACATATGGCATCTACCGCGGTGTCTCTGACCCAGATCTTGGGTAGGCTTTGCACGGCTCTCTCCACCGGGATGAAAACCTTCCTAAGGTAGTCATCCCTCCCCTCCTCCTTCCAAATTAGGAATGAGTCTACAACGTCGTGAAGAGTCGCTATGCTGTGGTCCTCCGTCAGGTCGCCAGACCTGATCCTGCGCAACTCCTGCATGTGCGCACCTACTCCTAGAACCTCCCCTATATCGTGACACAGTTTCCTCATGTATGTGCCTGCCTCGCACCAGACGTGAAGAAGAACGTTCCTACCCTCTACCTCGAGTAGCCTGATGTCGAAAATCCTGCGCACGCGCAGACTGCGCTTAACCGCTGAGCGCAGAGGAGGTCTCTGGTATATAGGTCCTCGGAAGAGCTCCACAGTCTCCGCTACTATGCTCTCTTCTACGTCACCGTGGAGTCTCATCACGCACACGTACTCCTTGTCCTCCTTCAGGAGAACCGGCAGCACTCTTACGGAGTTGTGGAGAACTATCGGCAGAACTCCTGAGACCTTAGGATCCAGAGTTCCAGCGTGNGCTAATCGCTCAACACCCAGGATCCTCTTCAGCCAGGCTACCACCTCGTGACTGGAAGGTCCCACAGGCTTGTCAAGGTTGATGACTGAGTAGCGCAGGTAGATCTCTGTGGGCCGCTCTTCGGGAATCCAGCCGTACGAAAAGTCTGTCTCGTCCTCGGACTTTACCAGAATCTCCCGGACGGGTGGGGGCCGCAGGTACTTAATCCTCACCACAGGCGCGCACGCCGCTAGGAGAACTATTAGACTGGAGAGAGAACAGGCTTGAGAGGTTCNCTCATCATCTCTAGGAGTCCCGCCTTCTCTAAAGCCCGGAGAACCTCCTCGTCGCTAGCGCCCTTTGGTATCTGAACCTTGAATTGCAGCGGCTCTAAGTGCTTCACGTTTGCCCTCCTGCGCTTCACCCCGGTTAGCTGCTTAGGTCCCGTCACGAGTACGAATTTGTCATCAATTATATCGACGACAACACACTTCCTGCCTGCCTCCCTGCCCGATGTCTTAACGCAGACCCTGCCTATGTCGAAAACCTTCACCATGGTCCCCCCTCGCCACGCAGGTGTGATTCTTATAAACGTAGCGTGCTACTCGACCTTGACCTCCACCTCACGCCTCTCCCCGCTTTTAGGTAGGTAGATCGTCAGNACGCCGTCCTCGAACCTTGCCCTAGCGTTATCTGCACGCACCTTGACCGGAAGCTCGACCCTTTTATAGGCGCGCCTGAAAATTCTCTCCCTCTGCAAGTACTTTCTGCTGCTCTCCTCCTTAACCCTCTCCTCGCTCTTCTCAGCTTTAACCTCCACAAAGTCCTCAGTCACCATTATCTTAATCTCACTTTTCCTAAAGCCCGGCATGTCCATGTACAAGACTAGGTACGAGTCCTGATCCTCTATGTCCACGGGTGGCTCATACACACGCATGCTATCCGGGTAGAACTCGTGGTACTTCGCCCACAGGCTTCTCGATACGCTGTTGAGGCTCTGCTGTATTTTCGCGAGGGCTGCTACCAGCTCCTCTATGATCATCCTGCTTTCAGAGCCCGACGAGCTCATACAAACCCCTCACTACCTAAGTGGTAGAAAAATCTTAAATTAAATCTCTTTGGTTAAAGTTTTCCCTTACTCGACTATGATGTTGCCCTCGGAGTAGCCCTTGCGCACTAGGAACTCCTTCACCTTGTACCTATGGTCTCCTTGAAGCTCCACATGGCTCTCCTTGATTGTTCCCCCGCATGCGAGCATCGACTTGAGCTCTGAGAGCATTCTCCTGAGCTCAGGATCCTTGGGGTCTAGCCCTGTGATTACGGTGACATCTCTGTTACCTTTACGCTTCTCAACGCGGATCTTGATTGTTTGCTGCTCCTTGAATACCCCCTTAATCAGGCTATCTAGCAGCTCAGCACTCATGGNCTGCTAACTGCAAGAGAGAGAACAAGGGGGTATACTATTAAAGCTTTTCTCCATGGTCTAAGAAGAACACTATAAAGCTCTCGCGCGCTTCGGAACGGAAGGACGAATTTTCTCAATTATCTTGAAGCCGCAGTGAGGACACCTGAAGCCGGGCAGTATCTCCTGGTCTTTCTTGCTGAAAACTGCACCGCAGCGTAAGCACTTGTATANTTTCTCGTCCTCCGGGGAGAAGCCCATCGCTGTACTCACCGAGTGGCTATCTTTCTGGCCTCGCGCTCTGTCTCCCGCAGCAGGATTATGTCCCCGACCCTGACAGGACCTCGGACGTTCCTCGTCAGTATCCTTCCTCTATCCCTGCCCTCAAGTATCCTGACTCTCACCTGTGTGACCTCTCCTGTGACACCGGTTCTGCCAACTATCTGCACAACCTCAGCAGGGGTAGCGTCACTCCACTTGTCAGCCATACCAACCCACCCGAAAACCCCTTGGATGATTTTAAAGGTTAGCCTAGTACAGGGTTTCACACAGCCTTCAGCTTGATAGTATTCACTTCTCTGATGATCTCCTCCACCAAGCTCTTCGCATTTCCTGGATCAACTATTGCGGCGGAGGAAGCTGCAACATTGATCCCTGCAGCTTTGCCGAGCCTCTCCTTGGATGGCACGTACACGTAGGGCACCTTCTTCTCCTCGCAGAGGAGTGGTAGATGCGCCACTATCTCAGGAGGGTCTACATCCTCTGCTATCAAGACAAGTACCGCCTGACCACGTTCCACAGCTTTTGTTGTCTCGTTTACACCCTTGCGTATAAGACCGCCCTTCTCCCTGGCCATGGATAGGGCCTGGTATGCCTTCTCCGCTAGCTCCGGCGGTACCTCAAATCGCACGTAAAACGGCTTCTTTGACATCGCACTTCCACCTCTCAGCCTCTCTGTGGCCTCATATCCAACTTTAAATTTTTTGGTGCCGTGGAGCAACTTCGGCACAGAGTGCTCCGTGAGCGCACAGGTACTAACTACTCGTCACAAAGGGTGCAAGCTAGGTGGTATAGCTGTGTNGCTGGGGCTTAGACTCGAGGAGAAATTTGCTAAGTACTTGTCAGGGTATTTTAGCATGTCCTATGTCGAGGAGCTTCTGCGCGCAGTGCAAGACCCCCCTACCAGGTACTTCGTCAGAGTTAACACGCTTAAAACAAGCAGCAAGAAGCTTGTTGAGGAGCTACGCTCTGAGGGACATGAGGTCTACATACACCCAATAGTACCCGAGGCCTTGTACCTGAAGGTCAGGGGGCCTTTCGTTTTGAAGGAGCACGCTGGAAAAGTGTTCGTTGACTACCCCACTGCGGAAAGCTGCTACATGGGTGCCCACGTGTACGCTCCTGGGGTTGTGAAGGTTGAGGGAGCTTCTGCTGGCGATACCGTATCGGTTCATGCTCCTGATGGTAGGGTGGTTGCTGAAGGAGTCCTCATAATGGAGCCCGAGGAGATATTCGCGAAGAGGAGGGGGAAGGCCGTCGAAGTAACTCTCTCTGTGTACAAGGTGGCCTCCCTGCGCGATCACAGAGTTTTTAGTGAAGGGTTAATCTACCACCAATCTCTGCCCTCCATGGTGGCTGTACGGGAGCTGAATCCGCAGCCCGGGTGGAGTGTGCTTGATATGTGNGCCTCGCCGGGAGGGAAGGCGACGCATACAGCCCAGCTTATGCAAGACGAGGGAGAAGTTATAGCAGTGGATAGAAGTGAGAAGAAGGTTGAGGTTATAAGAGAGAACGCAAGAAGATTAGGCATGAACTCAATTAAGACGTTAGTCTATGATTCTAGATACATCTCTGAAGTTGTTGGCTGTAATAGCTTTGATGCTGTCATACTTGACCCTCCCTGCAGCGCACTGGGCGTAAGACCGAAGCTCCACTACTCCAGGTCGTTTGTCGATGTTCTAAGGCTCTCCGAGTACCAGAGACAGTTCATCTCAGAAGCATACAAGGTTCTCAGACGGGGGGGACTCCTGCTCTACTCAACGTGCACAATCTCACCCATGGAGAACGAGTGGATAGTAATCTACGCAGCAGAGAAGCTGGGGTTTGAGGTCCTGGAAGCTAGGTACCCGTGTGTGAGGCGCCCGCTTCTGGGAGTTCCCGGGCTGCTCTTTGACCCTGTGACAAACGATACACCGGGTTTTTTCATAGCCCTGCTGAGGAAGAGAGGCTAGAGTGGAGAGGAAGAGTACTCCTCGGCATTCTGAGTGGGCGCGCGGAAGTATAGCACGCGCAAAGGGTATTAAGGGGTTAAAGCGAGCAGGTTGTGGGACACCATGTTTCCAGCAGCACCCATGGCAGGGTATGATAGAGCGATCACGATCTTCAGCCCGGAGGGCAGGCTTTACCAGGTGGAGTATGCATACGAGGCCGTAAAGCGCGGAATGACAGCTCTAGGTGTAAAGGCTGCTGACGGGGTTGTGTTGGCTGTTGAGAAGAAGAGCACATCCCCGCTCGTGGAGGGAGCGGAGAAGATTAAGAGGATAGATGACCATGTTGGTGTGGCATTTGCGGGCCTATTTGGCGACGCTCGCGTTCTTATAGACCAGGCCAGGATTTACGCTCAGACCCACAGGCTCATCTATGGCGAGCCCATCCCCATCGAGATGCTTGTGAAGAGGATTTGCGACATTAAGCAGGTTTACACGCAGCACGGAGGCGTTAGACCCTTTGGCGTGGCCTTCCTCTTTGCGGGCATCGATAGAAAGGGTGTTCACCTCATACAGACCGACCCGGGTGGAACCTACCTTAGGTGCAAAGCAAGAGCTATTGGCGCGGGTGCGCAGCACGCGCTCGATCTTTTCATCAAGGAGTACAGGGATGATATAAGGATTGAAGATGCGGTGCTTCTAGCCCTGAGAGGGCTTAAAGCAGCCATGGAGGAGGGATTCTCGCCGGAGAACATCGAGCTGGCAAAGATAGACATTTACACTAGGAGCTTCACCATCTTCACCGTAGACCAGCTTCGCGAGCTTATCTCCAAGATTTAGGGAAAGGTTGGAGTGCATGTCGTCGAAGAAGCGGTTGAGTATAGCCAGGTTGGAGAAGGGGGGTAAGCGCTTCGAAATAATAGTCGATGTAGAGAAAGCATGGCTTTTTAAAAGCGGGGAGAACATCAACGTGCGCGAAATCATAGAAGGGGAATTCATATACTACGATGCCAAACAGGGGTTGAAGGCTTCCGAGAACGATTTGAAAAAGTTCTTTGGCACGAGTGACCCATACCAGGTAGCAGAGGTCATACTCAGGAGGGGTGAACTGCTGCTGACCAGCGAGCAAAGGAGGGAGCTTATAGAAGTAAAGAAAAGGCAGATCATAGAGTTCATTTCAAGGAATGCCATCGACCCTCGGACGAACACACCGATACCTCCCAAGCGCATCGAGCTCGCAATGGAGGAAGCAAGAATTGGCGTCGACCCCTTCCGCCCTGTAGAGGAGCAGGTTGAGGAGATTCTGAAGAAGCTCAGGCTAATTATACCTCTCAAGATAGCGAAAGCTCTAGTGCTTGTAAAAGCTCCTTCTGCTTACTCCGGTAGGGTGCGCTCCTACGTTTCCAAGATGGGTAAGATTGTCGTGGAGAACTACCAGTCCGACGGTTCACTACTCATGGAGCTTGAGATACCTGCAGGCATGCAATCCTCTCTTATTGAGAAAGTTGCCGAGCTTACTAGAGGAGAAGGAGAAGTAAAGCTTCTCCGCGTCGAGTAAAGGAAGACCCTTGCCTTTTGTTTAGCCCGTGAAACTAGAAGAATATAAGCTGAGTCCTACTGAAAACCTTTCCGGCGGAGCCTCGTGATACAGATAGGTGTTGTGGGCAAACCCAACACCGGGAAGTCGACATTCTTTTCTGCCGCGACACTGCTCGATGTCAAGAGAGCTCCCTACCCCTTCACAACAATAGAGCCCAACGTTGGAATAGGCTATGTTAAAGTGCGCTGCGTCTGCCAGGAGCTGGGCGTCGTAGATAATCCCAGGAACTCCGTGTGCATTGAGGGGTGGAGGTTTGTCCCTGTAGAGCTTATCGATGTCGCTGGGCTTGTACCCGGAGCCTGGCAGGGAAGAGGGCTGGGNAACATGTTCCTGGACCACGTCCGCAGAGCCCCTGTGCTTATTCATGTAGTGGACGCCTCTGGGTCCACAGACGAGGAGGGGCGTAGCGTTAAGCCTGGTTCTCACGATCCTGCGCAGGACGTACTATTCCTCGAAAAGGAGCTCGAGATGTGGATGTACCAGGTGATCTCCCGCGATTGGGAGAGGATTTCAAAGACCATAGAGTACACTAAGAGGTACGAGGAGCTGTATTCGCGTTTCGCAGGCCTGGGGATTAAACCGCAGGTTGTGCAGCAGGTAATGGAGGAGCTCGGCCTTTCGGGGAAGAGAGCTACTCAGTGGACCCAGGACGATTTGCTGAGCCTAGTGAGAGGAGCAAGACGCGCCTCTAAGCCGATACTCATTGCTGCGAATAAGGCGGACTTACCGACAGCTCCGGATAACATCAAGCGCCTTAAAGAGCAACTCGGGGACAGATACCTGGTGATCCCCACATCCGCCGAGGCCGAACTAGCCCTCAAGAGAGCTGCAAAAGCCGGGCTTATCAAGTACGTGCCAGGCTCTCCTCGTTTTGAGGTTGTCGGGAGGCTTACTCCAGAGCAGCGGAAAGCCCTCGAGTACATAGAGGAGAACGTGCTGAAAAGATACGGATCCACGGGCGTTCAGGAAGCCTTGGACAGGGCCGTGTTTGAGCTTCTAGGAATGATAGCGGTGTTCCCTGTGGAGAACGAAAAGAAATTTACAGACAGCAAAGGCAATGTGCTGCCTGACGTATACCTAGTACACAGGGACTCCACTGCGAGGGATCTCGCGTATGAGATTCACACAGAGCTAGGCGAGAAGTTTGCCTTTGCAGTAGAAGCTTTAACAGGACGTAGGCTAGGCTCAAGCGAGAAACTCTCTCACAGAATGATCGTCAAGATAATCACTGGAAGGTGAGTACTGGTGTGGTGATCCGGATCTCTGGTCTAAGCTACAGGTACCCGGGCTCGGAGGACTGGGTTCTGAAGGACATAAACTTTAGGGCGGAGGCTGGAGAATTCATACTCCTCGTAGGTCCAAGCGGCTGCGGCAAGAGCACATTCGCGAGGGTGCTTAACGGGCTTATTCCCCACTTTTACGGCGGTGAGCTTCTCGGCGAGATCGAAGTATGCGGGATGGATCCTAGGGAGCACCCCACCTACCAGTTCGCCGAGTGCGCAGGATTTGTGTTTCAAAACCCTGAGAATCAGCTATTCTTCACGAGCGTGGAGAGAGAGCTTGCATTCGGCCTAGAGAACCTCGGGTTGCCTCGCGAGGAAATATCTAGGAGGGTAGAGCAGGCGCTCCGTGAGTATCAGCTCGCAGAGCTCAGGGACAGAAGCCCCTACGAGCTCAGCGGAGGGCAGCAGCAGAGGCTGGCAATAGCTAGCGTGATGGTCATGCAGCCCAGGGTACTGATCTTGGACGAACCTACCGCGAACCTTGGACCCGTTTACAGCTGTGCGCATACTCGCCCTTGTTAAGGAGGAAGAACCTATACGAAGAGAAAGTTACAGCAATAGTCATAGAGCACAGGCTAGAGGTAGCCCTACCCTTCGCTACCAGGATCGCAGTGATGATTGACGGAAGGATGGTCGATGACGGACAGCCGATGGAGGTTATAACCAGGTGGAAGCACATAGTGGGTAAGCCCCAGGCCCTAGAGCTCGCTGCACGCCTTACACAGGCAGGTATCAATCTTAAAATCGAAAAGCCGTCCCCCGAGCACGTGGCCTTGAGTATAGTCAGAGAGTATAGGGTGAGAAATCTTGCAGCAAGAAGAAAACATGGTAATTCGAGTTAGGGATCTTTACTACACATACCCGGGAGGCATAGAGGTCCTGAAAGGTGTCAATCTAGAAGTGTACCGCGGCGAGATACTAGCAATCATGGGCGAGAACGGCGCTGGGAAGACGACTCTAATCAAGCACTTCAACGGCATTTTAAAGCCCACGCGCGGGCAGGTCATCGTCAAAGGCATAGATACTCGTCACGCAAGCATCGCAGAGCTCTCGAGGATCGTGGGGTTTGTCTTCCAGAACCCCGACCACCAGCTCTTTGCAGAAACTGTCTACGAGGAGGTAGCTTTCGCGCTCAGGAACTTCGGCTACCCCGAACACATCATTGAGAGTAGGGTCAGGTGGGCGCTGAACCTCATGGACCTTTGGAAGTACAGGTCAAAATCCCCCTTTTCGCTTAGCGTTGGCGAGAGAAAAAGGTTGACAATAGCTTCCGTACTGGCATACGACCCTGAGATAATAGTTCTCGACGAGCCTACAGCTGGCCAAGATTACCTCCAGAAGGAAAAGATCTCCGAGATTCTCCGCCTGCTACGCTTGATGAACAAGACCGTAGTCATGGTAACCCACGACGTAGAGTTTGTGACAGAGCATGTGGACAGAGTTGCCCTAATGGCTAAGGGAAGGATACTCGGAATAGGACCTCCCCAAGAGGTGCTTTGCAACACGCACCTCCTAAGAGAGGCACGGTTGATGGCGCCTCAGCTCGTTAAAATCTCACTAATTCTACGTAAGCACGGTATCCTCGACGATGAGAAGTACGCATGGCGGGCGGACAGCCTAGCGCTGAAGCTGGCAGAAGTGCTGAGGGGTGGCGCCGATGGAAGCTCTCCGAGCCTTTAAGTTCAAGAAGGAGAACACGATCATAGACCGGGCGGACCCCAGGGTACGTGTACTTCTTTCAGTGTCGCTCGCCGCACTCTCCCTTTACGCGCAGAGCGTCGAGAAGCAGCTCCTGGTGATTTTGGCAGTTGTGGTGGTAGCAGCAGTAGCGCGTAGAGCCGGAAAGCTCGCAAGAGTGGTTAAAGTCGCTCTACCGCTATCGTTTGTGATATTCGTCCTTAACTGGCTTGTAGGCCCTCGCGCAGACCTGATCCAGCCGCTCGTACTCGCGCTTAGATTCCTAGCACTTTCAACCTCGCTGTCCTTGTTCTTCATGACGACTTCTCCGGACGAGCTCTCCTTGCTTCTCGAGAGCATGAGGCTGCCCAGAGAGTATTCTATGCTCGTAACCATGTCGTTCAGGTTTGTGCCCACCCTAGCTCTGGATGTAGAAGCTGTGATGCATGCTTTGCAGAGCCGTGGACTGGAACTAGAGCGAGGCGGCATTGTGAAACGCGTGAAAAACTACCTCTACCTCATGGTGCCTTTGATAGTCTACGAGGTCAGAAGAAGCCTGATGGCAGCAGAGGCCCTCGAGGCTAGGGGCTTTGGCTCGCCGAGACCTCCCACAAGGTACCAGGAGCTACGTGCGAAGAAATCTGACCTCTTCCTGTCTTTCCTGATCGCCCTGTTCATAGTCTTCTTCCTCATGCTATAATCCCACTACATAAGTCTCAAAATTAGTCTCACTCAAAATTAGTCTCAAATCTCCCTCGACACGGGAGCTTCCGACCTCGCATGTAGTAACTCCTCTCAAGATTCGCGAGAGAAATCAGCACGGATCTCCAAAAACGACATTTAATAGGGCGCGGATAGTCC
>Ga0065719_100625_pt1 | contig 31520 bp, 30 predicted proteins | sample GBSCel85sediment_FD_59106 | JGI IMG/M metagenome (GOLD analysis project Ga0065719, IMG submission 59106) | Hot spring sediment microbial communities from Great Boiling Spring, Nevada - Cellulolytic enrichment CS 85C v3 (version 3) | ecosystem: Environmental > Aquatic > Thermal springs > Hot... | reverse complement strand
TAACACCGAATATGCTTGCGGTATGTCTGTTATGGAGTGCTTCGTTGATAATCCCCTCCTTATAGAGGTATCTAGGTCTTGCCGGAACTCCCTCGTCATCGTAGAGGTAGAATCCGTTGCTACCGGGTATTGTGGGGTCTTCGATCACGGTAGCTAACTCATTCCCTATCCTGTACTTACCTATCATTTCAGGCTTGACGTAGGATTCCCCAGCCTGTGCGGCCTCACGCCCCAGTATTCTATCAGCCTCCATGGGGTGTCCGGCCGACTCATGAACCAACAACCCGATTATCTCTGACCCAATAACCACGTCAACAGGGTCCTTAGGTGGTTCAACACCCTTCAGTAAGACGACCTCTAAGTTCTTAACCTCTTCTGAAACTGCATCAACAGGCTTCCACTCCTTAAGGAGCTCGCCACCACCGGAACTGGCGAATTCCTTCATTCTCTGCAGAGTCCCTCTCTGTTGGTGTAGGAGTACTAAATTAAGCGATACGTAGATTCTAGGGATTCTTGACCTAACATACGCTCCCTCAGAAGTCATTATTAGCTTCTCCTGCATGTGGGTCTCCGCACTGAAGACGCACACAGGTAGCTTGACCTGACTAACTGTCTTAAGTAGTTCCCCGTAAGCCTCCTTACCCAAGCTCGTTAAATCCTCAACGTGAATATCTTCTAATTTAGACTTAGGTATCACTTCATAAGAAGCTCTCCCAACCCTCTCCTCAGTAAACGTGATGGGGCTCCTCCTCAGCGACGCAGTCGCCCTAGCTCTACTCACTGCCTTCTCGAGAGCGTTCATCAAGCCCTCCTTACTCAAGTCGTTGGTTGCCGCAAATCCTAAGGACCCGTTCATCAAGACCCTCACACCAACACCCTCCTCCTTAACGGACCCGACCCCGATTATCCTGCCGTTTCTCATCGCCACAGATATTCCTTGATCATTCTGGTAACGAGCCTCCACATAGGTTGCTCCAGCAGCAACTCCCGCATCAATTAATTCACGTAGGAGATCCTCATCAAAACTCAATTCAATACACCCTCAATATATTTTTGAGGAACATATTAAAAATAATTGTAACTAGGGCTCGCTCCGGAATAGAGGGGCGATACATATTAACTAAGACCAAACCTAATTATAGGTGTTTACAGCTGAAAGCTCGTTCTTTGGGGGTGAATTGATGAGTAGGTATAGGTTGTTAGTATCCATAGGTTTCTCCACGCTTTTTTCTCTAGCTTTAGTATATGCCTCGCTTGAGGTCATCAGGATAGTTAATAGCTGGTTACTTGGATTCATTCCCGACTGCGTGCTTTTATCTGATTTTCCTAGATGTCAGGAGCTAGAGTCTAGTTTAAGGATTTTTGGTTACGTAGGGTTAGCGACTATTATTGTTATTGTTGGTGTTGGGTTCTTACTTAATAAGACTAGGTTGTCTTTGCTAGGATCTCTAGCCCTCTACCTACCGACGATAGGATACTTCGCTTTTACCATGTTCTTCTTGGCTGGTGTCGGTGTGTTGAGGTTGTTATGGTTCCCGTTCATAGATTCGGAGATTTTCGTTAGACTCGGCTTGATTACTTACGTCCCTGCTTGGGTGATTAACTCCGTGATTACGTGGATCGCTAGGTTGGTGATGCCTGAATTAAGCGTGGATTTCTCCGTTCCAATAAGCTTCGCGTTCATGGTGATTGGGCTCGCGATCTTCTTCTTAGGTGTGATGACGTGGGTGAACGATAAACTAAAACACAGAGTTCTGAGTAATGAGGGAGTGTATAGGTTCTCAAGACATCCTCAATACCTGGGATTCATAATATGGAGTTATGGTCTCCTATCCCTAGCCAGCGTGGTTGAGGGGGGTAGAGGATGGTCCCCGCCAGCACCGGGATTGCCTTGGCTAATAGCTGTCTCAATCGTTCTCAGTATAGCGCTGATTGAGGAGATTGAGTTGAAGAGGAGGTTAGGTAGTGAGTATCTTCAATATGCGGAACGAACCCCCTTCATCATGTTAATACCTAGAGCCTTAGGTAGTGTAATCACTTATCCAGCGAAAATCCTTATAGGTAAGGAAATGCCTGAATCGCGCGCGGAGGTAGTGGTCGTGATGTGTTTCTATTTATTGATTGTGATGAGTGCCTCATTAATCGTTTCATACCTCATTATCTGAGTAGACAGTTTTTAATCGGTTTTTAGGAATTCATGTGGTGTGTGAATGAATCTAGGAAAGATCGCGAATCTAAAATACGTTGTTAGGAGTGGGTGGGTGATAAGGGGGGTTCCGAACTCGGTTGCTGAGACGGTAGCTGCTCACACTTTCGAGGTAATGTTGATTAGTATGTACTTAGCTGACGGGCTGAGAAGTGAGTGTGCCGATATCGATGTCGAGAAGGTAATGAAGATGAGTTTACTGCATGACGTCCCTGAGGTTATGGTGGGGGATGTCGTGAAGCTAGTTAAGGCGAGAGCTCCAGAACTCTTCACTAAGATTGAGTTAGAGGTTGCGCAACAACTAAACTTAAGCAAGTATGTAGACTTACTTGAGGAATTAAGTAGGGGTCATACCCTCGAAGCAAGAATAGTGAAGCTCTCAGATATATTAGCAACATATCTTCAAGGGATACGCTACCTTAAGACAGGGTATGAGGACGTAGGGGAGATAGTGTTAAACTCTAGAACCACTATAGCAGAAATGATTAATTCTTGGGCGCCTGAGGGTTGTAGGTCCCTACTAAAAAACTTGTTAAGTAATATAGACGTTACCGTATAGTCACATTATGAGGAAATTAATACGAAAACTCCACTAAGGAATTAATGAATAACTCATCCACTTCATCCACCTTATCTCCCCACCCAANCCTCTCATAGAACCTTCTGATGACCTTCAGAGTATCAATTACCTTATTCTTATTCCTCAATTCGACCACCACAACAATTGTCTAAAAGAGGTTTTTATATCTTGTCGTAATGATAAAAAGCTAAGACACGACACTAATCTCAAGCTAAACTTTAAAATCTACATGAACTAGATCAGGAATTCCTACTGTTTCTTGGTAGATTGTGGTTTATTGTCTTTCCTCGCTATCTATTTCTTAACGGTCTCCCCGAGCCTCCCTCACCGAGGTAGCTCTGCCCCGGTCGCCCAGGGCTTCACGACCCCACGGCTCTCGCCAGTTAATGTTCCTGCACCAAAGCCTTAAAACCCAGCACTACGAGGACTCACACACCAAAGACATACAAACAAAATAAACGATTAAGAAAAACTTAAACAACCCAGCTCAAAACAAAGAAACTGTGCATAAATGTTGAAAAATATAATCAACTTTTAACTACCGTAATTATTATGACGGATTTTCTAATCATTTTTCGTACTTCTCTATTAGGGTCGAGATTAGTTTATGGTGCTCTTCCTCGTTCTTAGCGAGAGATTCAGCCAGCTCTTTTAGCACGGGGTATGGTAGTTCTTGAGCGAGCTTCTTATAGTGTTCAATCATCTCGCTCTCTATTAGTAAGTGATCCTTAAGAAGTCTCACTATGATCGCCTTCTCCCTAGCAGACGGTTTCAGCTCTTCTATTTCTTTCATTACTTCACTCTCTTTTTCGAGAGCTTCTTCATAAGCTTTAAGCATGCCCTTGACTACCTCTTTATGGATTAGAGTCTCTATAGCTATCTTCTTAATGATTTTCTCAAGATCCTGCACCTCCACTCCCTGAAGTCTAAGTACTCGGATAGCGTGTAGGTAGGAACTTGTCGCGTTCTCCTCAATCTCCTGGCTTTTCTTAATTAGTTCGTGAGACATTTAAAACCACCACAGAATTATTACGTAAAAAAAGTTAATAAGTACATATGGAATTGATTGAGTTCNTAACCGCCNGGAGTCCCGTGAAATGTTGCTTCCTTCCAGACTAAATCCCATAGATCGCTCTCTGTGAAAGCTTCTCTTCGCACGATCATTTCAAGAACTTTCTTAAGTAGTGCGTGATGGTATAGCTCGTCTCTCAAGAGTGTTTCTAGGAGGAACTTAATAGCCTTATTCTCAACCCCTCTCTCCAGCGTTTCCTTCAGGTACCTGATCATTTGCTCCTCAGTTCTTATGTGGTACTCGATCTCGCTCGCAATCCTATCTAACTCAACCTCACCTATTAGAGGTCTCTCACCCTTAAGTAACTCTGTCATCGCATCATATATCATAGAGTGCTTAAGAGAATCCTGAGCTACCGCAGTCATGACTACCTTAACTACAGGGTTCTTGACGTCTTTAGCTGATTCAGCTAATTTCTTAGAATACTCTTTCTCAAGTTTACTCATGTTCTCAAATGACGCGTTACTCATACGTTCCCCCGTAAACTATATGCTCAGAAGACATTATAAACAATCGTTTCTTGGTGACTGATTCTGCATTTTAATTATCCTTCGACAAATCTTGTTAGGGGACATTAAGTGGGTTCAGGGTTCGGTGAAGCACGTGTAAGAAGGGTGCTTGATGGTGGTAGGCTATATAATTCAGTTATAGTAAGACCCCCGGTCAAGGAACTCGTTAAGTGTGTGTCAACACATCCTTTAAGAAATACCGTCGATTACGGGTTGGCGGTTAAGCAACACGAGAATTACGTGAAGATTCTTCGAGAAGAGGGTATTGCGGTTTATGAGCTACCGCGGCTTGAAGATTTTCCGGACTCAGTTTTCATACAAGATACTGCCGTTGTGAGGTCGGCTGTCAAGCGTGCCTTAATTTCCAGGTTTGGCGAGCCTAGTAGGAGAGGGGAAGAATTAAGTGTTCGAGAGTTTTTGAGTAAGATGGGTTTCGAGGTAGTGGACGTTAAGGAGCCGGCTACTTTAGAGGGCGGGGATGTTCTAGTTACTGATGTGGGCGTAATATTCGTTGGAGTTACTAGCAGGACAAACCTGTACGGGGTTGATGCTTTAAGAAATTTCTTTAAGGAGTTCAGGGTTGTCGGGGTGCCCGCAACTAAGGTGTTCCACCTACTCTCAGCAGTTAATTACGTCGGTAACAAGACTCTAGTGATAGTGCCTGAACTCGTTGATACCTCCTACTTTAATGGCTTCAGACTCGTCCGTGTGCCTTTAGAGGAGGCTTACGCGGCGAACATGCTATACCTAGGCGATAACAAAGTACTCGTCCCTGAGGGACACCCTAAGACTGTCGAGATTATGAAGAGGGAGGGTTATAAAGTTATTGAAGCAGAGATTTCCGAGTTCAGGAAATGTGATGGGGGCGTAACGTGCTTAAGTCTACCACTCTACGAGGTCTAAAACCGGCCATAAAAGTTTTTAAATCATCGCCACGTATAACTATATTGATATGTAACTCAGGTGTTACGCATGAACAGAAGAATCTTTAAGTTAGCTATAGTTCTGCTAGTAATAGTGATTGCTTTAATTGCTTTTGTGCCGCCTCAAGCAGATTTCATGCCTGAANAGAAGAGGTTCCCATACATTACCTTCCCGTTATTACCGCCTTTACTCGCGATAGCCTTAGCTATGGCTACGGGCGAGATTGTCCCGGCGCTATTTGCTGGTGTGTGGATAGGTGCTTTAATGTTTGCTGGGTATAACCCGGTGGGTGGCACGATACAGTTAATTGAGTGGTACATAGAGAACGCAACAGATCCTTGGAATGCCGCGATACTCCTCTACGACTTCGTTCTAGGAGCTTTCATGGGTCTCCTATACACGTCAGGAGCCGTTCACTCAGCCGCACGATCAATCTCCTCGAGAATCAGGAGTGCTAAGGGTGCAAGCACGGCAGCATCTCTCCTGGGCGTCGCAGTATTCTTCGATGACTACGGGAACACAGTCATAGTCGGCAACTCTATGAGACCCGTAAGCGATAGACTTAGAGTTAGCAGGGAACTCCTGAGCTACATAGTTGACTCAACCGCCGCTCCTATCGCCGGCATAGCCCTCGTGTCTTCCTGGATTGGGTATGAGGTCGGTCTTATAGGAGACTCTATAGCAACCCTGAGAGAGCAGGTTGAAGCAGGGTTAATAAGTGCTGCTCCTGAATATGAGGCGTATTATATGTGGTTAAACGCTGTTCCTTATCATTTCTACTCGATTCTAGCTATAATATTAGTGTTCCTAATAGTCCTTACTAGAAGGCATTACGGGCCAATGCTTAAAGCAGAGTGGAGGGCAGTGAAGGAAGGGAAGGTGATAAGAGACGGCGCAACCCCCTTATTACCTACTGAGGAGGTTCTGGGTGCGGAACCAACGACTAGAAAGCAGGCTTCAGGATGGCTTTTCGCGGTAGCCATGATAGTCTTAGTGTTAGTTACCTTATTAGGTATGTGGGCTACTGGCGCTGAAGAACTCAGTAGGTTCTGGGAAACGCCGTTTACTGATGCTTTAATGAACGCTGACACAGCTAAAGCACTCCTCTGGGCTGGCATGGCGACATACTTGGTCACGTTTGCTTGGGTGTTGTTAGGACGAATAATGAGTTTTAGTGAGGTAATGAAGCAGACGATCAAAGGCATGTACTTGATGGTCTTACCTAACACTATCTTGCTTCACGCGTGGAGTATTAAGTCAGCGACTGACGCAGTAGGCACCGCAGATTACGTGATTCACGGAGCGGTTGTGGCTGGGCTTTCAGTATTCCTCGTCCCGCTAATAATATACTTAGCATCAATGTTCATATCGTTCACTACAGGCACTAGCTGGGGGACTTTCGGAGTCATGATGCCTATAGCTGTGCCCATGGCTTGGCAACTAGCTCTCCTACAATACCCAGACAACCTGAATATCGCGTATTTAATTACTTTCGCCTCCATAGGAGCTGTTTTCGGCGGCGGTATCTTCGGAGATCACTGCTCACCAATAAGTGACACAACAATCATGTCATCCATGTTCTCCGCTTCAGACCACATAGATCACGTCTCAACACAACTACCTTACGCAGTTACCGCAGGATTCGTGGGTATCATACTCTACGCGTTATTAGCGGTAGGGATCACGAGCCCGTTAGTGCTCCTTCCTGTAGGAATAATACTGCTGATAGTGCTTCACAGAGTGTTGAACATTCTCTACTCTAGAAGAGCTAGACTACCGCCGGTAGTGCCTGACTACCCATGAAACAATCATTAAAACTTTTTAGTTGAAGCTGTTTATATATGTTCAGGTCTTTCTTCCCATGTGTTAGGAACCTATTTTCGCTCTGAGTGTTATTTAAATTAAAAACACCAATTTACTTCTCGAGAATTATTTGCCCTAGCTCTTCATAGGTGTTTGCGTCAAATATCTTTATTAGGCTNGAGGATATGGTGTATAATTCATTACCTACGTAAGCTATCCGCAAGCAGTACTCGTGAGGCAGTATTGTCTCAACCTTCAACTCGTTGTTACTATATCTCACCACTAGAGCTCCGCTAGATACGTAGCCTGATGAGTAGCTCGTGATAGGTAGCATGATCAGCTCTTTTTCAAGGTATATGGTTACTGCGTGGTGGTCTTGAAGTGCTTGAGACCATGCAGAGTACACTAGGACTTTCGCAATCTCACTCATGTTGGTCGGGTCCGTGACATTGAACAGAGATATCTTAAGAGACCTGTCTTCAAGACCTATACCTAATAACTTGTTACCGGGTAACGGATGTAGATATTCACTAAAACCAGGTATTTTGAGGTAACCTAATACCTCGAGGATTTTCAGGGTCTGAAATATCTATAGCGAATAAGGGATCCACTTGCCTAAACGTGACTAGGAAGAATACGTTTCCTATTAGTCTAGCTGAATATATTCTTTCCCCGCGTGCTAGGTTTCTCAAAGAACCTATTACTTCAAGACTAGTTAAGTCTACTATAAACACGTTGTTACTGACTTCCCCGGTGAAGGACANGTAGATTATGAGCCTGGGTTTCGTGTACCCGTAGGAGACTTGATCCCAGTCACCCATTACCGGAACACTCCTACTTTCGCACACATTAGCTGTGCATTCCTGAATAACTATCTCATTTGATCTCTTAGTGGTCGTCTCATATATCTGGTAAGAGGTAGGCTCGAAAGACACTATTACCGAGTAGTTGTTGTCCCGTCGTAGCGGTTATGAAGTAATTGCCTGTCTCCTCCATAGCGAACTGGTCGAGTAGGTGTCCTGAGACGTTGAATAACCCTCTCAGACTTATCGCGAGTCCCTCGACGGAAAACACGTAGAAGGTGGTCAAGTCGTGCTTATGCTCCTTGTTAATATCGTTAACGACTTTAGTAATTAGTTCCTTACGATTCTCCTCACTCATGTTTAGGAGGTAGTCCTCGATTTTCTCGCGAGCTAAATCTAATTGCCCAGCATCTATTAACTCACTTATCTTGTTCGCTATGTCTATAGGTAGGTAGTTAGTGAAGGTTCTTAATGTCAGCAGATACGCGTCTAGATAGCTAAACTCGGTTCCGCGAGCTATGTAGAGGTTATTGAGTGACATGTAGAGCCAGCTACCGCCTCCCATCATAAACGTGTATGTTGCGTAGTTTAGTTCGTCGAGATCTAGTGCCAGTATCAGTGTGTAAGCGTTAGGGATCACATCCACAACCACGAGGGTTTCTAGAGGTACAGGTTTATCGTTAACTAAAGGTACTATGAGTTCGTTGGCGAGCGTGTTAGTTACTACATACAGGTAATTACCTGAGAGCCTGGAACTCAGCATGCTGCCAGTCATTGTGATCTTGTTTAATAAGACTGGATTACTGACGTTGCTAATATCGAACACGTAGGTGTTCACGTTAGGTGTTCCAGATGGTACTACGAAGCACCTGCACTCTATTTCCGGGATTATCGGATACTTAACGTATGTTTCCGTAATAACCAACAATTTATTCTTGTATAGGAATAAACCTCGCACGTACTCATCCAACGCGAGCACGCTTGAAACCGTTTTTCCGGGCACGCTGACAATAAACACTTTACTGCCTGAAGCAACTGCTATTAACTCATTACTTACTTTAACTATGTCCGGCTCGTCAATACCCTCAACCTGAACGTTAGTCTTGGAAGTCGTGGTTGTTTGTAATGACTCTCTTAGGTCGGATACGAGTGATGCAGTTGTTATGGGCAGGGTAAGCGGCACAATCAGCGTATCTCGCACCCCATACAAGTAAGTCAGTTGATTAGCTAAGGCTCTTAAATCAATTAGAGATCTTAAGTACTGGAATAACTCCTCGTAACTACTAAACTTCCTCAAGCCTTCTAAGTTAATTAAGGAGATATTTACTTGCTGACCACCGTAGGGACTACTCAGTGGGTAGGTTGGTGTGACAGGCTTATGAGGTTCGCCGTAGATACTACTCATTATGAAGGGTAGGGATGCGCCGGCAATTAAAGACGCTATAGCTAGTAGAGCGAAGATTTCTCGCTTCATTACATCACCTCACTTAATTCCTTGTTTAAGGCTTAGATAACTCTATGGCTTGAACGTTGGTGTTCAAGTATTAGAACACTTAGTTATTCTTAAGTGAGAGTCATGTAATATACTTAGTGATATAGCTGATGGTTACTCAGGCAGAAGACTTAAGTAGGACAGCTCTCAGGATATATGTCTACCTCCTCGAATCTAAAGACCCTAAGGGTGTTAGAGATATTGCTAGAGCGCTGAACATGCCTGTGAGCAGTGTTCATTACCATCTTAAGCGATTAGAGGATTTAGAGATTATTGGTAGGAGGGGCGACGGCTACGTAGTCACTAAGACCATACATCTTGAGGGTTACGTCCTCTTAGGGAGGAGACTCATACCGAGGTTACTGATATACTCACTGTTTTTCTTAGGCGTTAGTTTGAGTCAAACATACATGATCTTAATCAACAAAACAGTAACCTCAGATAAGCTGTTATTACTGACTCTGTGTTTAACTGCTTTCATCCTCTTCCTTCTTGAAGGTCTGAACATGAGGTCTAAACTTAAAAGCTTATGATTAATGGGGAAACGCTTTAAGTGATCTTCTTACTTATGTTTCCTACTCCTCAAGTAGAGGAGGGCAACAGCTAAGATGACTGCTACTAGAGCTGCTATAACAGCCGTGGTTACGAGAGTGTTTCTAGTTCCGGGTTGCTGCGCTGTGGTGGGGGTTTGCGTGGTTCGGTTGAAGCAGTATTAGAGCAACCTCTACTAAATCGGCATCCTCATATTCTAGCAGTAACGTTTCATCACTCACGTATATTGTTGGGTTTCCAGAATACGTTAGTAGTAGGAGTTCCTCCGGTATGTGTATGACGCACTTCCCTTGAGGTCTCAATGTAAACTTAAGAACTACTTCATCAGTTACTTCAGAGTTGTTGATGACGTACGTGAACCTAACCCACTCAACACTACTTATCACGTTGATGATGGCATTATCATTTATTAAATCGACAGGTAGGGAGGCGCCGTCAGAGTCTATAGCGTAGAGAGTTGAGGCGTCGTAACCCGGTTCTAGAGGAACCTCCAAGGACTGACTTGAGACATTAGGGAAAACCAACTCAACTAATACTGACCCGTCAGCGTTTAGGTAGTAGTTAGTCATGCTCGGCCGTACCGTGACGTAGTAATCTCTAGTTGACGNGGGGTTGGTTGACAGCAAGAATAGGAGGAAGAGACCTGAAAGAACTCTTAGTTTAAGGTACGTCTTCATTCATGCTTNACCGATTAGTGTATGCGGGTGTTTCTTTTAAGTAATACCTCAAGTAATGCAACCTATAAAAGCTTTTCAGTAGGTAATTAAGTAGGGGTGCCTCTGTTAAGTAGTTGTGTTCTAGTATGTTCTTGCGTGGGTGGGTGTTATGGGTTGGAGGAAATATAATTACTGGCCTAAGACATTCATTCCTGGTCAGAGACCACCTCACGGGAGTTCAGAATGGGTTTTCAGAGGTTGTTACTGGAGGTGGCTAGCTCCTAAAATACCTGAGTTCTCGAGTAGGGAGGAGGAGGTCAGGTTTCTTGAGGAGCTCCTGTCTTTTCTTCGTCAACGCGTGAGGAAGATAGAAGAAAAGATTAATGAGTTAAGGAGCTCGAAGGGGTAGGAACGTGTTGCAACACGTTGCAACAGCATTTCATAGTATTACTAATATTAAATACCTTAGAGATCTTTAGTGAGGTGAAGACTGGGTGGAAATCGGTAAGAACAAGCTCGTGGCACTCGCTCTGTTGTTAGCTATCGGGGCCTCAGTTATCCCGGCCACGGCAGTAGTTACTGCTCAGACCACTCAGCCTGTTGAGGGGACTCGCAGAGGTCCTGAACACGCTGTGGAGGTCTTGATATCTAGGGTTGAGTTACTGATAAGTAGGATTGAAAGTTTTAGTCAGGCCTATAACATATCATTAGACGAGAACATGACCTCACTTATTAATGAAGCTAAGGATCTTTTGAACGAGGCAAAAGAACTCAAGGATACCAACTTGACTGAAGCTTTGAGTAAGGTCCTTCAGGCAGCTAGGTTAGTGACTCCGGTCTACGTCTACGTGATCCAAAACCTGCCCCCAACAGTTAAGGACGACTTCGCTGTCAGGAGGACTGAAGCTCAGTTCCGTGTGAGGGAGAGGANAGTATTATCGCTGAACGCCACGATAGGGTGGTTGGTTGAGAGAGGGGTTGAGGTCCCTGAATGGGTGTTAAGCAACATATCTAGAGCACTTGAGTTAATTAGTGAAGGGAGGCAAGCACTAGCTGAAGGCAACGTTACTAAAGCTAAGGAAATCCTTAAAGAGATCGACGACATAATTAAGGAAGTTAATAAAGCTCTCAAGACAGAATTAAGGGTTAAATGGATTAAGGCCGTATGCGCTGAGAGAACCTTAGTTGCTCTGGTAGCTCAGGTTAACGCGTTAATCCACATAGTTAACGAATCAGCTGAGTCTATAGAAGCAGGTGAGTATGAGAACGCTACGGAACACCTCAACGCAGCGTCTAGGAAAGCTGAATTCATAATAAACATAGTAATATCTTTAGAGGTATACGTAAACAATGAGTCGACCTACTACCAGATCCTTAACTTAAGCAAACAAATCGCTATAATATTGAGTAGCAGCATCGAGGATGCTAGAACTGCCCTAGAGAATGAAGACCCGGACACAGCACTCATAATACTCTCAAACGCCTTGAATGAAGTACAACCACTCTTCGATCAATTAAAGAGTCTAGCCAGATGGAAATACATCGAGTTAGAGGAGGTCAAGCAAGTAATTTTGAGAATTAGGGAACGTGTCAGGGAACGTATAAGTAGACTAATTAGAATCTATGTAGCAACGGAGATCAAACTCAGTTGGAGGGTAATGATGCTTGAACAATCATTAAACACTTTAAACATATTATATGATAGCGGGAGAATAACNTGTCAAACCTACCTAAACCTACTGAACGCGATGAAAGCATTCGTAGAGGAATTACTGAACGCGGTTCCTCAAAACATGTACATGATTAGAGCTAGACTTAACAACTTATTAAATGACATCAACACATACATAAATAACACAACTTGCTAATTTTTGATTAAAAATTAAATCAAGTGCTTCTAATTTAATTAGTTACGCAGTAGTTAGCTCCAGATCTCTTATTTATAGCTACTTTAACGATACTAACACGAGGTATGTTCATGAGTCTTGTTCGTGTTTCCGGAAACGTTCACGTTTTAGAGGGCCGTACCAATTTAGGGATAATCGCATTTGACGATGGTGAGTGCTTAGTTATTGATACGGGGATTAATAGAGATCAAGGGAGAAAGTTACTTAACTCCATTAAGAACGCGGATCTTAAGATTAGGGCCGTCATAAACACGCATTCCCACGCAGACCACATAGGCGGTAACAAAATAATCTCAGAGAGAAGCAACGTCGTATTTTACTCATCAAGTCTTGAAAAGCCTTTTATCGAGTTACCTTTAACAGAGGTCATCTACCTCTACGGTGCTTACCCTCCTGAAGCTCTAAGAAAACACTTGATTGAAGCTGAGGGGGTGTCGGTAGAGGACGTGCGTAAACTAAGTAATGAATATCCTTTCCTGAGGATTGTAGAATTACCCGGTCACAGTATCGGGATGATAGGGTTGGGAGTCGGGAACGTGTTGTTTTCTGCTGACGCGTTCTTCCCTGAAGAGATTATAGTGAAATACGGAATCCCCTATCATTTAAACGTTCAGGAAGCTGTGAAGACTCTTGAGAAACTCAATAACGAGGTTTTAAACAACTATGAGGTAGTAGTTCCTTCTCACGGGAAGATACTTAACAGGGAAGGAGCCCGGCAACTAATAAACAGTAATATCGAGGCAATAACCAATATTAGAAACATTGTTTTAAAGAACGTTAAAGGTGGTCTCCCACTAAACGAGTTGATTAAGCGTGTCTTGAGGGATCTAGAACTCACTCCTCAAACAACGATTAACTACCTTTTAATAGCCTCAGCTCTTAAATCATACGTTGCCTGGTTAATTAACGAGGGGCTCGCGGAGTTAGTGGTGTCTGACAAGGAGCTATACATTGAGGCTAAGTCTTAACGCATAACTTACCTCAAAATTAGAAGATATAACTCATGAACTCCCTTAGTAATTCTCTTTCAGGTTCTTTCCTCTCCTCGCTTAATGGTGGTCTGAGAACGGGTTCTATGGGTGCCCCTACAGACGCGAGAGCTGCCTTGACCGCGGCTATAGTGGAGGTTCCTGATTCTATTAGCTTAGAGAGCTTGAGAAGCTTCATGTAGAGACTATAAGACTTAGCTATGTCTCCTGAAAGCCAGGCATCGTAGATACTTCTGTGAAGCTTGGGAGCCAAGTTGGATAGCGCTACGACCCCCCCGTCACCCCCAATCATCAAGTTAATCAGGAAGTACTGATCCAGCCCTGAAAATACTGAGAAGTCTTTCCTGACTTCCTTAACTTCCCACACTACTTGCTTGAGGTAGATGAGGCTGTCGTGGGTTATCTTAATCCCTACTATATTACTATACTCACGAGCCAACTCCTTAACAATCTGCACGGGTAGTGAGACCCCCGTTAACGCCGGGAAATGATATATGAAGAGAGGCAGGTCCAAGGACTCAGCTATCCTGCCGTAATGTTTTTTAAGTTCCTCCGGCGTTGGTTTGAAGAAGTAAGGTGTTATGATTATACCACCATCAACCCCCACATCTTTGGCAAACTTGCCGAGCTCTAACACCTCAAGCGTGGTGTTACCGCCTATCCCCGGCAAAACCTTAGTCCTCCCATTAACAAGCTCGACCACCCTCATTATCAACTTCTTCTTCTCATCGAATGATAGACTGACTGATTCACCGGTAGTTGAGTTAGGGAAAACCCCGTCAACCCCGCCCCTAATTAAGTGATTGATTAACCACTCAACCCCCACGAAGTCTATCTCGTATTTTTTATTGAAAGGAGTTATCATAGGAGTTATTATGCCTCTGAACATAATTGAGGCCTCCTTATAATTATGCTTAAAGCAGGATTTATAAGTAGAGACGCTGTTTGGGGGCTGGGTATCTCGCCACGATAGAAGGGCTTCAGGTCAACTAATTTGTTTTTAGATTATTTTTTCTAAACCTCTTAATTTCTCTAAGGTTTCCTTACCTACGTTCAGGTCTATCTTGAGGGGGGGTTATCGTGACGCAGCCTTCCTCAAATAAGCTCACGTCGCTTCCAGGCTCTGTAACACTTCTTATTCCGGCTAGCCAGTAGTAATCCCTACCCCTAGGATCAACGCTCTTCATATACGATGCTTCCCACCTAATCTTAGTAGCTTTAGCCACGCGAATACAGTTTCTGTACCTAACTGGGATATTAACCGATAAGACGTCCACATCGTCAGGTAGTTTTCGACTAATAACGTACTCAACTATTTCCCTAGCTACTGCCATACAAGTCTTCTTGAAAGACTCTTGCTCAAAGTCGTCAAAACTCTCCACGTCAGATGAGAAAGCTATTGCGGGTATTCCCATGAGAGCGGCCTCAATAGCTATAGCAACCGTACCGCTGTAAAATATGTGTTGAAGCGATAAGTTATCGCCCACGTTAACGCCTGAGAGGACTAGGTCGGGCTTAAACTTAAGTATCTCAACAACTAAGTGTAGCGTATCTATGGGTGTTCCGTCGGTCACGTAGACGTGCCAGTTAAGCCATCTCTTCCTAACGAATCTGAGCGGCCTGTTGAAGGTTATCTCTCGTCCAGTAGCTGACCTGGGAAACTCTGTAGAAGCTATGATAACCTCACCTAAGTCCTTAACAGACTCCGCGAGAAGGTAGAGCCCGGGACTTAAATACCCGTCATCATTCGATATCAGTATCCTCACTCACATCCCTAAACATGTAGGAGCTACGAGATTAAAAACGTGTTTCGCTTGCGGTGAAGCAACAACTTGAATGTTTAAATTAAATTACTTACATAAACCTAAATTATTAGAGGTTAGGGAGCTGTTGAGGATAGTATTTCCGGTCAACGAGTTTAGAGGTCTTCAATCATTAGTAGAAGGGGAATTTAAGAACGCGCGTTTCCTAGTATTCGTCGAGTTACTTGAAGACGGGAGTGTAAGTGAGTTGAGTTACGTTGAGGTAGGGGATTATGAGTCCCCCACGTCGTTAGTGAGGAGGAAGAAGAGCGGTATAGTGATTTGCGACTCCATCGATGATTTTAGTAGGGCGTACCTGCTAGTTCTCGGTGTCGAGGTTATCCAAGGTTTCAGAGGCACTGTTGAGGAAGGACTTGAGAAATACTTGAGAGGTGAGTTAACGCCTCCTTACCCTAAAACACTTCGAGATGGCGGTGTTTAGGAAATGGATTGGAGGGGTCACCTAGGCTTTAACCTCTTCGTTACGTCCGCTCTATTCTACATGGTGGGGTTATCCGGGGTGGAAGCTAACAGGATCTTAATCATATCCTCCGTTCTTTCTTCGCTGCCAGACATAGATTTAAGACTTGAGTTACCTCACAGGAAAATAACGCATAATATCTTCTTCGGCATGGTAGTGTCTTTGGTGGCAGGTTACTTAGCTAGCTACCTGGGGTTTTAGCTTTAGGGTAGTTGCTTTCTCGTTTATAATAGCTTTCACAACACACCTACTGTGCGATCTACTAACTAAGATGCCCTTCAGACCTCTGTACCCACTCATCAAGAAACCGATGGCTTTAAAGTTTTTCAGGTCTAGCAGTAACGTGGTAAACACCTTCTTCTTGATACTAGGTATTATCGCATACTACGTGTACGTTACTAAGTATGGTTTCGTCATATAGTTTTTCTAACGAATCAAAAAATTTATTTGAGTAAAATTAGGAATATTTTTGGTGTGATTTAGTTGTTAAGAGATATAGCTTTAAGAGCTTTGAAAATGGCTGAGGTTTTGGGCGCTTCGTACGCCGAGGTAAGAACTCAGTTATTTTCTTATGAGTTAGTTACTGTGGATAACGCGGTTTTAAGAGAATTCTCGAAGACTTACAGGGTCGGGTTAGGTGTTAGGGTTCTCTACAACGGGTGTTTCGGGTTCTCATCAACTAACGATTTAAGTGAGGATGGTGTCAGGGAGGCTGTTTCCAGAGCTATCGTCGCTGCCCGGGTTTCTAAGAAGACCGAGTCTTTAGGTGTAAGAGAACCTAGTAGGGGTAGATATGTATCTTCATGGAAGATTAAACCGGAAGACGTGTCTGACGAGGCTAAAACGGAGTTAGTAATTAGAGCTAATAAGGCCGGGCTAAGCGTTGACGGGATAAAGTCTTCCGTGAGTAGGCTAGGCATCCAGCATGATTGGAGATACGTAGTGAGTTCCGACGGCGCCGAACTTGAGTATGAGTCGTACTTAATCGGAGTAGCACATCTTAGCGTAGCTGTTGAGTCAGGCTCTATGGAGAGAGTCACTAACCAAGAATCCTCGGTGTCGGGCTGGGAATTCATTGAGAGGAGGGATTGGGAGGAATTCACGCAAGGCGTTAGCAAGCTCGCTAAGGAAGCTGTTAAGGCCTCGTTACCGCCCGCAGGGAAAACACGCGTGATCGCGGATCCCGAGATGGTTGGGTTAATACTTCACGAAGCTTTCGGTCACGCGACAGAGGGCGATCTAGTGGCTTCGGGTACTTCAATACTTAAGAATAGGTTGGGTGAGGAAATAGCCTCACAGCTAGTTACGATAGTTGATGAGGGGATTGTTGAAGGAGGTTACTACGTTCCTTTCGACGATGAGGGCAATCTTAAGAAGAGGACTGTAGTAGTGGAGAGGGGAGTACTCAAATCCTTCTTGACTAACAGGGAGAGCGCAGCACGACTCAACCTACCAGTCTCAGGTAATGGAAGAGCTCAGGACTTCACTCACATGCCTATAGTGAGGCAAACAAACTTCTACATGTTGCCAGGTGATTGGGGGCTTGAGGAAATGATTAAGGAAGTTAGGGAAGGACTCTACCTAGTAGGTAAAGGGAGTAGTGGGGGTCAAGTAGATACTGGCGCAGGCACATTCACCTTCTCGGCAGGTCCTTCAAGACTCATAAAGAACGGCGAGTTAGGCGAGCTTGTTAGGGGGGTTGTCATATCAGGCTCTATACTCGAGACTCTAAGGGGTGTGGAGGCGGTAGGTAAGGACCTAAGAATAACTACATCAGCTTTTGGAGGTTGCGGTAAGGATTCGCAGATGGTGAGGGTGGGTGATGGGGGACCACATATACTGATTAAGGAGTTAATAGTCGGTGGTGGCTAAGCATGGACTTAGAGAGGATAGTTAAGAGAGCTATCGAGCTAGGTGCTTCAGAAGTCGACGTATATCTAGCTAAGACTTCCGAGACCCTACTGACTTTGTCGGACGTCATAGAAGCGTCTAAGTATACCAAGCTCTTTTCGCTAGGTATAAGAGTAGTCGTTAATAAATCCGTAGCCGTAGTCGGCACTCAAGATCTGAGTCACGAGGGCGTTGAGAAATCTTTGAAGTCCGCTATATCTATCGCTAAGGTTAGTCCTCCGGACCCTAACTGGGTTAGCATGAATATGAGAATCATGAAAACTAACGTTAGCAATCTCTTCGACGAAAATACTGCTTACGCCACGCCCGAAGACTTGAAGCAAGTAGCTACGGAGCTTCTTGACTCAGTTAGTGAGGGGTACAGAAACGCTAAGCCGGTTAGGGGAGCTGTAACAGCTAGATCTATTGAGGTTAACTACATGAGTTGTTATGGCGGTCCCCTAACCAGGGCTGAGACAGTATCAGGTCTCTACATCTATGCTCGAGTTGACGAGGGAGGCAAGACCGGGACCTTCAGCGAGCACGATGTTCAGAGGAGTTATAAGAAATTGAGAGCTAGGGACGTTGGCTATGAGGCAGGTAGGAGAGCTAGAGAATTCCTTGAGGCGGAGGGACTCCCTAACGGGGTGTACGAACTGATCCTGCTTAACCGTGTGACCGCTTCAATACTATCAGTCATGATAACTCCTGCGATCTCCGCTTTAAACGTTCAACAAGGTAGATCCCCTCTCGGTGGGAAGGTTGGGGAGGAGATACTCTCCCAGGACGTGAGCATAATAGATTTAGGGACGTCGCCAGAGGCGTTAGGTTCTAAACCTTTCGATGACGAGGGACACCCAACAAAAGATACCGTGGTTTTCGAGAGGGGTCTTCTTAAGACGTACCTATACGATACCTACACCGCATTAAAGGAAGGCAAAGAATCCACAGGCAACGCTTCAAGGACTTTCTCATCGACTCCGGTACCTCAACCACATCACCTACGCTTAATGCCCGGTAAGGCACGCTTGGACGAGTTAATCAGCGAGGTCAGGGAAGGTGTGTTAGTAATGGATACTATAGGTGAGTGGCTCTCGAACCCCGTAAGCGGGCACTTAAACGCTACTATAACACACGCTTACTTAATTCGTGAGGGGGAGTTAGTTAAGCCTGTTAAGGGTGCTGTAATTACCTCAAATCTCTATGAGTTACTTAAACACCAAGTCGAAGCNGTAGGAGGGGATTTGAGGATTGAGTACGGGATTTCAGCGCCCTCCCTAAAATTCGGGAAGGTTAGGATAGCTGGTACGTGAGGATTCATGAATTAGGAACCACAAAATATTAATTTGAGCTAGAGATAATTAAAATGCTGTGATGAGTTGAACTCCGCTGAGAGGTGATTGGGGACTCGAGCACTGAGCACACACAATCTTACAACCATGCGNGCTCAGCGGACGAGATTTAAGACTTGATNATTAATTAAAGTTTGGTGAGGATGTTAGGTGGTTAAGGTTAGGGTAACTTACATAGGGTCTCTGGCTGACGCACTTGGACTCCACTCTGAAGTGATTGAGATATCTTCAGATAACACAGTCATCACTGTAGGAGAGTTAATTAAGTTCTTAAGTTTAACGAAGCCGTTCTTCAAGACCTTCATGAGTTCTGTTCCTTTAATACATGTCTTCATAAATGATGAGGAAGCCTCGGTGAGTGATACCTTGAAGGAGGGCGATAAGGTTACGTTAATGCCGCCTTTATATGAGGGTGGCTGAACTTCGTGTTCTTTAACGTGAGGAAAAACTCTTAAAAAGGTTTTAGGGCTCCTAGATCTATTAAGGGAGTCGTAACTAGTGTGGCTGCTACTCTCGTCGATGTATGTCGCGTTTTTAGGTCTTATCGACGTAGTCATAGACTTGATAGCTGTTAGTTACTATAGGGTTGACGCAACAACCTTAGGCTTACTTGCTAGCTTGTGGATTTTCGTGTACGCGGTGGTTTCAAGACTTGCTTCTAGGGTGGCCGAGAATAAGGGGTCTAAACCCTTGATAGTAATTTCTATGCCAATAACACTAACCCTCATTGCTTTCCTATTCTCGCTCGGAAACTTCTACTGCATTATCGTATCTCAAGTACTCCACGCGTCTAGCGTTGCCCTGGTTAGGAATAGTATCTCGATAACAATACTTAATAACTTAGAGAGTGAGGACTGGAACTTCGCTAACAGACTATTCTTCCAGCTCTCTATGTTTTTCGAGGGCGTGTTCCTCTACATGACTTCCTTGCTCTCACTAGCTTTCTTGATAGACTCAGCAAGTATTTTCTCAGCCACCTTCCTCTCGGTAGGTCTCCTTCTACTCCTCCTCACGCCCTCTAGTAAATTATCGTTTTCTAGAGACCTCTTCAGGGTTGAGAAGAACATTAATTCTTCACTATCAACAGTCAGTATCCTCTCATCTATAGGTTATGAGCCCTTATACGCACCATCTAAGGCGAGAATGCTTTCAAGAATGCTAGAAACGCGGAACACCCTCTCGGTAGGTGACGTGTTAACCTCCGTTATCGGCTTTAGACTAAGTAATTCTTTCTTCTTCACACCCCTAGCCTTCATATTACTCAGAGTCTTGGGGATAAGTAGCGAATCTGTACTAGCTGTTTACGGCATTGCGAAGGTCTTAGCGTCTGTTTCCTTAAGTTTCTTCCCTAATAACATTGGGAGGGGGTTGGCTGTCACGACGTTGTTGCTAAGACTCTTAATAATGGCTTTATTCGTGAGTTCAGCCCTAACACATAGTTACGCATTAATAATAGCTTTAGCACTGACTTACTTATTCAACATAGCTTTAGACGCTAAGCTCTATTCCCTATATATAGAGGCTTCGCTAGCTAGCAATCCGTCAACATACTCTATTATGTCCGAATTCTCGAACATGATTGGATCGTTGACTTCCGGTTATTTAATAATCTTAGGAGGCTTAACCACGACTCTAACCTCCATAACGATAACTTCTTTAGTTTCTCTAAGAGCTCTCATCAAGAACAATTCTTAAGTAAGACCTTAAGGTCTTCTTTTGATTCTTGTCCCATAGAAGACAAGCGTGTTTTTATAAGCTTAACGATTGATTTCTATCTTAGTGAGTGATATGAGCGTGGATCTCTCGCTCATCTTGCCTGGCTTACAGCTAGGGGATCCTACCGAGCTCATTATCAGGTTGTTGTTTATGGTTTGGGGTCTTGCCTTACTCGTCTTAGGCCTTAAGAAGGTGGAGCCTTTATTAATGATTCCCTTAGGCATTGGGATGGTATTAGCTAATGCACCTGCCTTACACCTGGCTAAGTATGCGTGCGAAACTTTCACGACCAGCGAGTTTGTGAGCAGTGGGATAAGCGGGATTTCAGGGCTTCTTCAAGTATTTAATATTTCAACGAGTGCGGGACCTGTAATTAGGGTATGCGTTCCTGAATCCACAGCTCTCCTAGCATGGGTTTACCACTTAATCGTTAGGACCGAGATAGGGCCTATACTTATATTCGTTGGTATAGGGGCGATATCGGATTTCAGACCCTTACTCTCCTACCCTATAAGTGCTTTAATAGGTTCGGCCGCACAGCTAGGTATTACTGTCGTAACCTTAGTAGCGCTCTCCACAGGTCTCTTCACCCTGCCAGAATCTATGGCTATAGGTGTTGTTGGAGGTGCTGACGGCCCAACAACCATATATACGGCGACAAACATAGCTCCTAATATCATAGGGCCCCTAACCATAGCTGTATATAGTTACATAGCTTTAGTACCTGTTATACAGCCACCCATAGTTAGGGCTCTCGTACCTCGAAAAGTTAGGGGTATGAAGATGCCTAAGCCTAGGGAGGTATCATCAAACGAGATATTGATTTTTTGGTTTGTGGTGATCTTAGTGGTAGCTTTCTTGGTACCGGCAGCCTTGCCTTTAGTAGCTGCCTTAGCTCTAGGCAATATAGTGAAGGAGTCCGGGATTAGTGAGGTTGTAGCGAGGTATGGTAAGACTATAGCAGACCCGCTCCTAGATACAGCGACTATACTAACCATGATAGGTGTCGGGTCCACCCTATCCTACGATTTCCTAACTCAATTCGTTGAGACTCAGACAGTTGAGGCTTACCTAGCCTTCATAGCTAAAGCGTTCATTATCCTCGGTATGGGCCTAATAGCGTTCGCAGTGTCCACTGTGGGCGGCATAGCCTTCGCGTGGTTACTTAACATAGTAACGAAAGGTAAGGTAAATCCCGTTATAGGTTGTGCGGGTGTTTCCGCTGTCCCTATATCCGCTAGGGTAGCTCAGAGAGAGGCACAGTCGGTAGATCCCTCCACCTACGTGCTATTTCACGCGCTAGCGCCAAACGTCGCTGGAGTGATAGGGACAGCCATAGTTGCTGGTTACTACATATCTTACGTGAAGTACTTCCACACACCTTAAATACTAATTTACTCCGCTCTAAAACGGATCCTTCCACGCCCAGACCCCATAATGCCCCCTTAAAACCAAAGGAATTAATACTTTTAATCTGTGAAGGATTATCATATGTGTGATGTGTCATGAGTTCCCTGAAAGGAAAAGACATAGTTTCAGCTTTTGATTTTGAGAGAGGAGATCTTATTAGGTTATTTGAGCTTGCGGAGACGCTGAGAAGAGATATAGATAGCAAAGGTACTTTAGATTACGCGAGAGGGAAGGTGATGATTACCGCGTTCTTCGAGCCCAGCACGAGAACAAAAATAAGTTTTCAATTCGCTATGACTAGGTTAGGAGGTACCGTCATTGACTTTATAGAAGAAGTATCTAGTCTTAAGAAGGGGGAGACTGAGGAAGACACTATGCGTATATTAGATGGTTACGGACCTGACGTTATAGTCATAAGGCATAGCAGACCCTTCTTCCCCCACAGCGTTAAAGACTTTGTTAAGGCGCCGATAATAAGTGGTGGTGACGGGACGAACGAGCACCCGACGCAAGCTTTGCTTGACGTCTACACCATGTGGAGGGAGTTCGGTAGGGTGGACGGTCTCGTGGTCGGCATAATGGGGGACTTAAAATATGGCAGGACAATACCCTCACTCTCGTATATGCTCACAAGATTCAATGATGTAACGATTTACTATATAGCGCCGAAACAGCTTCAGGTGAGGGAGGAGGTAATTAAGAAAATTGAGGGTAAGCTTAACTACCACTTAGTCGAGAATGTTGAGGAAGTGATTGAGGAGCTTGACGTACTCTACGTTACTAGACTGCAGAAGGAAAGGTTTGAGGATCCGCAAGAATATGAGAGACTTAAGGGTTCCTACATCATCACGAGGAGTTTACTAGAGAAGCATAAGAAGATCCCGATAATAATGCACCCACTACCCAGAGTATGGGAGATAACTACAGACGTTGACACGTTACCTCAAGCCAAGTACTTTGAGCAAGCACAGAACGGCATGTACGTCAGAGCTGCACTACTCAAGGAAGTTTTAGGTGTTTAACTTCAACTTTAGTTATTAGGAGTAGCAAAGATGTCTTACAAATACTTGATAACTGTTTCCGGCGAAATCCCGCTTAAGTCTTGGCGGAGCAGACCGCGATTCTATAAAACCCTAATTAAGAATTTGAGTGAGGTTCTTCGAGAATACGGCTCCACCAGCTATAGTTTCAAGATTGTTGACGCTAAGATCTTCCTAGAATCTGATGTAGACGTATTAGAAGAGCTGAGTAAAGTCTTCGGTGTGATGAGGGTAGGTGAGGTTGATTTAATAAGTTTTAATGATTTAAAAGATCTTGTCAAGAAGGTAGGTGAACAAGTAACAAGTCTTGTCACCAACAAAAAATTTGCTGTTAGGGTTAAGAGATTCGGTACTCACGATTTCACCTCTCTTGATGTAGCTAGAGAATTAGGTACTTTCTTAAAACCGTACTCCGCTGGTGTAGATCTTGAAAATCCCGACGTCGAGATTATTTTAGAGATTAGAGATTCCGTAACATATCTTTACANGAGATTAGNTGAGGGTGTGGGTGGACTACCCATAGGTACTGAAGGCCGCGCACTCTCCCTCTTTTCAGGCGGNATAGACTCGCCCGTAGCTGCTTGGCTCACAGCTAAGAGAGGGGTCATGATTGATTTCCTACATTTCTTCATGGGTTCTCCTAGCGCGACCCGCCTAGCCTTCACAGTAGCTAGAACCCTCACTAAAAACTGGTTTTACGGACATAATCCAAGGTTCTACTTAGTCGACTTAACTCACGCCCTGGAACACATTAAAGCGAATGTTAAGTGGGAGTTTAGGCAGGTAGTTCTGAAGACGTTGATGTATTACTTAGCTTCTAAGATAGCTGGCGGGGAGTTACGACGCTGTAGTGACTGGCGAGTCTATTGGTCAAACATCAAGTCAGACGTTAGTTAACTTGAGTGCCGCGCAAATAGTGTCCGGCCTGCAACTCCCTATCTTAAGACCTCTAGTAGGTTTCGATAAAGAGGAAATAGCCAATATTGCTAGGAAGGTAGGCACCTACGAGATATCGTCTATGGTGGGCGAGCCCTGCTCGATAGCGCCNTCCCGAGTCAGAACTAAAGTAACTGTAGAGGAACTACGTGACGAATTCGCGAAGCTTCCTGAAGACCTGATAACCAAGACCCTAAGTACTCTCAAGATCCTTGAAGTCCGGACCTCTAGTCTTGAGGACGTGATACCTGATAAGAGCGTGGTCATTGATTACATACCTGAGGACGCGGTAGTCGTGGATTTGCGTGATTTAGACTCGATATCTTGAGTGGCACTATCCGAGAGCTCTGCATTACGAGAGCGTTAACTTAGAAGATCTAAGGAATAAAACACTGATTCTCTACTGTGATAGAGGGAATAGAAGCTACGTAGAAGCCTTAAAACTACGTGAGAAAGGCTTTAAAGCATACTCATTCCTCAACGGAGCTGAAGGACTGAGGAAGAACTTGACGTAACCCGAGAAACCTCGCTCTGATATTCAGGAACCCCAACGCCACAGTCCTAACACTGCAGTTAAGTATCTTACACATCTTAGCGAATACTTCTTCCACGCGCTTCTTAATCACGCTACACGAAGACATTAAATCAGCACTACAGTAAATAATAGACTCCACTAAATTATTTTCCTTAACCTTTATCTCTAAGTCTTCAACACACTGATTTCTTAGTTCGTCGGTAGCTATAATCAGCTCGGTACATGTCTTAAGTACGTCAGCTAAGTCATCACTTACAGGCTGATATACTTCATTTCTTGCCGAGGAATTTATGAGGGTACATCCCTTGTTGAGTAAGCTGACGTATTGATTAAGACCGTTGAGGAGTTCTCTGATGAGGAGATCTTGAGGAGTTTTGGTAAGCGATGATAAGACGTCTGAGTTTTTGAGACCTATTTGCAGTATCTTAGATACGTGATCCCTGGTCTGCTTATCTAGACACTTAAATAAGCCTGAGAGCTCAGCAGGGTTTAAGTACCTCAACATAATCTCGTAAGCCTTCAACACGGAGAGCTGCTCGATAGATTCTAAAGACCCTTCCCTAAGCTTTCTTACTCGATCCACGGACTCAACCCAGCTCTTCCCGTACCTGCGGATAAGGTATGCGGCAGCTACAGTTGCCGACCTCCCGTACCCCCTAGCACAGTGGGTATACACCCTGCCGCCAGAGTTTACCTTATCTAGCACCCACTCAACTATAAACACTAAGTCGAGTAATGGCGGGGACCTAAAATCAGGAACCGGGACCTCCAACACCTCAACGCCGGAGTTCCTCAGTAAACTCACATCATACTTAATTTCGTGAGGGAATGTCAAGACTACCACGTGAGTGTATTCCCTACTNAACTCGCTCAACTCACTACTATCCGGGGAAGGTCCGAAAGAAAATCCCTTATCTAAAACCACNACCCTCANTGTCTCATCACCTAATTCACTACCTCTACTTATCTTTTACGTAGACGCCCCTGATNGGTATTTTGTTATTGCATTTAGGGCATTTATAGCTATCCCCTTCTCTNAATAAGTTGAACTCAATCACTCTGTAGTTGTAGCGTGTTATGAGAGTCTTACCACACCTAGGGCACTTAGTTGACTCAAGTTCCGGGATCCCTACGTTACCTACGTAGACGTATTCTATCCCCTTCTCCTTAGCTTTATCACGTATCTCTAGTAGTTTCCTCAGGTGAGTGCTCTCCTCCCCCCACTTATGTGCTGGGTAATACCTGTTTATGTGTAGGGGGACTTCAGGTCCTAACTCATTCACGTGTTTGTTTAGGATCCAATCCACGCATTCATCGCTATCATTAGTTTTAGTGACTACTAGGTAAACCATCTCTACATGTCCTCCAGAGTCGATAACTAATTTCGCGTTCCTGAAGACTTTATTATGATCTATGTTAGGTAACGCTCTACTCATGCTAGGACACCCTTTAATGTCTATACACCATCCATCAAACCCGGCCCTCACAAGCTCGTTCAGTGCTTCTATGCTTTGATATCCGTTAGTCACTATCGTCAGGTAAAGACCCTCACGCTTAGCTAACGTAGCTACATCTATCAAGTACTCGTAGTTAATCGTCGGTTCGTTGAAACTCGCTGAAAGACCTTCATCGCCTAAAGACTTAGCTAATCTAACCAAGTACGCGGGCTCTATAAAGGGCTCATCAGCGGGGTGTCTGAAACTCAGGAAGTGATTCTGACACCAAGGACAGTAAAAATTGCAGCCGAAACCAGAGAATGTTAAAGCTGTGCTGTTGGGCCAGTAATGAAAGAGAGGCTTTATCTCTATCGGCCTGCTCTCAACAGCACTCAATTTCCCATACCCTATTGAATAAAGCTTACCGTTTAAGTTGATGTAATTCCCGCAAAGACCTTTCATGTTTTTCTTCAGAGAACATCTCCTCTCACACACTAAACACGTGACTGACTCCCCGTCACCGAGTAACTTGTATAACCTGCCCTCAATCATAGTGCCGAATCACTACTTCCAACAAGTAAGGATTATTAGGAGCTTATTAACGACTCAATAGGTTGAACCAAGGCATCATAAGCTCATCTAATATAATGGTTGTGTAAATGTTGGTTGATCAAGCTTTTAAATTTTTTAAGTCTTTCTTAAATATCGGTGTCTTGTGATGTTTGAGTTTGAGGAGTCTTTGAGGGAGGGGGTCCTTGAAGTCGCTAAGATGATGGCACTTTCCGCTAGGACGGCCCCTAAGGCTAGGGGTATAGACAATATTGAGGTCAAGATCCTTAATACTAAGGAGGAGCTAGAGCTCCTGGCTAGTAAGATGGAGGAGCTTTCAAAAGAATTCGGGGACTTCTTCCTTAGAGATGCGCAGAACGTCCGAAATAGTGTTGCGGTAGTTTTGATAGGCGGTAAGATCATAGACTTAGGACTTAAGAATCCTAGAAGTTGGGGGCTTGACGTTAGCGTAGTATGCTCTTTAGTAAATCTAGGCATAGCCGTGGGATCCGCTGTCAAAACCGCGTCACTCCATAACGTAGATAATAGAGTGATGTTCACCGCCGGGGTAGCAGCACAAGAACTAGGCTTAATCAAGGCTGACTACGTTTTCGGAATACCTCTCTCAGCCACACCTAAAAACATCTATTTTGACAGGAGATGGCCGCCGGCTAAGTAAAGACCACGTGATGAGGCGCTCCCATAAATGAGACTCGCTTCCAAGGTGTTTTTACTAGCTATTACGGCGTTCCTCATCTCATACTTTTTCATGAGCTTGTTCACAGTACCACACACTACGTTAGGGGATGAAGTAATTAAGTTTTGGTGCGGTATCCGAGGTAATTACACCTTAACCATGTGCGAGGAAATGTTGAACCACTCAAACATCTACCACCAAGTCTTATCACTCAGCCTCTTCCTTCTAGTTGTGGGTCTCACTGTAATCTCTACGAAGTTACGATACTCCGCAGCATTCCTCTCAATAGCATTGCTAGTTTTCGCTGGCGTCGTCCCACCACAGGAATTAATATCTGGTGTTGAGTGGAGACTGATCTTCTTCTTAGTAGGTAGCATGACTTTCGCATACATATTACGTAAGCTGAGAGTGTTTGAGCATATAGCGATTAAAATCCTGAGCTTGAGTGCAGGCTCGCCATATCTCTTAGTAATATTCTTGTCTCTCTTTGCCTGGTTTCTGGCTCTAGCAGTTGATGAAGTGACTAGCATAGTCTACGTGTTGATGTTGATTCTTGACATAAGGAAAATAACTAGGTATGATGTGAAGCCTTTAATAATACTCGCTGTTCTCGCCACCAATACCGGAAGTATGGCATTACCTGTGGGTAACCCTATAGGTATATATGTGTCTTATGAAGCGCAATTAACTGTTAGTGAATTCCTCAGAAGAGCACTCCCCCTCTCATTCATCACCTTATTCGTCATGATTTCGCTTACGTATCTCTTACTCAGGAATTACCTAAGGCGTCTTTCCTTAAAATTACTTAGAGAGGACGTGGAAGCAATGAGGACCAAGTTATATGCTGACCTAACCTCGCAGGAACGTAGGGTTATTAAATTCGGCATCTTCCTGCTCGTAGGCTTCTTGATAGTGATAACTTTGAACAGCCCTCTCTCCGAGCTGATATCATTGGTAGGTGGCTCTTATGTAGACCCACACTCACTCCTTTCTTTCACGCCCTACATATTCATAGTCTTATCGCTAACTCAGGTGAGGGCTGAAGAGCTAGAGATATTCATAACTAGGGGTGTTGAGTGGCCTTCCATATTATTCTTCATAGCTTTATTCATGTTGGGTTATTCGCTACTTTGGAGTGGCGTGGCATCTAAGATCGCTTACCTAAGCCTCTCGGTAGTTGCTAACGGCTCCACCGTAAATTATGGCTTCCTAAATATAATCTTCTTACTCTTAGCAACGATACTTAGCTCCATGCTCGATAACCTATCTGTCATAGTAGCAATGACTCCAGTAGCTAAGATAGTGAGTGGCCTCACAAATTCTAAGTCAATCTTTTGGGTGCTCCTCTACGGAGGCACTTTAGGCGGTAATTACACGCCGATAGGTTCTACAGCCAACATAGTAGCTCTCGGCATGTGTGATAAAGCTAGGATACGTCTAGAATGGTCCTACTGGCTCAAAATAGCTTTCTTAATAACGACATCGCAGGTAATCATATCCTTACTATGGACATACCTACTCATCTAACCTTCCAGCATCCTCAAAGCATCTTTAAGTATTTTTCATTTGAGGAAGCGTTAAGGGATCGATTAAGTCTTGAAGTATGTAACAGCTTGATTTTAGGTTGTTAGGGCTTTGACGAGTCCTGGAGGGGTATCTATAGGTCTCCCGAGCTTGTTCCCTAGCCTGTAAGACAATAACTGAATAGCTACTGCAGCCGCAATAGGCGATATTATTTTATCGGTGTGCGGCACCCTTATTAAGTCTCCAGCACCTTTCCCGTCAGAAGTTATTGTGATTACCTTGGCTTCCCTAGATAGAGCCTCCTTAGCAACCTTATTATAAAGGTCTAGCGCTGCCTCCTCAACAGGTTTTATGAGTATTATTGGATAGCCCTCCCTGACCAGAACCATGGGCCCATGCCTAACCTCCCCGAGTTGTAGTCCCTCAGCATGAACCAAGGCTGTCTCCTTGAGTTTGAGTGCTCCTTCAAGGGCTATGGGGTAGTTTATGCCGCTACTAGATACGTAGAAACTCTTCCAATTCACTAACCCGTCCGCGATCACGGAAACATTATCATCGATTACGGGCAACTCACTTGATAAGTCTTTAGCGAAATTTCTCAGCTTATCGTACAAGTTATCTAAGTCGCTCTTCCTAGTTGAGCCTGTGTGGAGTCCTGTGTATAAGGCGAGTATGGCTGAGGCAGCTAGAGTTGAGGTGAATGTCTTCGTTGCTGGCACAGCCATCTCAGGACCCGCACCGATAGGTAGGTACACGTTAGACTCTAGTGAGAGTCTTGAGCCAACCACGTTAGTGATTCCCACTANAACAGCTCCTCTCTGCTTAGCTAGCCTAACACTCTTGATAACATCGCTTGTCTCACCGCTTTGGCTTATGGCTATGATGACGGTTCCCGTGGATACGTTGTCTAACGCGTAGTACGGGAACTCAGCAGCGCTTACTACGTTAACAGGTATGTCTGAGAACTCGTTGAAGTAGTAAGCAGACACTAGGCCAGCATGTAAGCTGGTACCGGTGCCTAACACGTAAACGTTCTTAGCCCCGTAAATTATCATCGAGGCTAGCCTAAGGTATTTATCCATCAGAGTGTACGTAGTTTTTATCAGAGCCTCAGGGATTTCATAGATTTCTTTTAGCATGTAGTGTGGGTACCCGGCCTTCTCGAAGGTTCCAGGAGGGTACTTAATCCTCTTTTGTATGAATTCCTTAACCTCACCCAATGTCTTCACGTCGAAAACTCTCACACCCTCAACCCCTACCTCAGCCAGGGTATCATCCCCTAACACGAGGGCGTCCTCGGAAAGACCGTAGAGACTTGGCATATCGCTTGAGACATAATAGCACTCACCCCCTTTACCGAGCACTATAGACTGCTCGTTATTAACCACGTATATCTTATTACTACCCTCAATCAACAAAGCTACAGAGTAAATACCTCTCAACTCTCTCGCTGTTCTAGCAACCGCCTCTAAAAAATTATTACCCTCCCTTATAAAGTCTTCCACCAAGTGTGCGAAGACTTCCGTGTCAGTTCTGGAAGTAAATACATGGCCCTTCCTCTCTAACCTCTCCCTAAACTCCTCGAAGTTCTCTATGACTCCGTCGCCCACGACGGCTATCTTATTCCCGCAGTCAGTTAATGGGTGGGTATTTTCGTATACAGGTCTGCCCCTGCTGGCATATCTTACATGACCTAACGCCACGTTCGACGGGACGTTATCTAAGTCAATGTCTTTAGACGCTTCGTTGAGTGATTTAGGAGATTTACGTATTATTATCTCGCCTTGCTTACCTATGTAAGCAAGTCCAGTCCCGTCATAACCCCTGTACGTCAACCTCCTCAACCCCTCCTTAATCACCCCGGCAGGCACTTGAGAAACACATACCACGCCGAAAATCCCGCCCACACGATCACCCCCAAGACCTAATAACTTACTCGGTAATATCATTAATTATCGCTTTAGTAAGCTTAACCAGATCCTCAGTCCTCAACTCTATCAAGGTATGCGTACTACCACCCCCGCCCACTACCCTTTCATGTTTCAGGACGTCCTTATCCATATACGTTATTAGCCCGTGCCCGACCGGCGGTAAAGCACCCACAGAATATCCCGTGATCTTCTCCACTTCCCTAGCTTTAGCCATCCGCACCCTACTACCAACTACGGTAGAGAGCTTATTCAAGTCAAGTTTCTTATCACCAGGAATAATCGCTATTAATGGTTCACCACCCTCACTAATCACCACCAACGTCTTAATTATCCTCTCCGGGCTAGTGCCTAACTGCTTAGCCGCGGCCTCCACAGTCGCAGTATGCTCAGGAAACTCATGAAAACAGTGCCAGACACCCTCATTCTCGAGAAGCACCCTCAAAAACTCTTTATCACGTCGCTGAAATACCAACATCTACCCCCAACATAAGATAGAGCGAAGATTAATTAAGCGTATCATTGATTTTATTCTTCACGTCTTCACATCATTCAGTTCTTGGAAGTGTATATTTTGTATATTTTAAGTAAATATTTTAAGTAAAGTTTATAAGGTGTGATGTTTTCTTGTGTGTTGGGGGTGGTCGTGAAGAAGTACTTTGCTTTAGTTATTTTTATGCTTATTGTTGTTTCTATAGCTTCCGTTATTTCGTTACTTCCTCGCGGGGTTT
>Ga0065719_116293_pt1 | contig 31862 bp, 30 predicted proteins | sample GBSCel85sediment_FD_59106 | JGI IMG/M metagenome (GOLD analysis project Ga0065719, IMG submission 59106) | Hot spring sediment microbial communities from Great Boiling Spring, Nevada - Cellulolytic enrichment CS 85C v3 (version 3) | ecosystem: Environmental > Aquatic > Thermal springs > Hot... | reverse complement strand
GATAACAGGAGCTTCACAAGCAGATGCAGCTATATTAGTGGTATCAGCTAAAAGGGGAGAATATGAGGCAGGTATGGGTGCAGCGGGACAAACAAGAGAACATGCATTTCTAGCAAAAACGCTAGGTATAGACCAGATTATTGTAGCAATAAACAAAATGGATGATCAAACAGTGAACTACAGCAAAGAAAGGTATGAAGAAGTAAAAACCGGAGTAGGTAAATTCTTGAGAATGATAGGGTACGATATAAGCAAAATTGATTTCGTACCAATATCTGGATGGTATGGGGACAACCTAGTAACAAGAAGCGATAAAATGCCTTGGTATGATGGTCCAACACTGGTAGAAGCATTAGACAAACTAACGGAGCCACCGAGACCAATAGATAAACCGCTCAGAATACCAATACAAGACGTCTACACAATTTCAGGTGTTGGAACAGTACCGGTAGGCCGTGTCGAAACTGGAGTACTAAAGGTTGGAGATACAGTACTATTTTTACCAGCAAAGAAGACCGGTGAAGTCAGAAGTATAGAAATGCATCACCAACCACTACAAAAGGCAATACCAGGAGACAACATTGGATTCAACGTGAGGGGCGTATCAAAGGAAGATGTAAGGAGAGGATATGTATGCTGCCACACAACAAACCCAGTTAAAGTTGCAAAAGCATTTACTGGAAGAATATTCATATTATACCACCCAACAGCTATAGCCGCAGGGTATACACCAGTCCTACATATACACACAGCAACAGTAGCTGTGAGATTCGATCAATTACTAAAGAAGATAGATCCAAGATCCGGTGCAACAATAGAAGAAAACCCATCATTCTTAAAACAGGGAGATGCAGCAATAGTTAAATTCGTACCGCTAAAACCAGTATGTATGGAGAAATATGCGGAAATCCCACAGCTAGGTAGATTCGCCATAAGAGATATGGGAAGGACCATAGCTGCAGGAGTAGTAATAGACATAGAAGAAGAGAAATGAACAATGATAGCTAGCGAGATAGGTGAAGAAATTGGTTAGAAAAGCGAGAATAAAGCTTTCTAGCAACGATTACCGAAAATTGACGGAAGTATGTGAAGAAATAAAGAGGATTGCTAAAACCACAGGGGTAAGGATTGCCGGACCAATACCACTACCAACAAAAAGACTAGTGATACCGGTAATGAGAACCCCCTGTGGAGATGGAACAAAGACATGGGATAAATATGAAATGAGAATACATAAAAGGATAATAGACATAGATGCTGATGAAAGAACAATGCGCCAAATAATGAGAATAAGAGTTCCACCGGAAGTTAAAATAGAGATCGAACTAACATAGGTTTAAGGAAACAATACCCATACAATTCTTTTTTAAATTTAAATAATTTCTCAGCATTCTTAACATTGATAAAGGTATTATAACGCCGGGGGCGGGATTCGAACCCGCGCGGCCTCAAAGGCCATCGGCTCTTCGCGAAAACTTAGCAAGCCGACGCCCTAACCAGGCTAGGCGACCCCGGCCTGAATATACCCAAATATAGCTTTAAGAAAAGTTTCTTTTATCTGTTTCCTTCAATTATGTGAGGATACATGTATAAAGTCATTGATTTATTCTGTGGTTGCGGAGGATTTGCAAGAGGGTTCATGGAGGAAAGATTTGAGATACTATTAGGGATAGACATAGACATAAATTCACTAAATACATATTCCAGAAACATAAAAGGAGCTATTACATGGAAAAAGGATTTAAGGGAAGTACATTCAAAAGACATCATAAATGTTGTTGGCTCAAGCCCAGACGTGATTATAGGAAGCCCCCCATGCGAACCATTTACGCCAGTTAACTATAAAAGAATGAAAAATGAACTCGACAGACTATATTTGGATGAGATAGGAGGATTAACATTACATTTCATACGTATTGTTGGAGATTTAAAACCTAAAATTTTTGTAATGGAAAATGTCCCACAAATAATTGAAGGGGAATTGAAATGGGCATTAAAATGGGAATTTAATAGAGTTGGATACAAAAGAGTATATTTCAATATACTCAAAGCAGAAGACTCACAAACACCATCAATTAGAAGACGAATTTTCATATCAAACATACCAATCAAAATTAAACGTGAAGGTAGGAGAATAAACGTAGAAGAAGCATTAAAAGGTTTACCAAACCCAGAGGGAATAATAGACTACCCAAATCACGAAATAACACCATTAACTGAAAAAAAGATTAAAAAGATTGCTAAGCTAAGATGGGGGGACGCTTTAATATTATTTAAGGGAGCTGATGGAAAAATATATAGAAATATGATTAGACTACATCCAAAGCGGCTTGCACCAACAGTTATGGGAGGATCAAGATTTATACACCCATATGAAAATAGATTACTAACTGTTAGAGAGCAGGCGAGACTCATGGGGTTCCCAGACACACATATATTTTACGGTCCAAGAGAAGTTCAATACAACCAAATTGGAGAAGCAGTCCCTCCAACATTATCTAGGACAATTGCAAAACATATTAAAAAAGTACTAGACGAGGGGATGGTAGATGTGTGAAGAAAAGAGGAATCTAGTAATGACAATACATAACGTAAGTTCTCAACAAAGATTGATTGAACTGGCAAAAGTATTCTATGGATTAGGGTACGTGAATCTAGTAGTATCTAAAGCTACTGGAGCCGCAGCCCAAATAGGGATACCAGAAGTACAGAAAATATCACTAAAAACTGGAGGAAGACTCATAATAACTGCAGACCTAGAAGACGCAATAGAACTGATAAAACCAAACACAATAATCCTATTAACACAAAAAGCTTATGGAAAAACTGCATATAAACCTGAAGAAATAGCAATGGAACTCAGCAAAGGACTAACTGTGATGATGGTTATTGGAGGATTAGAACCTGGATTAACATCAAGAGACCTATCTTTAGGCGAACCCACATACATACAAGGTATAGAAGGAGAACTAGGACCCGTTGGATTGGCAACCATAGCCCTATATGAATTAAAGAAACACCTAGAAAAATCGTAACTGTTCCAACGCAAAGTTGTAGATAATTTAAACTTTAAAATATCTTCAAAATCTTATTCACATAATAACATAACTTGCATACATCCTTAATTATGAGAACATCATAAATTATTTCATTCCTAACAAACTAGAAATCTATACTTCCACGATCACTCATAATAGCGGCAGCCTCGCTTAAAGTGGTATTCATCATAGTAAAAGTTGACTCTCTTAATTGTTACGAAGAATCTCCCCAATTATTGGATTGATTGTATATTTCTCACTTACCCTTTCTGATTACAGTATTTATTTCATTGATGTCTTGTAAACTTATTGGGCTAAATATAGTTGAGGGAAAAGTGAATGTAATTACCCGAGACCACCTTCCCAAAAAGCTACTGCAATGGACTGTTATTTCATTAAAGTCTTAGTATATTTATACCAAAGGATGCATTAAAATGAATCTAATACAATAGGGTTTAGGTATAGTGAGTATGTGAAATAAGTACCTAGGTAGAATAAATGCTAAGGTTGTGTCAGAAGAAGAGATAGGAATGCTTTTTATTTATACATCTTCATGGTGATCAATTTAACTTGATGTGAGTTTTATATGATTTATTGAAATATCTGTGATCCCCATTTAAATGGGACCTTCAACATTGTACAAAAACCAGTGTATAAACGAAGGCTACATCATTTACTTAAATTAAAAGTGCTTCCATTTTTATTAGTGGGCGGGCTGGGATTTGAACCCAGGACCACCGCCGTGTCAGGGCGGTATCCTAACCAGCTAGACGACCCGCCCTCTGATATCTACATAAAAACTTAAAATTAAATAAACCTTTTTCCATTAATATCGCTTTTCATACCAAGACTGAAGTTCAAAACTTTATATTCCATAATGTAGTTTCTATTATTGAGCATTATTGGGCCGGTAGCTCAGCCTGGAAGAGCACCCGCCTCGCACGCGGGGGGTCGCGGGTTCAAATCCCGCCCGGTCCACTACAATTAAACAATCTTCGAAATGAATAGAGTGATATATGGATTAAGAGTCTTGAAAGAGGAGTCCCATAACTGCTGAAACTGCTTAAAAGAAGACTTAGCAAGTTATATGAGCTTTTAAATATTACACCTAAGTATGGTTGAAAAGTTAGGAAATATTCGGTTGGTTTTCAGGATAGGCTTGAGGATAGGGGGTAAGGATCCAGGATATGCAGCCGACCTATTGAAAGTTGTTAAATTATGTTCACTAAGAATTAAAGTTGCAATTTCTTTAATGGCTTTCTCTGGCTTAAATTCCAAAATATAGAAAACCATGATGGAAGTGATGTATTAATGCTTAGGGATTGTCTAGGCTGAAAATAGAGGGTAAAGAAGGTTGTTAAACGGGTTTATGAGGAGCAAGACTTTGAAAACCACTAATAGAAACAGTTATATGGCGATTATATAAAAAATGCCAATATACCATGGGTTAAAGTTTTATTTATCATTTAATTGCATGGGCTCGTCCACTAAGCTTGAATTTAATAGATTCACAAAATATGGGTTTTGAAAAAGATGTATGGTGCAACAGCAACTATGAATGGTATTCATAGTTAACGGATCCTCATAAACATTAAAAGATTTTCTAGGTGGTATTCATTGACGTCTATATTTTCTTGCCTGGATTCATAATATTGTATGGGTCTAGAGTCTGCTTTATCAATGATAGTAATTTTAACGTATTTGCATCTATTTCTAGGGATAGATACTGTTTTTTAGTTATACCGATGCCATGTTCTCCGCTTAAAGCACCATTATTTTTTACCGCTATTTTGAATATGTTTTCCTTAATCTTTTCTATCTCAGGGGTTAGGGATTTTTCTTTTGGAACTAGTATACTTGGATGTAAATGTCCATCACCAACATGCCCAAAAACAGCGATGTTTACATTGAATTTGCTGCCTAATGATTTTATTTCCTTAATCGTTTCTGGAAGGAAAGATACTGGTACAATTATGTCTTCATCCAGTCTACCGCCATAAACTTTTTCAAGGGATTCTCCGGCGAGCTTCCTTTTGCTCCACATTTCATCAGCATTATAATACACATGAACATTTTCATCAGATATTCCAAGGTTTTTTAAGTAGGATGATAGGACTTCAAGTTTATTATCCATGTCATTACTGGAGAAAGCTTCCACTTCAAGTAATATCACTGCATCTGATTCTGGGAACCCAGCGTTATACGCTTTGTTTATGGCAGCTATAGTTATATCATCCATTAACTCTATTGCGGAAATATCTATGCTTAGTTTTGTTAGTGCAACTATAATTTCACATGCTTTCTCCAAATTATTGTTGGATATGGATATACCAATCCTATATTGTGGTTTAGGGGCAACCCTCAATAATGCTTTAGTTATTATCCCAAGGGTTCCTTCACTACCAACAATGAGCGATACTAGGTTATATGCGGATACCCATTTCTTCGTTCTTGAACCAATCCACACCTTACCAACGGATGAGGTTATGACCTCCAATCCTAAAACCCAATTTCTAATACTACCATACTTATAGCTACGAGGCCCTGCTGCGTTTTCGGCAAGCATTCCACCTATAGTACATTGATCTCCAGTTGCAGGGTTTGGAGGGAGAAATAGGTTGTATTTAGATAGAAAAGCATTTAAATTTTCATATATAATTCCAGGTTCCACTAAAACCTGCAAATTATCTAGATCAAAATTTAAAATCCTATTCATCCTTTTAAAATCCACAATTATTCCACCGAATATTGGAACACTGCCACCACTAAGTGAAGTTCCGCCACCTCTGGGAATTAATGGAATTCTAAATTCCTTTGCTACTTCAACCAGTTTTTCCACCTCTTCAGAAGTTTCAGGTATTACTGCAAGGGATGGTTTACCTTTAATGTATGATTGATCCTCCTCGTATTGTTTTAATATTTCCTCATCAGTTATAACTCTATCCCCAAATATGCTTCTTAACTTAGATAAACATGCTTCACTAATACCACCCATAACGTTACACCTACTTACAATACTGTAATGTCAAAATTTAACTTAATTATTGTTCGGTGGGTAATGTTATCTCTCCCATTGACATCGTAAATTAAAAACAATTTAAATTTGGGCCCGGTGGGATTTGAACCCACGACCCCCCGGTTATCAGCCGAGTGCTCTAACCAGGCTGAGCTACGGGCCCATGCAAACAATATATCTATCTACAAAAATTTAAGGTTTCATCTCATAATAAATTCTTTTTGGATAAGGATGTATTATGAGGAGTACATTGAGAAGACTTTGAAAGCTGGTGAAATTGTTAATAGAATCTTAAAAGAGCTACCAAGAATAGTGAAACCAGGAGTAAAAGTCTTGGATATATGCGAAAAAATAGAGAATTTGATAATTGAAGGAGGGGGAAAACCAGCTTTCCCATGCAACATATCCATAAATAATATAGCGGCTCATTACACCGCATTCCCAGGGGATAAATCAATAATTCCGGATAACGCGGTGGTTAAGGTTGATATAGGAGCTCATGTTGATGGATACATAGTAGATGCAGCAACAACAATATCATTCAATAGCAAATATGATGACATGGTTGAGGCAAATAGAATGGCTTTGAAAAATGCATTAAAAGTGATTAAACCAGGGGTGAAAGTAAGTAAAATATCAAAGGAGATCGAGAGAACTATTATTGGATTTGGATATAAACCAATAAGCAATCTAACTGGGCATATGCTTAAAAGGTATATATTGCATGGCGGTAAAAATATACCAAATGTTTATGGGGAATATCCATGGATTATGGAAGAAGGAGAGATATATGCTATTGAACCATTCGCTACTGATGGTGTAGGTAGCGTTACTGAAATGCAACAAGCATACATATATTCTTTGGCAAAAGTACATTCTGGAAGAACGAAACTAGAAAAGGAGTTATTGAAGTACATTTATGACAACTTTAAGATATTACCATTCTGTGAGAGATGGTTGAAGAATTTTTATGTAAATCATGAAACTATAGGGGCAATTATTAATAGGTTAGTTGAAAATGGGGCATTGCACAGTTATCCAGTTTTGAGGGAAATTAAAAATGGTATTGTAACTCAATTTGAGACAACCATAATAGTTTCAAGAGATGGACCTATCATAACTACAGAGATATGATTACTACCATAATTACCATAATTTCCATAAGAGGCCATCCATATATTCGTTGAGAGAACGAATAGTCATATATTCCACTTGCTTCATAGCCTTAACAAGTGCTTCCGTCAATTCAATAGTGGTTATTAGTGGGATATTGAACTCTGCAGCAATACGTCTAAGCTTATACTCATCATGATGTATTTTATCATGGCCCACTTTATAGTGGGAGTTGTTTTTAGGACATATGTTTATTACAATGTCTACCATCCTCTTTCTAATAGCATCTATTGGGGTGATTTCCTCATTAAAAACCATAATCTTATCGGAGAACATGTGTTGACTATTGAAGTAAACATTAAACAGTTCAAATGTATGTTTAGTGAAATATACCCTAAATCCCATGCTTATCAGATCGTGAACAACTTTTTTAATTTCATTTATCTTTGTGTTATCACTAACACTTAACAAAACTGCACCATTTCTGATCGGCAAGTTCAGTTCTGCCGCATGGAGAGCTTTCAATAATGCGTCAGCGAAGTTCTCACCCATACATGCTACTTCACCTGTACTCTTCATTTCCACTCCAAGCATAGGATCCGCACCAGATAATCTCATAAAACTGAATTGAGGAACTTTAACACTCACATGAGGTATTGGGGGTAATTCAAATACTCCGATATTTCTAAATTTTCTGCCTAAAATTGCCATTGCTGCTAAATCTATCAAACTCACACCAATGGTTTTACTTGTATATGGAAATGACCTTGAAGCTCTTAAGTTACATTCAATAACATAAACAACATCGTTCTTCACCAAAAACTGAATGTTAAAAGGCCCAACTATCTTAAGCCTTCTAGCTATTTTACTTGAGTAATCTCTAATAACATCTATGATTTGTGGTGTTAAGGTTTGGGGAGGTATACACATAGTTGCATCACCACTATGTATTCCAGCCTCCTCCACATGTTCAATAATGGCGCCTATAATGACGTCTTCACCATCAGAAACACCATCAACTTCTACTTCCTTAGCTCCATCGATAAATTTTGAAATCACCACAGGATGTTCGGGAGAGACTCTAGCGGCAAGGGATAGATACTCTTCTAGTTCCTTCTCATCATAGGCTACACGCATACTTGAGCCGGATAAAACATAACTTGGCCTTATAATTACAGGGTAACCGATCTTAGAAGCAAATAATTTTGCTTCGCTAATTGTTTTAAAAGAGCCCCAAGCAGGTTGAAGTATTTGTAATTCGTCCAGTATAGAGCTAAATTTAGCTCTATCCTCAGCCATATCGATACTTATCGGTGAAGTCCCAAGAATATTAACGCCATTCATACTTAATTTCAAGGCAAGATTATTAGGTATTTGACCACCTACAGAAACTATTACCCCAAGAGGTTTCTCAAATTCATAAATATCCAAAATCCTCTCTAGACTCAATTCCTCAAAATAAAGCCTATCTGAAACGTCATAATCCGTTGAAACTGTTTCGGGATTATAATTGATTAATATAACCTCCTTAATGCCATACTTCTTTAACGCCCAAACCATGTTTACTGCACACCAATCAAATTCAACACTAGAACCTATTCTAAACACACCTGAACCCAAAACTATAATCTTACTACCTTCAGACATATCGTTGGGTGTTACGTCATTTTCATCGCCACAATACGTTAAATATAGGTAATTGGTTTTTGCAGGCCATTCAGCAGCTAAAGTATCTATCTGCTTTACACAAGGAAGTATTCTGAACTTTTTCCTTAACATTCGCACATCATCTTCCGTAAGTCCCAAGCATAATGCTATTTGTTTATCTGAAAAACCAAGTTGCTTCGCCTTTCTTATCAATATCTCAATATTTTTACTATTTACATCCGCATTACGAAGCTTACTCTCCATATCCACGATGTTCTTGATCTTGTGTAAGAAGAAAGGATCTATACCGCTAAGCTCATATATTCTTTCAATACTCACACCAAGTTTTATAGCCTTAACTATCTTGAAGATTCTATCATCCCTTGGATGGGAAATAGCATATAGAATATCTTCAAGCGACTCACACTCATTTTCATCATGATTACACACTAAACCATTTTTTCCAAGATCCAGCATTCTAATGGCTTTTTGTAATGCTTCTTCAAAACATCTTCCAATGGCCATAACCTCTCCCACAGATTTCATTTGAGTACCTAGACCTCGATCTACACCAACAAACTTTTGGAAATCCCATCTTGGAAATTTAACAACCACATAATCTAGTGCTGGTTCAAAACATGCCGTCGTAACTTTCGTAACTTTATTCATGAGTTCTGGCAATAGGTAGCCTATTGACAATTTAGCAGATATATATGCAAGTGGATATCCAGTAGCTTTACTAGCCAAAGCGGAGCTTCTTGACATACGTGCATTAACCTCTATAACCCTAAATTCTTCAGAAGTTGGGTTTAAAGCCCATTGAATATTACATTCACCAACTATCCCTAAACTTTGAACGACCTTAATCGATGCAGATCTTAGAATATTATATTCACGATTAGTCAGAGTTTGTGATGGCGCAACGACAATAGAATCTCCGGTATGTATCCCCATCGGATCCACATTTTCCATACAACAAACAGCAATACAGTTATTCGCATAATCACGCATCATCTCGAACTCTATCTCTTTCCAATGCCTCAAATACTCTTCCACAAGAACTTGAGAGATAGCACTTTGAGCTAATGCACGTTCAACAATCTCAATCAATTCCGAGTCATTATAAGCTACTCCAGAACCTTTACCGCCAAGAGTATATGCAACCCTTACCACAACAGGGTAACCTATGTCCCTAGCTGCCTTCAATGCTTCTTCAACAGAAGTTGTAGAGAAACTTTTAGGTACGGGGATTCCTGCATTTATCATTGCATTTTTAAATAGCTCCCTATCCTCAGTTTTCTCTATGGCATCTATAGGTGTACCCAATACTCTAACATTATATTTATCGAGAACCCCCATTTTAGATAACTGCACACCACAATTTAGCGCTGTCTGACCACCAAAGCCAAGTAAAATACCATCAGGCTTTTCTCTCTTAATAACCTCCTCAACATAAAAAGGAGTTACAGGTAAAAGGTATATTTTATCTGCGAGTTTTGGGTCTGTCTGTATCGTTGCAATATTTGGATTCACAAGTATGGTCTCGATACCCTCTTCTCTCAATGCTTTTAAACATTGACTACCAGAATAATCAAACTCAGCTGCCTCACCAATCTTTATAGCCCCGCTACCCAATATCAGCACTTTTCGAATACCATCAAGTTTAGGCATGAAGTTCACCTCAACATACCTATAAATACATCAAAAAGGAAGCATGTATCCAAAGGACCTGGAGAACCTTCAGGGTGCCACTGAACAGAAAAAGCGTCTTTCTCTACATGCTTTAATCCTTCAACAGTTCCATCATTAGCATTCACATACCAAACTTTTAATTTAGTATCTTTCAATGATGAAGCATCCACAGCAAATCCATGATTTTGAGAAGTTATAAAGCAAGTATTGTTTTCAACATTTAATACTGGTTGGTTCTGAGATCTATGGCCATACTTCAATTTATACGTTGAACCACCCAAAGCTAAAGCGAGTATTTGATTTCCAAGACAAATCCCAAAAGTTGGAATACCGCTATCAACGATCTCCCTTACAGTTGTGATAGTTTCAGTTAGCAACGCTGGATCGCCAGGACCATTGCTTATCAAAACACCATGAGGTCTATAAGATAGAATATCTTCAAATGAGAAGTTATATGGAACTCTAATAACATTAACTCCCCTTCTCAAAAGATTGCGGATTATACTTAGCTTTACTCCACAATCTATTACAACAACATTCTTGTCGCTACCAATATAGTAAGGTATAGGCTCTTTAATGGAAACCTTCTCAACAAGATTAATTTCAATCGGATTGGTTGAACACTTCAATTCTTCAAATAGTTTTTCAGGATTAATAGATACATGTTCATCAAATACGTAAAGTAAACCCATCATAACACCCTTAGACCTCAATTTCTTAGTAATACTCCTAGTATCAACACCAAAAATGCCTGGAACACCGTTTTCAAGCAACCACTCATTAAAAGATTTAGAAGAAGACCAATGTGAAGGCATAGTACATAAATCACTAATAACAACCCCAGAAACTTTTATACCAAAAGACTCGAAGTGTAAGGGTATATTAAACTCGTCAACCAAGCCTAACGATGGGACACCATAATTGCCGATCAATGGATATGTAAATAATAGAATTTGACCCACATATGAAGGATCAGTTAAAGCTTCAGTATATCCAACCATAGAAGTTGAAAAAACAACTTCACCTACAACCTTACCAAGAGAGCCAAAACCATAACCAGTATAAATGGAGCCATCCTCAAGAATCAACATAGCCCTCTTAGATACAGTCTCAGCCATCGAAATCGTTTCAGCCTCCAGAAACTTGAACAAAAAAATACTTTAAATCTTATGTTACAATCGTAACAATCCATAAGAAAACTTAACAAAACAATGGCATCTTCATTATTAGCAAGATTAGTATTTTTGAAACAAAATAGGGAATAGAACATAAGAGTCTATGGAATATGTGAAAATTAAAGATTCTTAGAATGAGATCATACCCTCAATTGCAAATACGTTTCACTGTTATTATATAATCAATATCAATTCTAAATTCAATGAAAAGATATAAAAATAGTAAAATGACTTCTAAAATCATATACATTCAAGTAAAATTACTAAATAAATTAAATAAAATAAATTTTTTATAATATAATGGAGCCTCGGGCGGGATTTGAACCCGCGACCTACGCCTTACCAAGGCGCCGCTCTAACCAGGCTGAGCTACCGAGGCATTACCCATTATAGATTAAAAATCATTAAATATTCTTTAAGTTTTTGCTGGAATGGCGGCAGCATGCTGTGCTACTTTTTTATAAGATCCATGAAATTAGCACAGCTAATACAGACTTGCATACCCTCCCTCTCTGTTGTACAGTTTTTACATACATTCTTGAAACACATTTCGCACTTGTACACTTCATTAACCTTAGCCCCGCATATTGGACATGTGTACAAAGCACATTTCACCTTTAAAATAATATTGTAAAAAATACTATTTATTCTTTGTTAAAGCCATTTAGCTGTTAAATCATCCTTAAACGTTTTTACCTTGATACCTTTAGAGGGGAAAGTTGGTTGACAATGGGTGAATTCTAAAATGGATACTGGCATTTCAATGTTAAAGTTAATTAAAACTTTTGGATGAATTTCACCTATTAAACCAATGCATTTATCTTTAACTTTCACTATGGCAACTCTGCCACTTATAAATGATGGATGATTATACTGTTCTAGGGATACTTCAACCCCGAGTCCATCCATTAATGACACTAAAACTTCCTTAGCATCAGTAAATGAAGCTTTTGAATATGATATGGCTACAGCTGTATTTCTCTGGACGTAGATATCCTCTTCCAACGGTATTGCTACGTATCCTATTTCAAATATTTTCTGGGGATAAGCAGAATGTTTATTTTGTGAAAGGAAACGCAATAAATTTGGAGTTATCCAAAATCTATAACAATTGTATTCTTCACTAATTGGATTGACCAATTTTAATACGTTTGCATTATTTATATTCATTAGAGTCGTTTGGCTAGCAATACTTGTTAGTGTGAAAGTCATCACCTCTTGGAATCCCATTCCAATGAGCAGCTCTCTAATCTTTCCCTCCAAAACTTCGATTAATGATGGTTTTCCAACAGTCATTATTGATGGAAGTTCAGGAGTTATGTTTTCATATCCATAAGATATCAGCATATCCTCAATGATATCAACTGGATGAAGGACGTCAACTCTATAGGGGGGTATAATGACGTCAACTTCTGTATAGTTCACCACTCTAATTCCGTAACCCATTCTCTTTAAAAGTATTAAAGCTTCATCTAAACTGATTTTTACACCTATAAGTCTGTTAAACATTTCAATATTGATACGCATTTGTTTAGGTGTTAAATTGGGGGTTATTTTACTAAAATTAGGGTATTTAATGGCAACCTTCTCTAAGATACCGCCTCTCTCAAGAATATTACATACAAGTACGTTTAATGTTTGTTCAACAGATTTTTCGTCAATCCCAGTCAATTCTATAAATAAATTTCTTGTGGATTCATTAACTCTAGTGCGCTCTCCATTTATTATAGGGGGGAAACTGAAAATTCCTTTTTTATCAATGTATACTGGGTAAGCCTCTTTTACAAGTGTGGAGTAAGCTTTACCCTTAGGATGTTTTACCAAAATTTCCTTGAGAGACATTTCTTCATACATATCCAGTGGAATCATCTTCTCATCTCCATCTACTTCAGTATATATTATTGGTGGCACTATTTTGTCGTAATCATGTATTCCTATAGCAACTTTCCTTCTATTTCTACCAAGAGTTATGTGTAAAGCTTCTTGCATGTTCATTAAACTCTTTATGAAATCATTATCAATAGTTAAGTTTCTAATGATTGCACATGCTATGTATGGACGTGTTTTCGCATCTTTAACGTACACTTCTATGCGAGGCTCGTCTGAATATAAAGAACCATGTGTAGTGCGGTTTAATTCAACTCCGAAGAAGTTTCTTACAGCTCTGGATAATCCTTCAACACTTAAGAGATCAGGGCGATCAGGTTCAAGTTCAACTATTATTTCTTCTCCCTTAATGCTTTTAATTTCCCCTTTAAATTGTCGTATAGCATAAAATATCTTCTCAACACTTTCTATACGGGTAAATCTCATTAAGTCATTTATATTAAAACTTAGAGTGGGCACGTCTAGACCCCCCATAATGATGGGATCTTCTTTGATCTTAACCAGTCTAAATCATTGGAGAAAAGTAGTCTTATATCTTCTATTCCAAGAGCTACCATAGCCAATCTATCTATTCCAAGTCCCCAAGCAAGAACTGTAGCTTTTATTCCAAGTGGATATGTAACTTCAGGTCTGAAAATACCTGCAGGTAAGGCTTCAATCCAACCCAATTTATCATGTTTAATATATCCAACGACGCTTGGTTCTGTAAATGGAAAGTATGCTGGCTGGAATTTAACTTCCTTTATACCGAAAGCTTCTGCAATGGTCTTTAAAAAGCCTAGTAGGTGTTTAAAATTGACGTCATATGACACCACAATCCCCTCGCATTGATTAAACTCCATTAAATGAGTAGCATCGATTTTATCAGGCCTATAATTCCTATCTATTGTAAATATCTTTTTTGGCAAATCTTCATCACTTAACTGAGATAAGCAACGCACTGACAATGCTGTGGTTTGACTTCTCAATATACGTTTTAAAGCAAGTTCAGGATCCCAGTAACCCCAACCCTTCGAACCCGTTTCCCAACCATTTTCATGAGTAGCTTTAACATGCTCCCATATTTCTCTACTGCAAACTTTATCTAAGGTCATTTGCCTATAATCAACATAAAATACATCATGTATATCCCTTGCAGGATGATCTGAAGGCATGAAAAGGGCGTCCGCATTCCAGAAGTTAACTTCTATTGGTGGACTAATAACTTCTTCAAACCCTAATCCTATAAGTACTTCTCGAATTTCGTCTATTATTTCTCTATATGGATGTTTCTTTCCAAAAATAAGCTTCTTTACAGGGGCAGAAACGTCATAAGGTCTAAAGTAGAGATTAGACCACTCACCGGAGACTATAATGTCTCTTGTAAGCTCATTGACAATTTTAATGTTTTTAATGTCTAATGTGTTACGAATCGAAAAAAGTTCTTTAATAATGTTTAAAGCCTTTAGACCTATTTGAGTTAATGAAGCTTTGACTTCTTTTACAATCCTATCTTTAATTATCCTCCCTCTTTTCTTTAAAGATTCCAGTAGATTCAGATCTTCCTTAAGGAGGGGGGAGCCGCTCTTAATTTTATTTAATAGGACATATGGAGGATAATTACTTATGAGGTCAGTAACATTTTCAATGTTTAATTTTATAATTCTCGTTTCATTCACTTTTTCAATAGAAACCCAACCTAATCTGATAGCCCAGCTCAAGCCTATCTTTAATTCAGCCTCACTTAATTGAAGATCTTCAATTAAAGACATGCCACCACGTTCACTTAACTTTTTAATAACCCTTTGTTCTGGGAATAGTTCTTTTAAGTAGTTTTCCCCTTCCACATCTAACTCATATATAGATATGTAACTCTCATCTACTGATATGAGGTTCTTCTCCTTTAAAGACTCAAAAGCCCATAATACTGAATCCACCGACAAACCAGTTTTCTCAGAAACATCTTTTACTGTATGAAAATTCTCTAGGGCTATCAAAACTTTTATTTCAATTGGATGAAGCATCCATATGATTTTTTGAAGATCTAATGGAATTGGAGTTCCATCAGCCTCTCCCACACTACACATTTTAATCCTCCTTTTATATATTTATTCATTACCCATATTCCTAGTTTATAAGGTTTGGGTACAATAAATTAAACACAAAATATTAAACACAAAATAATTTTAAATAATAACTTACCAGAGAGGTTATATCATGGAGATAAAAGGGATATATGTACCGCATGTCACACCTTTCAAACATGATGGAGAAATAGATAGGGAATCGCTAAAAAGATGTATAGAATTCTGGATTAATAGCGGAGTTAACGGTCTTGTAACATTAGGTAGTAATGGAGAATTCCCATACTTAACTTATGAAGAAAGGATATCAGTAGTGAAGGATGTAATTGATTATGTTAATGGGAGAGTGAAGATTATAGTGGGGACAGGAGCGCCAAGTACGTATGAAACGATAAAATTTTCTAAAGACATTTTAGATATAGGAGGAGTCGACGCATTAATAATAGTCACACCATATTATTTCCCCCTATCATCAAATGAACTAATAGCCCATTACTCAGAAGTTCTAAGTAAAGTGGATGCACCAATACTGCTATATGACGTACCAAAATTTACTGGATATAGCATGGATGTAAGCGTAGTGGAAAAGCTAGTGAAAGAGCATAGCAATATCGTGGGTATAAAAGACAGTACCGGAAACATGTTTCACATATCAGAAACTATAAGAACTGTGGGAGACAAAATTAGTGTACTTTCTGGAACTGCTGAATTCATATTACCAACATTGATACTTGGAGGGAAAGGAGCAATAGTAGCTGTGGCAAATTTCATACCAGAACTCACTGTGAAACTCTACAATGACTTTCTCGAGAAAAAATATGAAGAAGCCGCAAAAAGCCAATTGAAAATAAATGCAATATGGTACGCTTTAAGGAAATTTAACCAACTTTCAGCAGTAAAAGCCTGTATGAATATAAGAAATATTAATGCAGGATATCCAAGAAAACCCTCATTACCATTAAATGACAGTGAAATAAACTATGTAAAAGAAATATTATTAAAGTATTTGTGAATAACAAAATTTAATTTAAAATTTTTAATAAATGATTAAAGTGGTGATCATTGAAGATGATGGAAAATGAATATAACAGAGATATAGCTGAATTGAAAGAAAGAGTTCAGAAAATTTTATTATTACTAAAACAAGCATACCCAGATGTAAAGGGGACTGAATTGAATTTCAGCAACGCATGGGAACTATTGGTTGCAACAGTACTAGCTGCTCAGACGCCAGACGCAAGAGTAAATGAAGTAACAAAAATACTATTTCAAAAATATAAATCAGTAAAAGACTACGCTGAAGCTGACGAGAAGGAGTTAGAGGAAATATTGAAACCAATAAACTTTTACCGTAAGAAAACACAAAGAATAAAGTCAATAGCAAAAATAATACTAGAGAAGTATAATGGGGAGATCCCGAAATCGATAGAAGAACTAACAAAAATACCAGGTATTGGTAGAAAAACAGCAAATATGGTGCTAGCAAATGCATTAAATGTAATTGAAGGAATAACGGTAGACACGCATGTAATGAGACTTGCAAATAGACTTAAACTAACAACACAAAAAGACAGAAACAAAATAGAGAAGGAACTCATGGAAATAATACCAAGGGAAGAATGGTTTAATTTCTCAAATCTACTAATAGCACATGGCAAAAGAGTATGCAACGCTAAAAAACCAAAATGTGAAATATGTATTATAAGAGAATTATGTCCATCGTTTCAAATAAGAAGTGAATCAAGATCAATCAAAAATAATTAAATTTCTTAATTGATATAATTGATATAACAAATCGAACTGTTATGGAAAAATCACTGGCAGTATTATGAGAGGTACCTAGCATAACTTAAATTGCAATGTGGTATGACTTTAAATATAGTTTTTCCCAATTTTTCTGAGATGTTATATCCCTCACAAATTCATTCTTAAATTAATATAACTGTTACTTCATCCAGCAAGAGCAGAAAATATGTACTCATACTTTAAATTGATGCGGGGGGTGGGATTTGAACCCACGAACCCCTCCGGGACAGCCGTTCTGAGAATCCTCCTCAGGGCTGCGCCTTTGACCTGGCTTGGCTACCCCCGCATTGCATACTATATATTTTAGTACGATACCTAAAAATATTGTTAACTTGCTAATGAAAGCAAACGTGGTTTTATTTATGATTTACTGGACTACACCCATCCTCGATATTATATCTCCTCTTGCCTTTTTGAATTTCACTGATGTAATCTTAACCTTGACTATTTCCCCAATTTTAGCTCCTGGAATAAATATAGCTGTGTCTTTAACTCTCGCTATACCTTCACCCTTATCTGAGTAATCCTCTATTACAACTGTGTATACGTCTCCTTCATTAACTCTACTGAAAAGGTATACCTTTTTCTTTTTACTAGACTTACGTTTAGAACTCTTTTTGCCCATATCCTTCCCCATTTAAAGGAGGTTAACGCACCTTTCTTGGAGCCCCCTTCTTCCTCCCAGTTCTTCTAGGAGCAATTATGCCAACTTTCTGTCCAGGAGGAGCGGTTCTAGAAACTGGGGTTCCACCTTTTGGATGAGCTCCCCCACCGTGTGGATGACTTGCGGCCACCATAGCTTTACCTCTAACAATAGGCCATTTAACAGCCTTTCTCTTTATTAGATGATACTTATTTCCGGCTTTTAAGAATGGTTTTTCTACTCTTCCTCCTGCAGCAACTATTCCTATAGTAGCTCTACATCTAGAGTCTATTGTTTTTAACTTACCTGAAGGTAACTTTATAACAGTTTTCCCAGAGGAATGTGCAACAATAATTGCGTATGTACCAGATCTACGGGCTATTTTTCCACCATCTCCAGGTCGCAGTTCAACATTACATATATTTGTTCCTTCTGGAATATTACCCACTGGAAGTATGTTTCCAATATCTATTTCTGCAAGCACACCTTTAGCTACATTTTTGCCCACATAAATTCCCTCAGGTGCTACTATTAACTCCCTGCTACCATCCTCAAATTTTATCAATGCCAATGGGCACCCTCTGCCAGGATCATGTAAAAGATCTTCTACGATTCCATTTATCTTCGAGGTATATTCGAGTTTACTTGGAGCACCATACCTTGCAGGGCCGACTTTAATCCATTTTGGGGATCTAAAATTTGACCCCCCTCTACCTTTACGCTGTACAAGAATTCTTTTACCCATTTCATACACCTCTATTATAGTATACCCATCTTTGAAGCTACATCTGAAGCTGAATACTCTGAGCTAAGTTTGACATACGCCTTCTTTTCACCCTTTGGTGTTATAAGTGTGTTAACTTTATCTACTTTCACATTAAATAACTTTTCTACAGCCCATTTGATTAAGTGTTTATTTGCATTTCTATCAACAATAAAAGTCAACTTATTCTCCACCTCAATTTTCCTCAAAGCAGATTCAGATATCACAGGCCTTACTATTATCTTCCAAGGATCCATATTTTCCATGGCTTAACCTCCAATTTTTAAAATTCAGTTTCATAGTTAAATATGTTTGTATGCAACAAATGTTTACCTTTATATAGTGAAAAACGTTCATTCAATATATCTATGCTACTTTGTGTGAAAATTGTTAATCTACCAGGATTACCTCCAGGAGCCAGATGCATAACGCTTAAATCACGTGCGTTAACAACGTCTAAACCAGGAAAGTTCTTCACAGAATTTATAAGTGGATAAGTGTTGGAGACTACTATTAAAGGGCCTTTACCAACTTTGTATCTTCTACCTCTAAGTTTACCCTTGCCAGCTCTAATCTTTATACCTTCTTTAACTCTTTCAATATCCGCCCAGAAACCCAATTTAAGTGCAATATCTCTAAATGATTTACTCTTCTCAACTTTCTCTAATTCATTAGAAACTATTAATGGTATTTGGGGAACTGAAGAAACTAGGTGACCTCTTCCCGATACAAAGGTTATGTTTGCCGTGGCAGATATTGCTGATAAAATGGCGTAGATACGTTCCTTTTTATTTATTCTTTCATGAACACATTTTTCAACTGTGGGTGCATGGGCACTCCTACCACCAACAGTCATGGTTGCAAAAGCAGCTACTCCAGCTTCAGGGTATCCAGAACCTTTAACTCTTGGAACTCTTGCTACCCCGTAACCTACACCCCAACTCTTAGCAGTTGTACGCTTACCAGCAAGTGGATCTCTACCCTGAGGTTGAATTCTCGCAGTTAGAGATGATAAATAAGCTCTTCTAATAATATCTTTCCTAATGGGGATCTGGAAGAACCATGGGGTCTCTATTTCCCCTATCACAGACCCATTTAAATCATATATTTTCATAGAATCACCTCTTAATGTATACCAATCTTGGTTGTCTAATTGGATAGTTTTCTGGCATCCTTATTGCATGTCTAATTTTAACTAATCTTTTTGGAGGACCTGGAACTGAACCTTCAATTAAGATATAATTGCTTTTAACTAAACCATAATGGCAAAATCCACCTTTAACATTAATTTCTTCTCCACTTTTTCCAATTTTGAGTATCCTCTTGTTAAACTCTGTTCTAAGGTGGAACCCCATTTGTCCAGGTCGAGGAACCGTCCACATAACACCTGATGGTGTTCCAGGACCTATAGACCCCACTTTTCTTGAACCCTTTCTATGCTTATGCCATCTCCCCAAGACTTTTACACCAAATCTTTTAACAACACCTTGAAATCCTTTACCTTTAGTTACCGAAATAACATCAACATATTGTCCTTCCTTAAAAACATCAGCTACGTTTATTTCTGAACCAAGTAGTTTAAAAGCGAAATCCAACTGTTCTTTCAATGTTCCACCATCTATCTTTATCTCAAATACTTCAGGTTTTTTCTTGCCAACTCCAGCTTTATTTGGTTGTGTACACGTGATTAACCTAATTTCACTTATTTCGTCCAATTTTGAATATAACTCATTAATAGATGGAGGTTCCATATTTTCTGGTAACGTAAAAACTCTTTCTAAGGATTTGGGGATTTTATCAGACCATAATTCCGTTAATGATCGCAATGCACCATACTTCTTCGAATAAACCCTTATACCAGCAACAAATAGCGGTGGTGTCTCTAAAATTGTTACAGCTTTAATTACTTCCTTGCCAAACATTGGAGTACCCGGTCTATCCTCGATGACACACACATGCGTCATCCCAACCTTGTATCCGGCGAACCCCATTATCCTAACAGTACCTTCAACACTAGGCCAAGATCTAACTCTTGGAATTATACTCTTAGCTCTAACTCTAGGTGCAAATGCTAAAGACCCTCTTCTCGGGGCGCTGTATTTCCTGCGACCCAAACTCCCTCACCAGATAACCTTTAGTGGAAAATATTAATCATATATATTTATCTTTTGCGTGCTCAAATATATGGTATAATATTAATGATACTCAAAGTTGCAAGCATAGCTTCTTCAGTTCTTACAGTTTCACATCCCTGTAGAGGGATAGTGTTAACTATGAAATGTGCAATATCAGATAACTCCACTCTAAACCGTTTGCATATCTCAAAAAGACCTTCATGAGGAGAACCAAATAAAATCAAAATTTTATTGCTTTTTTGAATGGCGTCTTTTATATTGTTGAGAATTTCGTTTATTGGACGCCCATACCTGGACGTAGCAATCACAAGATCAGCGTTAAAATCCTTTATAGATTCTACCAATCCTTTATGCTTATAATTGACCGTATAGCCCCAATATACATTGACATCTTCACGTGATACTACTGACAATTTTAAGGAATCATTTATCTTACTTATTTTGACCGTAATACGCTCCCCCTTTTTCAGCTTCTTTGGAATTAGAAAAGGTTTATTTAAACCTAAATCCACCAATGATCCATCTTTATAGCTCTTTATCACAATACCATCCCTAAAGTCTCCATCTCTTATATCATTTAAACTTGTAGCTACAGTATGTGATGGTATTTTTAGTGGAGGGAGAATACCGGCGTATTTAAAGAAAGCAGAAAGAGGATACATTCGTTTTCGAAGATACTGAGGAGTTTCACAGTATCTCAAGATATTGGCTAATAGTTCCCCCTCATCTTCAACACCATGTCTATCCACGTATATAATTATTTCATCAACTCGAAATATTGCAGCAGCTCTAGCGATAATCCCAGCTTTCATAGTTTTTTCCCTTAAGTGGGGGAGATCGGCGGTAAGACTGGCAGGTAGAGCCACAGCTAATGGTTTACTTCGCTTCTCAGGATATAGCAAGAGAGAACACCACATCCTTATTGTAACCTATCGATTGAAAACATGTAGTATGAAAGGGTGGTATCATATGAAACGTGTGAGCATATAGAGTTCAATTCATCCCTTTGCAACAGCTACAGGAATAAATCTGGCAACAAGGGTGGCTATTCCAACATTATGAGATACATTTGCAACCCTATCAATGTCTTTATAGGCTTCGGGAGCTTCTTCTATGATTCCATCTCTACTAGCTGCTTTTATCAAAATCCCCCTACTAGCTAACTTTCTAGTTATTTCATTGACTGTGAATCGTTTTAAAGCTTGTGCACGGCTAAGTAAGCGTCCAGCTCCATGTGCCGTTGATCCAAAACTAATTTCCATAGCTTTCCGTTGACCTAGTAATAGGTAGGACGCTGTCCCCATCGATCCAGGTATTATTACTGGTTGACCAATATTTCTATATTCTTCAGGCAATTCCGGGTGACCTGCTGGAAATGCTCTCGTAGCCCCTTTCCTATGCACATAAACTTTACGTGTTTCTCCATCAACTTTATGATCCTCCAATTTAGCTATATTATGTGCTACGTCATATACCATATGCATACCCAAAGATTCTGCAGATTGTTTTAGAACCCTTTCAAAGGATTCCCTCACCCAGTGTAATATTAATTGTCTATTAGCCCAAGCATAATTTGACGCACAAGCCATAGCTGCAAAATAATCTTCAGCTTCCCTACTTTTAGCTGGTGAATACACCAGCTCTCTATCTGGGAATCTAAGATTATACTTCCTAGAAGCCCTCTCCATAATGACGAGATAATCAGAGCAAACTTGATGTCCGAGTCCACGTGAACCTGTATGTATCATTACAGTAACTTGTCCTTCATGAAAGATACCAAAGGCTTTAGCTACTCTCTCGTCATATATCTTATCAACAACTTGTATTTCTAAGAAGTGATTTCCACTACCAAGAGTGCCAAGTTGTGGAGCCCCCCTCTCCTTTGCTTTGCTTGAAACTTTACTTGGATCAGCATTTTTCAAAGAACCATACGCTTCACATCTTTTTATATCCTCTTCCCAGCCGTAGCCGTTTTCAACAGCCCATTGAGCACCTCCCATTAATACTTCATCAAGCTGATTTTTAGATAGTCTGATCTTCCCTTCAGAACCAACACCCGATGGGACCATAATGAAAATGGTATCAAGGAGTTGTGCTATCTTATCCTTAATGTCATTATAGTTTAGGTTTGTACTTATTAACCTAACACCACAATTTATGTCATAGCCCACGCCTCCAGGACTTATAATACCCTCTTCAGCGTCAAAAGCAGCGACTCCACCTATTGGAAACCCGTAACCTTCATGTCCATCGGGTAGAACTATTGAAAATTTGTATATGCCAGGGAGTTTGGCAACATTAATACATTGCTCAAGTGTTCTATCTTCTTTCATTTTTTGAAGTAGCACATCATCAGCGTAAATTATTCCAGGAACCTTCATACCGGCTGCTGAATCTTTAGGTATAATCCATGTGAAGTCATTTACTCTCTCTATTTTGACCATGAAATTCCACCTAATATTATGATAATAACAATTTAATAAAAACTTTTGTATGTAAATGATATAACTCGAATTTGATGTATTCGATCCTTAGTCCTTAAATGTCTAAAACGAACTTTGCAATGAACCTGCCATCTTCATTATATATTTTCATCTGAGAATATGTAATTGCCTTCACTACAGTTCTCCTTTCATGTCTCGTCGGATCAAATTTTTCTCCGAATACAACAGCGTCTAACACGTAATTTTCTTCATCAACTTTGGATATTCGTTGAACATTGAAAGAGGAGAAAACAAGCCCTTCGGCATCAAATAGATACAATAGTTCTTCAAGCCATGAGTATAGTAATGAAAAAAGATCAAAACCATAAGCATGAACTTCCCTTCTAATTAGTGGTTCTATCTTTGAAGTATCTGTCATAACCTCAAACATGGCTTTTGCTGCATATTCGAAACATTCATTTAAGCTTTTCCCGAAAGCCATCACATATACATCTGCCTTGTGATCCAGGAAAACAAATCCATGATCACTAGGAGTTTCTGACATAATAGATACTAAGCAAAACAACAATTTTTATTTTATCTAGTTGGAAAATTATTTATGCAGAGCCGGGGTGGCCGAGCGGACTAAATAGGAGAAGAGCCTAGGTCAAGGCGCAGGCCTTGAGAGCCTGTGTCCCTTCGGGGACTCGCGGGTTCAAATCCCGCCCCCGGCGCCAAACAAATAAATTAATAAAAGTCGTAAAGGAAAAAATATGATGGGGGGTGGCGGCTAGGTGGGGTGCTCGGCCTACCCTTGCAGGGGTTCTCCCTGCACCGCAAACGGTCGATATGGCGGACCGAAGCCGATGCGAGGCATCTCAACAAGTGCTGAACCCCACAACCCAGCAATGAAGCTTCGTCCCATGGGGTGCACGGAGGCGATAGGCTCCTCGGAGGAGGAGCCGAATCGCCCTTACCAAGCGAACCGGGTTAGGCCAGGAATGGAGCGGCCCTAAGCTTGGACGTGCACGTTCATGGGGTTGCGGGGCTAAGTATGGTGTGGGATTCTCAGCACTTGGGTGGGATGTCCAGCATCGGCGCGCCGCCACCCCTCCAATTATAGAACCTTCAGATCTTCCAGCAGTTCGCAAGCTCTACATATATCTCTTGTCGTTGGCTCACCACAATATCTACATCTATTTAGTTTTATTTTTATCGAATTTTCTTTATTTATAATTTTATTTATAAAGGCTTCAAATGATGAGACTATTGAGAACTTTACATCAGGATGCCTCATTTCATAATCATTTAAAAATGACCTAATTTCACCTCTAAGAGAGAGCCTAGAGAATGGGCATTCGCTAGAGTATAATTCTATTCCATTGTAATATGCATAGAGGGCTATTTCCCTTTCCGGAATATATTTCATCGGTTTTACACGAGGAACAAACCCTTCACATTCTTGCGATTCTATTCTGAATGATTCAATTAATCTTTCAATGTCGCCACGTAATATATTCATTAAAATGGTCTGCGCTTCATCATCTAAATTGTGAGCTGTAGCTATTTTTGTTGCACCAATTTCTTTACTTTTCACATTCAGAATTTTCCTCCTTAAAACACCGCAGTAGGTGCATGGATGATAGGGAGACCCCCTTTTCTCTGCTTTATCAACCATCTCTTTAAGAGTATACCCATAAAAATCCTTAAATGAAAAAATTAAGTGTTCCACCCCAAAAATACTTGAAAATTTCTTAGCTATCTTTATACCTTCTGCACGATATCCGTTAAACCCCTCATCAATAGTAATAGCAGTTAATTTCACATGAGGAAAGTTTTTCTCAATTTTTGAAACAATTTTCATCATAACAACGCTATCCTTCCCGCCAGAAACAGCAAGGACTATATGATCATTCCAATCAAAAAGTTTCCCCTTATTTATAGTCCAGCGAACCCTATCTTCAACATGTTTTATGAAACAATTCTTGCAGTAAGCAACACCAGAAATCCTCTTAAAATATACCGCTTGTTTATCACAAAATGAACATCTCAATGGACATCACCTTAAAAGCAGCGATTGTGAAACATTAATGAGGAGGAGAAGTAGAGATGTAAATTTCAAAATCTCCAAAAACAGTTCCCCAACACCAATAGATTTGCCCATAAAAAATGTTTTCTTTGAATTGAGTGTTTTATGACTTAATAAAACTTCAAAAAATCGCCCTCCATCAAAGAATGGTATTGGAAGCATATTTATGAAGGCAGCACTTAAGGATATTACCTCAAACCAGTTCAGAAGATTATAGTAATAGTAAGGTAAAAGTGGATTAGACAATAATGGAATAAATGAAGGATAGTAATTGAAAACCCGTACTCCAAGAAACACTTTTGATGCATTACTTGGATGAGCACCACCAATCATATGAATCTCACCTCGAAGTGTAGTTAGCGTGACGTATGAATTTGCAGGTATAGAGCTAAGTATGTTCGAAAATGATAGAGAATCATTAACTTTGATTCCATTAATCTTCAATATGACGTCACCAGTTTTAATACCGTAAAATTGTGCTGGTGACCTATCAATAACCTCGACTACAACAACGCCAGAAGGAGAACCATAAAAGGGAGATATGAAAAAGGAGAAATTTGAAATAATAAAAAGGGCAATAATTCCAGTTATCAAATTTGCCGCCGATCCAGAGGCAAGTATCCTCAATTTAGATAGAACTTTAGCAGAATTCATTTCACCTTCATCCAACTCTACAAATCCTCCTCCTAAAAAAATTGCGAATAAAATGCCTACACTCTTAATATTCACATTCTCAGTAAAAGCTGCGATTCCATGCGCAAATTCATGAAAGAAGAAAACCAATACTACTGAAATTGCAAAATACACTAGGGAATCAAATGAAATAGTAATTCCAGGGATTAGTGGAAGGATTGGTTGAACTTCACCTACTCGAGAATAGTAGGAGATTATATTTTTTATAAAAAAGTTTATAATAAATAATACTTCACCAATAGCTAGGAAAACACCTATTGTAAACAGTGTCCTCCAAAATCTTCTTGCATAACTAGCTATTTTAAAAATGAATTTATTCAATTTTTCAGTCCTCCAAAATAGGACTAAATATGGCTTTATTTCAACATTATATCTTTCTAATTTAAATGCTCTATAAAGTATGAATAAAACTGCCCAAAACATGGAAAGATAAACTAAGAATATCGGTATGTCGCTAATCATATTAACACAACCGACCAAAAAAACTTAACAATAACTATAAAATAAATTCTTCTTAGAGATGAGGAGGAAGATAATTACCAAAGGTGACTCAAAGAGGGTTGTATACGACCAAGACCATTGGAATCTATTTTATAGTTTGAGAAGTAAAGCTAGGGAGATTATGGAAGCATTGAAAAAAGTGGGAATCGATTGCGTAGTTCATGGAAGTTTGGCGAGAGGTGATGTACATAAGGGTAGTGATATAGACATTTTCATACCATACCCAATACCATCATATCTAGTGGAAATAGCACTGGACAAAATAGGTGTAAAAATATATAGCAAGGAACTCGTCCAAGCTACACCGAATCATGTAATGAAAGCACATATAGAGTTAGGCGATAATATAATCATAACATTTCCGTTAATGAACATGCGACGACTAGAAAGAGAATTTTACAAATTCGGTGGAGAAGTAGATTTAAATGATATTATAAACAATAGGAGAAGACCTGGAGTTACAAAGAGCCTTTTGTTAATAGAACCAACAGAAGATGGTCACATAGAGTCACCGATACTTGGAAGAGAAGAGTATGTCGCGAAAGTGTTAGATGTTTCCATAGATATAGTAAAGGAGAGAGAACGAATACTAATGAGGCGTGATGAAATTGGTAGAACAGGAGTCTATTTCAAATACGTCTTATCGCCAAATGAAAACTTTGAAGAAATATTCAAAAATTTGTTAGACAGAAACCCTGCACTAAGAAGAAGGTACAGCATTTAAATAAGAATATTATCTATGTTAAAAAAGGGGATAATACGATTAACCTAAACATGATAACTCAAAGTCTAGAAGATAAATTTAGGGATATTATAAGCAACTGGATAAATAACCTTGAAAAAAACATCATATGGATAATTTCAATGATAAAAGATGCGGCTTTAACTATTGGAAGAGCTTCATATTCATCAATGATAATAATTGGAATTATTATGTGGTGTATGAATATACAGAAATATTACGCAAGAAGACTAATATATGGTGGAATAATTCTGGCATTAATTACAGAATTACTAGCTTAAAATTCATAGTTATTTGCTAAGGGAGAGTAATATTCTCCTAAAAACGCCCATTAGAGTGAATGCTTCTCTACCAGATATAAATGATCGTCCAATAATGTGTTTGAATACTATAAAGGCCCTCTCCTTCCTATGCGAAGGGTAATTAATGGCATCTAGAACTCTCTTAAAATACTCTAAAAGTTTTTCCTTCTCTATTCGGGAGGACTCTCTGAATTTAACAGGTTTATTAGAATTCTTTGATAGAAATAGTTCATAAAGGATTATGGCAACCGCATGACTTAGGTTGAGAGAGGGATACATGTGGCTTGCAGGTATTGTCACTATGATATCACAAAACTTTAACTCTTCATTTTTTAGTCCAATACTTTCCCTACCGAAAATTAAACCTATCTTACCATTGACATCTTTAATAGCATCAGCTAGCATTCTAGGTGTAATAGCCATTCTTAATAAATTGTAATCATGACCATGTTTACTTGTCGTTCCAATATTGAAATCAGTAAAATCTTTCAATTTAGTTAAATCATCAAGAATAATGGCGTTATACAGTATAGGTTTAGCATGAACCGCATAAATGGAAGCTTCATTAAAATCAATCTTTGGATTTATTAAAATTAAGTGTTTAAAACCAAAATTCATCATAACTCTTGCGACAAATCCCACATTACCTGAATATTCAGGTTCAACTAACACTATATAGATATTCTCTAATTCCATCTTCTCACCACTCTAATTAAATATAATTTTTCAAAAAAGAAGCTTTTTTCAAAAATAACTGAAGCTTCAAAACCCATTTCATGTAATTTCTCAAGAGTTTTTTGAAGATCGGATAATGAGGATTGTAAAAACATGAGTTCACCATTTTTACGGAGTACACGAGAAAAGGTGTTTAAAAAACGATCTATAATTAATCTGCCATTCACACCTCCACACCATGCAATTCGCTCTTCTTCATCAACATAAAGATCACATTTATCAATAGGGAGGTATGGGGGATTAAAAACTATAAAATCGAAGGTTGATGATTTAAACGGGTCTGTAAGATTACCCCTCACTACGGACACTTTGTGTCGTGTGGAATTTAGTTTAACATTATACCACGTATTTCTCGTAGCAGTACCACTTATATCAATTGCAACTACATGTTTACAAACTCTAGTTAGAAGCATAGATAATATACCACATCCACATCCGACGTCCAGTCCACATTCATACTTTTTGTTAAGAGACATTACTACATCGCAGAACATAAAACTATCATCGGATGGACAATAAACTTTTGGAAATACGGTGATTTCAAATCCATAAATATTTAGAAAATGCATATGCTCCATAATTATATCACAAACTTTTCATTTCATCCTAACTTAAAAATTTAAGTTAAATTGATCATATAAAAGTGAAGCTATCATATACAACTCATTAAGGTCTAACTCTACAACTCTTTTCTCCATAAATGGTATTTTACACACAATATCGTTATGCATTTTTTCAGGAACGTTTTTAAACCTAAAATACACATCTAAAGCGTTTTTAAGCTTTTTATTCTTACAAGTAAAAATAATTCTAACAAAGTCGAGAAAGAATAAAATCAAATTATTTTGAAGAAATGTCTTTTTGGGGATTAATCTTATTAGGGAAACATCAACTTCAGGTTGCGGATAAAAACATCTTCTAGATACATTTCCGAGAAAATCTATTTGGAAGAAGAAATTTGAAGTTACACTCAACCTACCATAATCTTTAGAGCCAGGTTGAGCCAACATTCTATCTACAAACTCTTTCTGCAAAGTTAGAACAGCCAATTTGAAGGTTATCTCCTGAGCCATTTTAAAGAGCAAAGGTGAAGATATGTTAAATGGTACGTTAGAAACTATTTTATCAACATTGTTAATGTTTAGTTTCAAGACATCAGCATGAATAACATTTACATTTTCAAAATCTTTTAACAGAAATTTAAGGATATTTATAAGTTTGGCGTCGATTTCAACGGCTATAACCTTTCGAGCTCTTTCAGCTATTTTCCTGGTTAAAAAGCCAAGGCCTGCTCCAATTTCTAGGACAATATCATCACTTCCAATATTTGCTGAATCAACCATTTTTGAGATCAAAGAATTACATACTACGAAATTTTGCCCCAATCTTCTTTTAGGCTTAATATTATATTGTTTTAATAAGTGCTTAACTTCCATTAAAAGACTCATAACCATTAACCTTTCACAAACAGCCGATACTTGTCTTCTCCCATTAATTCGGAGAGTATACGTTTAATAACTAACTTCTTTGGATCAGAGATTTTAGCTCTTAAACGAATATCTTCAAAACTCTCAAATGGTTTAATCTTTCTTTCTTCCAAAATTATCCATAAGTGTTTTTTACCTATTCCTGGTAGTAATTCAAGTGAATGCATCCTCGTAGTTAAAGCTCCAGCTGTATTGAAGAAATTTACAAACTTCTTTTCTTGTTGCGTTACGATAACATCAAGCACATGTAATAACTCATCTTTAGCAGTAACCGTTAATTCATTGTATGTTATTTTACGTTTGATTCGTAGTACTTTATCTCTAATGCCTTTACCTATGTATAAAAGCTCCCTAGGAGAGACAGACACATTAGGTCTTATAACAACTTCTAGTAGCACAAAATATTCCACTCCTATAACTTGCGCTATTGGTTCACTTTTAAAAAGAGTTTTTTCGGTAAGTGGATGACCGTATGGTAGGAAATCAAGTACATAAGCATAATTTTCATAAAAACTATTAGCTTTACCTCTGAAAGAGGACATAAAAGAACACCTAATAAATTGAAAACTAACATGAGGATTTTAACAAAAACTTTTTATAACTTCTAATATTTTTTGCAATTCTGAAGTCAATAGAACCCTACCCTCAGTTATAGTAAGAATTCTTAACTCCTCTATGGTTTTCGGTAGAATATTAGCTATTTGAACTGCGGAAAAGCGTGACAATTTGAATTCATCCACTAACTTTTTAATTAAATCTTCAGCTTTTTGTGAATCTATTTTAGCTATTTTTGAGGATACATCTAATGTAAGATTTTGCAGTGTGGAAATATCTCCACTCTCCCTTCTCTTTTTCAATAGATCTTTTACCACTGCATATGGCACTTCAATTTTTTCAGAAATAATTCTTGGAATAGAAACCACCTCAAACTCAAAAGTTTTAAGTGATTAGTGGCCTAATGTGTTGTGGCCTAACGATCAATGTTTTTTCCTTATCTCCAAGATTGACTTTAATTACGTATGCTTTACCCCTGCGACCAATAATCGTTCCCACTTTTCCATGATAACGTCTATGCGGCATACCTTTATGGACGCTTGGATCAATGACTATGGAAACCTTATCACCCTCCCTATATGGGTAAATTATTCTACTTAATGGTGCTAAACCCTTTTCTCTCACATCCTTACGTAGTAATTTCCGGGTTCTACTTCTATATCCGACAGAGTGTTTCACCAATTCCTTCACCTAAACAACAATTTTACAATAGTTTATTTTTGTGGGGTAATTAATAAATATTCCACTACATTCCTCCTATACTTCTTCAGACACGAAAATAACTGATAACTCAATACATTTAGCGTTGAGTTGTAATATTTGAGAGAAGTTAGGTATTGTCCTATTGTTATCTCCACTTATGAGCTCCTTCACATATAATCCACCTTGACATTCTATGATGGCTTTAAATCTTCGGGAATCTATAAGTTCAGTTTTAACAGAATAGACTTTTTTTACCCTAATCTTATTAGCTCTTCTATGTAGGACACGTAGTGGTGTATACTGCTTGACTTCTCTATTAGAGAAATATTCCTCTAACCTTTTAAGCGAACTTTCATCTACCTCGCCATCAACCTCAATTAAAGCTTGATAAACTTTTCTGGAAAATGCTGATAAACCTTTAAGTTTCCTTACTTCTTTCCTGTTGGAAAAACGAATCAACTTTACTTCTACCATACCTCTAGCGTTATCATTAATTGCCCTCTCTAAGTAGGCTAAGTCTACAGTTCTATGCTTAGGATCCTTTATTTCAACAATAAATGGCCTCCCATTACCAAGAGTTAAGGTGTCGATATCTTCCCTCCCTGCACCATGAAAAATACCTTTAACACCATTAGTAGCATTAAGAATAGGACCT
>Ga0065719_106612_pt1 | contig 31901 bp, 26 predicted proteins | sample GBSCel85sediment_FD_59106 | JGI IMG/M metagenome (GOLD analysis project Ga0065719, IMG submission 59106) | Hot spring sediment microbial communities from Great Boiling Spring, Nevada - Cellulolytic enrichment CS 85C v3 (version 3) | ecosystem: Environmental > Aquatic > Thermal springs > Hot... | reverse complement strand
GTAGCTCAGCACGGTAGAGCGGCGGGCTCTTAACCCGTAGGTCCCGGGTTCGAATCCCGGCCGGCCCGCCATCACTTCTAGCATGTATGTGGAACCTATGTTAGGTCTCCGCATGTGCAGAAAATTTCATGGAGTATGTCGTAGAGCTGCTCAATACCCTCNCCTGTNANAGCGGAGACTACAGGCACTCTAGATGCGATTCTGAAGTCCTCCATGGCAGAGAGTATTCTCTCTGAGAGGTCTCCAAGCACCCCAGGGACCGTTTTAAGCTGCTCTTTGAGCAAGTCGAAGTCTAAGAGCCCCTCTGCTAGTTGTTCCACGCCTTGCAGGAGGTCTGACTTGTTCACGACNGGGACAACGTCCACGCCGAACCTCAGTTGCACGACTAGCGAGAGTAATCTCAAAACTAGCAGATCCTGAGGCCTGTAGCTCAGGGTGGGGTCTAGTACAAGCACTCCGGTCACATGACCCAGCTCCTTAAGCCTCTCGGTGAACACTAGACCGAAGTCCCTGAAAAGGAAGAGCTCCATCTGACCCGGAGTATCCACAATCACGTAGGGCTGCCTAAGCTTTGATATCTCGTCGAGAAGGGTGTCGATGAGCTTCAGAAGGAGCTCTGCGCTTCTTATCAGCGCCCCGTTAGGCCCTAAGCGTTCTCTCTGCATAACCTCCTCGAGCTTAACGTACTTCCTGACGCTGACATCGGGCTTATAGGGGAGATCTTCGGCACCGGGATCCAGGTTGACGTAGCCCACTGGCATGAGCTGTTTCGCGGAGATCCAGCTGCCCAGTGCTCCCGTTAGCGTTGACTTGCCACTGCCAGCAGGCCCTGTTATCACAATGAAGTGCTGCAGAGGCATGGAACATCCTAGAAAGAGTCTCCAGGGAGATTTTTAAACATGGCAATGTGCTGGGAAGGTGCTGAGGGGAAATGCTTAAATCGCGGGGAGTAGAAGATTGTATGGCCGTACCGCCTGGAAGTCCACCCCCCGCTACCAAGCGCTCAGCCCCCTCGCGAAGGAAGCGGGGTGGGGAAGCCAGGTATCCCGCGGGGCTCATAACCCCGAGGTCGGTGGTTCAAAAGGCGGTACGGCCANACAAGGCTACTTCTACTATCACCGGGGTGAAGCCGGCCGATGCCATCCTGAGGATTGACACGTCGAGAAGCTATGGCGCCGGGGCCGGGATTCGAACCCGGGCGCCCCGCAGGGGGCAGTGGCTATCCGGGGCGGAGGCTCCAGGCCACCGCCTTAGTCCGCTCGGCCACCCCGGCTACGTGGAAAAGGTTAACTGCAGGGCTTTAACGCTTTCGGAGGTCCGCGAGGGCTTGAACAGCAGTGTTTTACTACTGTAGGATCAAGGTAGGCTCGAGGTTTTAGGCACGTTTTTTTCGCGATACTGGGAAAACATCTCTCCGGAGTTTTACTCGGCGGGAATGCATGTCTATCGAGGAGATCTTTGAGCGGTATGTGGAGTCCAGGATATTCAAGGACAGGGAGAAGTTGCTGCCAGACTATGTCCCCGATGAGCTGCCGCACAGAGACGAGCAAATACTCAAGCTAGCAAGCATCCTTGCACCCGCGCTGAGAGGTTCCAGGCCCTCAAATGTCTTCATCTACGGGCTTACAGGCACCGGGAAAACCGCGGTGACGAAGTATGTTCTAAGAAAGATGAAGGAGAAAGCTCCACAAATCGTTGAGTACGCTTACATAAACTGCCGGCAGAACAACACTAGCTACCGCGTGCTAGCGGAGCTCGCGAAGCACGTGGGGGTGAGGATCCCCTTCACAGGTTTGGCTCTGGGCGAGGTTATGAAGAGGTTGCTGCAGGGGCTGGAGCGCAGAAGGTACATACTGGTAGTAGTGCTCGACGAGATAGACAACCTTGTAAAAAGGCAGGGCGACGATGTGCTCTACTTCCTAACCAGGGTCAACGAGAACCTTTCTAACAGCAAGGTTAGCCTGATAGGGATAACAAACGACCTGAAGTTCACCGAATTCCTGGATGCCAGGGTTAAGAGCAGTCTGGGGGAAGAGGAGCTGGTGTTCCCCCCATACAGCGCCGCACAGTTGGAGGATATTCTTAGGAGAAGAGCTAGGGAGGCCTTTCACGAGGGAGTTGTAGACGACGAAGTTTTAAAAAGAGTTGCAGCAATCGCCGCTAGGCAGAACAGCGATTGTCGCTTGGCGCTAGACATCCTTCTCAAAGCGGCCGACATAGCAGACAGAGAGGGTGCCCCAAGGATAACGCTGGAGCACGTGGAGAAGGCCAGGAATGAGATCGAGAAGAACCTGGCCGTGGACATAATTAAGACTATGCCTCTTCATGTCAAGCTAGTCCTGGCATCTATCTACTTACTCTCCAGGGGAGATGGAGCGCGCATGATAACCACAGGGCTCATTTACGACAAGTACAAAGAGCTGGTGAGCAAGGTGGGTATTGAGCCCGTGACNTCGCGAAGGGTCAGCGACATAATCAACGAGTTGGATGTAGTCGGTATAATCAACGCGAAGGTGATAAGCCTGGGAAGGTATGGGCGGACAAAGGTTGTTTCTTTGGGAGTTCCTGCGAGAAATGTAGAGGAGGGCTTAATGTCTGATCTTATACTGCGATCACTCGTCGAGAATGCGGATGAGTAAAACCTGNCGGCTAGCATGTTTTTCCTTACTCCCTGAATTCCCAGTTCCACATNTCTCTCGCCAGCTTGCCATCGTAGAGGAACTTGTCCCTTTTCATCTCTGCCTGCTTTACCCGCTGCTTATGTTCTTCGAGAAACCTTGCAACACGAGCAGCAAGCTCTAGCTTGCACTCACCGCAGAGAAGACTTCCTGTTCTGCAGGCCCACTTTCTCTCCTCAAGTCTCTTATCGTCTTCTTCGAAGAGAATGGAGTACCAGTGGAAAACCGAGCATATATCGGGGTTTCCTCCGAGTCCTACGCTGCTCCTCCGCCGTAGCCCTACCTCCTGTGAACGCGTTCATGATCTTCCTCCGCGCCTCCAGAGGGTCGTCGTTGAGCAGAATCGCCGTCTCGGGCTCCGAGGCTGACATCTTGGTCTCCGGCCCCGTCAACCCCCACACGAGCTTTGAGAGAAGCTCTGCCGTCTTGAACCTGTTTAGCTTCGGTGCGATGTCCCTCTGAAGCCTGAAGTAGGGATCCTGGTCAATGCCGCAGGGTATGAGCGGTCTTCTGTTTTCGAATAACGTAGGCACTATCTGTAGAGCGGGGTAGAACACCAGGCCTATCGAGGTCTCCCCGTCGAAGCCGAAGACTGCTCTAGCTGTTGTCAGGTTTATGTGTCTAGCGACCAATACTGCAGGCTTGTACATCTTCGCGATGTACTCTGTATCCTTGAATATGAAGGTCCTGTCCTCGTCGAAACCCAGTGCTATTATGTTGAGGATGTCCTGCTCCACGTACGGAGCAACTTCTTCGAGCGAGTCCACCTTCTTGGCTAGGAACTTCTCCTCGTCTGGTATCTCGATGTAGACGTTAACAGAGAACTTTTCCTGCAACCACCTAGTCATGATAAACGGGATTATGTGTCCTATGTGCATAGGCGACTTGCTGGGCGCGCGTCCCGTGTAGAGGAAGAAGCCTCTGCCCGACTTTACATCCTCGAGCACCAGGTTCAGATCCCTGTGAGCAAAGAAGAACTTCCTCCTAAGAAGTGTATGGAGCTCGCCCGCAGCCTCTTNTATAGCCTCCAAGTGCTTGTCCTCTACGAGCTCAACACCGAACTCCTTGACAAGTCTATCGTAATCGACTCTCCCTTTAATCTCCCAAGGAGTTACGCTAAACTGCTCCATGAACTACCGGCACTTCCAGGAGCTCATGGCATTTTTCTTTTTCTCACCGAGTCCTCACTGTGCATGAGGGAGGGGCTCGTCCTCAGCTGCCCTTTTCTTCGTTGACGAGAAGAGGGAAAAAGCTGGTGCCCCGGCCGGGATTTGAACCCGGGATCCTCGGCTCGAAAGGCCGATATCCTTGCGGCCTGCGCAGGCTGACCGGGCTAGACGACCGGGGCTGAGGAAAGAGGGCTCAGGGAGGTTAAAAGATTTTTTGGGGGAGGAAGTTTCCCAGAGGTAGCTCTAAGATGTGCTTGTACTGGATGCTACGCGAGAGTTAATTGACCAGGCAGATTGGCGCCGGGGCCGGGATTTGAACCCGGGCACCCCGTAAGGGGCAGTGGATCTCGAGTGTGGCTTCGGACAGTGTCCACCGCCTTAGTCCGCTCGGCCACCCCGGCGCTTTGTGTGATATCCTTCCTCCCTTTTTCTTTAAAACTTTTCCTTGCTTTCAACGAAGAGAAGCTCGGCAGACGTTAACAGAGCTTAAGAAGATAGGTTTTTACAACCTGCAGAGTGCTTTGCGTGAGTCTCATGTCCGCAGATAAGGGCAGCAGGATAGTACTGTGGTTCGAGGAGCTAACCAAGGATGACGTGCCCATCGTAGGCGGCAAGAATGCAAACCTCGGTGAGATGATCAGGGCGGGGATACCTGTCCCTCCAGGCTTTGCTGTGACAGCTTACGCTTTCAAGCGCTTTATAGAGGAGACAGGGATCAGCGAGGCGATCTACAAGATACTGCGGGAGCACGTAAGGCCGGGAGCCTCTGATCCGAAGGACTATGAGGAGGCTAGTAAGAGGATTCGTGAGCTCATAGAGAGGACTCCGATGCCGCGCGACATCGAAGAGGAGATAAAGAGGGCTTACAGAGAGCTCTCCAAGCGAGTTGGTAAGGATGAAGAGTTCGTTGCTGTAAGGAGCAGTGCTACTGCAGAGGATCTCCCCGATGCGAGCTTTGCAGGTCAGCAGGAGACGTACCTCAACGTGAAAGGTGAGGAAGAAGTCGTGGAGAAGGTTAAAAAGTGCTGGTCCAGCCTCTTCACGCCTAGAGCAATTTTCTACAGAGAGAGCAAGGGGTTCGCGCACGAGAAGGTGCTCATAAGCGTGGCCGTTCAAAAGATGGTGAACTCTCGCTCTGCCGGAGTGATGTTCACAATACACCCTGTGACCGGCGAAGAGGATAAGATCGTGATCGAGGGAGCATGGGGCCTGGGAGAGGTAGTTGTAGCCGGCAAGGTGACCCCCGACGAGTGGGTTGTCGACAAGAAGACCCTCTCCATTATTGAGAGGAGGATCTCCGAGAAGACTTTCGAGATAGTAAGGGATCCAAAGACCGGCAAGAACCTGGAGAGGGAGGTTGAGCCTGAAAGAAGGACAGCTCCCTGCCTTAGCGATGAAGAAGTTAGGAAACTAGCCGAGCTTGCTGTGGCAATCGAGAAACATTATGGCAGGGCTATGGACATAGAGTGGGCTATAGACAGGGATCTTCCCTTCCCGCAGAGCGTTTTCATTGTGCAGGCTAGACCTGAAACTGTCTGGAGCTCCCGCAGGGCGGAGTCAAAGCCAGCAGAAGTTAAGGCTGCACGATTGACAGAGGCTAGGGCTGTTGTCAAAGGTCTGCCAGCCAGCCCCGGCGTGGCCTACGGCAAGGCGAAGGTCTGCTTAACGCTTGAGGACGCGAAGCAGCTGATGCAGAAGGGCGACATACTGGTTACGAAGATGACGGATCCGGACTGGGTACCCTACATGCGGCTTGCCTCGGCCATAGTTACAGACGAGGGTGGAATGACCGCGCACGCGGCCATAGTCAGCAGAGAGCTAGGTATACCCTGCATCGTGGGCACCAGGGAGGCCACTAAGGTCATGAAAACTGGAGAGTACTACACGGTGGACGCTAAAGCAGGTATCGTCTATGAGGGCTATGTCGAGGAGCTCGTGGGCAAGAAGGAGGAGAAGCCCGCCGCCCCTGCTGCGGCGCCGATCGAGATAGTGCTGAAGCCTGTCACCGCCACTAAGATCTATATGAACCTGGGTGTGCCCGAGAAGATCTACGAGTACAAGAACCTACCGTTCGACGGTATCGGCCTCATGCGCATCGAGTTCATCATGGCTAGCTACGTCGGCGACCACCCGCTCTACCTGCTCGAAACTGGGAGAGGCGACGTGCTCGTGAACAAGCTTGCCGAAGGCATAGCGATGGTAGCCAGGGAGATCTACCCGAGACCTGTCGTCGTGAGATTCAGCGACTTTAAGACTAACGAGTACAGGCAGCTCAAGGGAGGAGAGAAGTACGAGCCGCACGAGGACAACCCGATGCTCGGTTGGCGTGGTGTGAGCAGGTACATTAGCCCGCAGTACGAGAAAGCATTCAGGCTGGAGGTCAAGGCTATCAGGAAGGTTAGAGACGAGATGGGTCTCAGTAACGTGTGGGTCATGGCGCCCTTCGTGAGGACTCTTTGGGAGGCAGAGAAGTTCATCAAACTCCTGGCCGAGGAGGGTCTGGAGAGCAGCCGCGACTTCAAGGTATGGGCCATGGCGGAGGTGCCGAGCATAATCTTCCTCGCTGAGGAGTTCTCCAGGTACTTTGATGGCTTCAGCATAGGCAGTAACGACTTAACCCAGCTCACACTGGGTACAGATAGGGACAGCGCGATACTGCCTAAGATAGACCCAAGGTACTTCGACGAGAGAGATCCTGCTGTTAAGACCGCTATAGCCATGCTGATCGAGAAGGCGCACAACTCGCCCTACGGCTACAGGACTGTCAGCATTTGCGGTCAGGCACCTTCTGTTTACCCGGAGTTCACAGAGTTCCTGGTGAGGCACGGCATTGACAGCGTAAGCGTAAATCCCGACGTAGTTGTCAGTACCCGCGAGCTAGTCAGCTCTATCGAGCGCAGAATACTGCTCGAAAGAAATCTAGGCATTGAGCGGTACGACGAGGAGCTCGGCTGGCCGATGAAAAGGCAGCGGAAGGGCTTACCGAACGTCTGGGCGCGTAGGGTCGACGATATCTTCTAAGGTTGCACGAGGGGTTGTGCGAGTCTCTCTTCGAATTCTTTCTCAGCGCAGTTGCAGTCCACGTGGAGCTCGGGTAGTAGACTATTGATCATCTCGCAGACTTTGCGGAAGCTATGCGCGGTTCTCTGGGAGATTGATGACATGAACTCCAGCCGGTCGCTCACAACGCCGACGACCCACGCTTTACCTCTGAAAGCACCCACCCCCCACGCCGTCGCAAGCAGCTGGACAGGGGTTACTCTGTGGGCCCAGAGACCTCTGAATACCTCTATATCCATACTCTCGAACCGCACTTCTAAGGCGATGACCTCACCTAAGTCCCCCCATTCAGTGCCTAACACATCCACGATGACAGCCTTTTCCGCGCCGCGGAGGAGCTCTATGACCTCGAATACATTGAGCTCTAGAGTCTCCGCGGGGGCTCCGCACTCCTGCAGGGCTTCGGCGGCCAGCACGCCGAAGGCATCATCCCCGGCCAACCTGTTACCAAGGCCTATGATGACAGCTCTAGGCACAGAGAGACTTCACCTCGCGTAACATGTGGTCCACTATCAGCTCCTTACAGAACTCTCTACTGCCCGAGGGCTCACACTCGATCACTGTTATAACGTGCTCAACCCCTAATGCGGCAAGCCCTCCGAGGAAGTCATCGATATCTAGGGAGCCCCTGAGACTCGCGTCCAAGAACCTAAGGGCTTCTCCGCGTTCTCTCGCGGACGCGCGGAACGCCCTGGCGTAGAGCCCAGGAGTGCGTCCCCGCTGCTTTAAGGTGTATATAACAACCTGGCTTGGCGAGTGCTTCTCTATGATATACTTCGCGGTAAGGCTGTCTGCAGACATGTCCTCGATGGCCACTTTGCTACAGCCAGAAAGCTCAGAGGCAAGCGAGCACATAGCTTTCACAATCTCCTCGCACTCAGGGCTTGCAGCGCAGAAAAATCCGAGCAGCTTTTTCCGCTTATCTAGGAGCTGCTGCAGCGGCAAAGAGGGTCCATGCAACTCGATAAAGCCTAGGAGTGTCTCCAGGTCGTCTCCTCCAGCTCGAGGCTCGAGCCTCATTAATCTATCTCTTACGGAGTTCAGCAACGCTTCCCTGAGAATAGCGGCAGGATCCAGCAGCTTCTTCAAGGTGTAGTACGCTGCCGCCACCCTGCGGGATAAAACCCCGATCTCCTCACCCATACGTCCAGCGCCTGGTTAACTNGCTCGCTTCCGATTTTTTAACGAGAAGCTACTGCCCCTCATATATTAAANTTTCTATATATTTTGCTGCCTTTTTCCTTTATAGCACGTAAAAGGGATGTACTTGGTAAAAGTAAAATCNNCATGTTACTTACAATATTGACACACCAGCAAATACGATGAGAGTAATAGTTAGTGATAATAATTTCTAGCCACAGCTTTTTCCGGCTATGCGAGGCAAATCAGACAAAGGATTCCAGCTATCGAGGAGAGACTTTCTAAAGGCTGTGAGCACAACAGCGCTCCTAGCATCCTTGAACTGGCAGGAGCTTTACAAGGTGGCTTTCTCTCAGGTTGCCTCCGGGGCGGTAAACATCGTCTGGTTCGAGGCTCAGGACTGCGCAGGCAACACAACGGCACTTATCCAAGCTACCTCACCAGACCTCATAGATATATTGGGTGGGAGCTTCCACCTGGTAGGACCCGGCAGGGTAAAGCTGGCTTTCCACGAGACGGTGATGCTTGAGTGGGGTGAGAGTGCTCTTGACANTGCAAGGGCTGCGGTGCAGGGGAAGCTCGACCCCTTTGTGCTTGTTCTTGAGGGGAGCTTCCCGCAGGATGAAAAAGCTGGAGGACCCCCTCATAGTGACTACTACTGCTACATAGGAGAGGAGGGAGGGAAACCTATCTCGTGTGTGGAGTGGATGCGGCGGCTGCTACCTAGGGCTGTTGCCGTGGTAACTGTGGGGAACTGCGCTTCGTACGGCGGAGTCGTCGCCAACAAGGTTATAGAGAGGGTTCCAGGCCTGCCGTCCTCCTCGTGGTCCGACAGCCCCACTGGAGCAGTTGGCTTCTTCGATGACCCGATACGGGGCATAAAGGGTCTCGTCAGCATGCTGCCCGAAGCTGAGCCATTCAGGAGGTTCATAAGGGGCGAATGCGGTCTAAAGCCTGGAGAGATAAGAGCCGACTGCAGGCCTGCGGTGGCAGTTCCAGGATGTCCGGCTAACGGCGACGGGCAGCTGAGAGTGCTTGCAAGCCTGGTTCTCTGGGCTCTGGGGGTGCTCCCGCTACCGGAGCTTGATGAGTACTGGCGTCCCAAGTTTATCTATGGTCAGACTGTCCATGAGCAGTGTCCGCGCGCGGGTTCCTATGCTGCGGGAGACTTTAGGCGGCAGGCTGGGGACAACGATTTCAGGTGTCTTTACGCGATAGGCTGCAAAGGCCCTATATCTAACTGCCCGTGGAACAAGGTCGGCTGGGTCGGCGGCGTCGGAGGACCTACGAGGACCGGCGGTGTGTGCATCGGCTGCACAATGCCGGGCTTCACCGATGCTTATGAGCCCTTCTATAAGGCTCTCCACGCGCCGCGTGTTCCCACAGGTTTAGAGGGTGCGGCGGCAGTNGCGGCGCTCCTGGCAGGTCTAGGTCTCGGCTACCTGACTTCTCGCGGTATCGAGAAGGCGAAGGCAGAGGCTGAAAGGGGTGAGGTCGCATGAGCGTAAAGGAGCTGTTCATCGACCCTATCACCAGGATCGAGGGACACTTAGCCCTCCGCGCGCTAGTCGACGTAGCTGCGCGGAAGCCCGTCGAGGTTTGGGTCTTCGCAACGATGTTCCGGGGCTTCGAGGTGTTTCTGAGAGGTAGACCGCCAGAAGACGCCATCCACATAACTTCGAGGATATGCGGTGTCTGTGGCGCTAGCCACGCCAACGCTGCTATGCACGCTGTGGACATGGCGTACGGCGTGGCGCCAGAGCCCCTGGGGGTCGCGCTCAGGAACATGGCGTTCGCGATGACCGACCACATTTACGACCACCCGCTTATACTCAACATGCTGGGAGGTCCTGACTACAGCGAGGCCGTAGTGAAGAAGCTCACTCCCAAGGTGTGGGCTGATGCGCAGAAAGTAGACGCACCGCGCAGGGACATCCACGGCTTTGCGAAAATCGCGGACATAATGAGAGCTCTGAACCCGATTGAGGGGAGGCTATGGCAGCTCACGGTGAAGTACCAGAGGATAGCCAGGGAGGCCGGTGTCCTCCTCTACGGGAGGCACAGCCACCCGTCGACGATCATCCCTGGTGGGATCTCAACCGACTTGTCTAACGCCGAGCACATACTGGTAGGCTACACTTTCAGGCTGGTAAAGCTCACAGCTTGGGCGAAGTTCCTCTACGCTGTCTGGCAGGACCTCGTCTGGTTCTTCGAGGAGCACGAGAACTACAGGGATCAGGGCACAACCTACAGGAAGCATAACATGGTGAGCGGGGGTCTTTTCGACGACCCCGAGGAGTACTCTGCACTCGACAGCTCTCCAGAAGACTTCTACAAGGGTATCGACAAGGCCGCGGCGAGGAGGGTTGTTAAGCCTGGAGCCTTCGTGAACGGCGAGCTAGTTACCAAAAGCTACAAGGAGATTAACGTGAGCATCATGGAGTACGTGGGGGCGTCGTTCTACGAGGACTGGGCGGGGAGGTTCCCGCTCTACACTGAGAGCGACCCCGAAGGCACGAAGCTGCTGTGGGGCAAGCAGGACCCGGCTTTCCACCCGTGGAACAAGGTGACAATACCGAAGCCAGAGGAGAAGCGCTGGGACGGCAAGTACAACTGGGCTACAACGGTGCGTTTTGTTTGGAAAGATGGTACGGTGGTGCCCTTCGAGGTCGGTCCCATCGCACGCCTAACAATCACAGCACGCCAGCCCAGCGACTTTGGTCCAGGCAACGGTGTGTTGAAGGTGACGCTGCCGAGGAGCGGTGGCGCGGAGGACCTCCCACCCGCCGTCGCCGAGGAGATGACCATGGAGTGGAAAGCGCCTGCCTACTCGACCACGCTCCAGCGAGTGCTCGCGAGGGCTTTCAACGTCGTTGTAGACGTAGCGGCAGCATGGAAGAACCTCTTCGCCGCCATCGAGTTGGTGCGAGCGGGCAGAACTAAGACCTCGAGACCCTGGAACCCGCCAGCGCGCAGAACTTTCGGCGTTGGCTTCACCGAGGCGCCTAGGGGGACTGTGAGGCACTGGCTGGTCCAGGAGGGCGGCAGGATACTCAATTATCAGATTCATGCGCCAACTACCGGAAATGTCTCTCCGAAGGACAGGTGGGGTATGTCGCCCTTCGAGCAAAGTGTTGCCAACAGCATGATTACAGAGGAGGTGGAGCCTGAGCAATGGGAAGGTCTTGACTTTGTCAGGGCGATAAGGTCCTTTGATCCATGCCTTGCGTGTGCTGTACACATACAGTTCGGGGATGTGAAAGCTGTAAGGAAGATTGTGTACAGGTGATTGAACCATGGATCTTCTTTACCTCTCTGTGTATGTTTTACCGCCATACGTTGTGGCAATGTTTCTGTTTGGGGTGGCTTACAGGATCTCGAGGTACGTCCTCATGTACAGAAGAGTCCCGATAAGGAGAAGGTCGAGACCCGCTTTCAAGCTCTTGGTCGGACTAGTAAAGACTTTCATAGATCCTCTGGTAATAACAGCCCGCTTCAGAGTCTCGGACTTCGTGGGCGGCCTGATTCTGCTCCATATCCTCGGGGTAATTCCCTTGATCTTCCTCCTTGGGCAGCACGTTGCCATGTTCTCTTACTGGTTCCCGCCTTATTCTGCGCTGCGTTTTCTCTCAATACCCTCCTCCGCGACCTCTCCCGCGTTAACTCTTACAGCACCCGTAAAACCTACGAGCAGTATGTCATGGACGTTTGTTGAAAGTATTTGGGGTCCCTTGACCATAGTGCTCAATGGCGACTTGCTTGCTGTACTTGCGATAATGGGGGTGCTGTATAGGCTTGGTGACCGGCTGTGGAAAGCCTCTAGAAATATGATCCACATAAGGTTAGGAGATTTCACAGCACTGCTACTGCTGCTCGCAATACTCGTAACTGGCTTCTTTGCAACTCACCACATGCCATCGGGGGATATAGTAACGTACAGGTTTGTACTAGGTCTACACATTCTGCTGGCGGAAACCTTAGTCGTGGCTCTACCCTTCACGAAGTTCTGGCACTTTGTGTTCGGCTACTGGTACGGTAAGCTTCACGAGTGGTATGACCTCAAGTATAGGAGGGGTGCTCTATGAGCACCTGGGAAGAGTTCAGCTTCGATGCCGCGAAAGCAGGAGCGAGAGCTGTTATCAGTCGATTAGACTCAGTACTCCTTCATTTCGTGGAGAACTGCGTTGGCTGCGCGCTTTGCGACATCAACTGCCCATACACTCCAGCTGGGGAGGAGTACGGGCCTGTCGAGAAAGCAGAGCCGCTTAGGAAGGTCATAAGGGGTCAGGTCTTCCTAGCAGCACGGATCCTGCCGTGGCTCTTCAGCGCAAAGCTCCCGCGGAGCGCAGAGGAGCTGAACAGGTGGGTTGAGCTCGCATATCGCTGCACTAACTGCGGACTCTGCTACACAACCTGTCCCTTCGGGATCCACAGTGGTGTGATGATTCAGCACCTTAGGTACTTCCTGGCGAAGTCCGGCCGTGTTCCGGCGCTTCTCAAGATGATGATAGACCTAGAAACCTCGGGAAATATACTTTCTGTCGAGAGCTTCGGCAAGATATGGTCAGAGCTCCTGGAAAGGCTTAAGGGTTTGGGCGTGACTTTTGACAGGAAGGGCGCGAGGTACGTCTACCTACCCTCCCTTGCAGAAGCCCTGATCACACCTGGAGCTATTACCGGGACTGCAAAGATACTGAACAAGCTGGGCCTCGACTGGACCATGCCGAGCGTACCTCTTTCCGTGCATGCGCCGATCGCCAGTCTAGTCGGCGACAGCGAAGCTGTGCTGGAGATCACAAAGAGGGTGGCTGGCTACGTCACTGAGATTGGCGCTTCTACTGTGATACTAAGCGATGGAGGCTACCCTTACCGATTTTTCAGGTTCGACGCCCATGCCCTGCTTAAGAAGCCTTTGGGCTTCGACGTTATTCATGTAGTTGAGCTGCTTCATGAAGCTATGAAGAAAGGGGCTCTCAAGCTGAGGGAGGCGGATCAGAGGATCACCTGGCACAGCCCCTGCCAGCTGGGGAGAATGGGTGGTCTTATTGATGAGCCTGCCGACATACTGAGTTCCGCCTCGAAGAATTTCGTTAAGTTGAAGAGCCATGGCTTCTTCAGTAAGTGCTGCGGCGGAGGCAACGGTATAGCATGCGTGGTACCGCCTACGGTTGAGATGTTCGAGAAACTGCTGGGAGGGAGTATTCCCATCCCCGAGAAAGAGAAGGTGTTCCTGGACAAGCTCTTCAGGGACATGCTTGTGGCCAGCAAGGCCAAGGTAGACGAGATCAGGGAGAGCGGCGCATCCGTCGTAGTCACAGCCTGTGTGGGTTGTGTGCAAACCCTACACCTAGCGGGCAAAGTCTACGAGCTTGGTGTCGAGGTAAAAACTCTCTCCGAATTCGTAGCAGAACTGCTCCCAGAATAGCTCGAGGGAGAAAGGATCTTTTTTCCCTCAAGTAGAGGGAGCAGGTAGCTGGGATCAGAGGTACTCCTGCTCGTCATCGTTCAGCAAGGCTTTTCACATCATTTCCAAGAACACGCTGTGCTCAGCTCAGATAAAGGTATTCGTCGAGCCGGGATTGCTCTGAAATCTCCTCTACAGTTTCAGCTTCCTCATCATTGGTTTTTTCCACTCCGTAGCTTTTGAGCTGCGCCTTGATGGCTCTCGCCAGAGCGGGTCCTATGCCGGGGACTCTCGCTAGATCCTGCTCGCTGGCAATCATCAGGTCGTAGAGTGACCTAAAGCCATGGTTGAAAAGGTTTCTTGCCCTCACCCTGCCTATACCATGCAGAGACACAAGCTCGAGCAACTCCTCCTTTACTCCATGTCTGATGCGCTTGCTCAGGATGCNGAGGTTCATCGAGTGTTCTTGGAAGCCTGCTACTTCCGCTACCTGGGATAACGAGTACGCGATCCACTCGGCAGTCTGTGTTATCGAGTAAATATCTCCTGGACCCACATCATAACGTTCCACGATAACATCCTCTCTGACCTCGTTCACCCAGTCCTCCAGGAGCAGAGCNGTTTTGAGGCAGGTGAGGTACCACTCGTACTCAACCTCGTCCTCGGGTGGGTTCGGGAGCTCTCCTCCACGGCTCTGTAAAAGCTCTTCAAGCCGCTCCAGGTCCTCTTTTCTAACACTAACTGTGGTCATGTCTGGCGTGGAGGCCAGCAGGAATAGGTAGGAGAGAGTACTATTTCGCGCCGAGCGCCTGAAGAACTCTAGCCCTACGTGCGCCGTCATAGGGTCTATGTAGAGCTCAGCTACACGCCGCCCTACAACGGTTGCTCTGATCTCGCGGTCGTGCTTCTCCAGGAATCCAGTGTTCAGGAGCCATCTAGTAACTCTCTCAACAGCAGCCTCCGCTGCCAGAGGTCCAAATTGCGCCGAGAAAAGAGTCCTTGAGAACACGGTCTTCAGAGACTTCTCGTCTCGAATTTTATCCTCCGTGGCTATCAGCGAGAGTACNTGGGATCTGAGCACCTGCTCGGAGCCTAGCTGAGAGAATATCCTCTCGGGCGAGGCGCTCACATATTCTCTCATGAGGAACTCAACCTCCCTGGCCGTTCTAGCGATGAGCACAGCCTCCCCCTCTGTGTCGTACCTCGGCCTCCCAGCACGCCCCGCCATCTGCTTATACTCCATGACGGAGATCCTCTCGTGGTAGCCCAGCTCGATGTTGTATCGCCTGTAGTCAGTTATTATCACGCGCTTTGCGGGGAGATTTACTCCAGCCGAAAGAGTTGGAGTTGCGACTACTGCCTTAAGAGCGCGCTCCCTGAAGAGCTGCTCGACTATACTCCTCGAAGTAGAGGACAAACCAGCGTGATGGAAAGCAACGCCGCTCCTCATGAGATTCGCCAGCTCCTCGGATACCTTGTCGCTGTGGCTCTGGAGCACTTTAGCAGCTGCAGCCTCCAGAAGCCTGCGTTCGCGCTCGCTCAGGAGTCTGCGGGTTACCACGGAGATCTTTCGCGCATCACTGACAGAGGCTTTTCGCGTAGGAGAGAATACCAGCGCTTGACCTCCCTCTTCAAGCGTGTCTTGCACAAGGTCCACCAGGGGTCCTCCTCTAGGCTCCACCTCCTTAACCCCGCCGTCGTGGAAGTAGATCACTCCATCGTGGTATACCCCCTCGCGCAATTTCACAGGTCGCCAGTCAACTCTCACAGGCTTCGCCCCAAGCCAGCTCGCTATCTCCTCCAGGTTCCTAACCGTGGCGCTGAGGCCTAGGAGCTGCACATGGGGGAGAGAGCTCCTGAGACGCGTGAGGAGAATCTCAAGCACGGCCCCCCTCTTCTCGAGCCCTACCACGTGGATCTCATCGGCAACAACCAGCGTGATGCTGCTGAACCATGGCGCTTTGTGCCTGAGTAAGCTATCGGCTTTCTCGTTCGTGGTCACAATCACGTCGTACTTTCCCAGCGCTGGATCTGAGGAGTCGTAATCACCTGTGCTGAGTGCCACCTTGTAGCCGAAGCGTTCAAAAACCTCCTTAAACTCCTGGTACTTCTCTGCTGCTAAAGCTCTGAGAGGCACCAGGTAGAGAACCTTACCCCTGCTTATGAGGTGGCGTAATGCTGCAAGTATCGCTACGAGAGTCTTTCCGGAGGCGGTGGGAGCTGCTAGTACGAGGCTTTCCCCGTCTAGCAGACCGCTCTTTATCGCAGCCTCCTGGGTTGGGTATAACTTCTCTATCCTCAACACTTCGAGTATCTTCTCTGCGTTACTCCTGTCAAAGTACTTTGAAAGCACATCGATGACGTTGACCATCGGTGACTGCCCTTGTGTTTTACACGTTACACGGTTGTTATTATGTAGCCTTGCCTTGGCATCATGATCTCTCCACTCTCGTAGAGTTTCTCCAGGACTTTTCGGACGAAGGTCTCGTCGAGCCCTCTCACTTGGGCTTCTCTTATCACGTCCTCCACCTTCACAGGGTTCCCGTCGTTGCTCCTCACAAGCTCCTTGATAATATCCAAGAGCAGGATTATCTTTTCCCTTTGGGACTTAGGCTGCCCAGTCATCACTGTATCGATGTCCACAGTCTTCGTGGCTATGTCTATGCCCACATTTTTGAGGAAGTATTCCATCAGCTGTATAGCAACCTCGGCATCTTTCTCGGTGACCACGTTCCTCAAGTGCATCCTGGCGTGCGCCTCGGAGAGCCTGATGAGAGCCTCGAGCTGCCTCGGGGTGATCGTGATAGGAGAATCTGGCTCCTCACTCTTAGCGCGCATGCTGACGTAAAAGTCCACGATCTTGGCCTTCGCCTCCTCCGAGAGACGTGGTCTAACATACTTCCTCGCGTAAGCTATGTACTTTTTAAGCAACCGTGGGTGTATCAGGCTTTCTAGTCCCTGCGGGTACACCTCGCGGTGGAAGTCGATTACATACTGCGCTAGCTCCCTATCTCTTTCCCTGTTGGGCGTGTCGCGGAGTATGAATATCAGGTCGAACCTGGACAGGATGGTCACCGGGAGGTCGATGTTCTCGGCGATGTTCCTGTTGGGCAGGTAGCGGCCGAAGGCGGGGTTCGCCGCCGCGAGTATGGAGGCCCTAGCGTTCAGCGTCGCCACGATGCCCGCCTTCGCTATGCTCACAGTCTGCTGCTCCATGGCCTCGTGTATGCTCACGCGGTCTCTGGCCTCCATCTTGTCGAACTCATCAATACATGCCACGCCTCCATCTGCTAGCACGAGCGCGCCAGCCTCCAGGTAGAACTCTCCGCTGTTTTTCTCCTTCACCACGGCTGCTGTAAGGCCAGCAGCTGTGGCACCTTTGCCAGAGGTGTATATTCCTCGAGGAGCTATAATGCTCACGTAGCGCAGGAGCTGGCTCTTGGCCGTGCCAGGGTCTCCTATCAGCAGNANGTGGATATCGCCCCTGACCCTGATGCCGTCCGGGTAGACCTTGGGCACGCCGCCGAAGAGGAGNAGGGCTATCGCGAGCTTGACCTCCCTGTACCCGTAGATCGAGGGGGCTATCGAGTTCACGATCAGCTCCTCCAANTCCTCCCTCCTCGCCAGCTCGAGGATCTTCTTCTCGTCCTCCGGTGTTATCTCCACGTCGAGGGTCTCCTTAGCAGCTACCTCCACGTAATTTGCCTCCATGTAGGGGTGGTAAACAGGGGGGGCGTTCTTCAGGAACTTCTTATCTTCCTCCACTCTCAGGAAGCCTATCACCGTAGCCCTGTCGCCAGGTCTCACGGTGTCCACCAGGTCGTCCCTGACAACAACCTCGATGGATCTGGGGAGCTGCCCTGGTGGTAGCTCCTCAGGTTTCTCCTGGAGCACGAACTTCTGCACATCGACAAAGCGGCTTTTCTCAGCCACCAGCGTAAAGCCCTGGGACTTCTTACCCTCTCTGCNGCACTCGGAGCACTGCATCGGCTTGGTCAAGCTACCGTCCTCTTGCCTTGCCACCACCTCCTCGTGCCCGCAGGTCTTGCACCTGAATACTGCTTCGACAAGCTCTTGCTTCACAGGAGAGATCTTCGTCACTATGCCCTCGACGGCTATCAGCTTCCCTAGATGCCTAGCGCGTATCTCCCGTATTTTCACATGAAAGCTCTCGGGGAGCCTTCTTATCCTCGCGTGGAAGGTTTTCACTTTCTGAGCGTACTCGGGGTCCTCCACCATCATTACTTGCTGAATAGCCTTGGAGGCGCTTTCCAGGAATACTTGGGGAGACTCGACGAGCATATCTGCTAGAACTCTGTCGTAGCTGAGAAGGTCGTCGAAGTCTATTACAAGGGAAGTGCCATTCTCTGCGCACATCCTGCGGAGGGCTTCCCTGTACTTCTCCCTACCGTCCTCCCGGAAGTCCTTTATGAAGTCCATTATGCGCTCCACAAGAGCTAGCGTCTCGAGAACAGCTTGTGTCATGGCTTTTCACCCTCGGTTACCAGACCCACGAGAGATCTTGTCCAGCCGGAAAGAAGCTCACAGATAGCCACGTAGAGGACTTGCTCTTCCAGAGTCATGTTCTTCATCTTCTCTTTGTCCGGTGTCGGGTTTTTCGAAGCTAGCTGGGCTATTTTTAAGGAGCGCAGCCTGACGAGGTCCTCGAACGCTATCCTTAACTTCTTCAGGTTCTCTTCAGCCCCTCTGTCGCCTTCTCGAGCCTTCTCCCTTAAGCTGCTTGCAAGCAACATTACTTTCAGGTAGAAGCCCTCCTCGAGGGGCTGGAGCTCGCTTGTTTTCTCCTCAGCCCATGAAAGCTTCTTCAGAGCGGAGTAGCTGGGCAGCCCCTCTGGGTCTAGCTTTGCGACGCCTTCTCTCAGCAACACCAGCGCATAAGGGTACGGGAGCTTTACTCTTTGACCTACTTTCAACTTGAGTATTTGCAGAGGTGTTCTCCACGACGCATCTTTTACGATTATGAGTGGGATATCCACATCCATATAGGCGACGGTTCTGTGCAGTGTTCCGCAGAGGCTCATCTCGCTTTATAGTCTTCCTGAACGGGGGTCTAAACATGCACTGTGATATTATACTGAAAGTGAAGTTTATCGAGAGCTCGTCTTACAGAGGTACTACTGATGGGACCCGGGAGGACAGATCTCACGCGAGACATATATCTAGGATATTCTTTTGCTGCGTGATGTGCGAATACAGGGTCCGTGACACAAGCCTTGCAGATAAGGGAAAGGTCGCTGTGGAGTGGGCGCAGTCGCAGATGCAGGTTTTGTCGCGTCTTCGCGCCCGCTTATCTGAGGAGAAACCCCTTAAGGGTGTTAGGATTGCAGCGTGCATGCACGTAACCAAGGAGACTGCGGTGCTTATGCTCACGCTCAGGGATGCAGGCGCAGAGGTGGCCCTCGCGGCTTCTAACCCTCTCTCAACGCAGGATCACGTTGCGGCTTACCTGGCTACCGAGGGGATACGAGTTTTCGCCTGGCGGGGGATGACCCCGCGGGAGTACTTCACGGCTATAGCGAGTGCCGCGAGTATCTGTCCTAAAGTGACCATGGACGACGGGGGAGACCTGACGGTCATGCTGCACAAGATTGCTCACGGANTTAAGGAGGGTCTGGACTACGAAGTGGGTAGTGAGCTCTTGACGTCAGACATAGTCAAGGGGGTTAGAGGGGGCACTGAGGAGACAACAACCGGTGTGATCAGGCTTAGGGCTCTCGAGAGAGAAGGCAAGCTGCTCTATCCAATTATCGCGGTTAACGATTCCAGAACCAAGTACCTATTCGACAACAGGTTTGGAACAGGTCAGTCTACGATAGACGGTATACTGAGGGCCACTAACATCCTGATAGCAGGCAAGACCGTCGTCGTAGTCGGTTATGGCTGGGTGGGCCGAGGTATCGCGTGGAGAGCCCGCGGTATGGGTGCCCGTGTGGTAGTTGTGGAGACAGATCCCGTAAAAGCTCTTGAGGCATATTACGAGGGTTTTTACGTTGCCGATATGGCTACAGCTGCTTCTATCGGAGATGTGTTCATCACAGCTACGGGCAACGTGAACGTTATCAGGAGAGAACACATGGAGAGGATGAAAGACGGCGCCATCCTGGCTAACTCGGGTCACTTCAACGTGGAGATATCCCTGAAGGACCTGGAGGAGCTTGCATCTGGCAAGCGCAGGATAAACGATGTTGTAGAGGAGTACGTGCTGCGCGATGGCAGGCGGCTCTACCTACTAGCGGAGGGACGCCTAGTAAATCTGGTAGCGGCTGAAGGACATCCAAGCGAGGTCATGGATCTCTCCTTCGCAAACCAAGCTCTAGCAGTGCTGCTCCTTGTCAAGAAGGCTGAGAAGCTGCGCGCGAAAGTCTACAAGCTGCCTAGAAGCTTAGATGACAAAGTAGCCAGGCTTAAGCTGGAAGCGCTAGGTGTACGCATAGAGAGGCTTACGGAGGAGCAGAAGAGGTACCTTGAGTCCTGGAGCATTTAGATTCCTCTCTCCTTCATGCGACATTACTCCCACTCATGACGGGTTACGCTTTATATCATCTTACTATGCGAGAGGTGGAGGGGGCAATGCGCTTGACGGACAAGGGGGANAAGTGGTTAGTGCTCGCGGCCTGGCCCTACGTCCACGGCGCTCCCCATCTTGGAAATTTGATAGGCTCTGTTTTATCGGCCGATATTGCAGCGCGTTTCCTGAGAATGAGAGGAGCGCAAGTAGTCTTTGTGAGCGGCTCTGACATGCACGGGACACCAATCGAGGTAGAGGCTCTGAAGCGAGGAATAAAGCCTGAGGAGTTCGCGGAGAAGAACCACGAGTACATAAGGATGCTCTTCGGCAAGTGGGAGATAAGCTTCGATAACTACTCGAAGACCGAAAGCGAGGTTCACAAAAGGTTTGTGAGTGAGTTCTATGCTAAGGTGTACGAAAACGGCTTTGTGTTCGAGGACACGGTGCAGCTGTACTACTGCGAGAAGGACAAGATGTTCCTGCCAGACCGTTTCATAGTAGGCACGTGCCCCTACTGTGGTTACGAGAAAGCTTATGGTGACCAGTGCGAGAACTGCGGTAGGCTGCTCGAACCCACCCTGCTCGTAAACCCCAGGTGCTCGGTGTGCGGCAGCTCTCCTGTACTAAAGACTACCAAGCATTGGTTCCTTGACCTTCCAAAGCTCCAGAAGGAGCTCGAGAAGTATATTGAGTCGAATAAACAGCTGCCACCTAACGCTCGCAACATGAGCCTCCAGATACTGAGGGACGGGCTTAAGCCTCGCGCTCTGACAAGGGATAACAAGTGGGGTATCCCAGCGCCGTTCCCCGGAGCGGAGGGGAAAACCATCTACGTCTGGATGGAAGCTGTGCTCGGGTACATCTCGGCAACAATAGAGTACTTTGAGAAAAGAGGTGAGCCGGAACGCTGGAAAGATTTCTGGCTGGATCCTAGTACTAAGAGCGTGTACTTCATAGGCAAGGACAATATACCGTTCCACACACTAATTCTGCCAGCACTTCTCATAGCGAGTGGGGAAGGATATGTGCTCCCGTGGACTGTGGCGTCCACCGAGTATCTTCTCTTCAAGGGTTTGAAGTTCTCAAAGAGCAAGAGGATAGGCATTTGGGCTGATGAGGCTCTCGAGGTATTTCCTGTGGACTACTGGCGCTTTGTGCTAACAGCGCTACGTCCAGAAGTCCGCGACACGAACTTCACCTGGGAGGAGTTCCAAAGAATAGTAAACAATGACCTGAACGATAACCTAGGCAACTTCGTTCACAGAGTCCTCGTGCTCGTTCACAGGAAGTTTAGAGGAGAAGTACCAGAGCCCAGAAGTTCTCGCGGAGAGCAGCTCCGGGAGGAGATTAAGAAGCGGCATGAAAGGGTTACTCGGCTTATGGACTCCTTCAGGTTCAAGGAGGCCCTACAAGAGATCCTGATGCTTTCGTCCTCGGGCAACTCGCTGCTGAACAACGAAAGACCGTGGGAGCTGCCAGCAGATGAAGCCTCAGGCGTTTTGCACGCAGCACTTCACGCTGTGAAAGCTCTCGCGATAATGCTCTACCCCGTGATACCTAGCAGCTCGCAAAGAATATGGGAGCTACTGGGGTACAACGATAGCATATCGAATCACACATGGGAGGAAGCGCTCAGCCCAGTCCCGCCAGGCCAGAAGCTGCCTGAGCCCAAACCCCTATTCTCGAAGATCTCAGATGAGGACATCAGGCGTGCTGTGGAGAAGATCGAGGAGCTCCGCAGTATCAGAGAAGGCTAGTCTACAACCTCTCCCTCCAGATGAAGCGGTGTGGAACCTGTTATCCTGACTTTCACGAGGTCACCTACTTTTAAGTCGTAGCCCCTCATTATCACAAGCTTGTACTCGATTGTTCTCCCGGCGATGTCCCCCCTAAAGGATGCACCATTGACGATAACTTCTGTTANTCTTCCCTCGTATCTCCTGTTGATCTCAGCGGAGATCTTCAGTGCGAGTTCTGAGACTATTCTGCTCCGCCTCTTCTTCTCAGGCTCAGGAATTCCGGGCAGTAGGTATCCTGCTGTGAATGGTCTTAGAGTGTACCTAGCAACATGGACCTTATCGAACATAATTTCCTCAAGTAGTCTAAGCGTGTTTTGGAAGCTCTTCTCGGTTTCACCCGGAAATCCCACTATAATGTCCGTGACTATGCTTGACAGCCCGACTTCTTCCCGTATTCTCTGTACAAGGAGTTTGTACTCACCCACCGTGTACTTCCTATTCATGAGCGAAAGCACTCTATCATCGCCGTGCTGCACAGGGACATGGAAGTACTTGTACAGCCTGCTATCCTTGAACAGGGGTGTGAGCCTGTCCACATACCTGCGCAGCATGGCCGGCTCCATCATTCCAATCCTTATCCTGTAGTCCCCTGGAACCTCTTCCAGCAGGATTTCCAATAGCTCTGGTAGAGATGCCCCTATATCCAGGCCGTAGCTGGCCACATCCTGACCGGTCAGGTATACCTCCTTCGCACCCTTGCTTACAGCATCCTTTACAGCGCTTACCACAAGCTCCACAGGGTAGCTCTTAACTTTCCTACCCCTAGCTACCCACTCGACGCAGAAGCTGCACGAACCAGCACACCCACTCTGAATAGGTAACACGTATGTGGGTCCTCCCTGGTACCTCGGCAGTAAGGCAAGATCTCTTTCATACCTCCTGAGGATGTAGACCGGCTCTTCCCTTTCCACAACGTCTCCTATCCTGGTTATCGCGTCTGGTTCGAGCAGGGAGGCTTTGGGCAATACTTCGAGTATGCTCCTCGGTCTCACGTTAACTAAGCAGCCTGCGACTATGAATTTAGCCTGTGGAGCAATCTTTTTCAGTTCCTCTAGCCTCGCCAGAGTGTTTGTCTCGGTGTCTCCTCGCACAGCGCAGGTATTCACCAACACAACGTCGGCAGAGCTCGGAGTGTTTACAATTTCGTAGCCTTTTTCTAGCAAGATGGTCTTCGCTACCTCGCTCTCTCCTCTGTTCAGCCAGCAGCCATGCGTTTCTATGTATACTCTCTTCTTCTCCACCGAGATAGCACCCGAGAATTAAAACTGCAGGGCTAGCAGGTTATATTGTTCGTGCTATTTTTCCCAGCTCGCCCGCTAACTTCATGATTTTACCTTCAAGGGTTTCCACACGCTTCTTGTACTCTTGCTTATCCATCCTACCCCGTCTGAACATACGCTCAGTCTCCAAGAGCTCTCTAAAGGCTGCTGCTAACTCGTTGCTCACAGCCTCAACTCTCTCAGAGATCTCGCCTCCGCGGGGGCCTAGCGAGGAAAGAACCCTGGAGATCTCTCCGTGCAGCTCGGCATCCCGCTTGGCGCAGCTCTGCACGAGGTCAATTACTCTGACTATGCCTGTACCTCTTGAGCGGTATTCTCTCAGCTGATCTAACATAATCGATATGTTCTCCACTCTCTTCTCCAGCAGCTCCCTGGCTTTAGTCTCGCTCTCCCTTCTCACCAGAAGCTCAGCTTTACCCTCTCCAGGAGAACCTCTTCTCTGCCTAGTGATAGCCACGTAACCAGCTGCTACGGCTAGGAAGCCTACCGCGAGGAGGGCTGTTAACGCTCCAGCTGGTGCAGCCTGGGATGAGGCAAAGCTGGCGCTCACACTTATTCCGGGGTAAGTATCATGCCGAAAAATAGGACCAGGTGTTTTAACTCTGTAGCAGCGTGTGGAGTCTAGGATCTTCTCCTCGAGCACCAGGTGGCTTGGCAGCTGAGCAACGCCCTGGAGGCACACATTAACGCTGTAGTTTTTTTACAAAAACTCCCAGTCCCATGAAGGCGTTGAGAACCTCGCTGAACGCTGTCGGAGTAGTTTAACATCCAGCTTTGCCTCCTGACCAGGTGCCTGCAGAGACGTGAGAAGGTAGATTACCACGAGGGTGGAATTGTCCGAAGAGTGCTTGCTGATGTACCTCTCCGGGTACGAGAATAAACCGCTACCGACACCTTCTAGCTCGTAGCCCGCCGGCAGGGTCAACATGAAAGTGCTAACAGGGAGTAGTCCCTCTGACTTCAGAGTATAAGTGTCAAGGAATATCACGCGATCCGGTGAAAGGTAAATTGTCCTGTTGAGGTAGGTGATTCTAGCCAGCTGCACGTTAGATAGAAGCGCAGAGGCTCTCACCATGTCAAGGGAGCCTGGAGGGATTGTCATGTTGTACCTAATTACACCACCGGAGAAGTTCCCGTAGGATGTTTCCCCTGAGAAAGTAGCTCCCAGCGTTATGCTTCCTTCTATCCTGCAAACTGAGCCTAGAGGGGATAGCGGAACGGGTATCTCCAGGTTGACGTGGGTCGAGTTTGTCGAGATAGCATCTATAACGAGGATTACATAAAAGGATGTTCTTCTGTGATCCACGTCTATTCTCAGGATTTCGTCCGAAATCCGCCCTAGCACACCGCCACGGTCTGTTTCAGCCCATGCGAGAACAATCCGGTCCCCGTGCCGGCTTATGTTGAACTCCAGGGTGCTTGTAGGCGCCGGTAGGCTCATATTGAGAAATAGCACCACGTAGCCGTTTTCTATCCGTCCTGTAAGCCTCACATATGCCGTGTAGCTCGTCTCCGCGTATGCAGTGTAAGCTGCTGCTAGAAGAGTCACAATGAGGACAGCTACCAAAGAACGCATGTTCCCTTCCACCCGCATCGACGAAGGTCTCACATTCCAACTTATAAAGGTATGTAGGGATCTCTCATAGACCCACGAAGTCTTCGATTCTCGGTAGCTTCTTGGGAAGACCCTTCCTTTCTCTGATGGAGAGCACGAGCTGCTCCAGCTGTGCTGCTGGTACAGGCGCCCACTTGAGGAACTCGTAAGCGAAGAAGGCCCTACCTTGAGTGGCTTCACGTAGCTCATCCGCTATGTTGAAGCTCTCCGATACAGGCAGCTCTGCTAGGACCCTCATTATCAGACCCTTCTCCTCCATCGAGATAACTCTCCCTCGGTGCCTATTGAGCACTGTCAGCACGCCGCTTAGATGCGTCGGGGGCACCTTTACATCCACTTTAAGGATGGGTTCCAAGAGGGTCGGCTTCGCGGAGAGTATGGATGCCATTATACTGTTCTTCGTTGCAGGCATAATCTGCGCAGGACCCCTGTGAGCGGGGTCTTCGTGCAGCACGGCATCTGTGAGGACTACCTTCACGCCTCTCACGGGCTCTTGCGCCAGAGGCCCCGCCTCCATGGTCCAGCGGAAGCCCTGCACTATAGTGTCCTTGACTTCCCTGAGATACTGCACTCCTGAGGTTCTGTTAACAAAGATGTTGAAGTTTTCATCTATGTCCCATATGTTGCGCGCCTCGTCTGTGTCCCACCCTGCGTACTCGCGCAGGATGTTTGCGCGCTCCCGCCAGTCCTGGTCTGCGTACACTTTGCCCTCCTGCATAAGCCTGATCGTCTCCTCATTGAGCGGCTCTACGTACAGGTAGAGCTTGTTGTGCTTGTTAGGAGACTTGCCCTCGAAGATCTCGCCCCTGTCCCTCACAGTCTCTCTATATCTCACCACAGGTGGGGAGGTCACAACCTCTAGACCTGTTCTCTGCTTAAGGTCCCAGAGCACTATTTCTAGGTGCAGCGTTCCTACACCGCTAATCAGGTACTCACCTGTCTCCTGGTTTATGTAGACCTTGAGTGTGGGGTCTTCGATGGCTAGCTTTCTCAGAGCGTCAACTAGCTTCGGCAGGTCGCCGCTGCGCTTGGGCTCAATAGCGATCGTTACCACGGGCTCCGCGACGTAGACGAGGTGCTCGAAGGGCACCATAACATCCTTGTACTTAATGTCCACTACCGTTTCGCCTGCGCGGGCTTTGTCGAGCCCGAGCATCGCCACTATGTTCCCGGCGGAGACGCTGTCTATCTTCTCCCTGTAGGGTCCCATGTAGAGGCCTACTTGCAGTATCTTCCCGCTGTCCCTCGCATTGAGAAGGTATACTTCCTCACCCTCTACGACAGTGCCGCTGAAGACCCTGCCGGTAGCGACCTGTCCAGCGTGAGGATCTACCGTTATCTTGCTCACCGCGACTACCGTGGGGCCGTCCGGATCGCACTCCAGCATAGCCTTACCAATCTCACTGTTAAGATCGCCGCGCCAGAGGCGTGGAACCCTGTACTTCTGTGCCTCACGCGGGTTGGGAATATGCTCTACCACCATGTCCAGGAGGGCGACATACAGGGGGAAATCCTTTGCAAGCGACTCGACATCGTCGTGCAAGTAGGCGTCAATTATGTAGTCGAACTTGACACCCTTCTCAATAGCAATAGGCACGGTCAGGCCCCACTTGTGCAGTGCGCTGCCAAAAGCCACCTGACCCTTCGCTATGTCCACCTTCCACTTGTCTCGGAACTCCTTATCCGCGTAAAGCTCAATAAGCCCGTTAAACTCCTTCACGATCTCTACGAACCTCTGCTGTATCTCCCGGGGTCCGAGGCGGAGCTCCTTAATGAGCCTATCCACTTTGTTTATGTACAGCAGAGGCCTCACGTACTCCTGGAGAGCCTGCCTGACCACAGTTTCCGTCTGTGTCATCACGCCCTCCACAGAGTCTACAACGACAATACCTCCATCCATCATCCCGTCAGGCTCCTTGTAACGTGCCCTGGTGAAATCGACGTGGCCAGGCGTGTCTACCAGGTTAATCACGTAGGGTTTTCCCTCCCATTCGTGGTACAGCGAGACATTAGTCCGCTTTCACAGTCATCTGCCTTAACTGCTCGATCTCGACGTAATCAAGCGCCAGTGCCTGTCCCGCGACTTTGGGGCTTAGAATGCCTGCGCCCATCAGCAGTGAGTCGGAGGTTGTGGTCTTACCGTGGTCTACGTGCGCAAGTGTACCTATATTCCTCACTTGCTCGACGTTTCTCATGATTTTAGCTATCTCTTCAACCTGCTTGTACCTCGGCATCAGCCACCACTTCGACTCACGCGACCCCCCACCGTTTTTTATTCATTACCACGCTGCCTGCGGCACGAAGGTCGAGGTGCATAGGATTTATCTTATCCTATCCAAACCTCGGGTAGCCTATCCTCCGGGCTTAGCCCTAGGATCTCCTTAGGTTTTGTGAGGTGCCTGTAGGCCCTCGTGCTTGGCAGGTAGAGCCCAGGCTCCAGGTGCCTCCCGTACTCCACGCGTGTCTTCAAAGCATCCTTAGCTTTGAAACCGCACCCAGAGCACTTGAACCCNTTCCCGCGACCAGCAGACTTCATCCTCTTCCCGCAAACNGGGCACGTAGGGTTGAGTTCGAGTATCCCAGAGGAGGCTGAAATCACTCTCAGGCTCTCAGCATTCAGTGTCAGACCGAAGCGCGGCACAACCCCTCCTCCAACCTCTACCAGGTCTCCACTGCGCAGCAGTCTCGCAACGTGCCTGAGGTAGCCGGTCTCTCTGTAGAACATGGCGTCGATGCAACCTGTGCGATCACACAGCGTGACCTTGACGTGTCCACCCTTTAGAACCCGGGGAGAACCTTTTACTTCTCCCTCCACGACTACTGAGTCGTAGGGCCTTAGCAAGGAGATGCTTTTCTTTGTGCGCAGGTGCGCGTCTGTTGCTTGGTTCGTCTTGTAGAGGACCCAGTGATCTACGCCGGGGATCATCCTCAGCGCGGTTACAAGCAGAGATGGATCGAGTCCGCGCAGGCCGAGTACGACAGGTGTCGTGCTACGTGGCGTCGCCAGAGGTCTCTTCTCCACGTAGTCGTACGTTGCGAAGATGAGAGGTCTGTACATCCTGTCGATAGCTATAAAGACCTCGTCGCTCTCGGCTAGTCTCTCTCCTAGCTCTCTCGAGCCGTAAACCAGTACCTCGTAAGTGAATTCCCTAAGCCTGAAGGCCCCAATAGCAGCTGCCGACCCTGTTAACCCTCTGCCTCGCAGACCGGGTATACAGGCCTCGCCCTTCTTCTCAAGCTCCTCGAGGAGCTCTCGCACGTAGCTTAGTGGTACGAACTCTTTTACAGCTCTCTCGTAGACTTTGGAAAGCATGCTCTGCGCTCTGCTGCTGGCAACGACAAGGCCTGGAGATGTCTTGCCGTGGGTCTCAATTTCGTGCTCTACAACTGAGGCTAGCTCCCAGGCCACGTCACAAAGATCGCTTGTATCCAGGCGTACATGCAGCGATACGGCACCGTTACCCCTTGTCTTGACGGGTATATTTGGGTTGAGCCGCACTAGGTAAGGTAGATCGAGGAACTCGGCGTTCCTGCGGCGGAGGTAGGAGGACAGAATGTAGCCCAGATAAGTCGTACAGCCTCCATGCGGAGAATCCGCATCATCTAAGCCGATGTGAATACTCATCCCTAGCGGATGTGCTCGACTGCATACAGGTAGATGCCGTCAAGTATGCCCGGNCCTGCGCCCTCTCTGCCGTGAGGGCTGTGCGCCCTATCGCCTCTCATGTGTGTTGCCAGGTGTATATTCGCAGCTGTCTGAGCTACAGCCTCCTTGTCTACCCCTTCTACTATGATGTCCTCTTTTTCTACTCTGACCCTCACCCCTNGAAGCACTTCTGCGTACCTCTTGCCTCTCTCACCAAGNAAGTTCTCGATGATCACTCTACTTCCCTCCACCTTTACTGACATCGGGAAGTGTGCATAGACTATCTTCAGCTTGTACCTGTAGCCTTTGGTGACTCCCTCAATCATGTTCTTGATGTGGGCCGCTATTGTGCCTAGCGTGGCGTAATCCTTCTTAGAAGCATTGAAAACCTCCACTATTACCGCGCCGTCCTCCAACCTGATATCGATATTCTTGGCATGCGAGAAATCCTTCTCCACAGTACCCAGGGGTCCACTCACGCGCACACGCTTACCATCAATCTCTACTCTGACATCCTGAGGTACCTCCACCTTCCTGGCGCTGCTCAACACTCTCATAGGATCTCTGCGACAGGCTTGGACAAATAGCTATATATTCTTCGCTCCACGCGGCGCGTGGGAAAACCCTTAAATCCCACTTTTGTGCTAAGAGGGGTGGCGGGGGTGCCCGAGCTAGGTCAAAGGGGGCGGACTGCGAGGGCCCACACTCAGGATGTAGCTCATGAGAGCTCCGCTGGCGTTGGCCTGCCCGGGTTCGAATCCCGGCCCCCGCACCACCTACGCTATGCTTTTGCTCCTCTATATGCTACCACCGATATCTCGACAAGCGCTCCTCTCGGAATCTCCGCCTGCACAGTGACTCTCGCAGGCTTCACCTTTGCAAAGTAGCTGCTGTAGACTTCGTTAAATTCCCCGAAGAGGCTGAGATCTCTGAGAAAAACAATTGCGTAGACTACATCGTCGAGAGTGCACCCTGCTGCTTCAAGAACAGCTTTGATATTCTCCAGAACTCTCTTCGTNTGCTCNTTGATACCTCCGGGAACCATCTCTCCAGTGGTTGGGTCTATCGGTATTTGCCCAGAAACGAAGACGAAGGAGCCTGCGATCACAGCCTGGCTGTAGGGACCTATGGGCTTCGGAGCTTTCTCCGTAAAAATCTCCTCCCTCACTCAAGCCACCACAGTGAAGTCAAGCCCCAGCTCTTTAAGCTTTAGGAGCAGTTTCTCTACGGCATCGGGCGAGGGCACTTCAAGGCCTAGTGTCACCTGAGCCATTCCTGGGCTTATGAGCGGGTTCAGCCTCTCGTGCTCTATCTCCACTATNTTGAACCCCANCTCNGCTATNGGNTCTATNACACGCTTNAGCTGGCCNGGNCTNTCGGGGAGAACCCCCCTGATCCTGACCTGCCGCCCCTCGAGGTAAAGTACCTGGTTAATAATCCTTGAGAGTAGAGAGGGGTCAGCGTTGCCTCCGGAAACTACACAGACTGTCTTCTTGCCTCTAACATCAACGCTTCCTGAGAGAACAGCCGCGACAGCTAGCGCGCCCGCTGGCTCGGCAACAGTTTTAGCCCGCTCGAGCAGCATAAATACGGCTTTGGCTATGTCTTTCTCGTCTACAAGGACTACTGTCATCTACTAGCTCTTGAATTATGCTGAACGTTAGCTTGCCTGGCTTCTTCACAACAACGCCGTCGGCTATGCTAAACACCTGGGGGGTCTCTACAACTTCCCCCCGCTCGTAGGACATGTACATCGCGGGGGCTCCGCGGGGCTGAACTCCGATCACTTTCACTCTGCTGCTAAGCCTCTTTAGTGCTATGGCTATCCCCGCTATCAGACCACCGCCGCCTACTGGAACCAGTACTAGATCGGCGTCAGGTAGTTGCTCGTAAATCTCCACACCTATTGTACCCTGACCAGCTATTATGTCGGGGTCGTCGAATGGATGTATAAAGGGTGCAGCCTCTCTTTGTGCTATATCGGAGGCGTACAGGTACGCGTCGTCGTAAGTTTCCCCATGCAGGATCACTTTTGCCCCGTAGCTCCTTGCAGCATTCACCTTGTAGAAGGGGGTATACCTAGGCATGACCACCACAGCCTCCACGCCTAGCAGAGAAGCGGAATACGCCACTCCCTGAGCATGGTTGCCGGAGCTCGCTGTCACAACCTTCTTCACATCTTTTGTCTTTACGAGCTTAGAGATTTTGTAGAAGGCTCCTCTCACTTTGAAGGCCCCTGTCTTCTGGAGATTCTCCAGCTTTAGGTACACTTCACCTCCGCTGATGTCTGAGAAGGTCTTATTGGATACCAGAGGGGTTACATGCACAACTCCTCGGAGAACTTCACGTGCCTCCTTTATTTTGACCGTGATTTCTTCCAGAATTGCCTGAGGTTCCATACCCGAGTAAGAAATATGTTGGAAGTGAAATATATTCTCTTAGCTTACTGTGGCATCGGTAATTGTACTGTGGGCATGCGACGGGGCTTGGCATATACACGATTGCTGTTAAAGCTCCCTTACGTTGCTGAGGACCTTCTCTGCACGGCGTGTAAGCTCCCACCTTTCTCTCAGGCCGTTTATGCCGGGCCTTTCTATGAGGTACGATACTGCTGCGGCTGCATAAGCAGCAGCCTCCCTGGCATCGCCAGAACGCAGATATTCTACTGAGAAGACCACCGTGAAGACATCGCCGGCACCTGTGGTATCGGTGACCACGGCCGGCTCAGCTGTTGGAACGAAGTAAACCTTCTGCGAGGTAGCTACGTACGCCCCCCTGCTGCCCAGCGTGACTAAAGCTATACCCGCGCCTTCCTCNACCATTTTCTTGGCGAGCTTCCACGGCTCTGCTTCGCCGTACACCACTTTAGCCTCGCTTACCTCTGCGTGGACAACGTCTGAGAGAGCTATGANGAGGCGAGCCTCAGGCTTGGATGTTAGCATCACACGCCGTTTCTCATCGACTACGCGCACATACCCCTGGAGGTCGCTGGCGGTCAGTGCAGCTCTCTCCGATACCTCCTGGACAACATCCGGGGGAACCTCGCCTATGAGCGGTCCGATAACGGCTAAAGACCCCCTTATCTTCTCGAGAGGCACGTCCCCCACGAGTATGTCCTCGCACCGCGACAGAAGGTACAAAGTCCTACTCTCGCCCTCGTACACAAGCTTGAACTTTGTCGTGGGAAGATCCTTTGACACGGATACATGGCTTATATCCACACCGCTTCGCGACAAGAACATGAGATACTCGTCGGGGAAGTCGAGCCCTATCTTCGAGACCACGTGGGGTCTGGCTTTGTGCTTCAATGCTGCGAAGGATCCATACGTGGCTGTGCCGCCTAGGCTCCTCTTCAAATTCCCCTTCACAACGATCGTGTCGACCACGAGGTGCCCCAGCAGAAACACGTCCACGCTAAGTCACCCCTGGCAGGACTATCCGCGCCCTATTAAATGTCGTTTTTGGAGATCCGTGCTGATTTCTCTCGCGAATCTTGAGAGGAGTTACTACATGCGAGGTCGGAAGCTCCCGTGTCGAGGGAGATTTGAGACTAATTTTGAGACTTATGTAGTGGGATTATA
>Ga0065719_103387_pt1 | contig 32292 bp, 42 predicted proteins | sample GBSCel85sediment_FD_59106 | JGI IMG/M metagenome (GOLD analysis project Ga0065719, IMG submission 59106) | Hot spring sediment microbial communities from Great Boiling Spring, Nevada - Cellulolytic enrichment CS 85C v3 (version 3) | ecosystem: Environmental > Aquatic > Thermal springs > Hot... | reverse complement strand
TCAGAGATAGAGGGAATGCCTTACAGGTACACTCTCAAGAGCTTCTACGAGGAGGAACTCGCTTACGTAGTTCAAGATACCCTCGATATCATCGGGAGGATAGAGAAAGCGATAGAGAGGGATAAAGCCAATATATCAGCACTAGAAAATAAATTGAGGGATCTGTCAGCGAATCCATTCCTTCCCTTATTCCTCCTCGCTCCGTTATTCTCAATAGCAGTACAATTCCTCATATTGAGGGAGTTAGATGAGGAAGTAGCTAGAAAGTATCTAGGCGTCTTAGCTAATCCTTACATATCGATTCCATCAGTCGCTCTCTACACATCCTTCCTCTACCTCACGCTGACCTTTCATTCAGGCAGTCTCATGCCCCTTCACGTGATCTCAGTTCTCTATATCCTCACGTCAATCTCATCAATGATTTCTCCTATAATATATATCTATGAAAAAATAATTGAGTAGAATTAGATCTCGAATTGTACGCATACCCCCCTGATGCATAATTCATAGCTGCCCGGGGGCAGGGGCCCTATGACGAAGTCAGCGTATATAACACCTACGCATTGGACACATATCTCAGCTGTCTCCTCCATACTGAGCTCAATCTTTATCCTATTACCCTCCACTTCGTAATCCCTCAGGACGAACTTAGCGCAAGGGTTCGCGTGGCCTAAGCTGTAGTTAGCGTAAGCATAACTCCCCCTAACAGTCACGCTCAGATCGGGGCCCTCTTGATAACCGCATCTCCCGAAGGAAGATACTAGCTCAACTAAGCCCTTCTTCTGGGAGATACTCTTTATCTCGCCCCCTTCCTTCACTACCTTAACTACTCGCTCGAAGAGCTCGCTCGATACGAACTTCTTAACTGCGTCCCTAGTCAAGTACCTGTCAGCTCCAGCTATCACTACAGCTATACCAGTTCCCCAGGGCCTCGTTATTATGACCCATCCTCTCTCCTCTAGCCCCTTCCTCTCCTCCCCTATTATCGGGATCACCCCTCTCCCTACGATCGGCGCTCTCGGACCTCCGAGTATTATGACAGCTCTGTACTTCTGAGCGTTTATCAGAGCCCTAGTCCCGCTCCCGAGGTAGTCGACTTCAACTCCTCTCCTCTCGAAAGCTTCCCTTATCACATTGAAGGACAGGGAGTAATCTATATCATTCGCTATAACTCCGACTCTCTCTATCTGAGGCTTCCTCAACCTAGAGTAAATGAACCCACACTTATAAACGCTTATACTGAGCTCCTCCCCCTTCTCGAGCTTGCTCCATTCAGCTAAGGGGACTGGGGGGACCCAGTTGTTGGGGCTCGCTGATACGTTCACTATCAACTCGGGGTTCAAGTATCCGGAGAGGAGGGATTCAGCGTATATGAGAGGGGCCTCACTTAGATCTGTATCTGTCTCGACCATGAGGAGAGTGTAGGAACTCCCGGGGAAGATGTAAGCTTTGACGCTCCCTCCCTCCTCATAACTCCCGAGGTTTATGTATATCGAGGGATAGCTGAGATCACTATAAGGGGAGAAGTTGAAGGAACCGACTTCCATCGAGCTAGATATCCCGCTCACCCTGAGGAACTCCATCAGACTATCTAAATCGCTCCCCTGCTTATAGATAGCTCCTACATATCCAGCGTTCGGAGGGCAGGCTGGGGAGAGGGATACGGGGAGTAGTATCAATATCAAGGCTAAAGCTACTCTCACGACCCCACCCAATTTACCCCCGATCCGAGGTAATAAAGCTCAACTGAATGATTCGAATAACATCGAACCTTTCGTGCGGATCTGAGCTCATCTACAATAAGCATTCTCGAAAGTTAGCGTAGCTTCCAACACGCTCTTCCACTTCCTCGTCCTCTTGAACCCGTAATTACATATCTCATCCACGTAACCGCTCATCCCATCCAATCTAGCTCTATGAACAGCCCTTATCACATCCAATATGATATTTCCAGCGTTCATACCATCATTCACTCTCATATGAGCTTCTATCATGATCTCACTTCCCATGAAGCCTGTCCCTATGAAGTGGAGGTGTATGACTCTATCGTTCCCCAGGAAGTCCACGTAATCGCTCGTCCCCGCGATTATCTCCCAACCTTCCTCGAATTCAGCGGCTATAACAGAGGATTTCACATCCCTCTTGTACATCCTCAGCTCCTCATACATAGTGTTTATCGTCTCAAGCCCCCCACCTACATCTAACTGATAGCTCTTCTTCGGTTTGACTCCTCTGAGCTTCAGGAAACTAGCTAATCCCTTGTGGAATATAGTCCCACCTATCTGGCTCATCAAGTCATCTCCAGCTAGTACGAGCCCTCTCTCAGAGAAGATCTTCTCGATCTCTGGGTTAGTAGCTACTGGAGAGGGAGTTAAGTTTATGAACGATGCTCCGACTTCTTTAGATATCGATGCATAAGCTGAAGATGTCGCATCCAATCCGCTGGATATAGCGTTGACTACTACATCAGGCTCGCTCTCCTTGAGGGCATCGAGGAACTCATCATCTCTCCCCAATTCTAACTTGAGGATCGAGGCCATATGAGGGTTCAGCTCATCCTTCAGTATCCCCCTCTCAACGATTACGCCTATCTCAGGGACATCGAACCTCCTCCCTACAGCATTGGGCTCAGAGTATATCGCTTCAGAGAGGTCCTTGCCCACTTTCCTCGAATCTATATCGAAAGCAGCGACTATCTCTAGATCATCCACTCTGAAGCCCCCTACTACAGGGTGCCAGAGGCCATCGCTATCTGGATTCGAAGCGTAGTAGTGGATCCCCTGTACCGTAGCCGATACGCTGTTACCGATTCCTATGAAAGCGATCCTTATCCTAGACATAAGGCATGAAGCTCGATCAACTATTAAAATTTTTCGATCTAATTCAGTAGAACCCTATAGCTCTCGCCCCATTCCTCCTTATATGAGATTCAGCAGCCCTCACCGCTAGGAGAGCTATCAGGAGGAAAGCTATAGCCTCTATTATTGAGATAGCAGTTGCGATAATCAATAAGTCCGGGACCTCAGATCCGGAAGCTACTTTCAGTATGTAAGCTGGAGCTACGTAAGGTATGGAGAGGTAAAAGATCCTCAATCCCTCTGGTATCACGGAGATCGGGACTATTAAGATCCCTATGACTGCGAAGTTCAATATCTCGAGGAATTGCTCTGAGATACTGGACCTCATTGAGATAGCTGATACCAAGAGGCTGTATAAGAGGCTCTCCACAGAGACCAATGTGAAACTGAAGAGAGCTATCTCAGGCCTGATATCGAATAAGGGTATTGAGAAGAGGGATTGAACTAAGGCACCCATGAATATTATCGTGACCACTGATACTAGAGAGGCTACTACGAGCCTCCCGCTTATGACTAGGAATGGGGAGATGCCCCTGAGCATGTGCTCCTCGACCATCCCCAGCGATATGAAGAAATTCGTCCAGCCCCCTACTATAGAGGAGAAGCTGGATATCACGCTCCAACAAGCTATCGTCCAATAAGCTGATTTCAGAGCGTAGGGTAGCTGTGATCTCGGGACGAAGAGCAGGACCCCTAATATGAGTAAGAGCACCCACATAGCATTAGATACGATCATATTCAAGAAGCTGTACCTGAGCCTCCAAAACCTGAGGACGTGAAGCCCAGATTATAGCTTTAATCATATAGATCCACTCCCTAAAGCTCTCTCCTCAGCCTTCCCGAGCATAGTATAAGATAGAGCGTTGTAGAGGGCGCTCATCCCCAGCAATATGCCTATTATCAGTATCACTTCCCTAACTCCCGGAGCTGACATCAGAGCACTCAACCTAGCTAATTCGAATGTATGAGTCGTTGGGAGGGCTTGAGATATGACCCTAGCCCATAAGGGGAAGAGGTAAGATGGGTAAAAAGCCCCCGAGAGTATCAGTATTATGGGGTTGAGCCAACTGAGTATATTGCTCTCCTCCTTCGTTACCAAGAGGATCGAGGCGAATATAGCTGAGAAACCGAGTAGGGGGAGCATCCCGACGATCAGCGATACTGAGAGGATCGGGAGATCTATGATGAGAGCATCAACTCCCTTCCTCAATATCAGAGGGGGGAGGAATTCCGCTAGTTGGATGAAGCTCCAGAGGATGTATCTAGGGATGTAAGCCATGACCAATATTATTGAAGTCCTGTAGGGAGCTAATAATACGTAAGGAAGCGTCCCGGCCCACCTGTGGAGTAACACAGCCCCTCCGACGTCCCACATGACGGAGAGGGAAGCTGAAGCTATGAGCGTAGATGAGACGAAGAAGACTATTGGATCTACGTCCTCTCCGACGTTGGATCTGAAGGATTGAGTCGATCCGAAGAGGAAGCCAGCACCTAGCATGAGGATCAACATCAAGTAAGGCCAGAGGAGGAAGGACACCAAGTTAGCCCTATTATTCTTGACGAAGTACAGATCTAAGAACACCCCTGATTTGAATAGAGCGATTAAGCTCATGCTCTCCCCCTCGTCAACTCTATGAAGACGTCCTCTAAGTTGGGCTCTCTCACCTCCACTCGCTTCACGCCGCACCCGAGCTTCTGCAATCTCAATAAGAGCTCTTGCGTCACTTCATCCCTCTCGCTCGGTTTAGCGAGTACTTTGAGCTTGATCTCATCACCATTCAACGTGAGTTCGGCATTCAAATCGGAGAAATACGGCTTGAGATTATCCAATGAGATCTTAGCGCTCGGTGAGATCGATAGCTCTATGCTCAAATCCCCTCCGACTATGCTCTTGAGGTCCTCAACTGTATCTATAGCTATTATCCTCCCATCGTTTATTATCGCTACTCTATCGCACACTATCTCAGCCTCGAACATATTATGCGTCGTTATGAGTACTGTCTTTCCCTCTTCATGGGCTAACTTCGTCAGCAACTCCCTTATCATCCTCGATGAAGCCGGATCGAGCCCTAAAGTCGGTTCATCTAATATCAAGACATCTGGATCTATTAAGAGAGCTCTAGCTATGCTCAGCCTAGCTTTCATCCCCGTCGAATATTCCTCATAGAGTTTATCCGAGGAGTTGAGCTCATCTAAGCCCACTAACTTCAGTAACTCATCCACTCTCTCCCTCAACTCACTCCCATCGAGGCCGTAGAGCATCCCGAAATACCTCAAGTTCTCCCTGCCCGTGAGCTTCCAGAAGAAACCTCTCTCGACTGATAGGGAGACGCCTATCCTCTTCCTGACTTCCTCGGGCTCCCTCACTACATCGTATCCCAATAGGAATGCCTTTCCGGAATCGGGGAGGAGGAGGGTACTGAGTATCTTGACTGTAGTAGTCTTCCCAGCGCCATTAGGTCCGAGCAAGCCGAATACCTCGCCTCTCATCACTGAGAAGGATATGCCCCTGAGGGCGTGAACTACGCTCTTCTCCCTCCTGAGCCCCTTCCTCAAGTAAGTTGTGTACTTCTTCTCCAATCCTTCGACCTCTATAGCCTCCATCTTCCCCACCATAGGTTCTGAACTAATATATTTAAGTGAATTGGCCACTCTTGAACACTTTCCAACACAAATTTCATCTTCACGCATTCTCTGAAACCTCCATAGATCTAAAGCTTTTTATTCAGCTCATCGCTCCAAAATGGAATGCCTGAGGAAAGAGCGTTATCCGTCATGATATGGCCGTTAGTATCCCAATTCTTCGCTATAGCTGTCGTCATGAGCATCAAGCCCTCACCAATCGTGGAGCTTGAAGCTAGTGAGTCCCTCAGCCTCTCGATCTTATACGTCGCCATAGTGCTCGCTTTCGCCTCCTTCATGGTCTACCTCATAAGGAAGGGGAGGAGAGTAGTGATAAAATCTATGATATTCATATTCCTCGTTTACTCGGCCTTCCTATCTCTAGATACACTTATAAGCTCTTATATACAGATAAACCCAATTTTTGAGATCGCTCTCTCGATAATAATAGCTTTACTGAGCTTCAGGACGGATTTAATGGGTAACTTCGCGAAGTCCTTCCTAGCTGCCTCTATGGCCTTCTTATTCATATATTTCTTCAACGATACTTTCGTTTACTTCTTGTTGACGCTCCTCTCGATATACGATGCTTATTCTGTCTTCAGAGGCCCTTTGAGCAAGCTCTTCTCGGTCTCAGAAGACGTGTTGAGCCCTCTCTCGCTCTTCCAAGGGGGGGTGAGCATGGGGCTGGGAGATGTCTTCTGTTACTCAATGGCCTCCGCGACTTCCTTCAGATCCCTCCACTTCCTAGCTGTAGTACCTGTGGCCTCCTTGAACGTAGGGATAATAGCTACTTTAATAATCCTCAGGAGATCTAGGAGACCCCTCCCAGGATTGACGATACCCATATTCATGTGGTTGATACCTCAAATTCTCCTCTCTTTATGACCGCTCTGTTCCAATTCCCGCGAGCGAGCCAGATGAGAGCAGTCACTCCAGCCACTAAGTTGCTGAGGGAGATAGAGAGCCATATCCCCGCTACCCCTATGTAGAGGGATAGCAAGTAGCCCATCCCTATCCTCACTACCCACAGCCTGAATATGCCTAGGATCGTGGGGACCAGGGTCCTACCGGATCCTCTACCAGCTGACATCCCTATCATGAAGAGGCCGAAGAAGGGGAGCGTCGGGAGGAGGTAGTTCAAGAAGCTATCTGTCTCCCCAATTATACTCGGATCCTCTGTGAAGGCCCTCACGATCTGGATCCTCAGAGGATATACTATGAGGACCCCTAAGAGGAGTAAAGAGAAGACAGATGCCGAGGCCTTCAATGAGATCTCTTTAGCTCTATTCCGATTCCCAGCGCCTAAATTCTGCCCTATCATTATGGAGGATGCGCTCACGAGACCGAAGAGAGCGGCGTCAGCTATATCAGCTACTATGAAGCCTATGGAATACGCGGTCACAGCTATTATACCGAATGCGTTCACTAGCCTGAGTTGAGCTATGAAAGCCAGGCTATTCATAGAGGCCATTATGAAGACAGGAAGTCCTATCTTAATGCTCAACTTGATCCAGTCCCCTCCTAAACTAGTGATCCCCGCCCTCAATCCGTACTTCCTCAAGAGCAAGTTCAGTGAGATTGAGGAGATCGAAGATCCTATTACATCAGTGATCGCTGCTCCTATGACCCCCATCCTCGGGAACGGAGGTATCCCCAGCACGAGGAATGGATCTAATACTGTATTAATTGATATAGCGAATGCGTTTATGATAGCAGGCCTCTTAGTATCTCCTATCGCTTGCAGTACTGTATTGTAAGAGAAAGCGATGTAAGTGAGGAGGATATTCACTGACATAATAGCTGAGTAATCCATGACCCAACTCACTATCTCCTCCGGCGTCCTTACGACTTGGGAGAATATGAACGACCTGAGCGAAAATAGGGAAATAGAGAGGGCCATTCCCAGAGACAAAGCCATTGTGAGTAGCTTAGATGCGGAAACACTTGCTTCCCTATAGTCCTTCATCCCTATGTATTGCGAGATAGTGCTCATGCCTACCGTAACTAAGGCTTGCATAGGGGCATTGAAGAGGAATATGACCGGCCAAACTTGCCTGGGGACTGATACAGCTAAATCATCATAAATACTGAGCCATAGGGCATCTAGAACGTTATATGCTACTGCTATTAACTGATTTATGAGAGGAGGGATCCCGAGCTTGAAGAATGTCTTTATTATCGGGCCGTTGACTATCTCCTCCCTATAGCTACTTATCCTCGATTCGCTCACTCGTTCCGATCCCCCCTCATCTGTTAAAAAGTTTTTCATGGGAGGATGCGAACGACTATTCTCGAAAAAATTTAAAGCTATAGTTCAGAGAGGGGATATATTATATGAAAAATCTGGAGTTGGAGATGATAAGGTATAATCCTATGAGGATCAGGAGAGCTCCGCCCAGCCTACTGACGTTCAAGCTCCTTGAAGGTGAGAGCCTCGCTGAGATCCCCTTCGAGGTCTTAACTAGCAATAGAAAAGTCAAGCTCATGCCTAGGGAGAGGGATATGAGGTTCAGGATCCCCTGAGCGAGATCGTTCACGCTCAAGAGCATCAAGGAACCGATCACCAATGGCAGGTTGCATTGTACCGCTAAGAACCCGAGACTGAAGCAAGTAAATGAACTCTTGACCCTTCCAGTCACCTTGCAAGATCTCTCAGGGGAGAGGACCATGAAGATGCCCAGGATGACGCTGAAGAGGGCTAGAGCGTATATAGTCCACTCGACGATCGACTTGAGTAAGGACGATATGAGGAGGAAAGCTACCCCGAGCGAGATCACGCCGATCGTAGACGATATGAGACATTTAGCGTAATCCCTCCTCCTCGAGAACCTCCCCAATGGTATTAGAGACATCATTATGGGGAGGGAGCAAGGGGAGAGAGCTAAGAGACCCCCTAGTACGGGGAAAGCTATATTTATCAATTGAAAATCATTCTTCCCCTCGATCCAATCCCTCAAGTAGCTCTCAGAGGCCTCACTCAATCCGCTAATCCTCTTTACTTCCTTCCCATTCTCGAATAGTACTATAGTTGGTGTCTCCTTTATGCCGAATTCAATGAAAATATTTTCATTTTTTCCAGGGATAAGCTCAATATCTATTACTTTAATTCCGGGGGGCGGGTCCCTCTCTATGCTCCGCCAAACAGGCAGGATCTTCTCGCAATTGAAACAGAGCTCACTCCAGAACATCACAACGACTTTCCCGTTGTCTAGCTCTATAGATTCATTCGGGATAGCTGATAGCTGCAGGATAGATAGCATTATCAGGAGGAGCAGCAGATTGTATCGCATAGCTCATGATGGGTCTCACTATATTAATTCGTAACCTATCTATGCATATCCATCTGAGCGAAAAATTTATAAATAGAAGATGTGTCAAAACTTCACACTTCAGGGGTGGGATTGTTGATCCAACTAGAAGTTCCCAGATGAGGGTCGTCGACCTCATCGCTTCTCTATTCAGAGATCTCAAAGTTAGGGACATAATGGGAGTCATAGGGGGCTCTATAATGCCTCTCTATGATGCCCTCTATCACCACAGGGAGCACTTCAGAATACTGATGTTCAGACATGAGCAAGGGGCTGTGCACGCAGCTGACTCTTACGCGAGAGTGAGGGGTACTCCCGGCATAGTGCTGACCACGAGCGGCCCAGGGGCCACAAACATAATAACTGGACTCACTAACGCGTATATGGATTCCTCACCCGTCTTAGCGATAACGGGTCAAGTAGCTACAGGGGTCCTGGGGAGGGATGCGTTCCAAGAAGCGGATATGGTGGGCATAGCAGCTCCCGTGACTAAGTTCGCTTACCAGGTGAGGGATCCCGGGGAAGCCTTACCGGCGATAGAATTAGCCTACAGGATATCCTTGAAGGGGAGGCCCGGCCCTACTTTAATAGATCTCCCCAGGGATGTCCAAGTCGCTCATCCGAGTGAATTACGCGAGCTCCAAATAGACCTCTCGAAGTATGAGCCACTGCCTCCGGACGAGGGTAAGTTGAGGGATGCATGCAGAGTCCTAATTGAGGCTGAGAGACCCGTCATCTTAGTGGGAGGAGGCGTGAGGATCTCTGGAGCCCATGAGGAAGTCTTAGCACTTGCGGAGCTCTTGAGGGCGCCTATAGTCACTACTCTCACCGGAAAGGGGTCGGTCCCATCATCCCATCCTCTGGTCTTAGGGGTAGTCGGGATGCACGGGAGACCTGAGGCTGACGCTGCCCTAGCTAATGCAGACGTGATCTTAGCTTTAGGCACTAGGTTCTCCGATAGGACTGTTGGAAGCTTTGAGGAGATCTCTAAGAAGAAGATAATTCATATAGACATTGATGAAAGTGAATTAGGCAAGAACGTGAGGACTCATATAGCTATAGCTTCGGATCTGAAGTCAGCTCTCAGGGGAATGATCTCCTTGATAGGGGAGAGGGTGAGGAGAGACGAGAGGTACTTAGAATGGCTGATGACGATAAGAAGGGAATTCGAGAGGGCTATGGAGGAATGGAGCAAGAGCTTCAACGGGATGGCCCCCTGGAAGATATTGAAGGCTATCAGAAGGGCTATGCCCCCGGATTCCATAGCGGTGACTGGTGTCGGGAGTCATCAGATGTGGACCGAGCTCCACTGGGATGTGCTCATGCCCGGGACCTTCATAACTTCCGCGGGCCTCGGGACCATGGGTTTCGGGATCCCAGCCGCTCTAGGAGCTAAAGCAGCTGCTGAAGAGAGGAAGGTAGTGTGCATAGATGGGGATGGCTCCTTCCAGATGACCTTCAACAATCTAGCTTTAGTCAGGGAGTACGGCTTACCATTCATCGAGGCGATATTCGATAATAGAGCCTTGATGCTCGTGAAACATTGGCAGAAATTCCTATACGGCGGGAGGATAATAGCTACTGAGTTCAAGAGCTCGCCAGATCTCTCTAAGATAGCTGAGGCTTATGGCATAGAGTACGCTAGGCCAGAGAGTTACGAGGAGATAGAGAGGAAGGTTGAGTGGGCCGTCAGGAACGATGAGCCCCTGATATTGGACCTTTTGATCGATAGCGAGGAGGACATAGTGCTACCATGGGTCCAACCGGGGAAGTGGCTCACTGAAGCGATACTCCCGCCCCGGATGGAGGTGAGCTTGAGATGGTCAGAGTAGAGAGGGTATTGTCCGTTAGGGCCTTCGGAGGCCTAGATCAATTGCTCAGAGTAGTTAACGCTCTCAGGAGGGGAAGAGCTGAGGTCAGGGGGTTCGAGGTGAGGTTCGTAGGGAAGGAGATATTGGCCTTCATAAGGGTAGATGGAGGTCCTGAGGAAATAAAATGGGTTGCTAAGAAGATATACAGCTTACCTGAGGTTAAAAGCGTCGATCTAATTGAGGATAAGCTTTTAGAACCTATCCTGAGGTGATCGAGATGGCGAAAATATATACCGATGGGGAAGTGAGTCTCGATCCCTTAAAGGGGAAGAGGATAGCTGTAATAGGATACGGGATACAGGGAAGGGCCCAAGCGCTGAACTTAAGGGATAGCGGGCTAGATGTGATAGTAGGAGCTAGGAAGGGGAGTTCTTACGACTTAGCTAAGAGAGAGGGGTTCGATGTCTTCCCGATAGGGGAAGCTGTCTCTAGGGCTGATGTGATACTCTACCTCCTCCCCGATATGGTGCAACCCGAGGTCTGGGGGGAAGTGGAGAGGAACCTCAAGGACGGCTCTACGGTAGATTTCGCTCACGGTTTCACGATCCACTACGGGTTGATAAGGCCTAAGGAGACTGTAGATATAGTGATGGTCGCACCGAAGGCTCCAGGTGCTGCTGTGAGGGAGGAGTTCCTCAGAGGGAGGGGAGTGCCGGCTTTAGTCGCTGTCCACAGGGATGCGACTGGTGAGGCTAAGGCAAGGGCTCTAGCTCTAGCTAAAGGGATCGGAGCCACTAGGGCTGGAGTGATAGAGACTACGTTCAAGGAGGAGACTGAGACCGATTTGATAGGGGAACAGCTCGTCTTAGTCGGGGGCCTGATGGAATTGATAATGAAGGGATGGGAGACGCTCGTTGAGATGGGCTATCAACCAGAAGTAGCTTATTTCGAGGCCCTAAATGAGGCAAAACTCATAATGGATCTCATATGGAGATATGGGATGAAGGGGATGCTCGAGAGGGTCTCGGTGACCGCTAGGTACGGGGGCTTGACAGTGGGGAAGGAGGTGATAGATGACGAGGTCAAGAGGAAGATGAGGGTATACGCAGAGAGGGTCTTGAGCGGGGAGTTCACGGAGGAGTGGCTGAAGTTCTACAAGGAGGGGAATATTGAGGAGCTGATGAGTAGGATAAGTGAGCATAAGATAGAGGAGACCGGGAGGAAGATAAGGGAGATAATATTCAGGGAACCCTAAATTTTTTATTTTGTCCTTTAAGGAAGAGCGGGTAATGAGGGATTGATATCTCTCATCTCGAAGAGATGCGCTAATTGCGGGAAGAGGATCAGGGGTAGGGGGTTGGAGTGGAGAGGTAAATACTTCTGCAGTAAGAGGTGCAAGAAAGAGTACAGGGAGAGGCATAAAGGGAAGAAGAGGAAGGGTATATTCCTCCCTAGAGATACATTCGATGCGATCTACGGGAGGAGATAGTCTCTGAATGAAAAAGCTCGACGAAATAAATTTAATATTGCTTATCCATGGAGAGATTTTAGTTTTATTACTTGCGAAAATCCTCAATTATTTTCAGATACCCTTATGACATCATATGAGAAATTCCGACAATGTTTCAGCCACCAACTTCATACACAACTCCTGTACTTCGGGATATTTTATTATTTAATCCTTACACTTAGAAAGCGTTTTATCATTCTAAAAGCCTTAACTTTATATTCACCACGATTTACATACCATATGTCGTATGAGGAAGCAGAGATCCTCAGGAGCAGGGCATATTCTTTTCTCAGGAATGCAAAAGCTCTCTTTAATGAAGGGGAGTATGACCTAGCTGCCTTTAATTTGGAGCAGTTTTGTCAACTTCTCCTGAAATACAAGCTTCTTATGAAAACAGGATCATATCCAAGGACTCACTCGATTGTCAGGCTTTTAAGGTATCTCTCCAAGGCAGTTGGAGGGAAACTAGACGATTTCATAGAGTCAGAGATCATGTTCCTCACGAAGCTAGAGGATGCTTACATAGGAGCGAGATATCTCCCTAGAAGATACGAGAGAGGGGAAGTGGAGAAGCTCCTCCTCTTCTCAGATAAGTTCAGGGAGGAGATAGAGAGTGTTTGACCTGTATATAGAACTGGGGGAGAGGATATTGGAGGATCTGAGAAAATATAAGAGTATAGCAGCTAAGGTGAAGGACGTCGTTCTCAAGCATCATAAAGATGCAAGGGTATATGTTTTTGGATCCGTCTTAAGTGGAAGAATCACTGCTTCAAGTGACATAGACATTCTTGTTGTTGCTGAACTCACAAATGAGGAGAAGGAGAAGCTAAAGGCTGATATATTGATGGAAATCGGTTTCCCACCTGTTGAGATACATGTAGCTACGGAGGAGGAGCTCAGGAGGTGGTATCTCAAGTTCACAGATATTATAGAGGAGGTCTAAAAGATTTATAAGGTTTAAGGGCTTTGTGATCATGAATAATGTCGCTTTAAGCTCAGATAACACTGTCCTGTGATCTATTTCATTATGTAAGAGCTGAAGAGGAGGGGCTTCGATTTAATAAAAGTTGGTTTTCTAAGGGAAGCCGTACCCATGCCAAAAATAGGCTTCGAAGTTAGAAAGCTTTTTGCGAAAGGAGAAGCTCTGTTCGGCATCGTTATATGCTGCAATGGAAGAGGAGTTTGCGTAGTTGCGAACGAGGTGAAGGGGATAAGGGCAGCACTTCGCTTTGATTCTCAGCTAAGGGAGCTATAATTTGGAACGGTGCAAACGCATTCGCTATAAGTAGGAAGCTCACGAGCGATGAGGTTACGAGGGGGATAATAGATGCATGGCTCTCAGTCGAGAAGCCAGATAGTGAGAGAAAGGGATCTCGAGAGAATGGAGAGCTATTCCTGATGTGTCCCTAGTGGGAGTAAAAGCTTCCTCATTCAGTTGCATGATGTAACTTCTTAGCTTGTACTCAACTTTGCAAGTCTCCATTTTCCGCTAACTGAATATTAAAAATCCTTTAAAGCTTTTATCTCTCAAAAGGTCCCCCTATTGTGGAGTGCGGGGGTCTGAAAACTCCTTGTGAAATATCTTTGACACATCCCTACTGAAGGTGTGTTATCACAAGTAGCTACTATCATGACTCCGCCAGCCTCACGTACGACGACAATCGGTAGCTCATGCAGTGAGTTCAGAGGAGACTATGTCTGGATACCTCCGCTTCCACTATACAGGAGCTCTGGTCCTCTCAACCCAAGGGTCCTCGGATATCCATAACTCGGGTAACTTTATCCTATCTAAATTCCTTAAGGCCTCATGCGGATAGAGGGAAGTAAGGCCATAGTGACTGGAGGGAGTAGGGGGATAGGTAGAGCTATATCCCTCGCTCTAGCGGAGAGAGGAGCTGATGTCTTAGTCAACTATCTATCTGATGATAGATCGGCTGAGGAGACTGTGGCTGCGATAAGGAGGATGGGGAGGAAAGCTATAGCAGTTAAGGGGGATGTATCAAAGCAAAGCGATTGTATGAAGATCTTCGAGCGAGCTCTCTCGAGCTTCGGCTCTGTGGATATATTAGTCAATAACGCGGGAGTGTTACCGAAGCTCTATAGGATAGAGGAGATAACTGAGGAGGAGTGGAATAGGATAATAGGGGTGAACTTGACTGGCGTGTTCTTCATGTGCAAAGCGGTAGTGAAGCATATGATCGAGAGGAGGAAGGGGAAGATAGTGAACATATCATCGATAGCTGGGAAGGAAGGCGGTACTGTCGGTGTAGCTTACGCAGCATCTAAAGCCGGAGTAATAGGGCTCACGAGAGCTCTAGCTAGGGAGCTAGCTCCCTTCAATATAACGGTGAACGCTGTCGCTCCCGGGCCAGTTGATACTTCAGCTCTCTCGGAGGAGATCAAGAGGAGAGGAATAGAGCTCTCCCCCCAGGGGAGGATAGCGAAACCTGAGGAAGTAGCTCATGCAGTCATATTCCTTATAGAGAACGATCATGTGAATGGGGAGGTGATAAATATCAATGGTGGCAGGTATATGGACTGAATAGCGGAGGCATTCGGATGTTATGTAGGAGCAGCAGGACTGTAGCTACAGTAGGCATGATGACAGCCCTCTCAATAGCCATGAGGATCGTGAAGCACTTAATTATAGGAGCTATTCAAGTCATCAACTTCCCGTTCATGTTCACTCTCATAGCGTCTTCAATCTCCCCTTGCGCTGGGCTACTGACTGGTATCATGAGCTATGCGGTCTCAGATGTCCTCTTCGGGATAGGACCATGGACTTTAGTTAATTCAGCCCTCTGCGGTATAATAGGCTTAATTTGGGGGTATATAAGGACTGAGAGAAGTGAAGTCCTGTTCTTCCTCTCCCTCCTATCTGAGTTCATATTCGATATCGCGAACTCCTCGATACTCTACATGCTCTTCGGCTTGAGTCCCATACAAGCTCTCATAATCGGATTGATAGGCCTCTTCCTCCCCGTCATGGGAGGGTCCATCTTCCTGATAGGCCCCATGACGGAGATAACGACTTCCCTAGGGGTCGCTCTCATCAGGCCGAGGTTGAGGAAGATTCTGCGGGAGGGATGAGCTTGATCTTCATGGGCATAGACCTCTCAGCTCACGAGAGGAAACCTTCAGGGGTATGCGTGATCGAAGGGGATAGGGCATATACATTAAGGCTGAATTCCGATGATGAGATAGTGAGTCTAGCTGAGAAGATCAGGCCCTTAGTTATAGCTATAGATGCTCCTCTCACCGATAAGCCCGAGTTGAGGAACTGCGATAAGATGATGATTAAGATGGGATTCAGAGTGCTCCCGCCTAACTTCAGCCATATGAGGGAGCTGTCTGAGAGGGGATTCTCGCTCTCGAGGAAGCTGAATTTCGAAGTCATAGAGACGTTCCCGACAGCCGTCTATAAGATGATGGGGATCAGGAAGCCGAAGAGCAAGAGGGAGATACCTGATGTCGCGAGGAGGTTGGAAGAGATCGCTAGAGTAAAGCTTATTAGGGAACCTAGAAGCCTGGATGAGCTCGATTCCTTCGTGTGCGCTATAGTCGCGAGGGAGAAGGGGAGTGGAAGAGCTATTGCATACGGTGATAGCTCAGGCTTGATATTCCTCCCCGAGATCCGATGAATTAGCCGCTTAGGGGCTTTCAATTTCCTCCCGAGCTCTCCACTGACTGAGGTATCGGAAGGATTTCAGGAGTGTTTATTCAAAGTAGCTTTATCCGATAAACTTTATATCTTTTACTGAGCGTGATTAGAGTGGTGATTTTCATGGCCCGAGGATGGGTTAGGGATCATTATGCTGCTAAGCTCAAGGAACTCATTGAGAGAGGGGAGATATGGGAGATAAGGAGGTTGATGGGTCCTACAGGCCCCCGGGCTGTAGTAGAGGGTAGGGAGTTCATAATGCTCTCTACTAACAACTACCTCAACTTAGCGAACGATCCTAGGCTCAAGAGAGCGGCTATCGAGGCTATAGAGAAGTACGGATGGGGTCCCGGGGCTGTGTGGGCGATAGCTGGTTATCCTGAGCTAATGGCTGAGTTAGAGAGGAAAGTAGCGGAGTTCAAGAGGACAGAAGCAGCCTTGATCTTCCCGACGGGTTTCGCGACTAATGCAGGCTCTATACCGGCTATAGTAGATCAAGGGGATATCATATTATCTGATGAGTTGAATCACGGGAGCATAATAGATGGGATAAGGCTCTCCAGAGCGGAGAAACTCATATACAAGCACTGCGATATAGCGGATCTCGAGGATAAGTTGAGGCAAGTCCATAATAAGTACAACAAGATACTGATAATTACTGATGGGGTATTCTCCATGGACGGGGATATAGCTCCCTTAGATGGGATAACTAAACTAGCTGATGAGTTCAACGCTATGGTCTATGTGGATGATGCTCACGGTGAGGGAGTTCTGGGGGAGGGGCATGGCTCACCAGCTCATTACGGAGTCGAGGATAAAGTGGACTTCCACATGGGGACTTTCTCGAAGGCCTTAGGCTCGACAGGCGGTATGATAGGGTCCGATCGAGATATAATAGAGTACATAAGGAATAGAGCCAGGAGCTGGCTCTTAAGCACTGGATTCCCGCCTGCAGTAGTTGCTGCTAATTTGAAGGCTTTGGAGATAGTTATGACTGAGAAGGATAGGATAAGGAAGCTATGGGAGAACAGGGAGTACTTCAAGAGAGGCTTAGATGAATTAGGCTTCAACACTGGGAAGAGTCAGACACCCATAATCCCAGCGATAATAGGGGATACGAAGAAGACGAGAGAGCTAGCTAAGATGCTATACGATATGGGGATCTTCGTAGTGCCTATAGTCTTCCCCATGGTCCCACGTGGGACTGAGAGGATAAGGAATCAAGTGAATGCTGGTCACACTAAAGAGGACTTAGATAAAGCTCTCTCAGCTTACGAGAAAGCGGGGAGGAGTTTAGGGATAATATAGGGGTGTTATAATGACTAAGATCCTCGTGCTAGGAGCTACTGGGCAGATAGGGACGGAGCTAGTCCCTGAACTTAGGAGGATTCATGGAAGGGATAACGTGATCGCTTGTTATCACAGTAAGCAACCCTCAGGAGCTCTTTTGGATGGCCCAGTTGAGAGAGTCGACGTCTTAGATATCGGATCGATAGAGGGCGCGATAAAGAAGTACGATGTCGATGAGATATACCATCTATCAGCTATTTTATCAGCTGCTGGTGAGAGGAACCCGCAATTAGCATGGAGGACGAATATGGATGGCTTATACAACGTGCTAGAGCTAGCTAGGGAGTATAAGCTCAGGGTGTTCTGGCCCAGCTCAATAGCTGCATTCGGGCCCAGCACTCCTAAGGATAATACCCCTCAAGTGACTGTGATGGATCCCAGGACTATCTACGGTATCTCTAAGTACGCTGGAGAGCTCTTAGCTAGGTATTATGCTGAGAAGTTCGATGTAGACGTGAGGGGTGTGAGGTATCCAGGTATAATAAGTAGTGAAGCCATGCCCGGAGGCGGCACAACGGATTACGCTGTGGAGATATTTTACTACGCTCTAGAGGGGAAGAAATACACTTGCTATCTGAGGGAAGATACCATGCTACCTATGATGTACATGCCAGATGCTATAAAGGCTGCTATTCAATTGATGAACGCGGAACGCTCGAAGCTCACGATAATGGTGGGATATAATGTCGCGGCCTTCAGCTTCACCCCGAAGCAGATAGCTGAAGAGATAAGGAAGTACTTACCTAATTTCGAAATAGAATATAAGCCGGATTTCAGGCAGAGCATAGCTGACTCTTGGCCTAGGAGCTTAGATGATAGCTCAGCTAGGAGGGAGTGGGGTTGGATGCCGGATTGGACGTTCGAGGCTATGGTAAAGGATATGCTGGAGAGACTCTCGAGGAGATTGAAGTCACTGCCCGATTGAGAGTTGGACCCCTATATTTTTTTAAGGTATCTTGAGCTCATCTCATTATGAGCAAGAAAACTCATTTAGCATTCGCACTCCTCCTCTCAGCCTATCTCTTCAGGCTCAGCCCTCAACAACTTCTCTTCATTCCGATAGTCTTCATATCAGCTATGCTCCCAGATCTAGATCTCGCTCTGAAGAGCCTTCCTCTCATAGAGCACAGGAAGACCTTCCATAACATTTGGTTCATGATAGCTGCAGCTTACGCGATATTCTACTTGACTGGTAGCTCCTTGGTAGCTGGGCTCTCCCTGGTAGGAGTCCTCTCTCACCTCCTCATGGATAGTTTGACTAAGGTCGGGGTCATGTGGTTCTACCCTCTCTCCAGGTGGAAGTTGAGAGGGCCCCTGAGGACTGGTAGTACAGCAGATACCGTGATAGGGGTCCTCTCAATAATAGGGGCTTCATACCTCATGATAGGGACGCTCTGACGCAGACTGAGATATCAGCTCTCACAAAGTCTTAATGCTCGAGTCTGAAGATCATCTAGCTCCCATGACAGCTCTTACCTTAGGCTCGAGTAATTGCCAGAGCCAATTGGCGAACTCAGATATGCTCTTCGTCTGTATTAAGACTTCTCCAGGGCCCCTCACCTCAACTACGAGGCCTTCTCCACTCAACGCGAGCTCCTTCAATCCGCCCATTCTCCTCACTTCATATGAGCATGTATCTGAGAAAGCCACTAAATGGAAGTTATCGACTATTAGGGACTCTCCAGCTGATAGCTCATGCTTATCTATAGCCCCGAAGGTGTTTATGAATAAGTCCCCCCTTCCCGATGTCTTTATCATGAAGAGGCCCTGTCCGAATATCCCCTTAGTGAAGCCTTGCCATTTGATATCGAGCTCTATCGCCGGGTCAGAGGCTATGTAAGCTGACCTCTGTATTATGTATCCCTTCCGCCCATCTAGAGTGAGCCTCTCTATATCCCCGAGAGGCGCTGATACTAGAGCTATCTCACCAGGCCCTCCTACTGCAGTGTAATCGTTAACGAAGAGGGATTGCCCTCCCAGGACCCCGAGCTTTATGCTATCTAGCACACCGGCTCTCGCTCTCGTCTTCATCTGTATATTGGGGGTCATGTAAGTCATAGCTCCTGCTTCAGCTGTTATCGTCTCCCCTTGATTCAGCTTAACTACTAGCATACTGTAAGATGGCCTGTACTTTATCTCGTACTCCATAAGGCTTCGAGCACTCTCGCAATATAAAGCCGTCGGAAGTTTTATCAATTCCCTTAATCCGCACCCTAGGTAGATATGATAGTGGTCACGGGTGGCGCTGGCTTCATAGGGAGCAATATCGCCCTCATGCTACTGAAGATAGGGAAGGATGTAACTATAATAGATAACTTCACGACTGGTTCGAGGGATGCAGCTGAGATACTGAGGGAGAAGGGCGCTAAAGTCATAGAAGGCGGGGCATCTGAATTAGTTGAGTTGGATGATGTAGAAGCGATATTGCACTTGGGAATTCCCTCATCTAGCCCTATGTACAGGGAGGACCCGAGCTTAGTATCTAGCTCCCTTGAGGAGTTCATAGAGATAATAGAGTACGCTAGGAAGAGGGACTTGAGCCTCATCTACGCATCTACTTCCTCCCTCTACAACGGGATAGACCCTCCTCACAGGGAGGATATGCCCGTGAGACCGATGGACCTCTATACGGAAGCTAGGTACTTCATGGAGAGGATCTCGAGCGTTTATCACAGCCTTTATGGGGTTAGATCAGTTGGCCTGAGGCTATTCAGTGTCTATGGGCCTAATGAGAGGCAGAAGGGGAGATACGCGAATGTAGCATCTCAGATGATATGGGCAGCTATGGAAGGTAGGCCCTTCATAATCTTCGGGGATGGGAATCAGACTAGGGATTTCATACACGTCAGGGACGTTGTCAGAGCTTTCATAATAGCTATGGAGGCTGAAGTCAACGGGATATTCAATGTGGGTACTGGTATAGAGACGAGCTTCAGGGAGCTGGCTTCTATCATATCTGAGAAGCTGCCCCTGAGGCTGGAGTTCAGGCCCAACCCGATAAAGAATTACGTTCACAGGACTTGCGCTGATACGTCATTAGCTGAGGAGGAGCTGGGATTCAGAGCTGAAGTAGAGTTGAGGAGAGGGATAGAGGAGCTAATAGAAGCTTATAAGGAGAATAAGATAGTGTTTGGGGTTTGATCTACAGTAATTAGATGAAAATTAAACGAAAATAAGGTGGATATTTTGTAAATTTGGCCGACAATAGCTATCTGCCTTTCACATAGGATATAGCGGGCCTCTCATCTCCCTTGGGATAGGATTTATCTCACCGCTCCCCCAATCAGAGGGTCCTTATGATCATAGTCATTAGCGATACTCACGGTGAGATAGAGAACATCAGATCTATCTTGAATAAGCTCAGAGAATTAAATCCAGATCTAGTAGTGCATCTGGGGCGATGACTATGACGATGCCTCCCTCCTGAGTGAGTTCCCTCTCGTCAGGGTGCCTGGAGTCTATGAATCATATTACTCGAGACCAGATATCCCCAACAGGATCCTCCTCAACTTGAACGGTTGGATCGCGTTAGCTACTCACTCTCACTCGAGGCATGAGAACGACTTACCATGGGATCCGGATCCTAAGGAGCTCGCTGAGAGAGGGGCTATTGACATAATACTCCATGGGCATACTCACATCCCCAGAGTTGAGGAGGAGCTCGGGATAATCTACATAAATCCCGGTCATATGAAGAGTCACGATAAGAAAGGTTACCCTCCGACTTTCTCTGTGATAGAGGGAGGGGAGGAGTTGAGAGTGAAGATCTTAGACCTCTCCGGGAGGGTGATCATAGAGAGGAACTTCGCGAGGAGCCGTTCTGTCTGAAAGTTAACTTCGAATATTCATATTCTCTCTATGGGATTAGCAAATATTTTCCCAGAGGTCAACGAGCTTCAGAGATGTCAAGCATCTCAAGTTCCCTTAACATGCTCAAAATAAAATGATACTTCAACGCAAGATGAGAGGATCAGCACATCTCCTGAGGCTTGAGCACGCTGGCCAAGAGAGTAAGGAGAGTTGAGATCCACAGTATCAGNGGGATACAAAAGTAGATCTACAGAGGGCCAATATTAATTTTAAAATTTTCTCTTTCATCAAGTTTATTNTATCAGTATTTTATAGATGAAACCTCTAATTGAAGCGTTCTTATTTCCTCCCTCAGCTCGTTTATCCTCCCACTCAGAGAATCTCTCAAGTCATCGATCCTCTTGTTCGTCTCATCTATCCTCGCATTCAGGGAGTCCCTCAACTCGTTCATCCTCACATCCATCGATTCCCTGAGCTCATCGATCCTCTTGTTCGTCTCATCTATCCTCGCATTCAGGGAGTCCCTCAAGTCATCAATCCTCTTGTTGAGGGATTGATTCATTATCTCCATTCTTTTGTTCATCTGATCCAAGAGGAGGACCATAATCTCGCTATCTGTCAATCTCTTCCCCTCTGCGAGCTTCTTAGCTATCTTATCTGAGAACAGCCTCAGGGCCTCCTCGAGGACTGATGTCACTAAAACCTCCGTCATCATCCGATTCCTCAGCAATTAAATATAAATTTTCCTTGAAATCCCTATGCCCTTCACACCTTTCCATCTGGGGCCAGCTCTCGCTATAGGCTTGTCTCTGCGTAAGTGGTTGCATCTGCCCACTCTCTTAGTGGCGAGCGTGACCGCGGATATCGAACCTCTGTTAGTGATATCCCTGGGGCTAGATTACCCGTTACACGGCTATCTACACACGTTACTCGCAGCAATTCCTCACGGAGTCCTGATTGGCTACGCTATGTCATTACTGGAGAGGCCGCTGAGCCCTCTCTACGAGTCTCTTCTCTTAGAAGATGGGATCGCAGGTAAGAGTCCCTTCATACTAGCAGGAGTAATGGGGACGGTCTCCCACGTAGTATTGGATTCACCTCTCTACGAAGATATAAGACCGTTCTATCCGATAGGGGAGAATCCACTATACGATCCATCGCTCCCGATTTACGAGTTATGTACGCTCACACTACTGATCGGGGCACTACTGTACCTGGTACTCTCAATGAAGAGGATGAGGAGCCGCTGATGATCATGGGTAGAGGCTTCCTCAGATCCATGGAGGATATAGAGCATGAAATGACCCCCTTGCTTGAATTCCTCAAGATCTTCATTAAGATCACCTAACCTTAGAGAAAGCCTTCAACTAGATCGGATTCATCCGGGTACGATACCATGATCGAGAGACGAGTCCACTAAATCAAGCTCTCAGAGGCAAGTGAAGATATCTCTCGTCTAATTTTGGGGAGGGTCACGCGAACGACTCTCTCACGAAAACCCATTCAAGAGCATCGATAATATTAGTCTCATGAAGCCCTCGGATCACAACCTCTCCTCTATGATCCTCCTCAATGACTTCCTCACCTTAGGCGCGTTCTCCACGTGAACAGGGATCCTCTCCAAGCTCCTCAAGAGGAATGACTTTAGATCTATTTTGAGGCTTGAAGCTCTCTCCTTGAGGTATTTCCAATCCAAATCATCCTTTAAATTCACCAGGACGATGGAGATATCGCTCATATCCCTCTCCCTTCCGGCCTTGGCCTTGAGGATTATTAGGTCCTCAGGAGATATCACTCTCACCCTCCTCCCCTCGAGCTCCCTCTCGACGGACCTCTTCAGGAGGTCAGATACCTTGATCCCCGATACTTCATCCGTATAGATCTATATCACCCTTGGACCTGTGCTTGAGCTCCAACTTCCCGANCCTCGGATTTTCAACAGCTAAGTATCCGAGAGGAGCTAAAAAGTTCTTCAATTTCCAGAAATCGGATTTTTCAATTGCAACATCGACATCATGGGTTTTCCTGTAGGGGTTCCACGCGCTCACGGCTAAGGCCCCTAAGAGCGCGTACCTCAGGTTGAGGGTATCGGCGGCATCGAGGAAATCATGTAGAGAGGACATCCGTCATCTCCTCCGTGACCGGTGGAATCTGCAGCTTTAACGCAGCGAGATCGAGGACCCCTCTCCCGAGCCACGCGAGGAGCTCTAATCTGAGCCTCTCAATATTCACCACGGGCTTCCCTCTGATGAGATCGAATGATGGAAGCTCCCTCACTGGTATCAAGACAAGATCACCGATTTCTCCTCTCCTCAAGTTCAAGCAGGAGAGCCAATCATCTAGTTCCTCCCTCTTGATGTAAGCGAAGGCTGCGGATGGGACTTGATACCCTGTCCTCAGGTAAGCTGCTGTCTCATATCCTATGACGTAGCCCTTTCCCCCTGAGCAACTCTCCAGGAGCTCCAGTCCCCTTTCCCATCCTCCAGACCTCAACCTAACGGCCCCCAGGAAGAGCTTCTCTATCAGGAATATGCCTAGGACATCCCTGGGCTCCAAAGTGAGGAAGATCCTAGCCCTATCCGTCAGATGATAGGATCTCCCGCGCTTAAGGACCCAACCTCTATCCTCCAGTTCACTTAAATACCTATAAGCACTCGCTCTCGATATAGAGGCCTCTGATGATATCTCAGAGAGGGATCTGGGCCTCTCCGAGAGGAGCCAGATGATGAACATGCACTCCTCATTCATCAATAATGAGACATTATTAACATACATTTAACCCTTTAGCATCTCAAAAATGAGACGTCGGTTCACTACCATTCGGCCTCAAGGAGAGCTTCGAGCTCGCCTGAAGGTCATGAACCTCTCATCCGCTTTCATATTATTGTAAGGGGATCCGGAAGACCCGGGCTTGGGTGAGCCTCAGCCCTTCCTCGGTTTTTCGGAATGTCTCCCGAAAATATAGCCGATTATTAAGCTCTAAGGGTGTCTGAACTCAGCTGAAGTGTCCGCATAAAACCTCAAATGGACGCAAGGCTCCCTGGTCTTGAAGCGGCTCGTGAATCGTCTGAAGTCGTTGATAGTCACAGATGTCGATGCTCAGAGACGTCCGGAAATCGATTGTTTCCGGACATGGTTGGAGATTCGAGAAAGCTGAGATAGATATCTTTAAGGGGAATGGAGTTCTCTAAGTCGACAATTTACTCTAATCCCTATAATCAGGTTCGCTAACCGATCTAAAAGCTTGAATTCATTCAAATCTCTCATTCCCCATGCGTGGAGGGCTCAAACTCTCGTAGCATTGGAGTGTAGTGAGGGACGNTAGAATGCGCTCATNCNCATCAAATTCATCCTCCTCTCACTTTTGCTATCTTTGAGACTCGGNCCGAAGTGAAGTAAGACCTTCGGGGGCATTAAAGATGATTTTGGTCACTCAGTCCAGCGGACTAATGACGGAGGCTAGTAATAGTCAGACTAGTGGATCTTCCGGAGCCCACCGTCGTGATATCTGCTAATTAAACTGAGGAGCTCCAGCTCTCAAAGCGCGACAGATATACAGCGGGCTTCCCCCTCTCCGCCCCAACAGCGAATATCAGAGCAGGAAAGCCAGGTAAAGACATCAGATAAAGTACCTCTACTCAATAAATGTCCTCTTAATTATTCTCTTGATGCTCGTCATTCTCATACTGCTGATGCTCCTCATCCTCACCTGCAGGAGGGGACTCGCATGCATACTCACTTCTGGGATATAGTTAGCTCCATTGCCCTCTAATGGATATCCTCTGGGGATCCGGATCTCATGAGGGAGAGCTCACAGCAACGTATCGGCGTGCGAACTGAGGGAGACCGATCTACATGATAACGGGACTCTATCGGCTTACGCTCCTCGGAGTTGAGGCAGTCGAGCGGGCTCGCTCGGGACTGGGGAAGTTTATGAATATATTCATGATGATTGTAATCATGAGGATCACGTCCATAGATAGGAGCAGAGAACTGAACTTCCTGGAGGAGAGGTATCGCTCTCATAAAGCTGAAATAGTGGTTTGCGGGCGTAGGAGGTGGGTGAGACTTTCCTCTTGAGGAGATTTCTCTCCGATAAAAGAGGAGTGCACTTCGTGATTTCTAGGCTAGGAAACGTCCTTCGAGAGATCTCAGAGGCGATAGATGAACAATTAGGCGTCCATCCACCGTTATTACGTAACTATAGTGATTTATTCAGTTACATAACTAGTACGATGAGAGGATTGTCCTCATCATCGATGAGTTCCAGCGGTTGACGGAGCATGATCCAGCTTCCTCACGGAACTACAAGTAGCTTGGGATGAATTCCTCAGTCACTTCAATGTTTTCCTCGTGCCAAGCGGTTCCTCAGTAGGCGTCGTCGGGAGGACTGCCTTGTCATCTTCTTCACCTGTCTTCGGGAGACGCACGGGACAACTTAGAGTGAGGCCATTCACATTCGCGTGCTTAAAGGAGTTCGTCCCAACTTGGTCTTGCGAAGATAAGGTCAGAGCCTATGCGGTCTCCGGAGGGGTTCCCGCATACTTATCTTCACTCGATCGTTCGGAGAGCCTCCTCGAAAACATGAATCTGATACTTGAGCCGGGGGGTTGATGCACGAGGAACAGTACTTTCTCCCGGCCTCCGAGACCCGAGGACCCTTGAGGTACATGACGATACTGGAAGCGATGGCATCAGGGACTGCGACTCTCGGCGAGATAGCCTCGAAAAGCGGACTCTCATCGAGCGAGTTACCGAAGTACATGAGGACTTTAGAAACGCTCCTCGATATCGTAGAGAGGAGATACCCCTGTTAGAGGAGGAGAAGCGTGGAGGAGCTAGGTAAATCATAAAGGATAACTTCCTCCACTTCTGGTTCAAGTATGTCAAGCCCAACCTCCACCTCCTCGAGCTAGGAGAAGTAGAACGCGTAGCTACGAAGATCACAGAGAAACTAGACGAATATGTCTACACGATCTTCGAGGAAATTGCGTTAGAGCACTTCTCTCATTCAGTGCCTACGCTTAAGATCGGCAAGTAGTGGCGGAGTGAAGTGGAGGGTGGGTAGCTATAGATGGAGGAAAAGAGTCGCGTATTTCATGGAGGCTAAATGGTCAAAGTACCCATTAGACAGGTCCGTTCTCCGGGAGCTCGAGAGAAGAGCTGAGGAATTCGAATGGAAGAGGGAGGGAGAAAGGAAGTATTACATCTACTCTAGGAGCGACTTCACTTTCGCACCTGAGGAGGACGCGGGGCAAATCGATCTACCTGAAGTCTGTGACCAGCCATGCACTTAACTTAGACTAAAGTAGGGGCTCGTTACCTGCGTGAAAGATCCTCGTAAGTGAAGCCTAGAGTAGCTCGTTCGGTCATATTAACTAGGGTCTGATAACATGTAATGTAATTCTTCTTCACCAAGGATATTTCCGATCTCTTGAAAATACTTTCAAATCACTAAGCTTTTGCACTCTAATAGTTTTTAGATCTCCGCATTGATTTGGGGATAAACTTTATAGAGTTATGATCTCTATTCTTACTATGACTACTATATCAGTTACAGATGATGTTAAAGAGGCCCTCCTGAAGGTGGCTTCTGAGCTCCAACTGAAGCTCGGGAGGAGAGTCGATCTAAATGAAGCGATAAGGTATCTCCTGGTGAGGGGGAAAAGGGACCCAGAACTTTTGGAAGAGGCATGCAGACCCCTCCCTGAGTTCGAACTCGCGTATAAGGAGCTCATTGAGGAGAGGAGGGAGGATGAGGGGAGAGCTAGTAGGAAGTATGGTGTTCGATACTAGCACGCTCTTGGAACTGATATACTCAACGGAGAGGGGGAGGAAGCTCAAAGAGGCGCTCAAATCTGAGAGGGTCTTGGGGAACACAACAGAGGTGAATATAGCTGAGGTAAGATACGTGCTCTGCAGGAGAGTCGGAGAGGAGGAATCCAAGAGGAGAGTGGATGCCTTGATCTCTTCGGGTTACATAACCCTACATGAGATATCGAGATTAGTGGACTATGCATCTCAGTACAAGTGCAGAAGGAGCCTCTCTCTAGTAGACTGTTTTACATTAGCTCTCGCTAAGAAAATGGATGCGCCTGTTGTTTTTGCGAGGAAGGAGGAGGAACTCCTGAGGGAGATGTCAAGGGAGAAGTTCGATGTTGAGATACTGTTTTTGGAGGATATCGCGTAGATACTTCCACTATTTTCAATGAGATTCTCCTACACTCAAAGTTTAATAATTTTTACATTTTAGCCCATAAACAGAAGGATTACATAACTAAAGCTATTATTAGTCTCCTATGTAAAGTACGTGAGGTAGATCTCTGAAGAGCTTATCCCCAGTCACGAGGTCCGTGTTTAGGAGGAGTGATGTCGAGTAAACGATAGCATCAGCTAAGCTCGGCTTTCTCCCCTCGATCCCTCTGGAAAGTTGAAGGAGCTCATGATACACCTCTCCAGCTTTCAGTGCGATCTCAACTGTTATTTGAGCGATCTCTGTTTTCGCTTCAATAAAAAGTAGCCTTTTCCTGACGATCTCTGGGCTAATTCCCTCCCTCAAGTACTTCCTAGAGATCTCAGCTAAGACTATAGATGGCGTATGACCCCCTTCTCTCAATAATTCCCTCACTCTCAACCCCTTATCGGAACCTATGAAGTACTCTATCCAAGCGTAAGTATCGTAGACTACCATCCTCTATCCTCCATCCTGTCCTCAGGTGAGAATGGCCTTATCTTCCCCCTATCCACACCGAACATCTCTATCTCCACGCCCAATTCCTTCATCAAAATCTCAGAGATGACTTCATCAAAGCTTCTAGCTTTTTTGATCTCCTTCAACTTAGAGAGCATCCGATAAGTCTCCTCTCTGAGCTGTATAGTCTTCATACTATAACCTATAATTTACAACTTATAAAACTTTGCTTAAGGAGCGGCAATTGTCATGAAACAACCTCTCAACTGCTCAAGGACTGTGAGGGAATATCGACTATAGGATCTGGGACATGGAGAAAGAAGGTGGAAAGAGCTAGTGTTGTAGCGAAATGGGTATCTAATTGAGGAAGAGCCCGGGGGGATGAAGTTCCCAAGAAGCGAAATTCTACCGGACAGAATCGAGTCACATGTCCCCCAGCTTAGTTTTCGTGAAGCCTGCGGATCTGGAGTATTCGAGGGGTTGAGCTCTAATGGTGTGAAAGCTGTAATGAGGATGGGACTAATCGTTCACGATTTTAAAGGACTCATGGGGTTGAGATAACTTTTGGGAGAGCTCTAAAGGTATATGATTCCATGTACGATGCATTAACTGAGATGACGCGACGCTCGTCACATAGGATGAGAAACCCTTAGAAAAATGTCAGATGAAGCTAGTTATATGATAAAGAGATGAGTAATTCAACTTAGTCATGAAAATTTATGCAAGACTTGTGCGAGGAGAGGAATTAGATCTCTCTGTGAAATATGCAGGTCACTCTCAGATAATCTTTTATTTCAGTCTGATTCAATATTTCTCTGAAAAATTATGAAAGTACGCGTAGGTAAGAGGGGTACTATAGTCATCCCTAAGAGAGTGCGTGAGAGACTTGGAATAGAGGAGGGGACGGTCCTAGAGTTAGAAGTTGCCGAGGGAACGCTTACGCTAAAAGTAAGAGACCTCTGGACGGAACTCAGGAGAAGATGCAGGGGCGTTAAGTTCGACATTGATGCATTTGAGAGGGAGCTCGATGAGGCTGAGGAGGGATGGCTCAGGAGGAGTATGTCAAAGAGCTGATAGTGGATACTTACGCGATAATAGCTGATCTTACGGGGAATATATCACCAGTCGCCTCTAAATCGCTAGATCTCGTTAGAATAGGTGAAGCGATCGGTATTATTCATTATCTCATAATCTATGAGCTTACATACTTTTGGGAGAAGACAGGTTTGGCATTCAAGAGCTCCGATGAGATTAAGGAGTTCATAGAGACGTACTTCAAGGTGGCTGAACTCGACACGGACTTAGCTTTAGAGGCAGTGAAGGTAAAAGTGGAAGGAGATAGGCTCTTAAGGGAGGCAAATGAGCCAAAGTTGAGGAAGAGGCAGCTCTCTATTGCTGATGCGACGACCTTAGCCTTAGCTTTGAGGCTTAACGTTCCGATGATCACGGGTGATGAAGATCTGAAGTATGTCGCAAATCGAATGAGAATAAGAGTCATATGGTGATTAAGGGAAGTATCTTATCTCCTCTTCTCGACTTCTTATTACCAGAGCACTTTAGTTATCCTCACCTTACTGCTCTCCTCCTCCAACCTCATCCAATCCTCCAAGCTCATAGTCCAACCTGATGCTCCAGCGTTTTCCTCGACTTGCTCAGGGCTCTTAGCTCCAGGTATAACTATTACCTTCTCACTAGCCATTAGGAGCCATTTCAAAGCTACTTGAGAAGGTTTCTTCCCGTATTTAGCTCCAATCTCCTCCAGTATCTTCACTATCTCATAAACCTGCTTGAAGTTCTCCGGGTGGAATATAGCCGAGCCCTCTCTCACATCGCTGAACTTCGGGAGGTCCTCGGGCTTATATTTCCCTGAGAGAGCTCCCTTAGCTAGAGGAGACCATGCTAAAACGCTCAAATCATATGCCTCAGCGTATGGAATTATCTCCTTCTCAGCGTCCCTCTCAACTAAGTTGTACTTCACTTGGATGCTCACTATATCCTGAGTCGAGAGGCAGGACCAAGCAGACTCTATCAACTCGGGTGGGAAGTCGCTCAGCCCTATCATCCTTATCGCCCCTATGTGGACTAGCTCCTCTAGAGCTCTCATGTACTCGCACGTAGGTATGTTATCCCAGCAAGGAGGCCAGTGGACTTGCATCAAATCTATATAGCTCCCTAACCTCTCCATAGACCTCTTAGTCGCTTTGAATACATCATGCCTAGACAAGAATTCCCCGGGTATCTTAGTAGCTATCACTACATTCTCCCTCTCCCCGAGCTCCTTGAGGGCTTGACCCAAGAACCTCTCGCTCATCCCCCTCCCGTAGACAGCTGCTGTATCGAAGAAGTTCATCCCCACGTCTAGAGCTCTCTCGACGATGGATTTAGCGAGCTCGTAGCTAGTTACCCCCCAGGACTCGCTGAACTGCCAGGTCCCCAAGCCGACCTCAGAGACCTTGACGTCGCCTAAATACCTGAACTCCATAAGGCATCTATATAGCCTCTACTTAAAGAGTTTGACTGAGGCCTGAGGAGGCTTATGCTCGCGTCAATCAGATGAGCCTCAACCCCATCCTCCCGGAGATAGAGCTTATTAAGCTCTTAGCTGCACTCAATGATTCCTCAGCATCCTCCCTTCCCGATATGCTCCATCCGTAATCAGCCCTTTTCCTCATATCGTAGAGGAAAAGGAGCGTGTCAGCCTCTTCCCTCAGCCCCTGATTCCTCAGTAAGTTCGCGAGTTTATCGTCCCTCCTCGGCAGGTGCTCTATCTTCTCGCTCCTTAAGAATATCTCCACCATCATCCTGCAGGAGAAGTAAGAGGAACTGATGCACTTATCGTAACATGCTACCCTCAGGTCCTCCTCCGCTTGTCTCAAGAGGGATCTCACTTTATCNAAACTCATGCTCCATCGGATCCCCCTCTGNTATAGTTATGGGACTCAACCCATCGATCCCAACTTCCTCCATCGCATCTAAAGCGGCTCTGCTCACTTCTCTCAACGTGCTAAGGTCCGATCTCTTCACAACGACAGCTACGTTACTCTCATAGACTAGATCATCCGGAGAAGGCCTCGCCACGAGCTTGATGAACTCTTCCCCGATCCTCTCCCTCAATATCTCCTCGAACCTCCTTACTAACTTGAGCCAATCCTCTCTCTCCACAGCCCTCTCCCCGTACCTTCCCATGAAGGCGTGCTCCATCGGATCCCCCTCTGTTATAGTTATGGGGCTCAACCCATCGACTCCAATTTCCTCCATCGCATCTAGAGCGGCTCTGCTGACTTCTTTGATCAGGTGGGCATCCGCTTTCTCCACTACAATTGCTACATTGCTCCCATAGATTAAATCGTCCGGTGAGGATCTAGCTATTATCCTCACGATCTTTTCCCCAATCCTCTCCCTCAATATATCCTCAAACCTCCTTACTAACTTGAGCCAATCCCCAGCCACTCTCATCTCCAGGATGTAGGCGATACCCACACGCTTATGTGAGGAGAGCTCTATTAAAATTTCACACTTAAGACTAGGATATTCAATTCTCAGTTCACGAGATCTTCCCTTATGTCCCCTCCGATCCCTAGTACGAACAGTCTGCAGATCAACCTCTATGCAGCCTCTTCAGAAGGATTGAGGTTCTCTATACTTCATCTCACTCCTCCAGGGAATTTGAGTTCTATGAGCTGAAGATAGGGAGCTTTATCGTGAGAAGGGATCGCCGCGACCTAGAGCCACACTATATCGCTAAGAGAGCAGCCCTATAAAACTCATCCAATGAGAAAGAAGTTTTTGTAGCGATATCAGTAATCCTCGAGGAGTAAATAGATCACCTTAGATGGTGCAGTTATCTTCTCAGGCCTCGCCCCTCTGCCGTATAGGAAGCCTGACGCGAGAGCAGCTGTCAATACGCGCATCATCCTCACCTCCCTTCAACGCATCAATCCAACACATCCATTCACTGACCGAGCCTGTACCTCATCCTCCTCGTGGACTTCTGCTCTAACACCTCATCCAACTTCATACTTTCAATTCTTCAGTGTTAAATGTTGGATTCTTTAGTTGGGATTTATGAAATGGCTTTCCTTCATTCCATGCAATATCTCTTGTTCGCACTATCTGTTAGGAGGGCAGGGATTTCTGAATATGAGGTGAGAACGCGCCAAGCTCCCTCTCTTAGATCGCTCTCAATGAAATTACAAAAACTATACTATTCACTTAGCAAAGCCCTCAATACTTCCTCCTCCCTCCTCTTAGACTTGTATGCGAGGAAGATCGATATCGAGAAGAGAGGGATCGCTAAGAGTACTAGCAGTAAGTAGATGAAGTAATCAGATATCCTTGGCTCACTAATGCTCTCGCTCATTTCCTCACTCTCAGTTATGGGAGTACTATCAGTTATGGGAGTCGATGGCTCACTACTCAGTTTAATCAAGTAGACATCAAAACCACCGGCCCCGGAGGAATTTGTATACCCTACTATTATGTAGCCCCCGTCATTAGTCTGCTGAACTGAGAAACCCCCATCATAACCGCTACCCCCGAAAGTCCTGCTCCACTCCACTCCAGGCCCTTGAGCTTCAACTGAGTAGAAGAGACATAAGATGATAGCGATCATTAGGGGCTTAATCCACTTAACTCTCCTCATCGCGATCTCATCCCCTAATTATATTT